>AP72_2010_repI_A100DRAFT_1000108_pt1:0-10000 | contig 14616 bp, 8 predicted proteins | sample AmaPasrepliIA100_FD_9193 | JGI IMG/M metagenome (IMG submission 9193)
AACCGATCGCGTTCAATTTGCCCCTACGTTACCTTACGGTGCTCGCTTTTACCCTTGCAGCGCATCTCATACTTGCATTATTTTCAATTCGCAGTTTGTCCGAACCGATCGCGTTCAATTTGCCCCTACGTTACCTTACGGTGCTCGCTTTTACCCTTGCAGCGCATCTCATACTTGCATTATTTTCAATTCGCAGTTTGTCCTTAAATTTTGTGTAAACTTCGGTTAGAGAAGTTTTAACGGTGGCGTTTTTAATTGTGCAAAGCGGGTCAAATTCGTGTTAAATAGTTTTAACAATTGAAATTTTATTTACTGGTTATGTAAAAGTTCGTCTTTATAAGGCGGGTCTAACTGCACAAGGCAAGCAACGATTTTTATAATGTAAGGCGGGCCAAACCCCTGCCATTATATCGATGTTTTTAGTGTTTGCGTTGCAGTGGAAAAAGCGACGCAAAGTAGGTAACGTAAGAGAAAGCTGAATGCATCTCGCTTGTTTCGATTGACAAAGAAAATGTTAAGTATGAGAAAGTAACGTAAGGGAAAATTGAACGCATCTCTGTTGGTTCGTTTGAAAAAGAATGTCAAGTATGAGAAAGTAACGTAAGGGTAAATTGAACGCGTCTCTGTTCGAACTGCAACAAAATGTTAAGTATTTAAACGTCCGTCCGTGCGCCCGCCAACGTGGGTATGCGTAATCGGCCGGGTTTTAAACGTAAGGTGGGTCAACCCCACCTTGCTAATATACTTGAACCTTACCAAACTCATTTTTAAATAATTACTTAATTCCAATGTAAATGTATAATTATTTGCTATAATGTTCAGAACCAATATGAAAATCGGGTTTTAGACGTAAGGTGGGTTATGTAGCACGCCGATTTTATTTTCATATTGGTTCTGAATGTTATAGCAAATAATTATACATTCACGTTGGAATTAAGTAATTATTTAAAAATGAGTTTGGTAAGGTTCAAGTATATTAGCAAGGTGGGGTTGACCCACCTTACGTTTAAAACCCGGCCGTTTACGCATAATTAAGTTCGGATGTTTGGCAGTTGCAATCGATCGTTCTTGCTTGCGCGTAAATCGGGACAAGCCCGTGAATATTAGTTTGTAAATTTCGTAGTTTTGGCGATTTCGACTGTCCTTAAAAATTCTCATCTTGTAAAGTCCGGTTGCGGGTTGTGGCTCGGACTACCGGCCGACTGGAATATGGTGACTGAAACCGCAAGCAATCCTTTTTCAAAAATCCCCGTAGGATTTTTTTACTTTTATCGATGCGTATTTCTTCGAGCATCTTTTAAATTTGAAGTATTTATTATTGATTGAAAAGGAGTTTGCATATCCTGTGAGTCCGAGGTTGTGTAAAGCAGGTGTAACTACACAGCAATTTTCAGAGTTAAAGTGAACACTTTTTAAAAGGACAAAAATTGAAATTTTAACAATTTTGTTGCTGCAGCGCATGTTATAGTAGGCTTTGAGAATTATATTGATTGAGAAGAAAATTCGCAAGGAAAAATATTCAGCGAAAAAGGTGAGCAAATCCTTCGGGGGACTTGACCAAATCCTTCGGAGGAGTTCGAGAAATCCTTAGGGGGAGTTTTGGTTTTTCGCGCGAAAGGGAGGAGGCTCGTTCTATGGTTAAGATCCCCGGCAAAAATCCTTTATTTAAAGCAGGACGGTCTGCTTAAATAAAAAAAAAAAAATAAAAAAATACAAAAAAATTTTTCCTTAGAAAAATGTATGTTCTATTTAGGCGAGATATTTTCTCGCGCAGAACGAAGTAGGTTACTGTTTGAAATATAATTGCAAGCATTTTGGGTGCTCCCCGATTACTCGGAGAAACTAATCCCGCTTGCTCGCTGTTAATGGGTGTTTTTTGTTTATTCCGTGTTACATTCGCCAGTTAAATTTCACGCGCGAACGCGAAGAATATGTGTTACTGTGCGAAACTTTCGGCGATATACGTATATAGCACCGATATAAATTTTGTAACCGCCCCGCGCTGCGTTAGCGCGGACGGAACAGTAAAATTAATACAGGGCCTGCCGACGGCAGTCCCTTATAATATTATTTGTAGCAAGGATAAATCCGTACTACGCATGAAAACAATTTCCTACCGCGGTAACGCGGACGAAACGTTTTCAAATGCGAGCCCACTATGGGGCCTAATAAGATGATAGAGGCATAGGTTTGACCCGCCTTACATTCTAAAAGTCGTTCTGTGCCGCAGTGACGCGGCCGAAACGACTTTGAGTACGCGTGCAAGTCCGAAGACTTTCGTACTCTTTATACCTCCTTGTGGCAGGGACTTGACCCGCCGCCTTACATTATAAAAATCGTTCCTTGCCGCGGATGCGCGGACGAAACGTTTTTAAATGCGAGCCCACGATGGGGCCTAATAATATGATAGAGGCATGGGTTTGACCCGCTTTACATTCTAAAAATCGTCCTGTCCCGCGGATGCGCGGACGAAACGACTTCGAGTGCTATTCAGCCGAGTGTTCCACGCACTCGCGGTATGTATATCTTGGTAGCAGTGGTTTGACCCACCTTACATTATAAAAATCGTTCGTTGCCGCGGATGCGCGGACGAAACGACTTCGTGTGCGAGTCAGCCTAGTGTTGCACTCACTCACATTATATCTTAGTAGCATTGGGTTGACCCACCTTACGTCATAAAAATCGTATCTTGCCGTAGAAGCGCGGACGAAACGACGTCGAGTGCGATTCAGCCGAGTGTTCCACGCACTCACGATATGTATATCTTGGTAGCAGTGGTTTGACCCACCTTACATTATAAAAATCGTTCGTTGCCGCGGATACGCGACGAAACAACATCGAGTGCGAGTCAGCCGAGTGTTGCACGCACTTAACTATACCTTAGGAGCAGTGGTTTGACCCACTTTACGCCGTCGCAATCGTTCGTTGACGCAGTGACACCGGCGAAAAGTGTTCGTGAGCGTGCATGCCGACGAATGAACCCTATACTAAGACGACATGCATGGGTTAGAGCCGCTTTACCGATTGATGTATTAATGCAAAGGAGAAACGACCTCTCCATACGAATGTTGCAGTACAGAAAGCCAAGTAATGGAGGTGTTGTAAGGGAGAAACGGATAGGAACGGTTCGTGGTGCCGGAGAAAAAATGAAGAAAGGGAGGTAACGTAAGGGAGAAATGTACCGTCGAGTTGTGTGTTGCAGCGAAGAAGGCGACGCAAAGGACGTGATGCGGGGGAAAAAAGAGCCTACTGCGATGTAAGGGGGATCAAACCCGGACAACTAGCATACTATAGAACGGTTGCATTCGTCCGACTCGCAATTGTTCCGCGTTCGCGCGGAAAACGGACATTTCGGGCGCCCGTAAATTGCGGGTCCGTGCGAACGTACCGATTTGAAGCGTAATGTGGGTCAAACCCACCTTACTAAATTTCTACATAGCGGTGTGCCGTGCGACACATCCTACAAATATACTCCGGAAAATGCCGGAAGATATGTAAACGTCCGTCCGTTCCGCCCGCCAACGGTGGGTTTGTGTAAACGGCCGTATTATAAACGTAAGGTGGGTCAAACCCACTCTGCCACAATACTATCATGCGGCTGTGCCGTTAAGCACGCCCTAAACCGCACCTCGGAAATAAAGATTCGAGGATACATAAACGTCCGTCCGTGCCGCCCGCCTACGGTGGGTTCGTGTAAACGGCCGGGCTTTATGCGTAAAGTGGGTCAAACCCTCCTTACCACAATATTAAAATGCGGTATGCCGTTCGGCATATCCTACAATTAAACTCCGGAAAATACCGGAGAATATATATACGTCCGTGCCGCCCTCCAACGGTGGGTTTGTGTGAACGATCGTATTTTAAACGTAAGGTGGGTCAAACCCACCCTGCTAATGTATTAACATGCGGCTGTGCCGTTAGGCACGCCCTAAACTGCACCTCGGAAATGAATATTCGAGGATACATAAACGTCCGTCCGTGCCGCCTGCCAACGGTGGGTTTGTGTAAACTGCCGGACTTTATGCGTAAGGTAACCCACCTTGTTATTATGTTAATCTGGGGCTATGTCCTTTGACACGGCCTAAAATTTACCGCAAAAATATATATCCGAGGATATATAAACGTCCGTGCCGCCTGCTAACAGTGGGTTTGCGTAAACGGCCGCATTTTATGCCGTAAGGTGTAAAAACGTAATCCGCGCCGTGCCTTTCGACACGCGCAGCAAATGAACACTTCGGACAATTTCCGAAGATGTAGACACGTCCATACGTGCCGCCCGCTAACAGCGGGTTTGTGTAAACGGGACGACTATATACATTATAAATCGTAACGAAACGATACCGCGAGTAAGCGGATATGGTCTTCTCGCTAGTTCGGGAGCCGTCCACAATGCTTGCAAATGTTGCCGAGTCTTAAAGGCCGGGAATAAAACATGCAGTAACCTACTACGTTCCGTGCGAGAAAATCTCTCACAATTCGAAGCAATTCAACGCTTCTCCACGTCGCTTACAATCTAGCGAACGTTGCAAAAGTATACGAATGATTTATAATATACATTTAAAATTTCTACTATATAAAACGCGTACGGCGTCCCTGGATAAGTATATTGTCCTTGAGATTCGCCGCGTTTATATAGAAACTTAAAGGCGTAGGCCACGTTCGCGCCAGTGAACAGTGGACCTTCGACACCGACGGTTCCAAAAGGTTCCGTCTTGGTGCTATTTATGGCCCGTACGTACGAGTACGTACGAGATGCTGAAATAGTTCCCTGGTTGATCCTGCCAGTAGTCATATGCTTGTCTCAAAGATTAAGCCATGCATGTCTCAGTACAAGCCAAATTAAGGTGAAACCGCGAAAGGCTCATTAAATCAGTTATGGTTCCTTAGATCGTACCACAATTACTTGGATAACTGTGGTAATTCTAGAGCTAATACATGCAAACAGAGCTCCGACCGGAAACGGAAGGTGCGCTTTTATTAGATCAAAACCAATCGGCGATCGGGTTCGCTCGTCGTCGTACACTTTGGTGACTCTGAATAACTTTATGCTGATCGCACGGTCTTGCACCGGCGACGCATCTTTCAAATGTCTGCCTTATCAACTGTCGATGGTAGGTTCTATGCCTACCATGGTTGTAACGGGTAACGGGGAATCAGGGTTCGATTCCGGAGAGGGAGCCTGAGAAACGGCTACCACATCCAAGGAAGGCAGCAGGCGCGCAAATTACCCACTCCCAGAACGGGGAGGTAGTGACGAAAAATAACGATACGGGACTCATCCGAGGCCCCGTAATCGGAATGAGTACACTCTAAACCCTTTAACGAGGATCAATTGGAGGGCAAGTCTGGTGCCAGCAGCCGCGGTAATTCCAGCTCCAATAGCGTATATTAAAGTTGTTGCGGTTAAAAAGCTCGTAGTCGAATTTGTGTCACGCGACGCTGGTTCATCGTTCGCGGTGTTCAACTGGCGTGCCGCGGGACGTCCTGTCGGTGGATCTGCTCGCGAGGGCGGTCCAACTTCAATCCCATCGCGGTGCTCTTCATTGAGTGTCGAGGTGGGCCGACACGTTTACTTTGAACAAATTAGAGTGCTTAAAGCAGGCTAAAATTTTGCCTAAATACTGTGTGCATGGAATAATGGAATAGGACCTCGGTTCTATTTTGTTGGTTTTCGGAACTCCGAGGTAATGATTAATAGGAACGGATGGGGGCATTCGTATTGCGACGTTAGAGGTGAAATTCTTGGATCGTCGCAAGACGGACAGAAGCGAAAGCATTTGCCAAAAACGCTTTCATTGATCAAGAACGAAAGTTAGAGGTTCGAAGGCGATCAGATACCGCCCTAGTTCTAACCATAAACGATGCCAGCTAGCGATCCGCCGACGTTCCTCCGATGACTCGGCGGGCAGCTTCCGGGAAACCAAAGCTTTTGGGTTCCGGGGGAAGTATGGTTGCAAAGCTGAAACTTAAAGGAATTGACGGAAGGGCACCACCAGGAGTGGAGCCTGCGGCTTAATTTGACTCAACACGGGAAACCTCACCAGGCCCGGACACCGGAAGGATTGACAGATTGAGAGCTCTTTCTTGATTCGGTGGGTGGTGGTGCATGGCCGTTCTTAGTTGGTGGAGCGATTTGTCTGGTTAATTCCGATAACGAACGAGACTCTAGCCTGCTAACTAGGCGTATTTTCGACATCTCAAAGGTTCGCCTGCCCGGCCTCAGGGACGTGTGTCAGGTCGAATTTTTACTGTCGGCGTACATTAAATTCTTCTTAGAGGGACAGGCGGCTTCTAGCCGCACGAGATTGAGCAATAACAGGTCTGTGATGCCCTTAGATGTTCTGGGCCGCACGCGCGCTACACTGAAGGAATCAACGTGTCCTCCCTGGCCGAGCGGCCCGGGTAACCCGCTGAACCTCCTTCGTGCTAGGGATTGGGGCTTGCAATTCTTCCCCATGAACGAGGAATTCCCAGTAAGCGCGAGTCATAAGCTCGCGTTGATTACGTCCCTGCCCTTTGTACACACCGCCCGTCGCTACTACCGATTGAATGATTTAGTGAGGTCTTCGGACCGGTACGCGGTGGCATTTCGATGTCGCCGATGTTGCTGGGAAGATGCCCGAACTTGATTATTTAGAGGAAGTAAAAGTCGTAACAAGGTTTCCGTAGGTGAACCTGCGGAAGGATCATTAACGAATTCGTAGCAAAAGCGCGAATACGAAAAATCCAGTCTGTGCAAAAAGTCCGCTTTTATTTTCGGCGCTTTGGCGTACGCGATCGTTTAGGACGCGTTACGTCGCCAATTATAACGGACACGTATTTTCAAGCGCATCATCCCACAGGGCAAGCATATACATTGCGAACCTCCAATGAGTTTGCTCGCTGAGCGATCACGTACGTGACGCCGGAGCTCCTTTGGTGCTCGCTTTCAATTTTATTCGCAAATCGCGCCCGTATGGATGACTGTCGCTCAGTGCACTAGACGACGTTGTTTCTACGTAGAACTCTATCGACTGTGTGCTTTTGTCGATCGTGCTGAAGTTCAAAGCGTCCATGATGCTACGGTCTTCTCCTCGACTAGCATGCACGGTAGTTTTCTTGCTATAGGGGAGGTCAGTGTNTACTGTTCGCCCCGAATGGTGCATCAACTATCAAATGGATTGTGTGCGTGTCCTTCAGTGCGTTGAATGCGTGCTTTAGAGGCCGGACGTAAGAAAAAATTTGAACGATTTTTCCGGCGTACGCAATTGTTTGTTGGTTGTTTCAACACTGTTCGGTAGTTTGTTCGAACTGGGTATCTGGCTCGTCCGACTTGCTGCATTGTCCTTTTCCTTCAGTGCGCCTAGATGCGTACATTAAAGGCCGGGTGTTAGATAAACTCTTGAACGATTTTTCCGGGGGACATGCTCTTTCGGATCGAGCCATATGCTTAATTTGTTACAACAGCGAACTTAAGTAAGCACTGTGCAAGATTTGTCGCTATCATTGATGTTGCCTTGTCTGACTCCTTCTGCACGTTTTATAACGTGCATTAAAGGCCGGGTGTTAGATAAACATTTGAACGATTATTTCCGGCAGACATGCACACTTGATAGTAACAGTATCTTGCTGCGCTGGGGCAAGCGAACGCGACCAACTTTACATGTTGCAAGTCCGTACACCTTCGCACGCCTTAAAACGTGCATTAGAGGCCGGATGTTAGTAAAAGTTTGAACGATTTTGCCGGCGGACTTGTTCATTAAGGTTGATTGAGGTTCTGCTTGCTAAGTGAATCTTTGCAGTTACTTGCAATGGTTTTCTGGCGACGCCAATTGTTAACCCAATTTAGTATCTCTCCGACATTTGAAGTCGTTTGCACTTTTTGTCGCACTTCTCCGTGCGCTTAAAGGCAATTGTGTTGAAGTTGTTTTAAACGCTTCTCCTTGCTATTTAACGCATTGCGTTTCGAAGGTTGAAAAGACATTAGTGTCGTGCTTCTTCTTACGTCGGACGTAAATGTTTAACTTCTCCTTACGTCAGACTCGTTGAATAAAATGTTATTCCTGCTGTCGCACCTCCTTGTTCGTACGGATTGCGCTTGAAGATCTGATTCGACACCGTTTGTGTCTCGCTTCTCCATGCGTACGTACAGTGTGTTTAAGGTTAGTTAGACAGGAAGGGTTTCATTTCCTTGACGTTTGAACGTAAAGCGTTTGAAGAGACTACGTTTACGTGCAGCTATATTGCAGACAGTTCGAACGTCGCAACGTATCGTGTGGAAGGTTTGTAAGACATTGTTTTGTCGCACTTCTCCTTACGTTCAAAGGCGTTTAACACACTTTGGCTGTATGATTTTCGTTTATTAATGCGGAAACGAGAACGTAGAAATAGCGATAATGTAGGACATGCACCGTTCGAGAGAATAAGGATGCCCGATTCGTAAGTTAGAAGATAAGATCTCTCTTGCGTTTCGTATGCGATCGTCCACTCTCAGTTTTTGAACGTAATTTAAATATTACCCTGAACGGTGGATCACTTGGCTCGTGAGTCGATGAAGAACGCAGCTAATTGCGCGTCAACTTGTGAACTGCAGGACACATGAACATCGACATTTCGAACGCACATTGCGGTCCTTGGATTCTGTTCCTGGACCACTCCTGGCTGAGGGTCGTTTCCAAATCCACGACTGCCTGATGTTTTGTGGTTACCTCAAAACGGGGCCCAAGTGGGATTTCGCTCTCCTAAGTCGTTTGGCTAGGGGTGCGTATCCTTAAAATTTTCGGTTACTTTGTGTGCCCTGTGTGGGGACGTGTTGGTGCTGTATGCGTCTCCTCCTACACTTGCGAATACACAAATCGTTACCGATCGAAACGTCCAGGCGTCAGTACGCACTTGCTGCGGCAATTCAAAAAGCGCCGGTCGTCGTTTTAAAAATTTGAACGCAAAATAGAACAGTCGAGTTTAGCGGTAATCGTATTTTACACGGTTCCGGCCCTGTTCTCCCGACGACGACGTCTGAGATTGCTGTATTTGTTTTGTGTCGGCATTTGTAACTGTGCCAACCAAATGAACCAATCGGACGTTAGAGGTCACGAAAGTTTAACATGGCTGCGGAGGTGTACAATCACCTTGTTTTGGGCGTCCGTTGACGTGGAACGGTTGAGAGAAGGAGCCCTAAGAAGCTCTCCCAGCCACCGTCTCGCCAGACTCGAAACATTCGTTCCTCAATTGTTAGCCTCCTTCTCGTTACGAACCGCCGCCCCAGTTTTTCTGGTTGTGTTGAGGCGGGTGCATCACCGAATAACGGTTTGTTGACGCGTGCTTCACGGCCCGAGTTTGAGCAAGTTTGCTCTCCGCGTGTCCCGTCTCACGTTAATTTGGCTGATCGTACGTAACTTGAGTGTGTTTGGTGAATTTTGAAGAGCAGCTGCAGAGGCATAATATGTTTTGGAGGTTCAGTTGACGTGGAACGGTTGAGTGTAGGAGTCCTTGAGGCTCTCCCAACCACCGTCTCGCTTTGCCAAGACTATTGAAGGCTTTGGGACGTCTGTTGACGGGAACAGGTTGAGCGCAGGAGCCTAAGCGGCTCTCCCAACTACCGTCTCGCCGGTCTCAAAACTAAGTTTCACGAAAATTTGCTCCATTCACAAAACTAACCGCCGCCTCAGTTTTACTGGACGCGTTATGGCGGACGCGCATTGCCGAGTTGCGGTTTGTTGACGAGCGTGCACGGTCAGAGTTGAGCGAATGTTGCTCTCCGCGTGCCCTGTCTCACGCATATTTGGCTAGTCGCAAGTGATGTGATTGCGTATGGCTAATGTTTCTTGAAACGGCCGTCCAACAAACTTTCTTACCGATTATGAGAAAGACCTCAGAGCAGGTGAGACTACCCGCCGAATTTAAGCATATTACTAAGCGGAGGAAAAGAAACTAACTAGGATTCCCTCAGTAGCGGCGAGCGAACAGGGATTAGCCCAGCACCGAATCCCGCGTTCGTAACTGGGCGCCGGGAAATGTGGTG
>AP72_2010_repI_A100DRAFT_1000109_pt1 | contig 14587 bp, 10 predicted proteins | sample AmaPasrepliIA100_FD_9193 | JGI IMG/M metagenome (IMG submission 9193)
TTCCGTTGGTNGCTGGAAGTCCAGCAAATGCCGCTTGGCAAGTGGAAAGCTGAGTTCCGGTCAACTGGCTCGGCGTGTTGAGATCCACGCGGTCCAACAAATGGAGGCCACGGTTGCCGACGTAGTTCACCTCCAGCGTCGTGTTGCGAGCCAATTGGCGCTGTACTGAGAGCGTGTATTGCTGCACGTATGGGTTCCGAGGATGGTTGGAAATAATCACGGCGACGAACTGACTATTGGGAGCGCTAACGGGAACGATTGCCGTCTGGGATGGGAACAGCTGGTCAGTTAATTTTGGTGCGACTGCCGCAGGTTGCGAATTCGGGCTTAGTTGAGTTCGCTCCACGTATGGATAAAGATCGCCCGAATCGTCGATCTCACGGCTAAGCGACGAATCCCAGAAAATTCCGTAGCCTCCACGTATGACCGTTTTGTCCCCATTGAAAGGCCGCCACGCGAATCCGACCCGCGGCGCAAACGGAGTCTTGGAACCATCTGCGGGGTTGTGACGACCGCAGTATCTATAGAACCCGTTCCCCTCAGGCGCAACGCCGTTTGTCGCTAAGACTGGATTGGCAAAACAGAGTCCGCCCCCAGTCAGAAAGGCGCTGTCGTCGATCCAGAACATTTTGTTGCTGCCCTCAAACGGTACACCCCGGTAGTCCCAACGCAAGCCGAGATTCAGGGTGAGGCTTCGATTAACCTTCCAGTCGTCCTGTACGTACGGCGCGAAGTACAGGAAGTGATACTGGTTCAAGTTGCCAGCAACGTTCGCATTACTGAAAGGACCCGGCTGAAACGTGTTGGCGCCGTTGTAGAAGCCCAACAGAAAATCTGCTACTTCGTTGCCGGTACCACAATTGCCCGAGGGGGTCGTGCAAGTGCCGCTAGCGCTGTTGTTCAGAATGTTGTTGTTTGTGTAGCTGTATCCTCCAAGAAAGTTGGTTGAGAGGTTGCGTTTCTCTATCCAATGACGAAAGTCGAAGCCTAATCCAATTGTATGTTTCCCCCGAACCATGGTCATCGAATCAGCGAATTCCCAAGTTGGAATGTCGCTTGTAGTTGGATTGTTTCCTGGGCTTCCGACTGTACTCAAGAGAGTCCCTTCGAAGCCAAGCGTTGGGAACCCTGCAGCATACGATGGGAGATTCGTGAAAACACCCGTCAATCCGAGTGAGGAGATCTGGCTGTCGCTCGCCGCGGGAGCACCCTGGATCGCTACGGAATGCAGGTAGCCTACCCGGAAGTTGTTGATGTTGGATCGTCCGAGTGTAATCGTGTGCGAGGCAGTCCAACTGGTGAACTTCTGGTCGAAAATGTTGATGCTATATTGCGGGGACAGATTCTGCGGGTTCTGGTTAGTGAAGTTCGACCTGGTGTAACGAAAGAAGACTGACCCATACTTGCCTATGTTCTGATCCACTTTGTAAGTCTGCTGGTTCGTGTTGTTGGGCAGAACTGGGAAAGCCTGATAATTATTAATCCCGCCGCCGCAGGCAGCCGAGTTGTTCACGCACGCTGGCGTCGGTGCCGGAAACACACCTGCCGCAATAGCGGTTGTCGCCACACGAGAAAACGCAGAAGGATCGATCATATTGTTCGTAAACCCCTGGCCGGTGTTCGGATCTCCAGGCATGCATGGAAGCGCAGTTCCGGGATTGGTCAAAGCCAGCTGGCACGGCGAACCGGGTGTCAGGTCAAATGCTGGCAGTCCAGTTGCAGAGAAATCGCCGCCTAACTCCGCTGTAGTCGGCACAATACCGGTAACCGTATAGCCGTTCCGAATTCTCCATCCTTCATAATTTGCCAGCCAGAACGTCTTGTTGCGGCCATCGTAGACGTGAGGAATGTAAACCGGACCACCCGCAACAAATCCGAATTGGTTCTGGCGGAGAACGGGTTTTCGCGTCTGAGACACCCTAGTAAATGCGGTGCCATCCAGGGCATCGTTTCGCAGAAACTCGAACGCAGACCCATGCAACTGGTTCGTGCCGCTCTTGCTGATGATATTGACCTGATTGGCGCTGTAGCCATACTCCGCCGCATAATTCTCGCTAGCGACTTTGAATTCCTGAATCGCATCCTGTGACAAGATTACGGCTGGCGTATTCAGCGCCTGATCGGTATTCGCCAGCCCGTCGAGCGTGTAGTTGTTGGACTCTGGGCGACCTCCATTTATGCTGATGGCATTGCCAGCACCCTGGCGCATCTGACCCTGCTCACCAACCGTCTGCACTGCCCCGCCGCCGATGAAAAGTAAGCTCAAAAAATTGCGTCCATTCAGCGGCAGTTCGTCAACTTGCTTTTCAGTCACCGTCTGCGCAACGGCCGAACTATCGGTATCCAGCGCTACTTCGGTCGCCTCAACCTGAATTGTTTCGTTGATGGTTCCCGGTTTCATATTGAAATCCGCACGAGCGACCTGGCCCACCACCAGACCAACATTATCGACGGTTGATTTCTGAAATCCCGTCGCTTGCACTGTCACTCGATATGTTCCGGGCTGCAGATATGGAACTGTGTAATCGCCTGATGAAGTGGTCACTGTGTGGTTGGAAATTCCTGTCGCAACATTAGCGACGTCAACGCCCGCTTTTGCAACCACCGCCCCGGAGTTGTCCGTCACCGTTCCAAGGATGGTTCCGTATGCGCCGCCCTGGCCGTAGAGCATGGCCGCGCCCGAAATGATCAAGAGGCAGATGCAGAGAATGCGTGTCGTCGAGGACATGGTGTTTTCTCCCGGTGACGCTTTCCACTTGGCGGGTCTGACGCTGCCTCTGAATAATCCAATTCTCGAGAGCTTGCCCCAGCCCCACACAGTTGTCGCCTGTACTTGGGGGCGGATGCTCCCATTGACCGTCGCGCACCGTCAACTCGCAACCCCTGCCTCGATAACATTTCGCTATGAAAAACCATGACGCATCCGTTACTCACGCCCGCCAAATCGTTATTTGGCAGCCGATTGGTGTTTACTCTCGAATTTCATGAACCACGCGGCGCAGCCCGCCCGTGCCCGCAAGTCGTTTTGCAATGCAGAAAACCTGGTGTTAGAAAGGCGGATTCAGTATCGAGAGATAACCAGACAGGAAGGAAACAGGTGCAAGGTCGACAGAGCAGTCAACGAAGTGGAGGCTACAACTTCTTACTACGTTAGTGCGCCAGATGCTGGCGGGATGAGTCCGTGGGCTCAGTTCGAACAAGCTGGGCCAGCGCATCGTTCGGATAGTAATGATCCACAGTGCCGGGAGTCACCAGTTTGTGTTCGACGAAAACCGCCGGCGGGACAGGACGCTGATTCAAAATATCGAGACTGACACGAATCAGGTTTTCGCCATATCGTTCGGGAAAATATGCAACCGAGCCTACGAACCGAGTCTTGGGCTGACGCAGTTCCGCCCTTCCTTCGGGCGACGCATTCTGCCCCATGACCGCGCAATTTTCAGCGCGTCCAGCCTCTTGAAATGCGCGCAAGGCGCCCAGAGCGCTGGGATCATTAATCGCTCCCACTAATACATGCTTCGCGTGCGATGAACGCAGATGGCGGCGCACGGCTTCGAAACTTGGCCCGAGTTCGCCGTCCCCTTCCAGGTAGGTCACGCGGCAGTGCGCGGCGCCGGGCAAGACCAGATTGATACCCACCAGCATTCCCGACAAACGCATGCGTGGAAGATTTCCCGCGCGCTTCAATTCGAGCAGCAGAATCTCGTCGGCTTCCGAGTACCAGTGCTCCTTTACCCATCGACCCAGATAGCGTCCGCCAATCAGCCCCGCTTCGTAGTTATTGGCTCCATAGTACGTTGCCCCGGGATGAGGGATATCGATCGCTATCATCGGGATGCCGGCTTCACGGTATTTCGCGGCTACGATGGGGGCGACCTCTTCATCGGTTTGGAACTCGATCGCAAGATCAACTTTTTCGCGAACCAGCAAGTCGGCATTCCTTTGGGCGGTCTTGGCACTGTAACGGTTGTCGAGAGATATGAGCTCGATGCCTTCAGCCACTGCGGCACGTTGTAGACTCTCCGAGACTTCACGCGAGAACTGGTAATCGGTTCCCTGCGCTGCATATCCCAATCGATAAAGGCGCTGCTTCCAGGGGCGGACGCGCGATTGATAGAGATTCTGTCCAACCTTGTCGATCATGCCGCATTTCTCGAGTGTGTAAAGAAGCCGGAACACCATCGTTTTCGGCAAACCGCACCGTGAACAGATCTCTTTGAGCGGCAGAGCTTCCCCGGGCGAGTGAAACGCACTCAGCAATTGCGAAGAGTGCACGATGGATTTGACGAGGTATGGATCTCTGCTCTGAGCGAGGGGGCTCATAATTGCGGACCATCATGATCCATTTTTTTCATTTTGCAAAGCGAAATCTGGCCGCGGCTGCTTGCTGCCGATCTCCCGTTCGTACCCAGAAGTCAGAACCCTCAGGCGGACGCGTGAGAAGTGACGTAGGCGCAATCGCGAAACAGTTGCAATCAGGAGTCAGACGAAAAAGCATAGCTTTTCCCCAACAAAATCGTTACTGTATTTGGCCCACGGAATTACAGGCTAGAATCACTTAAGGTTTCAGACATCGAGGCTTGTGCCAGATTCTACAACACGAAATGAGTGCCCCATCCGGACCGCTGCTCGATTCCGGCGGCGCGGCACATCTCGCAACTCATGTCTTGCCCGGTGACCCTTTTGGCTTGGATATTTCTCAGAAGAATGAGTTTCGCAATGCGAAATCTAAACGAGGCTCCAAGAAAACCGTGACCCCACAACGATAGGATTGTAATCTTCCGTTCCTTGAGAGAGGTTCGCATGGACGCATCGACGAGTGACAAGGTGTTTGCCGCGCTCGAAACATTTCGTATCGAGCTTCCCTCCTGGGGATTCGCCAATACTGGAACCCGTTTCGGAAAATTTATCCAGGCTGCCGCGGCAACTACTACCGAGGAAAAACTCAGCGATGCCGGCCAGGTTCACCTTCTCACTGGCGTATGCCCGACGGTGGCATTACACGTGTTGTGGGACTGCCCTCAAGGAGTGCAAAGCACGGATGAAATTAAACGGTTCTCTTCGCGCTATGGGGTTGCACCCGGATCGATTAATCCCAATCTATTTCAGGACCAGCAATACAAGTATGGCTCATTCGGGAATCCGGATGAATCCGTCAGGCGACAGGCTTTACAGCATACGAAAGACAGTATCGAGATCGCTCGCCGATTGAATAGCCGCGATATTTCGTTCTGGTTTGCAGACGGCTCGAACTATCCTGGAACAGCAAACATTCGCCAGCGTAAGCGATGGTTCTCGGAGGCTCTTCGGGAAGCTCATCGGCAATTAGCTCCCGATCAACGAATGCTGGTGGAGTACAAGCCTTTCGAACCTGCTTTTTATCACACTGATATCGCGGACTGGGGAATGGCGCTGCTGCTCTCCCAAGCGGCGGGACCACAAGCCAAGGTCTTGGTCGATACGGGACATCATTACGCAGCGCAAAACATCGAGCAGATTGTGTCCTGGCTCCTGTCAGAAAACATGCTCGGAGGGTTCCATTTCAATGATCGGCGTTATGCCGATGATGACCTCACGATGGGATCGATCGATCCGTATCAGGTCTTCCGGATCTTTCACGAGATTCACTTCTTCGAATGGGAGACCGGCCAGCATGCAGATATTGCCTACATGGTCGATCAAAGCCACAATCTTAAGGGCAAGATCGAAGCCATGATCCAGACAGTGACGATGGCACAACAGCTATTTGCAAAAGCTGCATTGGTCGATTTGAGCAAACTCGCGGCTGCACAGAAGGATTGCAAGTTGGTCGAAGCAGAGTCCCTCCTGCAGAATGCGTTCGCAACCGACGTCCGGCCTGCAATTCAAGAATGGCGCGCTTCCAAGGGATTGCCGAGGGATCCAATGGAAGCATTCCGCCAGAGCGGCTATCTCGAGCGGATCACGAAAGAGCGTGCTGCCAAAAATTCTCACAACATCTCTTCCTATGCCTAGCACCGCGAACTCCAAACCTTATCTGGCATTCGATTTTGGAGCCGAGAGCGGACGGGCACTCCTCGCGCGACTTCAATCGGGGAAACTCACAACCGAAGAAGTCCATCGCTTTCCCAACCAACCCGTCGAATACGGCGGCTCGCTGCACTGGGACGCTCCTCGCCTTTGGTTTGAAGTGCGCAAGGCGTTGAGTCTGGTGGATCAGCTGGAACTATCGGGAATAGGCGTAGATGCATGGGGTGTGGACTATGCATTACTCGGTGAGGGAGGAGAACTAATTCAGAATCCCTATCATTATCGCGACCGCCGTACGCAGAATGTGATGGAAGATGTGTTTCGGAAGGTCCCGAAAGAAGAAATCTATTGCACGACAGGCATTCAGTTCATGCCGATCAATACTCTGTATCAGCTTTTCGCAGCCCAGCGGGATACCCCCCACCTAGTTGCGGCGGCGAAGCATCTGGTAACAATTCCGGATCTGTTTCACTTCTGGCTGACGGGAAAAGCGGTTTGTGAGCTTACAAACGCGACGACGACGCAACTGGTCCACGCCAAGGAACGTGCCTGGGCTGCTGATCTGATGGCGAAATTAGGCCTGCGTCCCGATCTGCCCGCGCCGATTGTCGAGCCTGGGACTGTAATTGGACAACTGCTTCCCGCACTCGCTCAGAACTCCACTCTTCGCGGCACTCCGGTAATCGCTCCGGCATCCCACGATACAGGCTCCGCCGTTGCCGCCATCACTGCGCGCGACGGCACTGCCTTCCTCAGTTCCGGAACATGGTCACTGATTGGAACAGAACTCGACGCACCGGTCGTCACTGCCGAAGCCCTCAAGTCAAACTTCACGAATGAGGGCGGAGTGAATGGAACCACCCGGCTGCTGAAAAACGTAATGGGCCTCTGGATGCTGCAGGGATGCAGGAACTGCTGGACCCAGCGGGGACTAACTTCGGACTACAAAGAACTCATTGACCTTGCGAACCGTGAACCGGCCTTCGTCCATTTGGTCGACCCGGATGACGAATCTTTTTTGCATCCCGCGGACATGCTCGGAGCGATAGACGACTTCTGCCGAAAGACTCATCAACCGGCGCCCCCGTCGGCAGGCGCCTATGTACGCTGCGTACTCGAGAGCCTGGCTTTCAAGTACCGCCTTGTTTTGCGAAGTTTGGAACGACTTTGCGGCCGACGCATCGAACAGATTCGCGTAATTGGGGGCGGAGCAAAAAACCGCTTGCTGAATCAGTTCACAGCCGATGCAACGGGCAGGCGCGTGCTCGCTGGACCTGTCGAAGCCACCGCGCTTGGAAACGTAGCCATTCAGATCCTGGCGACGGGCGAAGCCTCTTCACTTTCGGAAGTTCGCAACATCATAGATCGGTCCTTTGCTACGGAAATCTTCGAACCTGGTGAGACTGACAAATGGAATCGCCACGTCGAACGATTCGAACAATATTGCGAGATCATTTATGCCTGACATCAAAGAAACAACCTTTCTAAAAGATCTCTGGAACGAGGACCGAACCCGCCAACTGGGCAGTGATCAATTGGCCCTCCTTCGCTATCGCTCGAATCTGCTGGGCGCCGACCTGCGTATCACGAATTTTGGCGGCGGCAACACCAGTTCGAAGATTGATCTCCCGGACCCGTTCACAGGTAAGTCTGTCCGCGTTTTGGCGGTAAAGGGTAGCGGAGGCGATATCGGTTCGATCACTGAATCGGGTTTCGCGCTTTTATATATGGACCGTCTGGAACAACTCAAGGAGCTCTATCGCGGAGAACAGTACGAAGACGAGATGGTCCGTTATTATCCGCTCTCCGCTTTTGGCGAGAACCGCGTGGCTGCGTCTATCGACACGCCGTTACATGCTTTCCTTCCCTTCACGCATGTCGATCATCTGCATCCTGATTGGGCCATTGCGCTTGCCGCAAGCGCCAATGGCAAACGCAAGTTGGAGCAATTCAATAAAGAATTCGGGCGCAAGATCGTCTGGGTTCCATGGCAGCGCCCGGGCTTTGAGTTGGCGCTTTTGATCGAACGTGCCGTAAAAGAGAGTCCCGGCGTCGAAGGACTCATCCTTGGCGGTCATGGCCTGTTCACCTGGGGTATGACGCAGCGCGAGTGTTACCTGAATAGTGTTCACACGATTGATCAGATGGGTGAATTCATTCAGCAACACAAGGAGAGAAAGAACGCGCTATTCGGTGGGGTTGCACGCCCGGCGATTTCAGATCGCAAAACTATTGCCGCCCAAATTCTTCCAGCCTTGCGCGGGACCGTTTCGTCGAACCGCCGCGTTATAGCTCACTACGCCGACGATGACGATTCGTTAAGTTTTGCCGGATCGAACTGGGCCAAAGAATTGAGCGCCCTTGGCACCAGTTGTCCCGACCATTTTCTGCGCACTCGCGTCTGCCCGTGGTTTATCGGTTGGGATTCCGAAAAGGAAGACGTGTACGCCCTCAAGCGTCGGATCCAAGCTGAGGTCGCCAACTATCGCACCGCCTACAAGAAGTATTACGAAGACTGGGCGAACAGCGATTCTCCGAAGCTGCGAGACTCCAATCCCTCAGTCGTTGTGATTCCAGGTCTCGGCTTGTTCGGTTTTGGCAAGAACAAAAAAGAGGCTCGAATCACGACAGAATTTTTCATCAATGCGATTCACGTGATGGCGGGTGCGAATGCCTTGGAAGACGGCGAGCCATCCAGACCGCTCCCACAGGCTCGAACTCTAGAACAATCGAAGCAGTTCAGCCAATTTCATAACTATGTCGCACTTCCGCGGTCCGAAGCCTTCCGTATCGAGTACTGGGCACTGGAAGAGGCCAAACTCCAGCGGATGCCTGCAGAGGCTGAATTCAGCAGGAAGATCGCGCTCGTAATCGGCGGCGCCAGTGGAATCGGGCGAGAGGTCGCATTATTACTCGGACGCCGAGGAGCGCATGTGGTTGTTGCTGATTTCGATCAGCAAGGCGCAGAGAACGTAGCGAAAGAGGTTGGGAACGTCGCCTCCTCCGAATTTGTGGCCCCAACTGCCGTCGACCTAAGCTCGTCGCCTTCCCTAGCCGAAGCTGTTCGCTTCACCATTTCTAAATTCGGTGGGATCGACATCGTCGTGAATACTGCCGCCATATATCCTGTGCCTGGAAGCGATGGAGAACTATCGGAGGGGCAATGGGCCAAAACTTTCCTGGTGAATGTCACTGGAAACTATCTTCTTGCCCAGCAAACTGAGTCCTTATTTAAAGAGCAGGGATTGCCTTCGACGATGGTGTTAACAAGTTCCGCGAATGCCATCGTCCCGAAAAAAGGAAGCGAAGCCTATGACACTAGCAAAACAGCGCTGAATCACCTGATCCGGGAACTCGCCATTAAGCTCAGCCCTCACGTCCGGGTTAATGGGATTGCACCTGCAACCGTTGTCGCTGGCTCCACCATGTTTCCTCGTGATCGCGTCATGCAGTCGTTACAAAAATACAAAATTGAATTCTCGGAAAGCGACAGCACGGAAGACCTTCGCGGCAAGTTGGCGGATTTCTATGCGCAGCGCACTCTGACAAAGCGTCCCATTTTGCCCGAGGATTGCGCGAAGGCCATTGTCTGGCTGGCGGGTGATCAGAGCGGTAAAACAACTGGGCACGTGATCCCCGTGGACGGCGGCTTGTCGGAAGCCTACCTCCGTTGAGGAGCAACTATGCAACGAATCTGCTTTGTATTGCAGGTCAAGCCCGACCGGCTTGAAGAATATAAGGTTCGCCATCGCAACGTATGGCCCGAAATGCAGGCGGCCCTGCGCGAAACCGGATGGGGCAACTATTCCCTCTTCCTGCGTGACGATGGCCTGCTGGTTGGTTATCTCGAAACCGAGGATTTTGAGCGCGCCCGAGCCGGAATGGCAAAGCGCGAAATTAACGATCGTTGGCAGCGTGAAATGGGAGACTTCTTCGTTCAGCCGGACGGCGTTCTGCCCGACCGCGCTATGCATCCACTCGAAGAGGTCTTCCACCTCTAAACTCACTTTGAGGATCCGATGAATCCAAACCCGGCACTGGGAGTCCTTTTTCACTGGCTTGGCGGTCTCGCCTCTGGCAGCTTCTATGTTCCATATAAAGGAGTCAGGCACTGGGCTTGGGAGACCTACTGGCTTGCCGGAGGATTCTTCAGTTGGATTATTGCTCCATGGATTCTAGCCAGTTTCCTCACGAAGGACCTCTTCCGAGTTCTGCATGAAGCTCCCGGCTCCGCGCTGTTCTGGGCATTCTTCTTCGGACTCCTGTGGGGAGTCGGTGGGCTGACCTTCGGTCTCACCATGCGCTATCTCGGCTTGTCCCTTGGCATGGCGGTAGTGCTTGGCCTTTGCGCGGCATTCGGCACACTGATGCCACCCATCTTCCGTGGCGAATTCATGACGCAGGTAGTGGGCACAACATCGGGTCGCGTGATTCTAATTGGAATTTTCGTTTGTCTTGCTGGAATCGTCTCGGCTGGCTTAGCTGGTATTTCGAAAGAAAAAGTCATGTCGCCCGAGCAGCAGAAAGCCGCCATCCAGGAGTTCGATCTGCGAAAAGGTGTTGGCGTCGCCATCCTTTCCGGGGTTATGAGCGCGTGCTTTGCCTATGGACTCGCGGCAGGTGATCCGATTAAGGCACTGACGGTGCAGCACGGAACGGCTAAACTCTGGCAGGGCCTTCCGGTTCTCGTTGTGGTTTTAGTCGGAGGCTTCCTTACCAACTTCATTTGGTGCTTGATCCTGCTTCAGCGCAACAGGACCGGATATCAATTCTTCGATTCAGCCATCCGAAAAGACGGAATCAAAGATGAGCCAATCATCGAAACTGCCGTAGATGCTCCCAGTCGCGAAGTCGTGGAACACATCGGCGCATCCACCCGAAGTTCGACCGCGGTCTCGGAATTGGTTCGAGAGTCCGCTGCTGGGCCTCTAATGCGCGCACCCATGCTGCGTAACTATCTGCTTTGTGCTCTTGCGGGCACGACCTGGTACTTCCAATTTTTCTTCTACACCATGGGCGAAAGCCAGATGGGCCGCTACGGCTTTTCCAGTTGGACGCTGCATATGGCGAGCATCATCATTTTCAGCACCCTCTGGGGGATCGGCTTTAAAGAATGGAAAGGCGCTGGCAGCCGCGCAGCAGCCCTCCTGAGCTTGGCTCTGTTTCTGTTGATTGCCTCGACGGTGATCGTCGGATACGGAAACTATTTGGGACTCGGCAACTCACATTAGCCCTGAATACGTTTATGAACCGGTCTGATATTTTTCCGCTCCGGGTAGGTTGCCCAGGATCAACGACGACGATCGGAGGTGCCGCTATTCTGATTTCGTTTGGTGGCGTCTTCAAACATCCTCGGTATGCCAAATCAGGCGGTGACGAGGGTGCTGGGAATGAGGACGCCAACGAACATTGACGTAGTCCTCCCGAGAGCTGTAAACCTCCACCCGGAACGCCATTGTCGTTCCGGGTTCTTTCTTTAGGTCAGAACGGATTTCGGTCAAACGTACGGTTCACGAAGGTGAACGGGCGGAGCGCCTCTTCGCACTCGCAGGTTGATCATTTCCACAAACACTGAGAAGCCCATGGCAAAGTAGATGTAACCCTTCGGTATGTGCATTCCGATGCCGTCGCCGACCAACGCAACGCCGATCAGCAGTAAGAATGAGAGCGCGAGGACCTTTATCGTCGGGTGGCGATTAACAAAGGAGCTGATAGGCCCAGCTGAAAACATCATCACGCCGACAGCTAGGATTACTGCTGTAACCATGATTATGATCTCGTCGGCCATCCCAACGGCGGTTATCACCGAATCCAGGGAGAAGACGATATCGAGCACCATGATCTGCGCAACGACCGCGGCAAATGATGGCCGCACTCGCGCCGAGCTGCGACCTTCTTCACCCTCCAGACGGTCATGAATTTCAATCGTTGCCTTCGCGAGCAAGAACAAACCACCGCTGATCAGGATGAGATCGCGTCCGGATATGGGGCGTCCCCAGATGGCAAAAAGCGGCGCTGTCAATCTCGTAATCCAGACAACGCCCAGCAGAAGCAGAATGCGCGTTCCCATCGCGGCTAGCAGTCCTGTTCTACGGGCCGAAGCCTGTTGCGGTGTGGGAAGCTTGCTCGACATAATCGAAATGAAAATGATGTTGTCGATGCCAAGCACGATCTCAAGAAAGGTCAGTGTGATGAGCGCGAGCAGACCGGAAGAAGTGAAGAATGCGTCCATAATGACGGCTCCCCCATGAAAGTAAACCACATCCCATAAGTGAAACTCGGTTGTTTCGATCGTAACCAGTCGGAGCTATTTCCAAACGGAAGCGATCATGCCGACTGAAAAAGGCCGCCTCATGTATCGAAATCATGAGGACGGCCTAAGGGGGTAAAGGAAAAACATGGCGAGAATCCCATGCCCATTAACGTAGTGGGACCGTCAGAACTGACAGTGGATAGGCTGCTCGATCCATGGGCGCAAACGTGGAGGTTCCAGCGAAGGGAAATTGAGTAACCGAAGAGATCTGAGTTGGGAGGATAGCGCGGGGGGACGGCCCTAGGCGTGCAGCCTGGTGCACAAGGCCAAAGGGATTTTTCGGAATCAGTTCAGGGCGGGGTCGAGCCGGAGTTGATGGAGGGACACAGAACCGGGATTGTCTTTCAAGCTATTCACGTTCATTCCCGCTAATTAATCGAGGAACGAAGAGCGACGTGGAAAGGGATTTTCCGCGTGGAGTATCGATTGTGAGGTTGTTTATGGAGATACCGCAATGCTGGCTGTGCCATTGATACCTTTCGCGTCAAACATAGTCGCGGAGATGGTCTGATTGCCGGGAGTGTCTAGAACAAAGCCGTTGGTCCAGATATGAGAACCTCGATCGGCGTCCGTGAATTGATATTGAGCGGGAAGGATCGCTGCTGGATCTGAACTCGTAAATGTTATTACGCTGTTAATAACGGTGTCCCGCTCGCCGCCGATCGTTGCAGTGACAGTGATAGTAAAGGGCGAACCTGCGGTTGTGGCGGAAGGAGCGGTGAAGTTAAGAACCGCGTGCGACGTACCGCAACTGACGGTGACCCCAGTTGCTGCGATCAGGATAGGCAGCAGGCTGAAACCCCGAAATGGAAACATTAACGCTGGCATGGCAAGAATTTTAATGGGGCGTCGTGGTTCGTGCGCTCTAGCCCGAGGCGTGGCAGCGAGGCCTTCCGAGGCGAATGTTAATTCCAAACATGGGTCCATAGACATTAATCCCATAATTCGCAAACTGAGGCTCGGACAAATAGAGGTTTGATATATGCATCCAATTCAGACCTACAGAAATTGAATACTGAGAATTGAAGTTGTATCGAAATCCGCTACCCATGTTCACAGTAAAGGTGAAGTTCTGCCCCTGGGCGTAGAGAACTCCGAAGGGCCCTTTAGCGTCAATTCCTCCTAAGCCGACCCGACCATCGAAATACGGCGCAATTCTCCCACGACGCGGGACAAAATTCCGCCGAATTCCCATGATCCACGCGTAGTAGTGCGTCTCTGGTCCTCTCGGAATCAGGGTTACAGCACCACTGGCTGTCACATCCCAATTGCCGCGAAAGATCCAGGGTCCACCAACATCATCCATGTGCCACCGTATCGAAGCGATAATGGGCACAAGCGTGTAATTGAGCGGCGCCCTGTTGTACGCATCTCCCAGGAAGACGTCGAAAACGAAAGGAATATTGATCGGCAACCATCCGCTATCCAGTGAGAATTCGAGCTTGTTTCTGTAATAGAACTGGCGACCAGATTCAGGCGGTTTGCGGTCCCGTTGAACTGCCTGTTTGCTAGCTTGGTCTGGCGGCCTACTATCTGCAACTTCCAGCGCTCGGTCGCGACTTTGAAGATCCGCGTACCAGATAGCCGTACTACCGCTTGTTAGAAGGTTGAAGGAATTCCCACCCAAGGCTCCAGCAGACTGGCGATCCGGATTGAACTCGGCCGCCTTGCCAGTATCAAATCCGAGAGAAGCCCTGTTGTCCCGATCGAGTTCCTCAAAGTGACGCGTTCGTTCCAGGATGCCATGACTCGAGCTACATTGATATAGCTGAGCCTGCGATATCGGTGGAAATACCAGGACCGCTACCGCAAGCACTCGCCTCGCTATGAATGACGCGAGCCGGTACAACCTGGTTTGCCTCGTCAAATGAAGACTCAGTGAAAGATGAGCTGCGTACCGATCAAGACGGCGTCGCGTCTGATCTAGGTCTTACCTGCCCCGACTGTGGCATCCCCACAAGAGAAGCGAAGTCTGAGGGAGTAAGGTCGACAAAGTCGTGGAGAACGGCATCTGCGCCTGCCGCAGTCAACGAATCTCCAGATTGATGCCAGGTAATTCCAACACATCTCATGCCTGCACTTTTGGCAGCGCGAACACCGGATGCGGCATCCTCAACGGCAACAGCAGACTTTGGCGGGCACTGAATGCGCTGACACGCGAGTTGGTAAATACCGGGATCAGGTTTGCCTTTGGGAACTTCTTCACCGGTAACCACAGCCTCGAAGTGGCTCAACAGACCCAGGCGTCTCAACGTCGAAACAGCG
>AP72_2010_repI_A100DRAFT_1000110_pt1 | contig 14542 bp, 9 predicted proteins | sample AmaPasrepliIA100_FD_9193 | JGI IMG/M metagenome (IMG submission 9193)
GTCCGCTGACCACATAGACAAGAACGGCCGAAANCCCTTATTTGACGCGGGTTTGCACGTGTTTTCAGGTGTTTAGGAAATCAGGCGGCAAGGTGGGAATTTGGATTTTGAGTCCGCTGCGTCTGCCAGTTCCGCCATCCCGGCACGGTGAGGCTTTCCTATGTACGGCAGCACTGATCAATTTGAACACAGCAACCACGCCAGGAACCTCATGCCTGCAATGGGGTCTCAACCGGAGTAGCAGCCTTTGGGAGTTGGACTCGAAAAGTGGCCCCCTCGCCCGGATCGCTCTCCACCGTAATCGATCCGCGATGCTGCAATACAATCCACTTGGCGATCGCGAGACCAAGGCCGGCCCCGCCCTGAAGACGGTTGCGCGACTTGTCCAGCCGATAGAAACGGTCGAAAATCTTGCCTTGCTCTTCCTTTGCGATTCCTACCCCGGAATCCTGAACAGTGATCACTGCGTTTTCCTCTGTTTGCTTCAGAATCAGCTTTACCGAGCCAGGCGAAGGAGTGTATTTGAAGGCGTTGTCGAGAAGAATATCCGCTAGTCGCCGCAAGAGCGTTTGATCCCCCAACACGTACATCGTTTCCTCACACATGACGCTCGAAAACTCCAGGCTGCGGATCTCAGCCACCTGCCGCCATCCCTCAGCAACATTGCGCAACGTCCCCCGGAGATCGAAAGGATGCAGATCCACCGATTCGCGTCCGGAATCTGCTCGGGCCAATTCCAACAACTGCTCGATGAGCAAGGTCGTGCGTTCCGATTCTTCCAGGATGTGGCGCAGCGATTCCCTGTATTCCCCTTCGTTGCGCGAGCGCCGCAAAGCTAACTCCGCTTCTGTCCGTATCAGAGAAACCGGAGTCCGTAGCTCGTGAGACGCGTCCGCCGTAAACTGCGTGACCCGCAAGAATGCCGATTCGATGCGTCCGAGCATGTCGTTGAGCGTATCGGAAAGCCGCTGCAATTCGTCTCCAGTTTCGAGTTTCTCAAGGCGGCTACTCAGGTTCGTGCCGCCGATATTTCTGGCCGTTCGCACCAAGCTATCCACAGGGGCCATAGCCCTCCGGCTCATCCAGTAGCCCACGCCCGCTGCAACAATCAAAAGCAGTGGAGCAAACATCAACAACGAGGAACGGAAGAGTTCCAGGGTCTCCACCGCATCATCCGCGGTTGCGCCCATCGTCACGATGTAGATCCGGCCCCCGAGATTGAGCTTCTCGAACGCAAATCGAAAATGCTTTCCATCAACACTCCGGCTCTGGATCGCCAGGCTATCGACTCGATTGGCCGGCAATAAAAGCGAAGGGTGACTCTGCAGGAAGTTCGAGCGGAAAATGACATCCCCGGTTTCCGTCGTGATTTGAAGGAAGTCGCCAGTGTGTGCGATCGCGTATGTTTCGCTCAGTTCCTCCTGTAGGTGCCCAGGCGAAGCTCCTGCGTTCTGCGCCTGCAGGAACGTCTTGACGTCTTCCATCTGGCTCTCGAGTTGATCATCCACCAGGTCATACAAGTTGTTGCGGAGGATGAACCACATGCTCGCTCCAAACAGAATTTCTCCCAGGGCGAAGATCGCTACGTACCATGCCATCAACCGCACGCCAATCGAGAGCTTCTTCATGCCTCACCGCCCGAACGAATCATGTAGCCGACCCCTCGAATCGTATGGATCAGTTTCGGTCGGCCTGGAGCATCGACCTTATTTCGCAGAAGATGCATGAAAGCATCGAGTGTATTCTCTTCGATCTCTCGATCGAACCCCCACACCGACTCGATCAGGGAGCGCCGGGAGACGACTTTTCCCGAACGGTACATCAGCCGTTCCAACAGGCTGTATTCGGTCCTCGTCAGGGATACTCGCTCTTCACCTCTTAGCACTTCCCTGCTGGCCGGATCCAACACCAGGTCTGCGACCTTCAAGTGCGGATCCTGCGCCACCAATGCCCTGCGCTTCACGGCCCGCAACCGCGCCAGCAATTCATCAAAGGAAAATGGCTTGGTCATGTATTCGTCCGCTCCCAGATCCAATCCGCGGACAATGTCCGCCACTGAATCTTTGGCTGTGAGCATCAGAATCGGCGTTCGTACATTTTCCGTCCGCAAACGCTTTGCGAGTTCATATCCGCTGAGCCTTGGCATCATCACGTCAAGAATGATGACGTCGAACTCGTAGCTTTTGGCGAGCGTCAATCCCTCGGCGCCATTGCTCGCGCATGTCACGATGTGGCCTTCTTCCGTCAATCCTTTACGGAGAAGATCTGCCATGCGAGCTTCGTCTTCAACAACCAGTAGTTTCATTTCGACGGGAACCACGAGGGGTCGGACAAATACTTAAGACAAATATTAACTTGTCTGCCTTTAGAACGTCTGAAAAGGAGCGCGTCCCCCAAAACTCTAACGGCCGCGGCCTAGGCTCTGTTAAGGTAGCGGGAACCTGACTCTAGCATGCCTTTGCGACAACACATCCTTGTTCCGCCGATGCTTGTCTTAGCCATTGCTTCTTCATGGGCTGCACAGACGGTCGTCGTACGAGGTAGGGTTCACGATGCCTCCGGAGCCGCAATTGCAGACGCGAAAGTCACAATCAGGTCCGGTGCGAACGAGAGCAGCACCCAGTCTGATTCTCGTGGAGATTTCTCCATTCCCGGCGTGCCTGGCAATGTTGGCACGATCGAGGTGAGCAGCCGAGGTTTCCGCACAATTCGCCAACAATGGGGGACAGGTGCGGGATCTGAAATCACGACCAATATTGTCCTCGAGCCCGCATCTGCTGGTGAACAGATCACCGTTTCTGCAACCCGTACCGAAGTGCGGCTCTCTGAAGCGCCGGGGAGCACCGTCTTGCTCTCGACCCCTGATGTCGCTGCCTCCCCCGCCTTGCGTCTGGATGACGTCTTGCGCCAAGTTCCAGGCTTCTCGCTCTTCCGACGCTCAGGCAGCAGAACAGCGAACGCAACGAACCAGGGCGTCTCGTTGCGTGGACTGGGAGGCACCGCCGCGAGCCGAGCGTTGGTGCTCGAAGACGGACTACCCCTGGTAGACGCCTTCGGAGGATGGGTCTATTGGGGACGGGTACCTCGAGAGGCAGTTGCCAGCGTTGAAGTATTTCGCGGCGGCGCATCCAATCTCTATGGCAGCGACGCTCTGGGTGGAGTCGTTCAGTTCATCACTCGCCAACCGCAACGCCCGACTTTGGCCCTTGAAACTTCTTATGGAAGCGAACGTACGCCCGACCTCTCTCTGTGGACTGGCACGCGCTTTCGTAAATGGGATGTTTCAGTGGCCTCTGAAATGTTCCGCACCGATGGCTACATCCTCGTGCCGACGTGGCAACGCGGTTCGGTGGACTCCGAGGCAAATTCGAAGAACGCTGCTGTGGAACTCGACTTGGGACGGCAGGTCGGTACTAATGGACGGATATTTGTCCGCGGAAACTATTTCACCGAATTCCGCAATAACGGGACTCCAATTCAGACGAACGATACGCAGATGGTTGAGGGTGCTCTTGGCTGCGACCAGCAATTCGGCGATCGAGATTCTCTGACCTTGCGCACCTACGGCCTGGTACAGTCTTATCATCAGCGTTTCTCTTCCGTGGCGCCCGACCGAAACAGCGAGTCCCTCACCAACCGTCAATATGTTCCCGAGCAGGTTGTCGGAGGAACGGCCCAGTGGACTCACCTCCTCGGCACCCACCAGACTCTGATTGGCGGTGCGGACCTGATGGAAGTGATGGGTGCGAGCGACGAACAAGTATTCTCGACAGGCGTCCACACTCGCAACAATGCGGCCGGCGGCAGACAGCGAACCTTCGGACTGTACGGACAAGACATCATGCACTTCAGGGGCTGGACCTTTATTCTCGGAGCCCGCGTCGATGATTGGAACAATTTCGACGCCAGCAATATATGTACGCCGGTCTCTGGAACGTGCACAGTACCAAGCCAACTGTTCCCTTCACGCAGTGACCTCGCCTTCAGTCCTCGCCTTTCGGTTTTGCGGTCTTTGACCCGCAATGTCTCGGTCACCGGTTCCGTTTACCGGGCTTTCCGCGCACCCACGCTCAACGAACTGTACCGTTCTTTCCGCTTGGGGAATGTCCTCACGCTGAATAATCCGGAACTCAGCGCGGAGCGTCTCACTGGAGCCGAGGCGGGGCTCAACATATCTTCATTCAATCGAAAGCTCGATCTACGCGGGACATTTTTCTGGAGCGACATCGTAAACCCTGTCGAAAATGTGACGATTGATCCAACTGCATCCCCCGTCCTTCGCCAAAAACAAAATGTCGGGAAGATCCGTTCTCGGGGCGTGGAACTCGACGGAGCCTTTCGGGTCAATCAGCACATTCAGGTCACAGCAGGTTACGAGTTCACAGATGCGACGATCGTCAGCTACACTGTCCCGCCCGGCGCGGTCTCACTTCTTGGAAACAACGTTGCACAGGTTCCTCATCATGTGTTCACGTGGCAAGCGCGCTATTGGAATCCTTCGCGGCTCATGTTCAGTGTCGAGGGCCGCTACGTCGGGAACCAGTTTGACGATGACCAGAACTTGTACCCGCTCGACCACTTTTATACGATGAACCTGCAAATCGGAAACAATCTCACCCGGAACCTCGAAGTCTTCGCCGCCTCCGAAAATATCCTCAATGTGCGCTACAAAATCGCGAACACGCCCACTGCAACCGGATCTCTGTTTAACATCGGTCCGCCAATCCTCTACCGCATCGGCCTTCGCCTGAATTTCCCGGCAGAAAATCATTAGCCGATTTGGGCAATTCTGATCTCTTCATTTATTCTAAAAAGTTGTCATTCGCTCGCTAGGCACGCTGTCATCCTGTCCTCATTTCAGTGCAGCCAAGCTATAAGCCAGAAAAGACGAAACACTTATGAAAACCGGAATCATAGGCTTGCCTCAGGTAGGCAAGACATCGCTTTTTCAGATTCTCACCAAAGCTCACTTGTCTGCGCAGGCACACTCCAATCCGCGTGAGGCCCACATCGGAGTCGCCAAGGTGCCGGATGACCGCCTCGACCGTCTCGCAGCGCTCTACAACCCGAAGAAGCTCACGCACACGTCAGTCGACTACGTTGATGTGGGCGCTATCGGACAGGATGCCCTGAAGGAAACCGCTTATATCGGCCATCTCCGACAGGTCGATGCCCTCGCTCACGTAGTTCGAGTATTTGAAGATCCGGCGATTCCGCATGTGGGTGAAATCGACCCTCTCCGCGACATCAAGAATGTTGAATTCGATCTAATGGTTAGCGATCTCGGGCAGGTCGAGAAGCGCCTCGAGCGTCTCGAAAAAGATCTCAAGAAGATGAAGACCGCCGATCTGGAAAAAGAATTCGAATTGCTGAAGCTTGCCAAGGCACACCTTGAGTCCGAAAAGCCACTGCGGGAAATGAAGATGTCTCCTGAGGATAAAAAGCGCCTTCGCGGCTTCATGTTCCTCAGCGAAAAGCCAATCCTGTTCGTGCTGAATATCGGTGAGTCAACCGAACTGGGAAAAGAACTGGAAGAAGCCGCCGCCAAGTACAAGGTCTCAGAAATCGCCGCGCGTCCCAACGCAGGTGCCACCGCTATTTGCGGAAAGGTCGAAGCCGAACTCTCGGAGATGAATGACGCCGATGCTGCCGAATTTCTCTCGAGCTATGGCCTCACGGAAAGTGGTCTAACCCGTCTGATCCGCACCACCTATCAACTGCTGGGACTTATCTCGTTCTTCACTGCTGGCGAGGACGAGTGCCGCGCATGGCAGATCCCCGTTCATACCCGAGCCCAGGAGGCAGCAGGCGCGATCCATTCCGATCTCGAAAAGCATTTCATCCGCGCGGAGACGATCCGCTGGGATCAGTTGCTCGAGGCCGGTTCCGAAGCCAACGCCCGCGCCCAGGGCACTCTTCGCCTTGAGGGCAAGGACTACATCGTCCAAGATGGTGATGTCATGCACATCCGCCACTCCGGTTAACCCTACTAACCACGGAGGCACTTGAGACACGGGGGTATCTTTTGTTCCCCTCGGTGTCTCCGTGGTGATTTATCGAATAGGCTGATATCATCGCGCTTCGCGCGAATGAATCCAATCCTTACCAGCATTTTGCTCGGTCTAACCGCTGCCGCCGCGAATGTATTCGGCGGAGCCATCATCGTTCAACGACATTGGGAGCGCCGTTATCTTCGCTATTTCGTCGCACTGGGTGCAGGCTTCATGCTTGCCACGGCCCTTGTAGAAATGGTTCCTCAAAGTCTAGAGATGAAGGGAAAAAATGCCGCCCTTCTCGTACTAACTGGATACCTCCTGATCCACTTTTTTGAGCACACGGTCACGCCCCACTTCCACTTTGGCGAAGAAACCCATCATGACGAGTTTCTGCACTCACACAGCTCTTATTCCGTGCTTCTCGGCTTGATCATTCACACGTTCTTCGACGGAATCGCTATCGCCTCCGGATTCCTCGTTTCAAACTGGCTTGGTTGGCTGATTTTCGTGGCCATCTTCCTCCACAAAATACCTGAAGGATTCACGGTCAGCTCCGTAATGCTGGCAGGCGGGCAAAGCCGCGGAATCGCTTGGGGCGCTTCCGTCGTTCTCGGAGGATCCACCCTGGCAGGCGTTCTGACAATGGCGATCTTCCGTCATCACGTCGGAGCCGGCCTGCCGCTGTCTGCGGGAGTCACGATTTATGTTGCAGCTTCCGACCTGGTTCCGGAAGTCAACAAAGAACCTGCGATGAAGATGGCTTTGCTGGTTTTTGTCGGTGCGGCAGTATTCTTCCTGCTCGATCACTTGTTCCACGTGCACTAAAAAGCCCTCGGACTTTTCCGAGGGCTCAATTCAATGTAAAGATCTACTCCACGGTGTGTTTCGCCGTGTATCCTTCTCGCGCGACCACGTCGAGTTTGTGATCTTTTCCCTTCTGATCCTTAACCTTCAGCGGGCCCCCATCCGGCGCAATCACTTCCACCTTCAACTTGCGATAGGTCCCATCGAGCTTCGTGTTCGTCGGCGAGTATGAAATCGTGTACTGGTTGCGAATGTCATTGGAGATATCACCGAACAATTCCGGTAGTTCTCCCTGGAAGCGCGGGAAATACGCTCGCCCTCCAGTCATGGCGGCGAAAGTTCTCATTTCGTTATCGCCCTGCAGATAGTCCATATGCCCCACTGGAATGCCCATCCCATGCCCGTTCCGGCAATAGTACGAACCCGGGTGCGTCTCGCAGAACTCGCGGTACATGAATCCGACGCTGATCGGGAAGATCGTTATATCTTTCGTGTCCTTGATCTTCCTCATGATCTTATCCAGAGTGAGTTTGCTGAAGGTATCGACTCCGGTCGTAACCAGAATTACGTACTTTTTCCCCTCGACCCGATCAAGCCTGTCCAGGGTGTCGTACAGCGCATCGAACAAGTTCGTTTCCGCGAATCCCGGAATCCTTATCTGATTCAGAGCTCCATACACAGCTTTCTTGTCCTGCGTGAAGTCCACTACGATATGCGGCTGCATGTCGTAGTACTCCACCGCGATCCAGTCATCCTTCTTCAACGTGTCGGCGAAGGCATACGACGCCCGCAAAGCTTCAACCATGAACGAGTAATTCGTAGAAGCGAACTCGACCAGCAGCACCGCGGTTATGGGTGCCTGTGAGACCGTGAAATTCTTGATCTGCTGTGGCACTCCATCTTCCGCAACTCGGAAGTTTTCCTTGTGCAGTCCCGGGATAAACTGCCCGCCGTCCTTCGTCGTCACCAGAACATCCACGTTCACCAGCGGGACATTCACCTTCAACGAATAGTCAGGAAGGTCCTCTACTTTCTTTGGAGCAACCGGGGGCGGCGGTGGAGGCGCTTCTTCCACCTTCTTCTTGGGGATGGCGTACGGACCCACACTGTCGGTCGGTCCCCCCGCTTCGGCCGGAGCCTCTTGTTTTGGCTTGCCGTTGTCCGGCGTCTGGGAAGACGGTTGAGAAGTGGGCGCCGTACTCTGTCCCAACGCCGGAGCGCCAGCGCTCGGGACCATTCCGGCAACGAGGAGGGCCGCCCACAAGCCGCCTCCCCGAAGATGCTCTAAAACGTGGTACTTACGATTATTAAACATGGTGAACCCGTAAAACCCCTGTGCTAGTATAGACGCACAGATTCGCAATTGGGATGTTTTTGCCCGGTCCCAGACGGTCCCCTCGGTGCAACGTGTCGCAGTTGGTCTGGATCTAAGCTTATCGGGCCCCTATTCTCGGGTCCAATTCGGGTGCTCCAAATGAGGAAGTTCTGTCTCGCGCTTTTCGTTCTCGGCCTATCCCTACCTACAATCCTGACCGCTCAAAACACGCCCACTCAGCCGACAATCCCGGTGGATCAGATTCACACAGGAATGCACGGCGTGGCTTACACAGTCTTTCAGGGCGTCAAACCGGAAGCGATGGATTTGGAGGTGCTCGGGGTCCTGCACAATGTAAACGGCCCGAAGGGCAACATCATCCTGATCAGGTTGAAGGGGCCAAAGGTCGAGTACACCGGCGTCGTCGCCGGTATGAGCGGCAGCCCCGTCTACATCGATGGAAAGTTGGCCGGAGCGCTTGCGTTCCGTATCGGCGAATTCTCCAAGGAACCGATCGCTGGCGTCACACCGATCGCCGATATGCTTGAGATCAATGCGCTCGATAAATCTCCTGCCGAAGAAGCGTCCGCGGCAAAGCCCGCGGTCACCAATGCCGCCGGCAAAACCGCCGCGCCGGGATCTTCCGTTTCACTGTCTGGTTCTCCGCAAGACGTTGCCAACTACCTGAAGCCAATCGAGACCCCCCTGGTGTTCACGGGATTCTCCGAGGAAACGGTTCGGCTATTCACTCCTATGTTCGCTTCGGCCGGTATCGTGCCGGTGATGGGCGCAGGTTCGGTTTCAGAATCCAAACAGCCGGAACCGCTTGAAGCCGGATCTGCCGTGAGCGCCATCCTGGTGCGCGGCGACCTTGATATCGCTGCTACATGCACCGTCACTTACATTGATCCACAGCGCTTGCTCGCCTGCGGACATCCATTGCTCCAATTTGGGTCAGTCGATCTGCCGATGAATAAGGCAGAGGTTCTCGCGACCCTGCCGTCTCCGCTCAACGCCTTCAAGATCGTGAATACCACCGAGCGCGCGGGCGTGTTCGTGCAGGACCGTCACACTGGAATTCTCGGCGTCTTTGGTAAGCAGCCAGAAATGATTCCAGTAACTCTGACGATCCGCGAGGGCGGTGAACCGAAAGAGTTCCACTACGAAGTACTCAACAATCCGCGACTGAGCCCTGTTGCCATCATGGCCACGGTCTTCAATGCGCTGCACGGCGTCAACGAATACGGTGAGGAAATCACTTACCGGCTCAACGGCACAATCGATGTAAAAGGGTTCCCCGCAGTCGGCCTCAAAAATATGTTTGCGCCCGCGGAAAATGGCCAGCCTGCCGCCATGGCAGCCGCGATTTCGCTGGGTGAACGTTTTGGGCGTATCTACGACAATCCTTACAACGCTCCGGCGGTGAAAAGCGTTAAGCTCGACTTCAATCTCGTCCGCGAACGCCGCTGGGCCCGTTTGGAAAGCGCCCGCACCGACGTAAACGAGGTCCGTCCTGGAGACGAGATTATCGTCGAGACCGTTCTCGCTCCATACCGCGGCGAACGCGTTGTCCGCCAGATTCCCGTCAAGATTCCCACCTCGGCCAGCAAGGGAAATCTTCGCATTCTCGTCAGCGACGGAGATACGCTCGACCGCGTCAATCGCACCAATCCCGCGTTCGGCAGGAAGCTCGATCTCGCCTCCACGATAGCCCTGCTGAATAAGGAACACGCAAACAACCGTCTCTACGTCTCGTTGCTTGAGGCGGATCCGGAAGCACGTGTCGCCGATAAAGTGATGCCTACACTGCCCATTTCTGTTATGAACATCATGGACGGCATGCGTGGGAACCAGGAGATGATCGTCAGCGGCGAGTCCAACGTCGACGAGACTGCGACGCCATCTCTCGATTATGTCGTTTCGGGGGCTCAACTGCTGACGGTTACGGTGAAATAGTTTCGCTCAGCCAAAGTACAAAAGGGCCGAGATTGTCGGCCCTTTCTTCTTGTCCCAGGAAAATCTGGTATCTCTAACCCAGCACCTCATCAATTGTCTTCAGCAGAGCTGCGCGCGTAAATGGCTTCTCCAGCAGACGAATGCCGTTCTGCGCTCCCTGGTGCATCACCAGTTCGCCCGTGTAGCCGGACATGTAGATAACTTTCATTTCCGGATGCGAGCTCATCAGGCGCAGCACCAGCTCCGGCCCGTTCATCCCTCTCATCACGACGTCGGTCAACGTCAAATCGATACGCGCCGAATTCGCAGAGATCACATCCAGCGCTGCTTCTCCCTCAATTGCCTCGAGCACTTTACATCCGTGACCCTCCAGCATTGTGCGCGTCAGTTTGCGCATCACGCTGTCGTCTTCTGCGAGCAAAATCGTCACACCATCGCGCCTGCGAGGCAAAGTTTCCGCTCGTCGATCACTGTGCATCCCGAGTTTGTGTTCCGCACTTGGCAAATAGATTTTGAACGTTGTGCCGCGAGAAATCTCGCTGTACACCCAGATATGCCCTCCACTCTGCTGGACAATGCCATACACCGTCGCCAGACCCAGCCCGCTTCCTTTTCCGCTCTCTTTCGTCGTAAAGAAGGGCTCAAAGATCCGCGATCTCGTCACTTCGTCCATTCCACTTCCGTTGTCACTCACGGCCAGCATGACATACCGTCCGGGAGCCATAGAATGCTCGCGCGCAAAGTTCTCATCCAGGTCATAGACCCCGGTCTCGATGATGAGTTTGCCTCCGCGCGGCATAGCGTCACGCGAATTGACCGCGAGATTCAGCACAATCTGATCGAGTTGCCCGGCATCCGCTTCCACCACTGCTGCGCTCGAACTCAGTGGTAGCATGATCTCCACGTCGTCTCCCATCAGAGGTTTCAGCAACTTGCTGATCTCTTTCAGCCGCTCGTTCAAGTCCAGAATCTGGTTCTGCACCGGTTGTCTCCGGCTGAACGAGAGAAGTTGCCGCGTCAGCGATGCACCCCTTTTGGCCGCTTCTCGAATATTGTCGAGGTACTCGACACTTTCCGGGTCTACGCGTGGACTGAGGAGCTCGGTGCAGGCTGTAACAATTCCTAAGAGGTTGTTAAAGTCATGAGCCACTCCACCGGCCAACCTCCCCACAGCTTCCATCTTTTGCGATTGCCGCAACTGGTCTTCCGTTTTCTTCTGAGCAGTGATGTTTCGCCCAATCGCCGAGGCACCGACGATGCGCCTGTCGACATCGTAAATTGGAGAAACGGAGATCGACATATTCAATCGCCTGCCGTCTTTGGTCACGCGTAGCGATTCGAAGTATTCAACTCGTTCACCCCGGCGGATCTTTTCGAGAATTCCGGGAATCTCGTCGGGGCGATCAGGCGGACAAAGCACCGATACGTTTTGGCCGATGATCTCCGATGCAGTGTAGCCGTAGATATCTTCCGCACCCTTATTCCAGTGCGTGATGATCCCGTCCAGGTTCTTTCCGATAATCGCGTCCTGCGAAGAATCGACGATCAGCGCCAGCCTGTTCTGTGAATCGCGCAGTTCCCGCGTCTTGCGTCGATCCAGTTCCTCGTGTGCATTCCGCAATTGTTCTTCAATTCTCTTCCGGTCGCTGATATCGCGGATGACGCTCAGAACCATCGCCCCGTTCGCCGTAGTCACCGGGCTCAGGCTGATCTCTACTGGAAACTCAGACCCATCGCGCCGCCTGCCATATAAGTCCAGACCCGATCCCATGCGCCGGATTTTCGGATGCGCATGGTAATCCGCGCGATGCTGATGATGCGCCGGGCGCAGGCGATCCGGCACAAGCATATCGACGTTCTGGCCGATCATCTCCTCGCGCGTATAGCCGAACAGCGACTCAGTTTGGGAATTCACCTGAAGGATGAGACCCTTCCGATTCACCGCCACAACTGCATCTGGAATGGCTTCCAGTATCGATACAGATAGCAGTGTCTCAGCAACAATCTTGGGATCCGATTCCATGCGCTTTCCTGGACACAATCGGTGAGTCTCCGCCCCACGCAGAGGTTGCGCTTAATATACTGCAAAAACTCGGGTGAGCGATTTGGTAACGGAACGTTAAGTTAGGGAATTGTAAAGAATGCAAACCGGGGTAACTCAAACTCCAGACCACTCCAACAAACTCTTTGGCATTTGGGTGAATCCGTGAGTAATCAGAATCGCGATCAGCATCTGGGTCCCGTTATATCCGACATGGACCAGAAAGCTGGCGGCCACCGAACCTGTCGCCGCTCTCACTGCGCCACATACCACCCCAACAAGAAAGATTATGACTAACGGACCCCAACTGTTTCCGTATTGCGGCAAATGCATCAGGCCAAAAAGCAGCGCTGTTATAAAAACTCCCCATTCTGCTCCCCAACGCTTCGCCAATACCGGGTAGAACATCCCGCGAAAAAAAAGCTCCTCCACTAATGGACCCAGAGATACCGCCATCAGTGCAATCAAGTACGCGTCCCTGGGGCTGCTGAAAAGCTTATCGAAGGGGGTGTCCTTCGGCATCGGCAAGATTCGTTCGAGCATGCCCAAACCCAGAAGAGTCGCTGCTCCCACCCCGAGCAATTTCCACCATCCGCCAGGCCAGTTCCACCGAATTGCCCTCCAGAACGGAATACGGTACTTCCCTTCCACCCAAAGAAATAAATAGAGTCCAACTGCGCCATCAATCACAAACTGCATGATGAGAATCAGAATCGGACGCTGTGCGAGATCCGCAATACGCACCCGTGGATACACCAAATAATGCGCGCCGAACAAAATTACCAACTGCGATAGAAAGATAGTGACGAACGCGAGTCCGACGATCGCTAGCACGTCCAAGCCATTCCATGCGGGATTCTCGCCTGATCGTTGTGCGGGTGGCGAGTTCTTCCCCGACGCAGCATCTAATGATGAGAAAGCATGGTCATTCGGTCCTTGCGGAAAGCTCGACGAGGGCTGGCCGCTCAAGGGAAGCTGCGGCTCCATCTGCGGATTGTCCTGAGATGACAACCAGAAATTCCTTCCAACTCAAACTGACAACGGGGAACCGAAAACACTTCTTCCAAAGTAGTCTGCCAAAGCCTGCCCCGTATACGACTTCTTCACCCGCGCCACCTGCTCCGGCGTACCCTGTGCTACGATCCGTCCGCCGTCTTCACCGCCCTCGGGTCCTAGGTCGATGATCCAATCAGCATTTCGAATCACGTCCAGATTGTGTTCGATGATAATGATGGAATTTCCTAAGTCCGTTAGACGATGAAGCACGTCGAGAAGTTTCTTGACATCGTCAAAGTGCAAGCCCGTGGTGGGCTCATCCAACAGATACAAGGTCTTCCCGGTCTGCCGCTTGCTCAACTCCCGCGCCAGTTTAATGCGCTGCGCCTCGCCGCCCGAAAGCGTCACTGCCGACTGTCCCAGGTGAATGTAGCCGAGCCCCACATCTACCAGCGTCTGCAACTTCGGTTTTATCTGTGGAATATTCTCGAGAATCGGCAACGCATCCGATACGGGCATTTCAAGCAAATCGGCGATCGAATGCCCGTTGTATTTCACAGCCAGTGTTTCCGAGTTGTAACGGCGCCCTCCGCAGACTTCGCACAACACGTAGACGTCCGGCAGAAAATTCATCTCGATCCGGCGCTGTCCTTCACCTTGGCACGCCTCACACCTGCCCCCTGACACGTTGAAGGAAAACCGTCCTGCCTTGTATCCCCGCTCACGCGATTCGGGCAGCATCGCATACAGATCACGTATCGCTGTGAAAACACCGGTATAAGTCGCCGGATTTGATCGGGGCGTCCGCCCAATCGGCGACTGATCAATCCGTATGACCTTGTCGATGTTCTCCGCACCGGAAATCGCCTTATGGTCACCCGCCTTCTCTCGCGACCGGTACAACTGCCGAGCCAATGCGCGGTAGAGAATGTCGTTCACCAGCGTCGACTTTCCTGATCCGGAGACGCCCGTCACAACAGTCATGACTCCCAGCGGGAACGTGACATCAAGACTCTTCAGATTGTTCTCTTTCGCTCCCAGGATGGTGAGTCCAGCACCGTTCTTCTGCCGCCGCTCCGGCCGCATCTCAATCTGCGTTCTCCCTGAGATGTACGCACCCGTGAGCGAGTTTGGCGCCCGCATGATCTGTTCTGGTGTTCCGTGCGCCACCAGGCCTCCTCCGTGTCGTCCCGCGCCTGGTCCTAGATCAACAACGTAGTCCGCCCGTCGAATTGTTTCCTCGTCGTGCTCGACCACAAGTACTGTATTCCCCAAGTCCCGCAGGTTCTCCAAAGCATTCAGCAGTCGTCCATTATCGCGATGATGCAGCCCAATCGACGGCTCATCCAGCACATACAGCACTCCCCGTAACTTCGATCCAATCTGTGTGGCTAGCCGAATCCGCTGTCCTTCCCCGCCCGACAGAGTCGCGGC
>AP72_2010_repI_A100DRAFT_1000111_pt1 | contig 14538 bp, 37 predicted proteins | sample AmaPasrepliIA100_FD_9193 | JGI IMG/M metagenome (IMG submission 9193)
GCCAATCAACCCTTTCCCGAAAGAACCCCTCGTGAATGCCGACAAGCCCAAGGAAGGAGAGGAAGTCGATCCCGTCCTGCCCGTTGACGAAGAGGACGAGGACGAAGATTTAACTAGCGCCTGACCGGACCACAGTGCATACTTAGGGCAGGATTCAGCAAGAGACGATGGGGAGGGGTAATCTCCTCCCCGATTTTTGGAGAACTGCTCTGCCGGTCGATCCACATCCCGTATGGCATGCGCTCCAGCAGCACGTGCTGAAGAGCCTTCCCGAATACATGGTGATTGTCTCGCTGATGGCTATAGCGACATGCGTCAGCATGCCTCGCCCAGAGGTCATCGCAACTCTGATCATGAGTCCAGCCACGGCATGGATTAAGTTCAAGGAGTTTGGGTCCATTCTCTACAAGTGGGCGTATGAATCCATACAGGCGTTTCTAGCCACAAGACACCCTCCCACTACACCTACTGTTGTAACTACCGCGCCGGTTGTCATTACCCCGTCTGCCCCAGCCAATACACCAAAGGAGAATCCCTAGCATGGCCAGCTATTCGTCGTTCTTGAAAGTGTTCGGCTCTGATGTGAAGAAAGTGTTCTCGTGGCTTACGGGGCCGCAGGCGCAGACGATCATCTCCACCGGAGAATCCGTCGCTATCGCCATCGACCCGGCTCTGGCTCCCATTCTGGCGCTGGTCAACGTGGGCATCAAGGAGACCCTCGAGATCGAGGGTCTGGCTTCCGCCGCAGGGCAACAATCGGGCACCGGCGCTCAGAAACTGGGGGCACTGATTGCCACTCTAACCCCAGCCATCTATTCTACGGCGGCATCACTGAAGGTTCCGATCCCCGACCAGCAACAAGTAACGGAGATAGCAAATTCGGTGGTGACTATTCTCAATAGCTTCGGTCCACCGGCGGCATGACCCTGCTCTTGGCGCTGCTCCTGATCCTCGGAGCTACGGAGCAGAGATGGCATGCCAAAAAGATTGAGGCAGAGCAGTTGAGGAAATACGCTCTGCCCGATCTCCAGCTACCCAGAAAATTCCCCATGTTTAGTGGATTGAAAGTCAGGACGTAGGCTACTTGCCCTTGCCTATGGCTCTTGCAGTCAGCCATGTGAGTATGCCTATGGCTACCAGCCAGTAGATGGCAAAGAACAAATAGTCCATTTCAGTCCGCATAGAAGGTGACGGGATTAACCCAAGGGACAGGACCATCGCCTAGAACCAACTGAATCTGATAATAGACGGTAAGCACATCAGGTGCCCCCGCACATTCATACTGAATCTGGGGATGGCATCCGGCGGTCCATGCTGCCGGGATCAGGGGCCATAAGCCTGCCGGCTTAAACGCGCCTTCCTGATTGCACTTCAGACCCTCGCAACTCCAATTCGTCCCATCTAGGCATGCCCATCGCGTCTGGAGAACGTTCCACGTATCGGGCTGGACGCTGGAAACGACATAGCCGGAATCAACCCATCCCTTGCCATCGGGGTCAATCTGCCAAGAGAAACTGCCATCTCCCTTGGGTTTCAATTGAGTGCTGCCGTTCATCTGATTATTGGGGGGCTGGGTCATATTGGCACCACTGGTTAGCGTGAACTTGCCGTCCAGTTCATTGCGGGCCACCTTGGCGAAGCATGCCCCCGGAATAAATTGGCGGAAATTCAGTCCGAAGTGTGTAATCTTGCGGGTGCTGGGAACTTCTAGCGGATAGTCGGTCGAGAGCAGACCCCCCGCCATTTCCTTGGAATACACACTAGTGAAGGCGAGAGACCCCGCCATAGCCCCGGAGGTAATGTACTGGGGGATGGGATTCTGATCCAGCGGAACAGGGTTCACTTGGGTGGTGTTGTTGGGCTTCCATGCCCCCTGCTCCAGATGCTCATACGTAATGTAGAAGTTATTCATTGGCTCAGAATACTGCGAATCTGCCCTAGTTGACCTTCCAACTTCACGATGTGCTCTTCGAGTAGGCGGACCTCCTTTTTCCAGTTCTGCCGCTCCTGCTTGCGGGAAGCCTCGATCTGATTGAATACCGTCGCGCTTTCAATCATGAACTGGGCTTGTTCATATACCCAGAGAGGCCGGTCGTTCTCGGGCAGGTCAACGATGACCTGCAGATTGGATATAGCAGCCGCTAAGCGTTCAATGTGGGTCATTTCGTCTTCTCCTGCTCCTCGGGGCCCGTAACGCTATTGTGGAGCGTTCTAACGCTATTAAAGGTGAGCCTGCGACTGCCCCTGAGCGCATTGCAGACGAGATGGCTGGCTCCGTTGATCCATTGCCCATTGGGTAGCTCGATCCGGTCATCCCGGAAGGCTCCTCCCATGCCGCGCAGGAACTCGTGTTCGAAGGAAGCCTCGTCCCACGGAAGCCGGCCGGGGCACTGCGGGATGTATCCCTCAAGGCAGCAGCGTCCTTGCTGGCGCTTCCACATCAGCCATGTGCGGTAGCGGTACTCCTTCTTGCCCGCTTCGGTCATCATATTGACAACTTGGCGTCCGCGAGGGCCGTCCGGGTAGCGGACGATCTCCGGCTCATGGTGAATGTCTTTGGGCTTCGGGAAATTCATACTACCACCCACTCGTCCCCGGTATTCCGCAGCACCAGCCATCGTCCCGGCTTGCCCGCCGGTACTACGATGCACTGGTCACCGGTCATGTGCTGATGTGTCCATGCAATCTCAGCGGCATACTTTGCCGAGTGGATGTATTTAGCATTGGGCATTCGGCACCCCCATCTGCTCCAGTTCGAGATGTTCCAGCCATACACGCAGGGGGATACTGTATTTCCTCTCCGCGCATACGGGGCAGTGTTCGATGTTATTCACCACGTTGCATGTGCAGCACACCCACCCCCGCCTGATGGGTATGGACTGAATCTCACTCAGATTCATTGGTAAACTCCTCTACCGCAGTTTCACTGACCTCGGTCATAGCCCACCACTCCAGAGCGGCTGTAGCCATATAGAGCCTCGCCTCGTCGGTAGTTCCGGCAATGTCATGGTCTAGGGCGTACTGCACCGCTTCCTTGACCTTCTCTACTCCCGGCAGGCCTTGCTCGATGTGCTGGTCGGGATGCTCGAGGCCCAACTTGACGATGAACTCGTCTGGGGTCATGTTCCTTGCCGCCTGCAATACCTCGTTGTCGCGCCTGACGGCACTGCTAAGCTGCCGCAGTACCTTGATGGACCTCTTGGGTATCCCGGCTAGCTTGGGAGGCTCTATATCGCATTCCAACGCCAGCACGTCGCTCTTGGCGTCCATGATGGACCCATGAGAACCCAAATCCTTCGAATAGGCCCAATGGTTGAAGTTGCGGAAGCCTAGATACTTCCATAGTTCCCGCTTCTGCACTTCGCTGGCGATGATGCCTCGCTCGATGTAGGAGCCTTCCGCGAGGTCATCGACGGAGGTCCACAGGTGCATGCGGAAGTCCAACTTGGACGCGGCCTGCTCATCGGGTAGTGCCAGATCGTCAGAGAGCGGTACAAGTAATGCACTCAGGTCCATATTGCTCTTACTCCTTAGGCAAGAACTCGGCATCAAATTTAGCGAGTGCGCGTTGCGATGCTTTTAGAAGCCTTATCAAGTCCCGCAAGTGTAAGAGTTCACGGGCCATTTCGCGCATATCGCTAGGCACCTTACTTTCGGCGTATACCCGCAAATCGCAGTCTTCGATCACTCCCCACCTCCACTCAGAATGGAATGTCGTCATCCTGAATCTCCGTGGGATCGGTTGACTTCTTGTATCCCTTGACCTCACCCTTGCCGTCTAGCAGCCACAGGTCGTTGGCGACGATCTCCACTCGGTACTTCTTCTGTCCTGACTGCTTATCGTCCCATGAGCGGGTCTGGATACGGCCCTCAATGAGCAGCTTAGCCCCTTTGTGGACGTACTCGCGGACTATTTCCGCCATGCGTCCATAGCAGACAACGTTGTGCCATTCAGTCTGTTCCTGCCAAGCGCCAGCCTTGTCCTTGAAGCGATGGACGGTCGCCAGCGAGAAGTCGGCTACCGCCCCGTTGGGGAGCGCCTTGACTTGGGGGTCTTTGCCCACGTTGCCCATCAGTGTTACCTTGTTGAGTGTCTTCATTTGCCTCCCTCCACTACCTTCCAGTCGCGGGCGCGATAATCGGTTAGCGTTAACTCTGGGTAGTAGTAGATATTGCCGTTATTAGCCATTAAGCGGCGCTCCTTGTCCACAATCAGATCAACATGAAAGTCATCACTGCGTGGAGAATTAGACCACGCTTCCCGGCGGATACGAGCGCCTGATTCGGCATGTTTAAGCGCACATAAGAAGTTCAATTGCTTTCTCCAAATAAGTCTTTCTTCTCTGGCATGACATAGGGATGCAGTGCTATGTATACCCGCACACGCTTAGAGCAGTCTTCCATGATCCGTCTTCGGGTATCGGTTTCGCCATCAACCGACATCATCAGGGCCAGAGCAACCATCTGATCCCAGTCCTTCTGGAAGTCGGCCTCGGTATAGGCCATGTGTCGCTTCATCAGCGACATTTCTACGGACTCGTGGTATGCGTTGATCATCAGAAGTCGATGCCTCCCATGTCCGGAAGATTAGGGGCGAAATCCCTGTCGGGATAGCGCAATTTGCTCAGCCCCTTACTCTTCCCCTGATAGCACCCACACATGCACTTGATGACCTTGCAGCCTTTGTTCGGGTGAGCGTGCCTACCGTTCCAGCATTCGTGGCATATAGGCAGACCTGTTGTTGGATCGTCCACCGTAGCCACCGGATGTCCTTTGATCTTGGGCCAATCAAAACCTCCGTGAGAAGTCATCACCCCACCTCCTCCAGATTCACTTTTCGGTCGAGCCACCCATCGCCAGTAAACGGGACAGACTTGGCTAGAAGTTCATCGAGCATCTTTCTTGCCGCTTGCGGGGTCTTGGCAAGTGGAGCATACATGCCCAGATAGTCCCGCTCTTTGCCATTCACCATCCACCGGGTTGTATGCTCCGTGCGGTAATCGACAATCACGATAATCCTGCCATGACGGTCAAAACCGGCATCCACGCCTCGGACCCGAGTGGCCCTCATGGGCAGGTTCTTACGCAGATCGCGCTTTCCCCAGTCATCCAGCATCGCCTTGTATTCCGCGCCGGTTAGTGGAGTTTCCAGAGGGTCGTAATAGTGCCCATCGGCCTTGCCTCCTACGTAGGCATAGCCACGGACCAAAGCCTCTTCGTGCAGTGCCCGGGCAAAGCTGGGATGAGTCTGACGCCGTTCCCTCGCTATGGGCAATGCAATCCAGTTGAAGTGTTGGGCTGTAGGCAGTTCTGAAAGAGCATCTTTCCAGTCGTACATTACTTTCTTTCCGATCCGGGGGAGTGGAAAGGTTTATTTCTTGCGGAATGAATCTTGTTCTGTGCAGGTAGCCCAGTGGGCTATTGCTTCAGATGTGCCCCGATTCATCGGATTCATGGGAATCATCTTTCCGTTGGGAGTTTCCCACCATTCGATAGCATCTCCGCATCCTCGGCACTCCGCGTGGTCCTTGAAGCGATAGCCCCGTTCTTTCAATTCGTCTAAGGTCTTTGCAAAAGCCATCTCAGGACTCCTTTGCATACAGGACGTGGACGGGTTCAATGCTGCAGCCGGGGATGTGTACCCTTCCCTCGGTCGTCTTTGCCCACTCCTGTAGCTTCTTCTCGTCCGGGGCGCAAATCATGAACTCCTCGGGGACATCGTCGGGATGCGTCACTGTTACCCGGTAGGTCGTCTTGATGTAGCAGCCATCCACGGCATGGCCGGCTCCGATCCAGTTGGCGAGGTTCATCCGCACCCGGTCCTTGGCAGCGGTCAGCTTTTCGAGAAATGACTTCTTCTCGCCGGTCAATTTCTTGTGATATGCGTAGGCTGATTTGATGGCGGGGTCAAGGATAGCATCGATTTCCGCTTCTGTCTGTTTCTGAATCGCCACCCACTGTGCAGCCTCGGCGGCATCCTTGTCGGTCCCGAACGTCTTTGGCTCAACGTCGAGAAGGTCCGACATCATCGAACTGATTGCGTCGATATTCATCGTGCGCTCCATGCTCTCTCGAAAATGATTCGTTCTGCCTCTTCAAATACGTCCAACTTGGACCCGTAGCGACGAATCTCCCGTTGGCAATGATGGAGTTTTTTCAAACCGTCCCTGTCGAAGTAAGCTATCCACCTAGGAGTATCGCGCGGATAGTTCACCCCGAGAACCTGCAATGCCGTCTGGATATCGTGACTTACCGATGGTGAATAGGTCCCCTTGATTTCCACCACCGCTTGTCGAGACAACCTGTCGGGCGTGAATCCGTACAGGAAGCCTTCGCAGGATGCCACCAGCGGCTTCTCGGCGCTGAACCAGATAGGGTTCGGGTTATTCCACTTCATTCGGCGGCAAGTATCCAGCCAGTCAACGCAATGTTGCTTGAAATCCTTATCGATGCCGTCTCCGTATTCGGCCCGAAGAAGCGCTAGGTGCAGCCGGCTTCCCCATTCCGCCTTGGCCCGAACTACCGATGGGTCAACGCGCTTGAGGTCATCATTGAGTCCATCGGCAGTCAGCATTTCTGTCAAGCTGGGGAGAACTACCCCGTCCAAGGTGTAAGTATGCGTGGTGTCGTCGTACTTGAACATCATTCGGCCTGATCCGCGAGAACATCTTCGGGCTTGTTGGACGCCATGACCTTCAGCGCATCCTGCAACTGCTCTTCGGTAAGGCTTGCCGTCGATCCCTTGGCGTCCGGGTATGCCTTGACGATGAACCGCTTGATGTCGGCCAACCCCCAGCCGAACTCCTTTGCCTTACCAAAGAACTTGGTCCGAGTATCACTCGCAGGAATAGGAGTTGCAGGTTTAGGCTGAACCTTGGCCCTTGCAGGGAGGTCGCCCTTTTCCTCGGTCGAGTCGATAGTCTCCTCGGCATCAGGAATGCCCGCGATGGCCTTGTAGGCGTACTTCTGGGCGTATGTCTGGCTGCCGCCAATGGTTTGCTGGTTGAACTTTGGAGCGCCGTCTTTGCCGAGCGCCAGTTCTCCGGGGACCTCCAGCATGTTCTGCATCCACTCCCCGGAATCCCAGTGAACAATGCGGGTATAGACGGCGATTGTTCTCCGTTCAAGGTCGGTGACGGGGAACTGGGATATGGTCAGGTGATGCTTTACGAGAGATGGCCTGACAGCAGCCACTATGCTTTCGAGTGGAGTGTACTGATAGTTGGCATAGCGGTTTGCGGCATCTTTGACAGCAGGGAGAAACTCGATCTGCGCCTCGCCCAGAGCTTTGTTGAGGTTCTTCAGGGCGAAGTCGCTAGCAATGGTCCCTTCCGCCAGCATGACCCACCCGGGCATTTCGGTTGGAATGGGATAATCCATTAGAACACCCCCAAAGGTGTGAACTCGTCACGAAGAACCCAGACCACTTCTCCATCCTTGATGGTGGGGATTGCCGCATGTTTACGGCTCATGCACCAGCTGACGGTGAAGTCCCCGAACTTCTGGATGAACTTCACCAGATCATGGTCTTGCAGAACCTCCGCCTCCGGAGAGGGCAGACTGTTCCATAGTTTCAGGGCTGCTTCCTGCGAGGTGATGCCATACAGGTCTAGACCGGCAGGCATTCCCGGCAAGTCGGGGTGTGCCTCGAAATATGCGGCGAAGATCATAACTCCATCCATGTAGCTCATTACCATTCCTCTTTCTCGAAGTCGTACTCATCTTCAAGGTTGTATTCCTCTTCGGGTCCGCTTGGGGATTCCCACGAAGAGGCGTCTATATCCTCGGCGTCCAATTCAAAGATCAGATGGCCCTCGACCGGAACTTGACGGATATTCCACTTGGTGACGGTGACATGCTCAAGCTGATCGGCGAGGTCCATATTCTCCAGAATAAAGTCCAAGATGGACGCGAGGTCTTCCGTCTGAAGTTCCTTGATGTCCGAGGGCTGCAACTCTACCCCGAGAACTCCGTCCACTCCCGCAACGTAGCTATAAGACGGCAGGGGACCGGAAGCCAGCCCGTTCGGGTAATCGCCGGGATCGTCCCAAGTGTCGATCACCAATTCAAGCGTATTGACCAGAATCAGCATGAATAGAAATGTACTCCTGATGGTTTACTCCTGTCAACTATTAAGTTGACTTTATTTTTAAATAGGCTTAGAGTACTGACATGGCAAGGAAACACCGATATACGCATGATGAGATTCGCACTGATCTGGCGGATCGAATCTCCTTCTACGGCATCGTCCGCACGGCAAAGATGCTCGGACTGTCCAAGCAATACGTATGGAATGTCAATCACGGCATCCGGCCATTCAGCCCCCGGATGGCAAAAGCCATGGGATACAACCGGATCGTGGAGTACGAGCGCATATGAGCGTCCCTACCATTTACACTCGCTCCTGCCTGCATTGCGGAAAAGACTACACGACCGTCAAGGACGACCAGAGGTTTTGCCAAGCAAAATGCCGGACAGCGGCATGGACGGCGGGACGGGTCCAGTTCAAGGTCAAGGATGGATATCGGATCACGCCTGAGGAAAAAGCCAGACGCGCAGAGCGGGCACGTTGGAGCCGGCTGCTGAATAACCTCAAAGGACATATGACCTACGAAGAAGCGAAGGAGTGGGTGCGTCTAGGGCTGGCAGACAAGATGGTGCGGGACTTGACATAACCTAACATTATCGGACGTTAACTCATGCCTGTTTTTGTTCCTCAACGGGCTGCGCCAACACGATGCAATGCTCGTTTTCGTTCATCGAAACCATCCAACCGTCGCGCTTGAGACGCTCGATCAGGTCGAATCCTTCCGTCACGCTCTCGGTGAATCCAAACTCCCGTGCCAGCATGACGGTCGCTTCGGGACTGGGATATTTTTCAGTCGGCACCGATGCAGTTAAATGCCTATACAGCCCACCGTTGTGCTTGGTGTAGGTGAACACGCAACGAAAGCCATCAGGAATCTTCACTACATACGCTGGATCGTCGCCGGGAACAACGCGGGACTTGCCGGGTTCGTAGATGTGTTCCTTGGCATAAGCCACAAGCTTGGCGATAGCTGCTTGCTCATCAGGACCGATGATTAATGCTCTCATTTGACCTTTCCTAACATTATCGGACGTTCTTGGGAGGCCAGTTTTGGGCCTTTAGATTGTAAAATCGTGCACAAATTATTCCATTTTTTATTTCAGCAGGTGCGTCAGGTGATTCTTGACGCAAAATATCTGGATCAGGTTTGCGTCCGCTCCGGCGCAGATACGGATTCAGACCATAATCTGCACACAGCGAAACATACTCATCAATTTCCTTTTCGGTATACAAATATCGGGTTCCTACTCGCGTAAACGGCAACCACCCCAATAGCGGTTTCGCCCAACTAGCCGCAGTTGCGATGTGTTTCTTCATTTGTTTGACCCTTTCCTAACATTATCGGACGTTCTTGGGAGGCCAGTTTTCGCTCGATGGCTTCCACGTTTACGAATGGGTGCTTGCGCCCAAGCAATCTGTATCCGCGCATGGCCTCCTCGATGAACTTCTTGGAGCGCCGTGTGGTCTTCCACGGATATATCCAGCTTCGGCGCGGCATGAAAAGGACTGCGTGCAGAGGTTGTCGAGCGGGTGGGAGAGGGAAGATGAGCGAAGTTCGTCCATCTCTCTCCCTCCAGCGGAACCCTCGCGGTTGTCGCGACGGTACTACGCCGCTTTCTGCTTAAAATCGGTTGCGGGCCACACCCACACCCATTTGTTTCGTCCAGGGCGGCCGCTCCGCGTGTCCTTGCCGCTTCTCGCATACGCCGCTCTGTACCAACCGTCGAAGCGATAAGTGTTGCCGCTGTGAAGGTCAGCATCTTGGTAAGAGATGGCATATTCGTAGTTCAAGGTAGGAAAAACAAATTCCCTCCAAAGGCGAAGTGCAACGCGGCACAAACCGGGACGATCCGCGCAAAGCCTAGATAATTCGCAGGTATTCTCTCTCGTGAGTTCAGAGAGGCCGCCACCAACACGAGCGGCAATCAGCGTCGATGTGGTGGTAACGGCCACAAGATTCTCTCCGTGAAAAACACCGTGGCAGATCGCGCCTTGGTTCCCGCGATGGAGCGCACCCATCTTATGCCCCCATCGAATCAGAGCATCGTTGGCCTCTTCCAACTCGATCCCAGAAAAGCTAACAATTGATAGATCAAAGAGTGCTTTCACGTTTTTCCCTTGGTAGGAGCGCGGATAAAATGCTTCTGGCGAAGGCTTGATCCGTAAGGTGGCTAGACCCTATCCATTCGCGTTCACAGGCTACGACGCGCCAAGAATTGTCGCTTGCGATCAGATCCAGCGCATTCCGCAAGTACCGATTCTCCTGCTGGAGGGATTCGAGTGCGTTAATTAGCGCATCCTTGATATTCATCAGGCGCAAACAGTCAAGCCCTGTGCTCTCTGGGCGTATCGTTAGTTTGCGCCACTGCTCCAGCGTTTCTTTCGCGATCTCACTCATTTCTCACCCTCGTTTCTGGTTGTGGTGCTCCGGTGATTAGCGGCAGCGCGTAATAGGCGCAAGCGGCGAATAGCCTCTTTTGTTGAGATGTCCGCGCCGATTAGATGTGCATAGCTAGCAAGGCATGAAGCCGCTACATACCGTACCTTCGTGACGTTGCCATATCGCACCTGCCACTGGAGTTCGCCTGCGGGTATCGACATGGCTGCATTAGGCGCGACATGAACCACCGCGCTGTTGTCATAGTTGAGAACTTCGCTCATCTTCCCTCTTGCTGCTTTGCCTTTTTCCTCGCCCTAGACTCAGCCGTCATCAGGCGATTGCAGGTAAGGCATCGCTGACGATCCCCACGCTTGACCAGCGGGTGACCTCGCTTGCAGACCTTGCTGCGGATTGGACCGGGGGTTACGGGCATACCCTTACTGTAGGGCAATATGTCACACGATGTCAAGGGAAAAAGAACACCCCCGGTTGCCCGAGGGTGAGAAGAGAGATGAGCTAATGGAGGTGAGCGAGGACCGATGAATCTGGGGCTTTGTCTAGGAGCACATGAGATTCACACGGACGGTGCGAGGGTGATCCCCGCTCAATTTCCATCTTGACACGGTTGGACGCTAGATGCAAGATAAAGGCTGTCTAGGTCACATGACTTTTATGAACGGACAATCCCTCGACAATTCGACAGCGATTATCCCGAGCATGAATCTCGCGCGCCTAGACCCGTGCATACGGCTCAACCGGGTACTACCCGGGAGAGGTACCGGGACCAGTGGGGCTGCGGCCTAGCGGCATCTCGATAGGGGAATCAGCTTCTGCGGGAGTTGATAATAGCCAATGTACGCACCGCAGTCGTAAGCGAAACGACCGATAGCGACGGCGTTATTCGTACACGAAAGAGCATTCCACCCAGTCTTTCGTGTGCTCACTCCCTCCTGCTTCTGGCGTATAGGTCTTTAGGAGATAAGTTAAATGACTACTGTAGTTAAGAAGGGGATACCCGAGCCGTTGAGTATAGGGGAAGAGACCTTGGCTTGGCACATGAGCCTTGAGGGGATTGTTTACCGGCGAGAGGTATGCCTGATTCCTGATCGCAAGTGGTGTTGGGACTTCGTCATTGAGCCTGACTTGGCGATAGAGGTTCAGGGTGGAACATGGAGCAGGGGTAAGAACGGTCATAGCAGCGGTTCCGGTATTCGCAGGGACGCCAAGAAGGCGAATGCGGCAACCGTGGCAGGTTACCGCACTCTTTTCTTTACTACCGACATGGTCAAATCGGGGGAGGCTAGGGCAATTATTCTCAGTGCCTTAGAAAGAAATGGCACACGGCCCAGAGCAGACCAAAGATGACAATTTCTCCCAGAATTACCCAGAGTGCCGCTGTCATAGCGTTTAAACGCCTATGGATGACGTTGGGGCCTTCGCCAAGCACGTTGGCGTGTATATACACCTGCGGTGCGCCCAAGTCGTCTGCCATGCGTTCTGTGAGCGTAGCGATGGTAAGTGGGTCGCAGTAGAGGCATGCGTCCGCCATGGTGAGGTATTCGGTTCCGTTCGGGCCTGTGACAACAAACCTGTCACCCTCGTTACGGATAGTTGTTTCGTTCATTGCGCTCTCCTTACCGTACAGTCCAGTGACCAACTCCATTGCCGTTTACGTCCATGATTTCCCCGCCATCGCTACTATGCGGGAGTTCGTCTTGGGCGTCCATGTAAATTCGCTCACCCGTCAAGGCATGCTGTATAGCCTTGCGGATATCGGTATACGTTTGCATGGCATCATTGCCGAGTTCTATTTGCAAAGTGAATTTCATCTCTCTCATTTTCCTTCCGCGTCCAATTTGGACTTAGGCAAAGTGAAGTTGTGGATAGCCCAAAAGCCGTCTTGGGCAATGTCTACAGCGAGGACGATTCTCGCTAGTTTGCGGTGACCATGTTTGGCCAGTGTGCGGGATGCGTACCAGTTGGCAGCCACGACGGCGTTGGAGTAAAGGGCCATTGCCGGCGTATGGCTAACGATTACTGGCGGGAGAAACAGTTCTCTGTTTCCGCGCTCGAGCATGACTCGGGTTGAGACTACATCCAAGTTGCGTACGGCCGCGTCCGCAGTGAGCAATGCGAAGTCCACCTTGCTCGGAGCGGGCTGCGTGAGGCAGAGAAGTAATAGACAGGCAGTCATGGTGTTTAACCGAGTACCAGATAGATTCTGGCGTGGTAAATTCCGCCGACTACTACGTAATCGGGATACTCGTGCTCGGCTCGCTTGACAGCGCGCTCGGCATCAGCGGCAAGTACGATCACAGGCTTTTTTGTTCCATTGGAACGGTGAGTCATTTCTACCTGATATCTATCCTTCAGCCGCAGTGTGCGGTTCATCTCTCTCTCCTAAGGTTAGGGATTTACGTACTTGACTCCCGTTTTGTTAACTCGTCAACGTAGCGATGCAGGTGCTTCGGGCTGGCGTGATGGTAGACGCCGTGCATTCCGCGCTTTCATGACCGCCCAGACGCTTTCAATTCCGTTCGAACAGTTTGAAAGTGCTGATTGTCGAGCGGCTCATGCTGCCACTCCTGCCCCGAGGGTGCATTGACCGCTGCCGAACGGTTTGAAACAGCAGGAGCATACCGCAACCCCGGTATCAATCTGTATCTGTAGCGACTTAACAACTCGGCGGTACATCGCAGCGCGATAATGATATGTCCCAGTGTCGCCATACGGCTTTCCGTTGTCCTCGAAATGCTTGGCGAGTGCCTCTTCGCTGTCGGCAAGCCTGCCCCATGCTTCCTGCGCCTCGCGGAGCTTGCATACGTCCTGTTCTCCACGAGCCAGACGCCGCTGGCACCGCTCGGCGATGCGCTCGAAACGTTGAGCGCGATGAAGTTGGAAGGAAGAACCAACAGTATTACCGATACGTGCGAGGTTGGCCGAACCCTCGCGGCAAACGCGGGCTTTAGAAGACGCGGTGTCGAGAAGATTGGAAATCTGAATGGTGCGGTGAGTGCTCAGCATGTCAATTTCCTCCGATTGCTCCGCCACTGGGACCACATTCGCCGTCGATGTAGTCGTACCATCTTTGGCGAAGGAAGTTTGGATTCTGCGAACGGCAAAAGTCTGCCAGTAAATCGAGGTGCTCAATCCCGAATCGTGGCCGGCCGTCAGATGCGGCATAGTGGTTGTAACTGCGAATAGCGTTTGCCAGTGCGATAAAGTCTTTCTTGCTCATGCTCATAGTTTCTCTCTCCCTCTCAAAACGTCCAAGTTGGACGTGGTATAACCGCTTTTAGTTTCTGTCTTAGCAAATGGACCATACTTCTCGCGAACGCCCACGAGCAAAGCTATACAGTGTCACATTGCCATGGTCGCTGACTTGTGCAACGTAACCGGAAAAACCAATGGGAACCTCAGACAAATCGTTTACCTTGATTCCGCCATTGTCCGCTAATTGCTCTTCCCACTCTTCCGAGAGCCAAAAGCCGTAGTCGGCCCCATTTCCCGGATGTGAACCGAAGTAGAAAAACGGCGGAGCGTAGTTGTCCAATGCGGCAAACAGGCGCTCGTTCAAGTCGTAGATAGCGATCTCGCTATCAAAGTAATCTTCGATAGTGCGCATATTGTGTTCAATCTCGCGCACGACCGACCGGTGATGGCGACGAAATGGACGCATAGACTTGAGAGCCGATATAAAATCAGGAATCAAGTCCTCTCTGCGCATAGTTCCATGGGATACGGAGCCAATGTTATGGCTATAGTTGTTCTTCATGGTCATTTCTCCTCAAGTCCAAATTGGACGCAGTTTTATTCTTCGTCTGTGATATCAAGCGTTATCTCAAGCGCGGCGAGCAATTCAAGTGTCAGCGGTTCGAGATAATCACCGCTCAAATCCTTCGCGTAAATGCCGTGGTTGTGGACGTCGCGTTTGTTGGGGCCGTTTGGACGAAAGCCGAATGCCTCTTGCCAGCAGTCATCCTCGGTGAAGTTTTCGCCGTACTCCTGCTCCATCTCAGCGATGGTCTCGCTAGCCTCTGGGAAGAACTCGTCTTCGCATATCTCGTAT
>AP72_2010_repI_A100DRAFT_1000112_pt1 | contig 14506 bp, 9 predicted proteins | sample AmaPasrepliIA100_FD_9193 | JGI IMG/M metagenome (IMG submission 9193)
CGCGGCTGGCACTGGCTGGAGCCTATTTCAATGAGCAGAAGTTTCCTCAAGCCGAGGCGGAATACAAGCGAGTCCTCTCGCTCGATCCGGGGAATGTTTCCGCCAAATTCGAACTTGGCCTGACTTATCTGAACCAGAAACGTCCTCAAGAAGCGCAGGCGGCATTCTCCGATTTGCTTACACAGGACAGCGCGAAAGCTCAGGCGCACTATGGACTCGGGTTGGTACTTGAAGATCAGAGCAAATGCCAGGCCGCAATCGAGGAGTTCAAAGCCGTTCTGCTAGCCGATCCCTCAGCCATCGACATTCATCAGGAACTGGGAAATTGCTATTCACAACTCAACCGCTACGACGATGCCATCGCCGCATACTTACGGCAGAAGGAAGCCGGGAGTGATACTCCGGAGCTTGAGAATGGCCTTGCCCGCGCATATCAGGCCAAAGGGATGACGAAGGAAGCGGAGGAGGCGAAAGAGCGAGCGTTGAAGTTTCGTGGAGGATCGCGTTGAGAGCACGGCTAGGCTGTCGTAACGACGAATGCGCCCGATCCTACACAATTAGGATTTCGTCATTTCGTTCACTGCGCGAAATGCTTGATTAATCGCTTCGTCCGTATAGGCGTAGGCGCCTGCATCGGAATTCGCGATGGCGATCCGGCCGAATGTCTTACGTGCCACTTCGCAGGGCGTCTCCCCTCCTTCCAGCCAAAAAGAGTCAAACAGGGAGTTGTACTCGTACGAGTAACCGTGAGGCCAGCGGTTGACGGTGATTGCGGCGATGTCACGCGCGGAATCGAACCCACCCCCACCGAGCATGCGAGACAGTTGATCGCGCACGCTCCGTTCGATGGTTTCGAAATCCGTCGTGTAGAGTTCGATGCGGCCGGCACTATGCTGTTTGCGCGCCGGCAAACCAGGTTGGCAGGCGGCTTTCATCATGTGAACGACAATCGGTTCCTCGGGTTTGCGAGCACATTCGTATCCACCTATGCTCACCGGGAGATCGAGATTCACGTAGGTGTGGTACATGCCAGGCGAGTAAATGGAGTTCACTCCGAGTTTCTCAAAGGCCCTCCAATTGCGAATCGCGACATTGCTATACAGAAGGGGAACCTTTTGCGCGGATGATAGAGCTTGCTTCTGCGTGTCAGGAAGTTCTTCGCAGATGTAAGGAATTACGACGTGCCAGCAGGCCAGAACAACGTTCTTGGCCTTAGCGGTGAGAGTTTTGCCTGCCCGCGCGTATGCAACTTCGACTTCGGTGGCTGTGGCGGCATCACCAACATGCTTGACGCGGACAGCGGTGCTGTTCAGCCGTATACGCACAGGCGAGGACGCATCATCCAGTTTGCTGTAATCAGCCTTCGCCAGAATGACATCGCCGCTCGAATTTCCCGGCACGGCATCCGGAATCAATTGCCGAACGAGCAGGCGCGCGATGGTTGCATTCCCATCGGGAAAATGGAAAAAATACTTGTCTGCTTCTTCATTGGGGATGGCGTCGCGGTTCATGCCCTTGCCGGGAGTCAGATCCAGTTTCAGACCTTTGAACCCGGGCAACTCAAGTCCCCACGCATCCTGCGCCGATACGGCGTCGATACCTACGCCGAATAGGCCATGTGGCAGCGTCTGATAGAGCTTGATGATATCTTCGTGGACCCGTGCCACATCTTTCAGGTAATTCGCGTAACTGATGCGGGATAGCTTGGCTTTCTTCTCGTCAGAGCTCAATCCTGGGAAATAGTCTTTGGGCTCTTCCAATAGGCTTTTCAGATCGCGCTTGGCTTGATCCGAGATAGGCGCCTCTTGGCAAAAAAGTTTCAGCAATCTGGCGGAACTTTTTTCCTTGTCCTCGCTTTCACCTCCGCCTCTGGGGCTGAAATTGATGACCATCTTGTCGACGCCGAACGTCTCCCTATCAAAGAAGATATTGGGACGAAGTCCACGCGCGCGATAGACATCCTTGTCGAAATACTTTGGATAGGATGGGACGTCGATGCCGAGTTCCTCGATCACGCCTTTTGCAACGGCACTGTAAGGCGCGGGGCTTTCAATCGAGAAGGTTCCTCCAAAGCCGAGCCGGAAGGCATTTCCCACGCGGAATTCGTTGCGCTTGGCGTGCCCGCCAAAATCGTCGTGGTTATCGAGAATGAGAATCCGTGCCTTGGGGTTGGCTTTGCGGTAGAAGTGTGCAGCCGACAGCCCGCTAATGCCGCCGCCCACAATGATCAAGTCGTAAGCCTCGCCGGTATCTTCGGGCTTTCCCGCGGAATCCCAAAAGGTACCGTCGCGCAGGCTATGTGCGGTTTCGAATGAGCCGGGATGGCTTCCACGTAATCCGGCAAGAGCGGGAGGATAGTAGGCACTTTCCGTTCCTGCATCTGCGGTTTCAGCCAGCAAATGCCAGGGCATCATTGCCGACCCTGCAGCTAACGCCACGCCGTTCATGAAATCACGGCGTGTGATCTTGCGGTGCAACCCCAGTTCTCGGTCCCGTTCGTTCCCCAAGTTCTCCTCCAGCTCGGCTTCCGGCGATCGGCTTTTCGGCCTTTATGGATTCGCTGAACCGGAACGCTCGGAGCCGAAAGCCGTCGTGCTACACCTGTCCTTCCGCCTTTTTCACTGCGAGTTCCGCTCCCTGGAAGCCGATCTTGCTGTGGGTTCCGTCGCAGAAAGGCTTATTGATCGAACCGCCGCAGCGGCATAGCGAAAAAGCGGTTTTGCCGGTGAGGTCGAATTGATTCCCGTTGATATCCACCAGTTCCACCGAACCCTCGGGGCATTCAACTCGCAGTGGGCCATTTGGACGCACCGTAATCTTCACTTGTGCCATGTACTGACTCCTCTAACCTTACGGGTTTCTAGTAAGCCTTAAGAAGATACCACTAATCACAGATGGAAGTCTTGGTGGGTCGATCCCGGAGCATATCGCACACTTGAGGACACTTACCCGTTTGCCCGCGCGGAAGACTTTTGTCAGTTGTTCTGACTCACTCCATGCGCAGTGCACGCACCGGCGCAATCGATGCGGCCTGTCTAGCCGGCAGAAAGCTTGCGGCTAAGGACACAAATGTGACCATCAGGAAGGCGATGACAAAAGTAATAGGATCGCGCGCCTGCAAACCAAACAACATAGATTGCATCATCCCTGCCGAGACCAGTGCGATCACGAGGCCGCAAAACAAGCCAACTGCGGTGACGAGGAGATTCTCCCTCACGAGCATCCCCAAGACTTGGGAAGGACGAGCACCGAGCGCCATCCTGACCCCGATCTCAGACGTGCGACGGGCGAGCCGATATGCCAATGTTCCATAGAGCCCAATCGCAACGAGTAAAGCGGCGAGCACGCCAAAGAATGCCGACAGCCGCGAAAACATCCGCTGCTGGCTGCGAGTAGGAAGCCTCGAACGCGGCTTGTTGCGACATTGGATTTTCGAGCGGAAGATTGGCGTCCAATGCCCGTACCGCCGCGGCAACCGATGCCAGCATGGCTGATGATTCTCCGTGAACCCGAACCTCAACCTCCAGATGCGAGACGCCGCCCTTCTGGCTGTATGGGTAGTACGCCATCGGGATGGGATCTTCGTCCACACGAGTGTATTTGCTGTCCTTCACAACGCCGACGATTGTGAATCGATTTTTCGTTCCCAGTTGGTGACCGATGGGATCCTGTCCTGGCATCAACCTCTTCGCGAAAGTCTCGTTGACGATCACCACGTGCGGAGAAGTCTCGGTGTCGCTATCGTTGACATCCCTGCCGTTGATCACCGGCACGCGCATGACGTGAAAGAAATCGGGGCCCACATCGTTGGATCGCAATGGAACCTCTGTATAGGGGCGGACTACCCCATCGATGACTGCGGCGTTGTTATCGCTCCACCCACCTCCCGGACGATTCTCTGCGAACGTAACCGACTCGACTCCGGGAAGGCTTCGCAGACGGTCGAGCAGAGCACGATAGAATTGGAGATTTTGGGATGTGGTTGACGTTTTCTGAGGAGTTATGCCGAACACGAGCAATCCTTCCGTACGCATTCCCAGGTTTGTGGACTGATAGTTTTCCAGCGTGCGCAGGAGAAGTCCGGCTGCGACGAGGAGAACGAAGCAAAACGTCATCTGCGTAGCCATGACGATGTTCCCGCGCCATTTGCCCGAGCGAGTTACATACGCGGTTGAGGCAGAAGTCTTCAATGATCCCGCCACTGGGGCGCGTAGAGCGGGAATCAGGGGAGCGAGACCGAATACCAATGCAGCAACGGCGCAAATGCCAAGCGTGAATAGCAAGACGGTACGATCTGGAACCAACCCGGTCTCGATCTGCGACCATACCGCCAGTGCACTTGTTGCGCCGAGGGCGAATAACCATCCCAACGTTGCGCCCGCCGCGACCAACAGAACGCTTTCAACCAGCAGTTGACGAAATATCTGCCACCTGCCCGCACCCAGGGCGAGACGGAGACTGAACTCCTTTTGTCGAGCGCTCTTCTTCGCTACCAGCAGCATCGCGACATTGGTACAAGCGATCAGAAGAACCAAACCGACCAAGGTCATCAGGACGGTTACTCCAGTTTGATAGCCTCCACCATCATCGAGGCCTTCAACGCCACGCGCAGGCTGGAAGGATAGGGTCACCTTCGGAACTTTCGGATCGGGTGCGCTCAAACCTGTATAGGCGACGCGCTGAAAACGTGGCGTAAGTTCGGCCAGAGCCTGTTGAGACGAGACGCCTGGAGCTAATCGGGCAATCAACTGTAGACACCACCAGGTTGGCGTTCCATAAAGAGTGTAGTACTCAGGAGCAGAGCCCCAGGCATTCAAATCCGGCCGGTTTTGCAGAGGCACCCAAAGATCGGTGGATTGGCCGGGCTCGACACCGAAGAATCCCTCGGGTGCGATGCCGACGACCGTGAACGCGTTTCCCTTTATATAAATGGTCTGACCGAGGATCGACGGATCCCGGGAGAACCGCCGGGTCCAATACGAATAGCTGAGAACCGCGAAGGGGGCATGACTGTGTTCGTCCTCAAGAGTAAAGCCGCGGCCGCGGACCAAAGAGAGGCCAAGTCCAGAGAAGAAGTTGCCACTCACCATCTCGCCTCTGACTTCCTCGGGTGTATCGCCAATGCGGACGGCCACCTTCCCGATCGAAAGAGGCACAAAAGCCATCAGATCGGAAAAGGCACGATGATCTTGGCGAAGATCTTCAAATACCGGCGCTGAAAAAGAAGTTGTTGAGTTTCCGGTGTTCCCCGCTCCGTCCGGCTGCCCACTGGGCACATGCAGATAAACCAGTTGCTGCGGATTGGGAACTGAAAGCCCTTTGAGCAGCACGGCATTCATGACGCTGAAAACAGCAGTATTGGCACCAATCCCGAGAGCCAAAGTCACGACAACGGTCAGGGTGAACCATGGAGAATGGAAAAGCTGGCGGACGGCATAGCGAAACTCTTGCAGCAGGATATGCATGGCGGATCCTCGGGCAACCATTCAGGGACGTCCTTCCGGTAGAAAAGTGAGCGTTAGTTCGGAGGATTGAAGGCGTTATGCGGCCTCGACGCGGGCGGAACGGAGGCTGCGGTACAGAGCAAGGTATTGATCGATCATGCGCTTGGTCGTGAATCGTTCGCGGGCACGGGTATAGGCCAGTTCCGCATAAGCACGGCGCATGGGACGATCTTCATTCAACATGCGAATATTTTCGGCGAGGCTGGCGGCATCGTTGGTGCGGAAGTAAAGTGCGGCATCTCCCCAGATCTCACGATGGCTGGGAATGTCGTTGGCCACAATGGCGCAACGCGAAAAAGCGGCTTCGAGTAGAGGCATTCCCAAGGGTTCATAACGTGAAGTGGCAGCATAGATGGCAGCGCGACTGTACAGAGCTCTGAGTTGCGCGTCGGTCTGGGGCCCGCGAATCGCAACTGACGACTCTTCAATCGCAACTTTTACGTCGGCACGGATCGGAACTCGCGGCGATGGGACAGTATGTTCGGCACCTACGATGCACACCGGCAGGGGATGCTGCTGTTGGGTGAGCAAGAAGATCTGTTTGCTGGCATCGACCAACCGACCTACAGCAAGGACGCAATCGTCTTTGCTTACATAAGGGTTGAAGAAAATTGGGTTCCGCCCGGGATAGATTACTTCTCCTCGCCTTGGGTGGAGATAGCATTCAGAGATGCGGTCGAGCATCCACTCAGAAGATGCGACTACCGCATCTGCGCCCATCAAGCCATTCAGAACCGTGCGCCGATACCAGTTGAGGCCGCGCGGAGGCTTGTCATGAACCGCCTGCGTCCAGGTGATCAAATCTCCCTGGGCCATGACGACTTTGGGAATATCGACGGGCAGGTTTCCATAACAGAAATGGTTAAGGTGCAGGACGTCGGGGCGCAATTCGCGGACTAACTGCATCAAAAAGTCCGATGAATCGGGCAAGTCTTGCTCGGCCTCTTGCATCCATTCCAACCGGAAGGCGGTAGGCCGATAATCAAGGCCATGCAGGTGGTCCATCCATGAAGTCAGATCCGGAAGGGGGATCTCGCCGAAGCTCACGAGCGTGACACGAACGCCGCGAGTGACCAAGCCGGTGACGAGTTCGCGGGCATAAGTCCACGAACCCGACAAGGAGTCGGCGGTGACCAGAACGTGCACAGAACCTCCGGAGCGAAACCCGTGAGAGAAGCGGGTTTCCGCCTGCAGTGCGTCCATTTTAGGACAAGGCAGGTTCATCGAAAAGGAAATTCAGGCGTCGAAAGAGCCCGGTCAGGGCTCGATTAAACCGGCCCGCGACTCTAGGTAGAAATCACGGGCCGAGCCTGTGGGCTGGCAGCCCCTCAGAACTGGAACTTTAGCGCCAGTTGAATCAGCCTTGGCGGCTGTGCAGCCAGAATCTGGTTAAACGTTGGCGAACTGATGTCGCTGTCGGGCAATCGGAAATTAGTATGGTTCAGGAAGTTGAAGAACTCCGCCCGGAACTGAAATTCCTTCCCTTCCATCACTGGAATGTTCTTAAACACCGAAAAGTCCCAGTTAGCGTATCCGGGGCCTTGGGCGATGTTGCGGCCTGCGGTGCCAAACTGCTGAACAGAGGAATTCGGATCTGGGGTAATGCGCTGGAACGCACTCGCATTGAGCCAATCGTTTGTAGTTTTCGGTCCGCTGTTGGGATTCTGTCCAGGAACCAAGTTCGGTCGATTTGCGGAGAACCCGGTGATCTCCGGTGCGCCTCCTTGCTGGGAAACATCATTGGAATCGAATACCGTGAAAGGTGTACCAGACATGACGGTGGCGATTCCGTTCACCTGCCACGCACCCAACACGTGCTGATACCAGCCATGCGGCTGTCTCCACAGCGGAATCGCCCACTGATAGCTCAGAACCAGTCGATGCCGCGAATCGAATAGAGAGCGGCCGCGTTCTGCCGCTAGATCGAACGGATTCTGCGCAAGATCATTTTCGCCTGCCACCGGCTTTGACGCCGATCCGGTCATATTGAAAGAGGATGCATCGTCAATCGTCTTGGAGAACGTATATGACGCGAGGAATGCCATGCCGTGGCTGAATCGCTTGCGCAGACTGGCTTCGAGGGCGTGATAAGACGAATTCGCGATCCCGGCAATCAGTCCGGTTGACGAGAAAGTACAAGTGCTTGGGGAGTCGGCGAGGGTGCAACCGGAGTAAAGCCTCCGTTGATCCGCGTTCCCCGAAGTGGAGTACGGTTGGTTCGTATTGGGATCGACACCGGGAACGTAGATAGCGGGATTACCCTCGATGAAACGCGGGAGTTTGGTTCCCTTCGTCCCTACATATCCGACCTCTAAAAGTAGGTCTGGCCCGAACGACCGCTGAATATTTAGGTCCCAATCCTGGGAGTAAGGAAGCGGCAGGTTCGGCGTCAGAGTCAGATTGGTGAGTGGGGTTGCAAAGTCCCCAGGGGCCGGTGGATTGCCGTTGAAGGGATCGGCAAAGTTCGGAACGCTGATCTGTGCTGTTTGCAAGTACGGAGGCGCACTGATCGGGGCCTGCAGGGGTCCTCCTTGCCCGGTGTAATACGGTTCGTAGAAGATTCCGTAGCTTGCAGTTGTCAGCCACTTACCAGTGCCTGCCGGATCCAGGGCCAACCCGACGCGGGGGGCAAAAGCTTTTCTGAAGGTTGGAATCAAACCTCCCGGAACGCCGGCATCTCCGGGATACAAAAGTCCGGGTTTCGCTGTCGGCATGACGGTCGATTGCCGACCCGGGATGAAAAGAGTCTGACGGTTGTGAATTTCGGTATACGGCGACGGCATCTCGTATCGCAGACCAAAGTTTAAAGTCAGGCGCGAGTTGACCTTATAGGTGTCCTGTGCGTATGCATTGAATCCGTGTCCGTTAATGGCGCGCGCGAAGTCGCCCCTTCCCTGCAGGAAAAACACCGGCTGGCCGAACATAAAACTGGCAAATGCATCAGCGATGTTCGGAAACGGCACGAAGACAAAAAATCCGTTCGTTGCGATTCCCTGGAGCATATTGACGTGGAGGTGCTCGAAACCTCCACCGAACTTGAGTTCGTGGCGACCGCGTACCCAACTTAGTGATCCGTTGTAGTCGTATGCGTTTTCGTAAGTGTTGCGTGGGCCCGTGATGGGGTTACCTACAGTCGTGTATCCGTTTACCTGAATGAACGGCGGACCGACTGCCAGATCAAGACTCGATTGATATTGGAAGCCCAGACTCTCGGGTGTGGCGTGATTCGTACGCTCACCATAAAGAAACTTGTTGCGCAAAAAAGAGAACCGCAACACTCCGATCATCGTCGGAGAGAATGAGTGTGTTTCAGTGGCAACAAAATTCTGAGCTCGCTGCTCCTGACCGACCGGGAATCCCGGGACGCTCGCTCCGGAAGTCGGAATCGGATTGAATTGCGAACTGTTGGCGAACGCGTAACGAAAATTTAGAGCGTCGGCTGCTGAAAGTTGATGATCGAGCTTTAAACCAAACTGGTCTGTGTTCTGCGTAATGACTTGCGTTGAGGTGTAAACGTTCGTTCCCGTATTTGGCAGCGGAAACAGGCTCAAGAGGCTTAGAGAGAGGGGACTCGTGTCGGGAGGCGTTAGGGGTAATTGGTTAAACGGATACGGCTTATTGAGCAAGACGTTAAACAGTTGATTGATCTCGTTGCCTTGGGAGTCCGTATCCTGGCAAAAACCGTTGCTGTCAAACCCGGTCTGACAAATTGCAGAGAAGTCCCCATTTCGTTCTGCTGCGGAAGGTACGGTTGATCCGACAGTCTCGCCCTGGTGGTTTCGGAAACCCTCGTAGTATCCGAAAAAGAAAGTCTTATCCTTGATGACCGGGCCACCGAATCGTCCACCGAACTGATTCTGCTTTAGCGGTTCGGTACTGCTTGCGAAATAGTTGGTCGCGTCGAAGGCGTCGTTTCTCAAGAACTCCCAAACTGAACCATGAAACTGATTCGTACCGGAACGCGTAATGATATTTGTCGTGGAACCAAGTGCACTTCCGAATTCAGCATTCGCGTTGTGGGTGAGGATCTTGAACTCGATGATCGAATCAATCGGGGGCCTGAGGACGAAACCGCCATCGACGCCATTGAAGTTGTTCGCGCCGTCAATCAGGAAGTTGTTCGACTCCGGCCTCTGTCCGTTCACGGCGTACTCCTGCCCGTCGCGGAGAGAGCCCCCAGCCTCGCGAAGGCCGGGTGTGAGCGGAGCGACTCCGGGCTGCAACAGACCCAAGTCCGCGAAGTTGCGTCCGTTCAGCGGCAACTCCAAAATATCGCGCTCGTTTACGATTTCGCCCAAACCAGTTACGGTCGTCTGAATCAGTTGCGCATCCGCCTGCACTTCAATCTTCTGGGTCTCGGTACCGACGACTAGCCGTACCGGAACTGTGGCGGTCTCGTTTACTTCCAGATTGATTCCCTGCTGAACGTAAGACTGAAACCCCCTCGCCGAAGCTTGCAGTTTGTATTGGCCAACCGGCAACTCCAAAAGAACATATTCGCCGGAGCGATCCGTGACGGAGGATCTCACAAGACCGGTGTCTATCTGGGTCGCGCTGACCGAGGCACCCTGCACAGAGGCCCCGGCGGGGTCAACGACCGTTCCGCGGATGCTAGCTGTAATTTGTTGAGCCGCAGCGGTAATACTGAGAGTGGATGCCAGCAGAATGCAGGTCAAACCACACTGAAAGAATAAGCGTCGATTCACTGTTCCCCCAAGTCACACAGCTCATTTCGTTGAGTTGCGACGATGCGCAGAAGGCGTGATAACCGTACGGACGGGCCTAATTGTCGGAAAGCCGCAAGCATTCTTTCTGGCCCAGACTCCAGAAGAATGCAACACGAATGAGTAGCGGAACGTTAAAGGAACCGCAGAAAGCGGCACAATAACGAAAACATATTAGCGGACTGAAGGGCGCGGTTCAGTTGATCTCAAGCCGCAGCCTGAGTTCACGAGCGAGAACTATGGCTCGAATCTTTTCTGCCGCACATTGTCCTGCGCACTTTTCACAGTTGCAGATGACGGCATGGGATTCGGGATGTTCAGCCCATCGATGTCGGACAAAATCTGAACGTGGCTTCCAGTTTCGATCGTGATGTGCCCGCCTTCCGGCAGAGCATCGCGAGCATTCAGGACCAAATTGAGCAGGATTTGCTGTGCTTGTGTGGGATCGAGCTTGACCAGGCCAAGATCGGGGTCCAGGTGCAATTTCAAATGGATGTTTTCCCCGATCATTCGAATCAGAAGGCTCCGCATTCCCTCGGAGATCTCATTCAGCGAGATCGGTTGAGGTGATGGCTTCGTCTGCCGCGCGACGCTCAAGAGTTGGCGCGCCAGACCTGCCGCTTGAATGCCCGTTTTCCGGATTTCTTCGGCATAGGATCGCGCCCGGTGGTCGGTTCCAAGGCTGAAATCAGCAGGTCGCAGTAGAGCAGAACCCGGTCATCACATTGTTGAAGTCGAGTGCCACGCCTCCCGCGAGGCGGCCTACCATCTCCAACTTCTCGACTTGACGTAAACGCTGTTCCACGCGCGACATCCGAACGATCTTCAAAGTAAGAAGGACCCATTCGACATCCTTCTGGCCGGAATGCGCAGGCCAGGCAATCCACTGTAGAAGCCTCTTCTCTGATCCTCCGGTCTGAGTTTCCAACTGGAACCGCTGTCGAGAGTCACGAAATAATTCCGAGAGCAGTGCCTCTGCTTCTTTGCGATTCTGAATGGGAATGAGATCGGCCAAGAGCGTCGGCTTGCGGTTCGAGGCAACGTTAAGCAAACGCTCGAAAGCAGAGTTAAATGCGTGGAGTCTGCCCCGGTCTTTGCAAGATCGCAAGGGCGACCGGGGAGCCTTTGATCATTTCGAAGAAATCTGCTTCGCGGTGAACAGCGGTTTCAAGCATCTCAGCGACAGCACTTATACTTATTACTCTGCGCGGACATGGTCCCAAAAAGAACCTGTAAAGCCCGCGCTCGATACCTTGGTTTTCCCAAATCGGGAATCGAAAACGTTGTCTGGTTCACTTGCTCTACTGGCTCACTATAGAGAGGAGGCAGGGTGTGTGCGAAAGGGCAGATGTCACAAAACGGGAAGTTTTTCCTGTGGAAAACTCGGCTTTGGGGTACTTTGGGGTGACTTAACGGCTTACCGATGCGTGTTGCTCACCCGGATAGAACGGTTCGGCTAGGCGAAAGGTCAACCTGCGGCCCTTTTCGAGCCGAATGATTCCCGGTCGGAGGTCACCGGAGATCTGACGAGCAAAAAGGGTGGCGGTCTGCACGGGGAGATCAAGGCCGTCCAGGTTCACGGATTCTATTCCGAGGCGCACGTATCCGCGGTCGGGCCTGAGATTGGGAATGTGGGCAGCACCGACGCGGCCGGACACAATCGTGCCACGGGGAATCAAGGTATTCCCTTCAAACGTGATCGGCTCATCCACAATTGCCACGAACGCATCGGTGGAGCCTTTCTCTGCCGCAACGATCGCCGACTTCAATCTAACGGTCATGAGGCTCCCGGCGGGAAGAACAGTAGAAGTACGAAAAGGCAAATCCGCGTCGGGACTGTTTTTCTCAATCAGAGCCGCACTTTGGGGAGTGGCTTCAACCGAGCGGTCAGGACTGTGAAGTGGTGTTTGGCCACTCTGGCCAGAGTCCGCGGAAGGCACGGCAGGAGTCGGGCGGGAGCATCCCAAAGCGGCCATCAAGATAACCAGCGTCGGACCGATCAAGCTACAAGATTTGCCGAACCGCCGCATAAGAGACATGTTCTGCCGGAGTTGTCTGGCTTTGAAAGTGGCAAGCCGAATACCAACCGGGAACTCTTTATAATCAATGACTTGGCGATTGCGCTTTAGGAGAATTCGTGTAGTTTTTTCTCCCAACCGATTCTTTTGGCTTGGACAAGAACGCGGACCCACCAAAAAAAGCGGAGGGCGCACAGCCCTCCGCTCGAAATCGAACGATGAAACAGTTGCTATTTCTTCCTCGCCGGTTTTTTGGGAGCGCTCTTGGTGGTCGCAGGCTTTTTGACTTGGCCTTGGCGCCCCCCAATCAGGCTCAGGGCGTCCGCTGCGTTGAACGGGAACTGGCGAACCGAGGTCTCACTTGCGCCGCCAGCGTTCAACGTCACATCCACTCGGCGATTGCTCGCCATTCGGATGACGTCAATTCTCGCCAGTGCGCGCTTACGTTCCTCACTAGTGAGATCGGAGTTCTGCTGAACCGACTCCTTCACCTGTTCAATGGTCAGATTGCGTTCCGCTCCGAAAGCCTTGGTATCAATGGCGGACTCGGGAATGCCTTGCTCCACCAGGTAGCTCTTGACCCGCGCCACGCGACGCTCGGTAAGGGCCTGGTTGAAAGCAGCGCTCCCTCGATGATCGGCGTGACCTTCAAGTGTCAGATGGGCATCGGGCTTCGCTTCCCGATACTTCTTGAAGTCCGTGGCTAGCGTCATCAGCGTCTGCTGCTGACTTGGGAGCAGACCGCCCATAGGATCCTTCGCGGTCGGCTGCGCGGTCGGGAAGTAGACGCTATGGAGTGCTAAGCGAGCTTCCAGCGCCTTGTCAACTGGCGGAGGCGGAGGATTCTGAATCGTGACTTGGGTTGTGGCCTGCGCGTTCAGACCGCGCGAGTCGGTACAAGTCGCGGTCACGGTCACTGGCCCCGGAGGTAGGCCAGCGGTGTTCAGAGTTACCGTGTTGCCGCCGCCGGAAACGGTTCCCGAACTCGTCGTCCAGTTCGCCACCGACACAGGAACATTGTCCGGGCTGGTGCAATTAGCCGACAGATTCACAGAGCCACCCGGAGTCAACTGCGTTGGGTCGGCCGACAAACTCATTGTCGGCGGGTTCTTAGGCGGAAGTGGCTTCACGGTGAAATTAGCTGTGCAGCTTGCCTCATTCCCCTTCTTCGCTCTCGGATCGGTGACGTGCGCGGTGATGGTGTAAGAACCGGGCGCGACATCGTTGGTATCGATGCTAGCGGTGGTGTCCTTGCCAGTCACTTTGCCGCCGTTCGCGCTCCAGCTATAGCTGACTGTGTGCTTCAGATTAAAGTTGCTGGCAGTGACAGTCGCGGACAACGGCTCGCCCACCATTACCTCGGTCGGCTGCACGGAACAGGCGGCAGATGGTGCAATTGGCTCAGAGCCTCCCCAATTGAACACCACACCGGTGCGGAGTCTGACTGCCTTTTCTTGCGGACGCCGCAGCTCGGGGAACTGTGGACCTGCCAAGTCGGGATAGTGATGCGTCGCCCAAAGATAGTCTGCCTCGAAAACGCGAATGGCGAAGCGCTTGGTCAGCGGAAGATCCATGCCACCACCGACAATAATGCCGACGGAGTTTGAGCGATTCGCCATATCCTTAACTGCCAAGCGGTTGTAACCGACTAGTCCATGAGCAAAAAAGTTCAGGCCCTCAGTGCGCCACATAAAACGGGGACCAGCGGAAATGGTTGAGTTGTAGTTGCCATCGTTGAGGCTGTGCCCGAGATCAAATTCCAAACCCCAATGCCGATCCATGTTATAAGTGAACGCGCCACCTATTCCTTTGTTCATATCCGGAACGAGGAACGGCGTAGGATTATTGGGATCACTAAACGCAGCCGGAGTTGTGATTCCCGTGTGCAGCCACTGATACCCCGCAAACAGATCCCACTTCGGGGTTGATTCATCGGTTTGAGCGGAAGATGAAAGCGGAAACAGGAAAAATATTGTTACTGCAAACATGCGCGCGAAAACAAAACACCGCGTGTGTGTAGACCTGCCTTGCATCATGATGTCCTCCAAGAAATCCATGCGACGGGATGGTGTCGCAATCAAAAACACATAGGGAAAAAATCGCCAGACCGACCGCGGCTCGAGAGTTAGTTGGGACTGGAAATTCTATCGTAACAGTAGGTTAAAGCGAAAGCCAAAGATCGCGGGGTTTGCCGTTTTCATACAATAGAGCGGGGGCTAAGACCTGAATCTTGCCCGGAACGGCTCGGACCTTGCCCCCG
>AP72_2010_repI_A100DRAFT_1000113_pt1 | contig 14471 bp, 14 predicted proteins | sample AmaPasrepliIA100_FD_9193 | JGI IMG/M metagenome (IMG submission 9193)
TTTTGGTCCTTCTTCAAACGTTCGTCAAACGTTCGTCGTTGAGTAGTGTCTCGTTCAATTCTTCTGCTAGCTCGGTAACTTTCTTGCTGTTCGGCTCGTGCTCCAATTCCTGAGCAATCTCGCGCCAAGGTCGGAGCGATGATGGACTGGGATCAGCCATGAGAATGGCCTCCTGTGCGGAGGATGAAATCATCAGGTTGCACAAGAACTACAAATGCGAACCCCGCGAAGCGAATGCAGACTCTTCAGCAAGCTATGAGTTCTCAGCCACTCTCTAGATGCTCGCAGGAAATCACGCCATTTTATCAGCTGGCGTCAGTTCTAGAACGAAGTATGGAAGAGCGGAAACTAGGGGTGATTGGGGTTCACTCTGAGATAGGCGACAAGAAGGCGCTTGCCGCTCGGCTTAGCGCTGCCACCGCGCGGTTCCATCGTGACGAATATAGCATCAATTTGTGCGACGGTTTTGGGATCTTCCGCCTTCAAGACCCAACGCTTCTTAGAAGAGTTGTCTTCATAGAAGATGCCGAGACTAACCGCCTGCTTGAAGTCCGGGCCGCGGCGACCCCAGGCCTGAAACGTCTGCCCAAGCTTGTTGTGCTGCTGATCAAGATCATAGGCGTAGAAGATCAGAGACTTTTCCTTGGTGTAGAACAGGCGACCGTAGGGCTTGCGAGTAGCTCCCTTTTCGTCGCTGTCATAGACCTCGGCGATGTAGAGATTTCGCGCGCCCATTACCTCCCGAATGTCGCGATCATGGGCGAGCAGTTCGTCTTCCTGATTCAGAGCGTTGTCACGATCCTGAAGCAGGCGCGTGAGATCGTCCACTTTCGCGCTCAGGACCTTGGCTTGCATGGTTTCGCTCCTCGATTGCTGGGTGAGTGAATTCACCTGCTGTTGAAGGGACTGCGATTCCGCTTGGGCTTGCTCAAGCTTCTGGCCGAGCTCAGTTCGCTGTTGAGCGAGGTCCTGTCTGCCGGTTTGGTCGCTCTGGAGTGCGGCCTCCAGTTTGTCCTGAGCTTCCTTTATACCGCTGATCTCACCAGACTGTTGCTGCAATCGCAGGCGAAGGTCTCCGAGTGCCTTGTCACGCTGCGCGATCTGGGTACGAGCAATTTCCCGCTCGTGGGCGGCATCGCTGAGCTGCTCTTCGAGAGAGGCTGCACTCTCGGTTGCGGACGGAGGTTGAACGGCCGGGCTTGGTGGCACGGATCTGGCAACGTCAGTGCCATGGCGAACGCCGACCCAGTAGGCGGAGAGACACAGGGTAACGAAAAGCAGGATTCCCGCGGCGTACAGCATCCAGACATGCCGCCAGGTGGATTCAGGAGCGATGGGGAGAACCCGACGAAAGGCAGATGGAATTCCGTTCTTCTTTTCGGCGCCGTGCACTTGCCGACCGTCTTCCTTCGCTAAAAGGTCGAAGAATGCTTTTTCGGCTTTCGATTGGGAAAATCCAGGACCGGGATCAATCCGATTGGACTGCTCCGCGCCGATGGCGGGAATCGCGTCGTTAACGACTGATTCGTACTCGCGAAGGGTCTCGCGGCAGGCGGGGCAGACTGCAAGGTGCTCCTTTAGCTTGTTCTGCTCTTCCTCTGTCAGCTGGCCTGAGGTTGAGACGGCACAGAGCTCCAGGAACTCGTCATGGGGTCCGCTTGGCAACAACCTACCCGCTCCTACGGCTAGAGTCTTGTATCATGACTGCTTCTTTGCCCGGCAATTTGCCAGCAGAAATCTGTTTCCGCAGTTTTTCCAGGCCGCGGTAATAGTGGTTTCTTGCATTGCCAACGGTTTGGCCCAGTTTGGTAGCGATCTCTTCGAAGGTGTAGCCCTCAAAAAAGAACAGATGGAGTGTTTGACGTTGACTTTCTGAGAGTCCGGTGAAGAATGATTGCAAGGCCTCTCGGCGATCAAGGCTCTCGTTCATCGAGGACTCAGGTCCACCAGATCCCGCTCCGGGGTCGCCCAGTCGATTCGCGGCTTGATCTAGGTCAAGGTAGGTATAGAAGTGGCGCGAAGTCAGGTACCGTCGGCGGGAGATGGCTCTACGGTAGGTCATCTGTAGAATCCAGAACCGCAATGACCCTTTGGAACTGTCGAAGGTTCCACACAGCCGATGTACCAGTAAGAAGATGTCCTGCAGGAGGTCATCGGCTTCAGAAGTGTCTCTCAGAACTCGGTAAGCCACTCCACGCACAATGCGTGCGTACTTTCTAAACAGACTGGATAGCGCTTCACGATTGCCGTCGCAAACTTGTTCTAGAAGCACTTCATCGGACAACTGCGGCCGAGTCTGGATTTGCCCATCAGATTGCCTCGATAGCGCCTCGTGCTCGGCGGGTGTCACCAATTTCGAAAGGGGAGCAGTAGCCGAGGCATTCATGGTTGTTCGTGGCTTTTCAGATAAATGTCTGGCATGCCAGACACATGATGGGGATAGTATCCGCAAGATTGAAACATGTCCAGCGGCAATGCTCTTTTGGTGCAATTGGGAAAACGCATCCGCGCGCATCGAAGGAGAAAGGGTTGGACTCAAGTCGATATGGCCGTCAATTTGGACATGAACAGAGGGCACATCTCGGACATTGAGCTGGGCAAGCGGGAAGTGGGAATAATCACGCTACAACTCATTGCACGAGGGCTAGATACGCCCATGGAGAGCCTTCTCCGGGGGCTTTAGCAGTTAATCCAATCTCTCGTGAGTCGCAACGTAAGACCGAAATCCCGACAGAGTCCTAATTCCAGCAGCCAATCGCAGATTGTGGTGTTCGGCGTCCCGCACACAATGGGCACCGGCTCACTATAAGTCAGCCGGGTAAATCTCGCTCGCGGTCAGCAATTTCTGGCACACGGGCGGCACACTCGCGGGCCCACATGACTTCCGGATCAAACAGCAAGGAACGGGCCGCGTGAGCGTGTGAACCCTGAAAGGGTTTTGGCCTAGCCTTTGTCCAGGGTGACGAGCCATTGCTTGACGAGCCGCTGTAACGTTGCTTTTCGGGATTCGACCTCTCGCGTGTCATGAAACAGCGCTACTCTACGCCCGTCTGGATAATCTCCCTCTAGCAAACCAGACTTGTCCTTCACCCTTGCTCCGCTTGGGAACACCAGCCGAATGCAGTGCTGCTTGTAGAAGTTGAATACAACAATGTGGCGTTTGTACTCTTTAGGATTGAACGGCGGCAATTCACCCGTATAAAAAAATGCGGGAGCGTTCCATTTAATCTCCTCGCCAATGTCGGGATCCGTACTCAAGATGATCTTTCGCAGGGCTGCGACGACATCAGGTAGAGGATGTGTAAGCTTCGCCATATAGGCATCAACCTTCTCCGGCTCAGTCGGCTTGGTCAATGCACCTTTCTTTGCAGTCATGAATGATCTCCCACTACGCAACTCCGGCTTGCGAGTGTAACTGCATCAGCCATAGCTTTGCGCCCATCCATGCTGTAGGAAGCGCCGTCAAAGCAAGCACTATGGGATACCAATGTTGCCCAACTGTAGTGCTCCACGCGGCGGCAGCACCAACACTGCTCAGCACCAAACCCAAAGTCCCTGCCACTAGCGAGTGGCCCATAGGCCGGTTGGGAGCCAGCCGCGCAATGACGTAGCTCCCTAGGATCCCGTAGATCGAGCGGTACAGAGTCGCCAGCACCAACAGGTGGTTCGGCCATCGCTCATTAACAGACGGAGCGAATCCAACCGCATGCAAACCAACATCTGTCGCGGTAGAAAAAACAATCCCGACCACAATTCCCGCAAGGACCGCCAGAATGCTGCGCCCAATGCGACCGAATGGAACCTGAGGGGTTGAGGGTGCGTTCATTTCTTTTTCTCCTGTTCGGAAGTCTGCGACTTCAATAGGTCCGCCAATCGGTCATAGCCCAGTGCGATTGCATGCTCGATCATCGTTTGCAGGACCATGTCGCGCGCCACCTGCGACTCATAACGAAGGGTCTGGGTTAACGTGGTTACCCCACCTTCCTCGGTGAGAGTGATCGTTCCGGTCGCGTCTCCGGGATACCATGGATGATCCCATTTTTCCGTGGCGACGATCCGTTCTGGCCGCTTGATCTCGAGACAAACACCGCGCATTCCCATTTCGCTTCCGTCAGGATCGCGCCACACGTAGCGAAACGAGTCACCCGCCTTAAACGCCACGTCGCAGACCGCCAAGGTTCCGCCGGGTTTTCCGAAGAACCAACGCTTCAGAAGCTCCGGTTCGGTGAATGCCGCAAACACACGCTCTCGCCCAGCCGCGAACATTCTCTTCAACTGAAATTCGCGATCACTAGGTTTCGTGAGTTCGAGAGTTCCCGGATTTCTGTATCCCTGCAACCACGCAGCGGCCTCATCAATTGGCTTAGCGACCAAACGCCGTGGACGCCGCTGCGCATCTCTGCCCTTCGCAATCAGACCTGCACGTTCCAAAACCTTCAGGTGCTTTGAGATGGCAGGCTGGCTCAGGTCAAACGGTTTTGCTAACTCATTCACCGAAGCCTCGCTAATCGAAAGCCGTTTCAAGATCGCGCGCCGCGTTGGGTCGGCAAGAGCAGCGAAAGTGATGTCCAAGTATTCCTGTTTATCACCCATAGGTTATATAACCATATAGATATCCTCACGCGCTGAATGTGTCAAGACAAAACTGCAGAAAATGGCGGCCGCCCTATGCGATTCAACGTCCGCAATCCTTCCCTTCCTCTCCTTATGGAAGGTTTTGGCCGTCAACCGTCCCCGATGTGTTTCGAAGCGAGGACTCCGGGAGTCCATCGGCACGAAGAAACGCGTGCTCCATGGGAGCGTTCGGATGAAAATGCGATTTCCAGAACTTGATCCTTCAGATTCGAACAAAGGCTCACCCGCCAAGAAATGAGGGATCAACGATGAGCGCACCCTATGGATGGCAGAGCCCCGCCAGGCTAAAGCACGGTCCTACGCTCTTGCGCCAGGGACATTGACCGACCACCCCGTTCCCGCTATTCTCAATTCTGTTGATGACTGCCCTTCTCTAGTCCGCTGATTGCGCCGCACCGCCATGCGCCCACACATGCGGAGGCGTGTCCCCGTGGCCCTCGGGAGATTAGAGATGCAGCTTGCCTTACTGGGATGGGACGAGACGTTCTCGGCCGCTTTTGGCCCCGATTCGTGCTCCGGTCTGACCGAAGGACGCGTCATCCTGCAACACAACCACATCTACACCGTTGCCACTGAAACCGGAGAGATTCACACGCAAGTCTCCGGCCATCTCCGGCATAAGGCCGCGTCCGCCGACGAACTGCCGGCAGTCGGTGACTGGGTCGCGCTCCGCCTGTCCTCTGGAGAGGGCACAGCCCTGATTCAAACGGTGCTGCCGCGACGGAGCAAATTCACGCGCAAGGCGGCCGGCCGCGCCCTGCGCGAACAAGTCGTGGCGGCCAATATCGATACCGTGTTTCTCCTCGTAGGCATGGATAACGATTTCAGCCCGCGGCGAGTAGAGCGCTATTTGGCCGCGGCCTGGGAAAGCGGTGCCGCGCCTGTGGTGGTGCTCAACAAACTCGACCTCTGCGCGGATCCCGCGGCCCGCGTGGCCGCCATCGAAGATGTTGCAATTGGAGTGCCGGTTCACGCCATCAGCGCGTTGCGCGGCGACGGCCTCGCAGCGGTTGCCGCCTATTGTGTCCCGTGCCGCACAGTGGCTCTGCTCGGATCTTCCGGAGTAGGAAAGTCGACACTGATCAATGCCCTGCTGCGAACGGATCTGCTGCCTACAGCGGCTGTCCGTGAACACGACAGCGGGGGACGCCACACGACCACGCGCCGCGAACTCATCTTCATTCCGAATCGTGGGATCCTGAACGGCGGGCCCGGTGGCATGGTGATCGATACGCCCGGCATGCGCGAACTGCAGCTATGGGAAGCAGACGAAGGAGTCCAGGTAACATTCGACGAAATCGAAACCTTAGCTCGGGGATGCCGCTTCCGCGATTGCCAACACCAGCACGAACCGGGTTGTGCCGTGCGCGCCGCCGTGGAGACCGGTGAACTTGCTCCAGACCGTCTCTCCAGCCTGCAAAAGCTCCAGAAAGAACTCGCGTGGTTTAATCGACAGCATGACCAACTGGCGGCGCTCGAAGAAAGGCGCCGCTGGAAGACCATTCACAAATCGGCCAAGCGGTTCTACCGCGACACGAAAGGACGATGGCAATGTACTTAGGGCCGACTGCTTTGCTATTTCATAGCAAACAGCGTTCATAGCTCTCGCTGCACCGTAGCTCGTAGAGCCCGACCGGCCATGCCGGGCACGCCAAAAACAACAAGAACAACAGCATCAGGAACTTAAACACCATCAGCATCATCAGCATGGCCATCATGATGATGATCAGCACCATCATCACCACGGTGATGAGCATGATGACCAGGCCATGGGAAGCTCGCACCAGCATGCCGGTGTCAGTAAGCCTTTGTAATGGCATATATAAAGGAGGGAGGGCAGGTATGGTGGAAGGCCCGGAGCCATGGCGGCCGACAGAAAAACCTAAGAAGCGATCAGTCAGACCTTCTCATCCAGCGGGCGTGTCCAAAGCAGAGTTTTGCTCTACTTGGTCCTTTCGGATGCTTTGGATGCGCTCTGCGACCGCATCCTGCCGCTGTATCTGGCGAGTCAGTTCTCGGGGGAGGACCCGAACAGAATGCGGTCGCTTCTTGAGCGGTACAGGACTGGTCGACATCGTTAAGGTTATTTCGGCGGCGAGACTAACCGATTGTAGTGCGCCCGACAAAGCGCCAAGACGCGCCACTCTTTCCATTTGCCCACAAAAGCGTCAATGCATTATGGGCATTTTTCACCAACTGAGTTGCGGAGTGCCGTGGCGACACGTCCCAAACGATCCGTTGAATGACTGGGAAAAAGTTCGACAGACTCTCACGCGGCCGCTTTCTTGACGGCGCCGTTATTCGACTGCAACAACGTCCTAGCACTTGCAATTTCTTCATGTCTTTTCTTGTCAACCTTGGGATACGCCAAATCAAGAGAAGCCAGCGTATGCACGACGGCGGCACCAACCACCGCTCGAGTGAACCACTTGTTGTCGGCGGGTACTACATACCACGGACTGTCCTTTGTGGCGGTGTTACGGATCATGTCCTCATACGCGTCCTGGTATTCGTCCCAATACTCACGTTCCGCCATATCTGACGCAGAGAATTTCCAATTTTTTTCGGGATCTTCAGTTCGTGCGAGGAAACGGCGTTTTTGTTCCTTTTTCGACACGTGCAGAAAAAACTTCAGGATCTTCGTTCCATTACGGTAAAGGTATCGTTCAAAGCTCCGAATGTCCTCGAAGCGATCTTGCCAGATGTCGTCAGTCACAAGTGCTGGCGGAATTTTCTGCTTAGCCAGAAACTCCGGATGCACGCGTACTACCAATACTTCTTCGTAATAGCTCCGGTTGAAAATACCAATATTGCCGCGATTTGGCAGACATCTCATTGATCGCCACAGGAAATCATGATCGAGTTCTTCGGACGAGGGTGATTTGAAGGAGAACACTTGGCAGCCCTGCGGATTCACGCCCGACATAACATGTTTAATCGTGCCATCTTTGCCGGCAGCGTCCATCGCCTGAAAAATCAGAAGCACCGCCCATTTGTCTTGTGCGTAAAGCATGTCCTGCAATTCTGCAATCCCCGTGGTACCTATTTGGAGAACTTCCTTAGCTCGCGCTTTGTCCTCTGAGGTGAATTCCAATGTGTCGTCAGGATCCAAGTCTTTAAGCCTAAACTTATTTCCGTTAGTGATGCGGAATGGCTGAGCAATCGTACGGGCTCTCTCCACCAGTTCTCTTGTTTTCATGCTTGCTTCCAGTCTGTCCAGAGTATCCTTTGTCAGGACGCAATATTCCTGTACGCAATCATCGTTTTGCCGGGACCCCTGCAGGTAACGCTACTAGCCTCTGATCTTAGTGATTGTTCTGGAAGTGGCAGTATTGACAGTTACAGCTTCACTTCTTGGAGAACAGGGCAACGTCTCAAGCCCCGGGGAATCTGGCATGGTCGCATAAGTGACGCAAGTCATCGACCCGGCCACTGTCAGAACCCGAACAACTGGCGGCTTCACGCCGCTACCGGTTGGCATTCGTTCGTTGTTTTATCGCTACAAAACTGACTTACCTAGAATTCGTCTTGATGATCAGTTGGTCCCAACACTGACCTGACGATATCGCCCCTTGGCGGCAATGGCGTCTAGGGCATAAAGCATGGATATAGGCGCTGAGCTGCGAAAAAGCTCAGTTATCTTTCGCTGCCGCCGCTGCCATGTAGCTTTGGCACAGCAGAACTAGGTGTTCCCGCAGTTTGCGAAACATTGCCGGAGAGGCCCCCGCCTCTAGCGCTGACCGCATCGCTCCAGACATTGCCGAGAGCATCATCTCGATGGCGAATCTGTCAGGCGACAGCTTCAGGTCTGTAGCAGTCATAAGCATCGACTCTACAGCTTTTCGCAACCGTTGCCCGGTTCGCTTCACACAAGCGAGTCCACCCACGTCGGGTGCTACTTTGTATAGGGCTACGGAGATATCCGCACGCTGCATCTTTACGTCGACGTACGCTTCTACTACTCGCCGGACCATTTCGGACATTGGCTTGTGGCGCGCTTCCTCGCATGCCACCTCTACTGCAAGCGCAACCTTGTCCATATGATCTTCGAACACCGCAAACAGCAGCGACCGCTTGTTTGGATAGTACTGGTACAGCGTTCCGACAGAGACGCCGGCCCGTTCGGCGACACGCGTGGTCGTCAGTCGGTCCGCCCCGTGGGTGAGCAAAACCTGAATAGCCGCCTCGCAAATGGCTCCTACCGTAACCGTCGCCCTCGCTTGAACTGGCGTCTTTCTTGGCTCAAATGCAGTTAAAGTTGCAACTGGCATAATGCGAACTCCAAACCTGAAGAAACCTTCATCAAATGAATTGTAGCAAGGAGGAACGAAAATGATTGATCAGATGAATCTCGCCGGCAGCTTCACTCTTCCCGGCACACCTATGAACTTGAATCGCATGGGCTACGGCGCCATGCAACTCGCAGGCCCGCACGTCTTTGGGCCGCCACGCGATGCCGACGAAGCCATTGCAGTCTTGCGAGAGGCGGTCGAGTCCGGCGTGAACCATATCGACACCAGCGACTACTACGGTCCGCATGTAACCAATCAGATCATCAAGCGGGCGCTTCATCCTTATCCGAAAGGTCTGGTGATCGTTACCAAGCTCGGCGCTCGACGGGGTGAAGATGCCTCCTGGATTCCTGCTCTCTCGCGACAAGAGCTCATCGACGGCGCGCATGACAATCTGAAGAACCTCGGCCTTGACGCTCTGGACGTCGTCAATCTGCGGGTCGGTGGATTTACAGAACCATCCGAGGGATCAATTGAGGAACCACTAACCGTGCTCGCCAAGCTCAAGACACAGGGACTCATCCGTCATGTCGGTCTGAGCAACGTAACAGCCAAGCAGGTAGCTGAGGCACAGGCGATCACGGAGATCGTCTCCGTGCAGAATTTCTACAACGTGGCACAAAGGAAAGATGACGCGTTCATCGATAACCTCGCCTCTCAGGGGATCGCGTATGTTCCGTTTTTCCCTTTGGGAGGGTTTACTCCATTGCAATCGTCGGCACTCGATGCAGCGGCAGCATCACTCGAGGTAGCGCCCATGCAGCTCGCGCTCGCCTGGCTTTTACATCGCTCGCCCAACATCCTGCTGATTCCTGGGACATCTTCCCGCAGGCATCTCCGCGAGAATCTGAAGGCTGCGTTGCTGCGGATACCCTCCGAAGTGCTTGCGAATCTCAACTCAATCGGCAATCAACCATGAATCCATGGGCCAATTGGGGGTCGATTGTCGTTACGGCGCTGATGGGAGGTGGTTTAGAGGGACTGCGACAGTTCTCCAGTCTTCCAACTCTCGGGCTCGCATCCCCATGCAAATCGATATTGGTTTCGGTGACGTAGTGGATCCAGGAGTTATCGAAATCGCATATCCCACGCTTCTCGAATTCTCACCTCCCGTGCTGCGCGCTTATCCCCGGAAGACGGTCGTTGCCGAAAAGTTGGAGGCGGTGACCGCACTGGAGACACTGAACACTAGGATGAAAGATTTCTTCGATCTGTGGGCACTCTCGCGTATGTACGGTTTTGATGGACCAGTTCTGGTCAAGGCAATCAAGGCTACGTTTGGTCATCGCGGAACAGTGATCGAAGCCCGGCCTGTTGGCTTGGAAGACGAATTTGCAATCGACAGAACAAAATCGACGCACTGGACTGCCTTTCTTCGCCGCTCCCGGCTGAACTCCGCCCCTGCCCGACTTCATGAGACTATTCGGCCGTCAGGGAGTTCGCCGGTCCCCCCTTGTCGGCAGCAGTAACCGGCAGCACATTCAATAATAGGTGGCAACGTGGCGGGCCGTGGTCAATTTGATCATCAATCTAAAGTTCGACATGGCACGGTGAACCTCGAAAGGGCTCTTGCTCGCGTCGCGCCGATCCATCTCAGCCAGGGTTCACTAACTGATCTTGGACTCTTTCGCGAGCGTCTTCCTGCGCCCCCTTCTTTCAATCAACAACTTAACTCATCAGAGTGGCCGTTTTATTTTGACCGCATTAAGATCGGTGCTGCTGTGCGACACTGGGCAGACCTCGTTCTTGTAGACCACGCCGCCCTTCATCACGAAAATGACATGACGCACGGCGATGATGTCCTTCAGTGGATCGCCATCAAGGGCAATGATGTCGGCTTCAAGTCCAGGTGCCAGCGTGCCGATCTGATCAGCCATTTTCATCGCTTCAGCAGCAAGTGAGTTTGCGGAGACCAGGGCGTCCATGGGAGCTACGCCACCCTCCTTCACACGGTTGATGAGGTCTTCGGCATTGTGGCCGTGCATACCGGCAAGTGCATCCGTACCGAAAACTATCTTCAGGCCCGAAACCTTGCGTGCGCGCTGAATGACATCGTGGGCGATGGGCAGTAGCTCCTTCATCGGCTCGAACTCCTGCGGTGTCTTGGGAAAGAAGGGCGTACCGGCATAGTGCTCGCGATTGTCAAGATAGTTGTGGATAAGCTGCCCAGCTTGCGGGTCGAAGTAAATACCTTTCTCGGCCATAGCATGCAGGTCAGCCTCTGTAGCGCCGAGACCGTGCTCAATCTGCGTGCAACCGGCAGCAATCGCGCCGTGAACGGCGTCGTAGTTTGCATGGACGAGCGAGCGCAGGCCGACTTTCCGTGCTTCGTCACAGGCCGCCTCAAGGACCGGTTGCGGAATTGTCTGCGCGGTTTGGCGCATGCCACCCGAGGCATAAATCTTCAAGAAGTCGGCACCTGCCTCTTTCTGTTTGCGGACGAAGACGCGAATTTCCTCGGGAGTTCCGGTCTGCTCTCCGCGCCCCGCGAGTGGCTCGACGATAGACAGGATCCTTGGCGCCGGCAGCCCACCGTGAGCGACCGCATCGCGAAGTCCGAGTACGCCGTCCATGCTCTGGATCGTGGTGAAGCCGCCGAGCAGCGTAGTGAAAGCATTCGCGGCACTGCGGTATGCGGCTTCAGGTGTGGCAACACCCATGCCCGCGTTCTTGCCGTCCAATCCGAAGCTCGATGTGATGTGCACATGCGAATCGATCCATCCTGGCATCACCGTCAGGCCGCGCAGGTCGTAGTCGATTGGCGTGTGCTTGTTATCGATGGCGACGATCTTTGAGCCAGAAACGACGATGTGCGTATCGTGCAGGACCTTCCCTTTGCCGTCCAGGGCTGTACTGACGGCGATGACAACTCGATTCTGCGCTTGTGCAAATTGGTTCAAGCCGACCATCGCCAGCAAGAGAAAAGAAGTCGCGCCACGCATTGCGCCTCCACGCGAGCAAACATTAGACCCGAATGCCCGCAACTGCAAATCTGTGTGCGAATATTGTGCCAGATTGGAAAGGCTGTCCTCCGGGCCGCTGTAGAGCCGAGTCGCCGTCCGAGGTAGGCAGCGGAATTTAATTCCGCCACAGCACAGACGTCGAGAATTAAATGTCACGAGGTTATGGTGTAGTCTCGTACGACTTGCGACCGGTGGGATTTTCCGCGAGGGAAGTTTTGCGAGCTTCACTCGGCATGTCCTCGCACTCTGTATGAACGCGCTGACGAATTCTGTCGAGCAAAACTCGACCCGCGATATCCTGCTCGAGATAAACGACCATCCGGAGACTACAGACGGATTAAGTATCTCGCCTGGGTGATGGCAGGTCTCAGTCTGCCTAGGCCGATTTCGCCTTCCTATGCAATCGAACTATTTCCGAAAAAGGAAGCTGTAGGCTCTCGTGCTTCCTTCGTCGCCGCCTTTGATAGCTGCTTAAACCAAGTCTTCACGTTCGTTTGCATTCGAAGCTCGGCATTCTGGGCGTTGTTCGAGTCGGTCATCGGAAATGTGTCGCTGAAATATTTCCGATCTCCAATTCGGTCCAATCAACCTATTGTTCCACAAAGCTGAACACTGCACACCGTCTCAAGCAGATGATCACCAAAGAAGCGATTTGCTTATCAGCCGGAGGGTGATGCTCACTTGAACGTTGCATTGTGTAGGCGCAAGTAAAGGGACAAGGGAGAACCTGCCCCTTGCTGACAAATGGGAGCTGGTTGTTCTCGTAGAAGTACTGCACCAAGCAACTGACTCTTAATTCGAATCGCGCAAGCGCACCGAAGTGCAGCAGAGAGCACCGACTAACAGAATCAACAGATTCCACGGCAGAGAGACGCACTGCGCGCACCGAATCGCACCCAACCCCAAAACCAATTGGCACCAGACCTTCGCTTTCCAATTGCCAGCCATCCCCATGTTGCAGTGGGGTAGCAATGGACTGAGTCGGCCGGTTTTGAGATTTTCTGGGAAGACTTTGAGAGACGCGAATCAATTTATGTTCTGTGGACTGCGATACCGAATCCCAAGACACGCACTGGCATGCGCTCGGCACAAAGACAAAATCCAAACCCATCACCTAAGGACGAAGCTCCACTGAACGGTTGCGCTTCGTCCCCCGCTCGATGATGAAGTGGCATGGAAAGCCGTCAAGGGTCAAGATGAATGCCAACGAACGGCGCCCTTGCGAGCACTCCACGCCACCGGGCGCAGCGTCGTTGATCTCGGAGAAATAAATATGGAGCGCCGCCACGTCGGCCTTGACTTTTATGACCTTCTCATACAGTGTAATGATCTTTCGCCACCGGCTCTTTTTCAGTTGCTAGAGGAAGGCCCACAACCTGGCTGCGCATTTGAGCGACTTGAGTACCCAGAATTTTTGNGCTTGACTTGGGTAGGGTAAAGCGTATTGTGATTCTCTATCAGCCGAACGCAGTACGCCCAGATAGTACCGTCGACTGAACCGGCCCCGGTTCTGACCACTAGGAAAACTTAACTGAAATAGTTTCCGCACGCCTGAGACGGAGTGCTGGTGCCTTGACTGATACCCCGGGGTTTCCACGCCGCAGTGTGTTTTCAGCCTGCGAACACTGTCTTTGGGAGGCAGCCATGAAGCTCTGTTCGAGAAACACCCCCCTTCAACTTTTCCTGACATGGATGCTGTTGAGCGCATTGGCTTGGAGCGCCAGCATCACCGTGTTACCACAACGCGCAGCAGTCGTCGTGAGCACCCAGACGCAGCAATTCACGTCTTCGGCCGGGAATGTTATGTGGAGTGTGGACGGCGTTTTAGGAGGGAGCGCGTCAGTGGGCACTATCACCGCCACAGGCCTCTATACGCCGCCACCACGGGCGGGCGTTCACGTCGTAAAAGCAACCACGGTGGATACACCCCACGTTTCAGGCACGGCGACCGTCGCTGTTACCGATTTGGCCGGAGTCTTCACCTATCACAACGATAAGGCGCGCACCGGACTGAATTCGCGAGAATTCGCCTTGACGCCTGCCACTGTGACGCCAGCAACGTTCGGCAAGCTCTTCTCATGTACGGTAGATGGCGCAATCTACGCGCAGCCGCTCTGGGTGCGCGGCTTGAGCATTGCCGGCGGGACTCACAACGTGATCTTCGTGGCCACGCAACATGACAGCCTCTATGCTTTCGATGCCGATGCCTCGCCCTGCGTGAGGTATTGGCATGTCCACCTGCTAGACGCGTTACATGGTGGAACGGCCGGAGAGAAGCCCGTAGTTTGGAATGACGTCGGCAACACCGGCTTCGGCTGCTTCGGCGATATCTATCCCGAGGTAGGCGTTACCGGAACACCCGTGATCGATGCGGCGACCAGCACCCTCTATGTCGTCAGTGCGTCGGAAATCCCGGGCCCGGATTCCGGCAGGTGCGCCTTTCCTCCTTATCCGTTTTTTCACCGGCTGCACGCCTTGGATCTCGCCACCGGCAATGAAAGACCAAATTCCCCGGTGACGATTGCAGCATCCTCGCCCGGCGTAGGTGGTACGGTCAGTTTCAGTTCGCAGTATCACCACA
>AP72_2010_repI_A100DRAFT_1000114_pt1 | contig 14437 bp, 24 predicted proteins | sample AmaPasrepliIA100_FD_9193 | JGI IMG/M metagenome (IMG submission 9193)
ATGTCAAGAGAAAAACGAAGAGAATTGGCGCTTAAGTCATTTATGCTTGGCGTCGACTGGGTTCTTAAGTGTCTGGTCGAAGGTGATAAAGCCGACCCTGGTATATGGTCGGAGTTCACAGAGCAAACGGCGGCGCTATGGCACGACAAAGCCGAAAAGGTAGTCGGTTTAGTTGTGAGGGAATAGCTTAGGTAAGGATCTTCGGACGCGCTAGCAGATTACAGCGGCGATGTGCCAGGCGTAAGTTCGCTTCGGTATTGTCGCCGCCGTAAAACAAGCTTTCGATGTGCGCCAGGTCTGGTTTGTGCGTCGGCTTCCCGCAGTAATAGCAGTTTCCGCCGTAGATCTTCCGCAGCTTCGACCGCAGAGCGCGCCGAACATGGCTTGACATATTCAGCCAGGCGCGAAAGGCTGGCGAGATCGATGCGAGTTCCCTGTATCGGCTGGCGTCGCGTGTATTAGTCGACAATCGGCGTTCCTAGTAAGCCGCTGATGTAACCTTGCATCCAGCGCCGGTCGCATTGTGGATAATCCAGCTTTTGCAGAATGTAAATGGTCGCTTTCAGTTCCCAGCAAGCGTTACTGGTTCCGGATAGCATGCCAGGATATGTTTCGCGGAGATATTTAGCCGCGCTTTCTAGTTTTTCTTTTCGCTGGTCTACTATATTCATTGCTTCCACGTTTCGCCGCTCCTATTTGGATCTTGTAATCGAAAAGTAAATTCCAACGTTCGTGAGTCCATTTATTAAGGCTGGGATTCCGCCGAATCGCCAGAACTCGCATTAGGTTAAGTTCTTCCCTTTTTTTGTCGCTCCCAAGGATGGCTTGCGCGGCGACTTGTTCGGCTGGCAAGAGTACACATCCAGTTTGAATAACCCTATGCCAGCCTTTGCGGGTTCTAATGTCGATAATCCAACGCGGCGGAGTCTTGAACCACTTACGGAGAGCGACAAACAAAGGTCGAAGCTTAGGGGTTCGCGCTTTATCGTAATCAAGTAAGATCTGGTACTTTGTGCCATAGCGTTCGACCTTTCCAAGCTGGCGCGGAATCGCCAGGTTAATTAGTTCATCTTGTCGGCGCGGCGCTCCGCGATAGTTCGGCTATCGCTTCGAAAAATGTTTCTTCGCGCAGTTCGCTTTGTGTCTTTCCGTCGACCGCTCCGCATTGTTTGTGATTGTTTGGACATAACCAGCATCGATGCAAACAAAGATCGATTACTTTTTGCAGCGCTCCGATTTGTTGCGCCATCTGATGACACTGCTTGCAAAGGCGAACCATAGGGTTAACTCTTGAGTTCTTCGTCATCGAACAGAACGCCGCCTTTGTCATCAAAAACAAATGCGTCATTTTCTAGCGCCTGGATCTTACGGTTATAGATCTCTAGCCGCTCTTGCTGGCGCTGGATCTCAAAAACTAGCGCGTCGCGCATTTCCAGTAAGCCGGTTATGTAAGTCAAAATACGTTCGGCTTTTTTCTTGTCGCGGACACTGCGCGCCATTTCTACAATCTGTTTTCCTTTTGGGTTTGCGTTGGTTAAGTTGGTCGGTTCCTTCGTTTCGTCGGTCATTCTATTTCGCTCCTAGTTACTGACGTTCTTCCGGCGATTGCAAACCGGAGATCTGCGGCGGCGTCCGCCATCTTGCCAGGCGTATGTTCCGACTTATCGCGCCAGGCTATCGTTTTTGCTTCCCAGCCTTGCGGGAGATCGTAACCGACCATCAGGTCGGCGGCGGCGTTTATCGCGGCTTCGTCGCTGGCGTCGGATGGTCCGATTAAATGCACTTGCACATCGATGACGTTACCCTTTTTCTTTTTGCCGTAGTCGAAATGCACAACGTATTCCGCAACGGCGGCGGCTATTTGGTCGAATCGGAACTGTCGACCGCGCCTGGATCTGTAACCGCGTTGGCTTCGGCGCTCTGCGATGATCCAGACGCCGCCGAACTCTCTTTCCAGTTGTCGCCTATGTCTTTCCGCAAGCGCTTCGCTGCGGTGAGTGCCGAACCTGGAATCCTTAACACGTAACCTTTTGCGCGCCATATTCTTTGATGACCTTTACACATCAAACAAACTGCGCTGGTCAGAGATCCGCTTATCTCTACTCTTTGCGCTGGTTTTCCGCAAGGTATTTTGTTTGCTGGCGGCTGGCCTATCAGGAATAGAACGCCGGTCGACAGCGCTTCCCGTTTCGCCGCTGATACTAGGATCTCGCAACGGAGCGGCGTAACTTGTTGCTGCGAATTTTGCTGGTTTGGCATAAAAGCATTTTTCGACCGGACAGCGCCAGAACTTTGACCAGGCGACAATTCGGTGCGGGTTCTTTTCGGTTCCGCTCCCTTTCCAAAGCGGAACGTTGACTAGGATTAGGTTCTTTTTGTGCTCCGCGCAGCGTTTCTCCGAAGTAAAGCCGCAATCGCAGGAACCTAACCCGCGCTGGCACCACTTACATAACGGCTTTTCCGGTTTGCGCTCTTTTAAGTAAGTCATCTTCGTAATTGCGAATTGCGTCGGAAATCGCGGCGGCGGAAATCGCCTGGCAGTATTCCAAGATCCTATCGAAGATCATGGTAATTGTTTGATGGTCGGTTATGCCATGTCGCAAGAGTTCGTCTAAGATGGCGTTGCGCTTCGCTTTGATCTCTTCGCTATCTGTCGCCATAATCCCCCCACTAGGCGCGCTGGCGTTTGTTTCCCAGCCGTTTATCGCGTTCCGCTGGTCGGCGCGCCTAGCGCGGAGATTACCCGCGCCAGTTCTAAAAGTCATCCTTTTTCTTACCGTTCTGATCTTCGGTTCCGACAACTTGCACGTAGTCGTTTCCGTTGTACTCTCCGCGTTGCACTTCGATTACTTCGCCAGCGGCCAGCCGGTCGATGATGACGCGCAGCGCTGGGTTAGTCGGTTTAACGCCGAACGTGTACTTTTTCTTCCCGATAGCAACGTCTATATTGATTTTCATTCCCCAGTCGCTTTGCTGGGTTCTGGCGTTGCCAATTACGCGGAGTTCGACCGCTCCGCGCTCTGGAAGATGCTCCGCCTTTAGAAAGTCAAGGCGTTCGTACTTCGCTTGCTTTTTTCCTGCCATTTCGTCGCTCCCTTTCGTTTTATTTTTGCAGCTACACTTGTTCGCGCCGTACGGGAAACAGTCGCCGCCATGCCACATCAGGAAAACCGCTTTGTCAAATTTTCGATGGCGGCTAGCGCCTGGTCGACGGTTCCGAAGTGGATAGCCTTGCGAACCTGGTTAACGGCGTCGGCGAAGTCTTTTTTTCGCTTGTCGTTTTTTCGCTTGTGATCTGCGCGAAGCCTTGCGACCAGGCGATTGTATTGGCGAACTTCCCTTGGCGGCGTCGGCGCTTTGAACTCTGGTAGTTCCCTGTTTAGATGGCTTCCCCAGCTTGCCAGGCTTTGCAGTTCGGCGACCAGGAAGCGTTTTTGATCCTGGTTCGGCTTGCTCTCTTCGGTTCGTTTTATCTTGCGTTGGTACGTTGTCATTTATCTCCGCTCCCTTCGAAGATCCTGAAACAGTTCCTTCCAATAAAGAATACTTAGCTTGCGCCGGTCGACGGTTGGCGTCGGCGCGGAATTCATTATCCAGCCAACGAACCAGCGCGGCGAATAAGAACGCCAGGCCAACGTTCGCCAAAGCAAGCGCAGAATCCGGTTTTTCATCCGACACTATTTCCCCCAGCAAATCATAGCGGCGTGTTCCTCTGGTTTGATCTCTTTCGCTCCGCTGGTCACTTCGACCAGGTTGGATTCGACAAGCTGGCCACTGTAGGCGAAGATCTCTTTTCCGTCAGTGGCCAGAATCACAATCGCGGTTATTTCGTCGGAATCGAACATTTACAGTTCCCTTTGATTGCGAACGTTGCGGTAAATGATCTCCGCGAACCGGCGCGCATCATTTATGCGGTTGGTCGGTTCGACGGTCAAAATGCTGTGTACGATCTCTTCCGCCGCCAGTTGCGCGGCTTTGTGTAAGCTGGTTTCTTCCATCTTCATTCGGTCGGCGCGTTGCTCTGCTATCTGGCGGCGCTTTTCCGTTTCTGTAATGTCGCCGATTCGCTTGTATTCCTGGCAGAGCGCGCAGAACCGATACGGCGAAAGGCGGTCGGCTTCGATAGGCGAAAGCGGCGCAGCATCAAACCAAACCTGGTCATGTACGTGCGAAGCTTCCGGATAGTTGCGGTCGATAATCTCTTGCGTCAGTTGCGGACGTTTCATAGTTCCCCCTTAAGGATTCGAACTACAGCGATTATCGCCGCGACCATCCAGAGCACAAAGAGCACTTGCGACATAGCACAAAGGTAACGTTACCTAGCTGTTACTTCCGGTTGTGGTTTCTGGCGGCGGCGGATAGTCGGCTTTGATGTGCTCCGCCAGGTTTACAATAGCTTGCGTCAAACGGTTTCCGGCTGGATCTGATTGCGCCAGTTGCATTTGATAAGTCGACAAGCCGTTGTAAGCGTTGAAAAGTTCATCCAAAAGCGACGCCGGTACTACATACGTTGGTTCCAATTATTTACTTCCTTTCTGCGCCGGTTGGCGCGCCTGGTTCTTTCTGATGATCTCCCAAGCTGATTGCAGACACCCTTGGCAGTTCGCTTCCGGCTTCCAATCCAGAAACCCGTACTTTTTTACCGGAAACAGCGGCGGCTTGATTATGTTTCCGCAAGCGGCTTGGGCGTAATCCTTGTCTAACCCTTGCGGTTATGTGTATCAGCGCTTTCGACATTCTTTTTCGGTTCGCTCCCTTCCAGAGTTAAATCGACTTCGCCGCCGTTCTTTGTTAACAGCGGTTCGATTTGCTCTATGATCTCCCTGGCGCGGCCAGGTTTTTCCTTATACTTCCACTTCAAAACGCAGTAAATCTTTTGCAGCAAAATTTGGCTGGTCATGTCGTCGACCTGGTCGCGGAGCGCATTCCGTAACCATTTCGCTTCGGCGGCTGTAATGTCATAGGGAATCATTCGATCTTGCGGCCACAATCGCGGAATACCGTCTAGCAGAATATCTTTGTTTTGTTCGATGGCGTCGCCGATAATGTCATAAGATGACGTTCGGTAAAACATCCAGATAAAGCGCCGCGCAAAGCCGCTTTCCCGCCAACCGGAATAGTTCAAGCTGTAAAAGCTGTAAGTCATAGCGCCTATAACCATCATGCGCGCTTCTAAGCCGACCATCCTTTGATCCGCAAAAGCTGGATGCAAAAAACCCTGGTCGACAAAAGCCTTTATCGCGCCTTCGATATTTTTGGCGGTCGAAGGGTTACGTTCGTATAACTTTTGCATTTCTTCGAAAGCTAACGTATGGTAACGGCCACTTACTAAGTCATCTTTCATTTTGCTAAGTGTATTTATGTTGAGATCCGTAAGAACTAACGCTTGCGGATACGGTTTTAAAGCTGATTTAATAATTGACGATTTAAGTACGCCAGCCGGACCAACAAGCATAATTCCGCCGCGTTGCGGTCGCCGATGGTCGACGTACTTGGAGAGAAAACCAGCGTCAAGAAATTCCGTTAGGTCGCGAACGTCCGCCAATTTTTGTAGCCGCCTTTCGCCAGCGCCGCGCAAGCGGCGCGCCTGTTTACTACTTCGCCATGACCCGAAATATTTTCGGGTTTACTTTTGTCCTATATGCGTATGCTGCGCGCTCTCGCACATAGTGGGTCATACAACGTCCCCCCACCTATGTTTTCGGTTGACAAGATTACGCGGCTATGCCAGCGTTGTCAACGGCACAAATTTGCTATTGTCAAGAGGATAAAGACTGTATGGCGCATTTTGGCGCATGTCTTTAGGAGCGAAGGGTTTGGCGAGAAAAAAGATTAAGCTTTCCCCGGTCGAAGAGCAAGCCATAGAAACGCCCGTTTCTTCCCCCAGTGCAAGCGAACCAGGCGCGGACGTATCCAGCGAACCCGCGCCGGTTCCTTTTTCGGAACCAGAAATTGTTGACGGTCGGCGAGAGCGCCAGGCGAAGAACCGCGTTTCGATTCCCCTAACCAGTGATGGAAAGATCGATTACGAAGCTTGCAAGGCGGATATGCTGGCGAAGCTTCGCAGCCTGGTCGCCGACCCAGCAACGGCGCAAGCGTTGGGATTGACGCCGCAGCAAGCGGCGGAGATCATTACCGAAGAGGACATAAACCAACTGCTTGACCTGCTAGGCGGCGTCGAAGGTTTGATCTTTGCCAAGCTGGGAAACATCGATGCGGACATAGCCGCAAAACACGCCTATTACACTCCGGACCAGAAAAAACTTTTGGCCAAACCCGCGCAAAACGTAATCGCGAAGCATGCAGGTTCGCTTGGCTGGTATTTGCGCTGGCGCGACGAAATTGCGCTTACGTTGCTGATGATTGCGTTAACCCGCGCCAAATATCAAGGCGCGAAAGTGGAAATGCAAATGCGGAAAGATGGTTTGATTCCGCCAATGGCGCAGCCGCAGCAACCGCAGCGGCCAGCGGAACCGCAGCCGACCAACGGCCAGGAATTCGTTTCTGGCGCGGAAACAATCAAGCCGGTTCAATGAATATTATAGTTTGCGGCAAGCGACGCGAAGGAAAGACTAGTTACGCTCTGGTCATCCTTCGCCGTTGGCAAGAGGGAAACTGCGGGAAAATCGCTTGGGATACGCGCCACATGATGAACGAAGAAATGGCGCGCAAGGCTGGTTACTCCGTTCTAACGATCTGCGAAGAACCGGAAGAACTGGAAGATGCAATTTCGGATTACGAACCTGGCGAACTGATTGTGGTTCGGCCTGGAAGCGGTAAAAGCGGCGCGGAATTTTCGCGACTAATCGGCGTAATGCTAGATCCGCCTTCCAGGTTCGAAAACTGGTCGCTTCTGATTGACGAAGCCGCGACCGTACAAAGCGCGCATTCTATCGAACTGGATGTGGATAGGATTGTGCGCCAGCATCCAACTTCGGCGCTGGTCATCCAGACAACGCATAGCTTGCAGGATTACCACAGAGCAAGCCGCGACCTAACCGACATGTTAGTAACTTTCCGGCTGAAAGGTCGAAGCAAGCAAGCGTTCTTGGAGTTCTGCGATGGTTCGGAAGAAATGAGCGCCGCAATAGATGGTTTACCGCGTCATTATGCAATCGCGGTCGACATGGGAGCGGCGACCGACGAAGCGGAATTCCGTTATATTGAACCGGATTCCTGGTATGGACAAAAAAGCATTGACAGTAATTCGGACGTTGTGTTAAGGAGTGAATCTGATGCCACGAACAAACGAACGCCGGTCGAAGGAAAAGGACAAACGGAAACGTTTGTGGAAGCCTGAAACGCGGGAAGCAATCGGAAAGCTGAAAAGTTCCGGTATGCTGGATGCGTTGTTCGACGCGTTGGACGATATACGCGGCGACCAGGAACCGGCGATTACGCCGAAAGAAAAAGACTTTTTCGAAAAGCTGTTTAGCTAGCGCGAGATCTCCGGAGCGGAGAAACGGAAACGGTTATGGGTTTGGACGGTCTAGGCTTGAAACATCTGGCGCTGGTTTTCACGGCGGCGATTATCGCTGGCGCTCTTGTAGTTCTCATCGATGGCTGGGTTATTGTCCCGATTGAATCGAAAATCTTGACCGGCGTAACGGTCACGCCAGCTTGATCGATCTTTCCGCGCCTCTGCGCGGACTCCGAATAATTTTCCTGGCGCGCCTGGCGTTGCTGGGAAAGCAAGAGAGCAAAAACCCGCGCTTGCGCGGAATCGGTTGGAAGGGAGTTCGATTATGTTAGGAACACTTTTTCGCGTTGGTTTGGGTTTGTCCGTGATCTTCTTAGGCGTCCGCGTTGGCGGCGATGTTGGTCACTGGATCTTGAACAAGACCAGTTCACAGCAAGGTAGCTAGTAAGTTCGGAAGCAACGCAGAGCGCGGAGCGGCGCAGCGTCAAACTTTTTTCGGAGAATGACCCTATGCCGTTTTCACGCCAGAATTTCGCAGATTTTTACCGTCCCGATGACGCAAAGCCGGTACAGCTTGGAATTTCTTGGACAAGCGGCGGTCAGTTTCCGGTTTCCCAAGTCATCGATTTATCGCTTCCGATTCGCGGCTTGCGAATCGTTTTCAAAGGTCGGCTGGTAGTCGGTACAGCCGGATTTACAACGCCTTCGCCAGAAGGCTTTTTGAATGGAATTTCCAATATCGTGTTTCAGGGAACGAACGCCAGGCAGCAAGGCAACGTTACCCTTTGGAACATCGACCTGGCGACGCTCTGGATGCTGGATTCAATGTTCGGCGTTCGCGGCGCGGCTTACTACAGCATCAATTCCGGAACCGGCGAAACGATTGTCGCGACGCCTTCGACGCCGCTGGCCGCAGCTTATAACCCAGTCGGCGCAACCGGAACTTTCGATTTCCGCATTGTTTTCGATCTTCCAGTGCATCCAATCGGCGCGAATCCGCTTGGACGCGAACCGCTTTTGATTCCGCAATACCTGGTCAGAAACGAAGAATGGAAAGACTCTTTGCAGGTTCTTTTCCAATTCGGTTCGCAAGCTGGCGCTGGCGGCGTTGGTTTCTTGGGTCAATCGGCTGGCGGTACTACGGTCACATTCTCTTCGTACGGTTCCGGCGCCGGTACGCCGACCGTCGACGTTTACAGCTTGCCGGTTCGCTCTGGCCTGGCGCTGAAAGATGGCGTTTTGCCTGGCGTGATCTCCCGCGTAACGCAGCCGGTTACGGCGTCGCTTTTGACCGCAGCCGGAACGAACGTTGTTCTGTTTAACATGCAGAAACAGCCGACGCCGCGAGTATTTATCAAGCAAGGCGTACAGAACACGGCGCAAGCTGCGGTTCCGGCGTTCTCTGCGTTGTCGGACACGAACATTACAACGCTGGGAATCTTGCTTGGCGCGAACCGCAACGTTCGAAACAAGGTCGACATTTGGCCGAACAATAAGCTTCGGTTCTCCGACGATTACGGGAGAGATCCTATCCAGGGTTACATGATCTTCGACTTTATGAACAATGGGAACCCTGATAGCGCTTTCCCAGCGCAGAACGTTGGCGACGGTGCAACCTATCAGCTTACCGCTGATGTTACCGGCGTCGCGAATGGCGCTTGCGTGATCGTTCAAGAGCAAGTGTTACATCAGCCAACCGGCCAGCTAGTCGAGTTCTAAGCGAAGCTGCGGCGACTGGGTTAACTTCGCGATAGATGCCAGGCGCGTTACGGCGCGCCTGGTTTTTCAAGAGGGAATCGACTATGGGAGCATTTACTACAATCAATTACGGTTCGGACTCTTTGCTCTATGACAGTTCGACCGGAAGTTACATGGACAGCGGCGGAAACGTTCTAAGCGCTTCTGACGTTGCACAGTATGGCGCGCCGACCGGCGTTAGCCAGGGAATTGCGCTTGGCAACGGCGCGCAGCCTGGCGCGTCGACTTCGCCGAATCCTGGCGGCGCTCCGACCAGCGGCGCGACCTCTGGCATGTCATCGATTTTCGCGACGATTCTTGGCGCGGCTTCCGGAATCGGTTCGACGTTGAACCCGCCAAAAACCGTCAACAATGTTCCGATGGTCTATTCGGCGGCGGCTGGCGGCTACATTCCAGCAAGCGCAGCCGGTTCCGCAGTCGGAAACCTTTCGATGACGCCAATTATTTTGATGGTCGGCGGAATCGCGCTTTTGCTGATTGCTTACTATGCTCTCGCGAAGTGATTTTGTTTACTTCGATTATGGTTCCAATTCTTTTATTCGGAATGGCGGCGCTGGCCGTTTACATAGGGTACACAATGACCGACAACGCGACGCCAGAAATTCCGACCAGCGGACGATTGAACGCCGCGCAGATAGCGCAACTTGCGTCGAACGCCGGATTTACGGAACAGGATCTTGCAACGGCTGTAGCGGTTGCGCTGGCGGAAAGCGGCGGTAAGGTCGACGCCTACAATCCAGAAACGGCGGCTGGTACGCCGGAAGGAAAAGGTTCTTACGGACTCTGGCAGATTTATTTAAAGATGCATCCAGAGTACACGCCAGCGGCGTTGCTAGATCCACAGACCAACGCGAACGCAGCTTTTAAGATTTACCAGCAACGCGGCGAAACGTTCGCGGCCTGGTCGACGTACACAAACGGCGCTTACCTGGCGCATGCAGCGGAAGCCGGTAACGCAACTGGATTCGAACTAGCATGACGCAACTGATTACAACGGTCACAAAGGAACCGCTCTTTGCTGGCGGAGTGAAAAAGGTGGGCGCGTATATGCTTTGGTTCGACCGCTTCGGCTTACCGGCTTGCACTAATATGCCTGGTCCTAGCTGGCGCTCTTGCGTGATCTGCGGAAACCTTTGCGTGCAATATAAAGTTCTGGAAGATGGCGCTAGAATGTGCGCCGCATGCGGTAAGTTCGAAGTAGAAGAGTTACAAAATGTCTGATGATGCCATCAGCGTAATTAGTAAAGGCGAAACGATCTTAATTATCGCCGCAGTTGGCGTCGGCGCTTACTTGATTTATGAGTTCTATTCGGACATTCAAGATTTTATAAATAACTTGTTCGGCGTCAAAGAGGGAGCGGGAAGTTACACAAATGCGGCGGCGCAAACCGTCGCGCATCCAATAACAACGCTCGAAACAATTCTTGGCGTCGGTCCTTACGGTCGCCAGGGTTCGCGCTCTGATTGGAACGAAGCTTTGCAGCTTTGCACTGGCGATACGGTCGGAGATCTTATTGACCAGGGTTATTCGGATGACCAGATTGCGAAAGTGATTACCACTTGCAACGCGAAAGGACAGCCGCCGAAAACGGTTGCGAACTGAAATGATAAAAGCGATTCAGTACGTTGCGCTGGCGGCGGCGGTAATCGGAGCGGTCGACTTACTTTGGGGGAACACTGGCCAGAGTCCGTTACCTGATGCGGTTTCGAATCAGCTAACGCAGCAAACCGACCTGTTTTTGATTGCGATAGGCGGCGGAACTTTTTTGTATTTGACAATGCAGTAAGGAGAAAACCGCTATGGGAGTTCGACAAATTTTAGGCTGGGGTTTGCTTGCTTGGGGAGCAATCGGCGCTTATAACCAGTTCACGGTTTACCAGGCGGCGCAAGCTGGGAATCCGTCGAACACTTCCGCTTTCAATTCTTGGGAACCTGCAACGGTTCTAAAGATCCAGCAAGGCGCGGGTTTGTTCGCCGCTCCGATGCTTGTTGACCTGGGAATTCTTGGCGTCGGCGCATGGCTGGCGTTCGGATAAAACGGCGGCTTTGTTCCGACTGTCCGAACTGCGGTCGAACGCAAAGCGGAAAAACAATCCTGATGCGCTGGTTTTACGATTGGAAGCGCAAGCGGTTTTATAGTTTGTGTACGATCTGCGGCTGGAGAAACTAGTTATGGGTTTCGTTTACGGCGCTGGCGGTCGAACTCTTCCGAAAGCTGGGATTCTTGGCGGCGGCGCGTTCTATAAAGCCGGTCATCATCCCAGCAAGGCGGGAAATGTTTTCGGCGCGAACTGGGATGCGCCGCTTAAGCTTTCCCAAGTGAAAGACGACCGCAATTTCGGCGAACCAACGCCTTCGCTGATTCAATACAATTCTGGCCGCGCCAGGAATGACGCGACCGCGCAGCAATTTCCGCTAAATACGCATTTCCAGCGCGCCAGCTACAACAAGCTTTCGATTATGACGCATGCGAGAGCGGACGCAAGCGGCGCTTGGGTCGGCGTCGAACCTGTAACGCAAGCGCAGCAAACGCAGCTTTGGGAAACAACTTGCTTCGTTCATGGCCGCGTCAATATCAAGCGGCCAGCCTTCCGCGTAAGTGGCGGCGTCAACAATTCGCTTCGATCTGATACGGCGTTCCAACGTCGACCGCCAGCGACTAGAGCAAAAGCGCAGCCGCAAACCGCTGGCGACACTTCGCTTTATCACGGAACCAGGGAGCGGCTAGGCGAATCAATTTCTTCTTTCCGCGTAAATTCCCACATGAGCGGAAGCGGCGGCGTTTTGTGGGGAGATCCAAACCAAAGCTTTATCGCCGGTCGAAAGCAAGCTGTAAGCGGTCGCGTTGGGTTCGGACGTTGGGCAGTGACAAAACGGAGCGCCAGCGATGGTCGACGTTGAAACAATCGCTTATATCGCGTTGGCGGTCGCAATCGCCGCTCTCGCGCTGGTTTTTTATCATCATCATCTGTCCGGTTCCGTAGCTTTGGGAGCGTAGCGAAATGACGGTTTTTTCGGCGTACAACAAGCATAGCGCTGGCGGATTTTTAAACCAGTCGCATCCGAACGTTCATGTTTACCCCTGGTTCCGCCAGCAAGCGGTTCGACCTGGCCAGATTCGGCCAGAACTCGCGCAGCCGCATGAAAGAGCGCAGAGCTACAGCGGACCAACGGTTACAGGTTCGCCAGCGCAGAAACAAGCGGCGGCGAAAATTATGGGAACAACACTTTCAAGTTCTGGCGGCGGCTGCGGTTGCAAAGGACGAAAGTAAATGCTGATTACTTCCCAAGCGGCGACAGCGGCCAGCGCATTATTCCGCAGCGCTTTCCGAAAGACCATGATACGCATATTTTGATTCAGATTCGCGGCGCGTTTACGGTCACAATCGGAAGCGAACTAGGCGAAGTTACTAAAAACGGCGCGCAGTATAACCAGGCGAACACTTCGCCGCCAGCGCGGGTTCGATGGCGCGGAGATCTCTGGCATACTGCCAGCGTCGGCGGTTCGCAGTGGATTTTGATTATTGCAGCCGAAGAGAAACAGCAAGAGCAAGAATGTGGCTGCGGCGATTGCGGAGATTAAGTAAATGCCGGTACTTTTGATCTTAGCTGGCGGCGTAATTGTCTACTTGCTAATGCAGCAAGGCGGACTAAGCGCGACTTATACGAATCCGTACGGTCGACAGAGTAACTTTACTCTCGCGCCAGGATCTTCGCCGACCGGAACGCCGCTCTATGCGAATCCGACAAGCGGCATAGGTGTGCAAGGGAGCGGCGCGCTAGTTGGTTCGACGGTCGCGGCTGGTTCGGCTTCGATTGCGTCGGCGATTTTGCAGAATTCGGCGAACTCGAACGGCGGAACGCCGACCGGAACCGCAAGCGCGGTCGCTGGCGCTCTTGGCGTAGTCGGCGGAATTTTTTCCGCGCTCTGGTCGGCGCACGAAGCAAGAGCAAAAGCGGCGACCAGCGAAAACCAGGCTGTTAACGCGGCGGTCGCCGGTTGGGATTCCGCCATGCGACAAATAAACGCGGCTTACAATTCCGGCGCAGCGACGCCGCAACAATGCGTCGACGCAGTGAACCGCGTAATGCAAAATTTTTGGGCGGAAGTTGGTCCGATGATCCAGAGCGGTCGCAACGGTTGCAGTTCCGGAATGGCTTGTCCGCCGTACGCCGGTTGCAGTGGTTCAATCGGCGCGGCTTGCTGCGTTGGCTGTTACGATCTGGAAGGCGACACAAAACCGGCGACGCTACAAGCTTCGGATGGCGGGTTCGGAACTCCGATTTTGTTTGGTAGTAAAGGAACCGTTGTCGCGATTTCGCAAGGCGGCGGCGTTGTGGCGTACCAGGCTGTTTACGGTTCGAAATACGGCGGCGTCAATCGACCAGGTTATAACATGACCTGGCGACATGCAGCATAGGAGAAAAAACAAAATGGAACACTGCGGAAAGCATGACATTATCCACAGCGGCGTTTGCTGGAATTGCGAAGAGCAAGCCATGTCGCCGGAAGAGCGCGAAGCCGCTTACAAGAATCCGGAATTCCTGGCGAAGCGCGGCGGCGCTGGAATCGCTGCGGCTGCGGCGCAAGCGCATCTGGTCGGCGTTTCGAAAGCGCTTTCGGCTTTGACGCCGGAACAGTTGGAAAAGCTGGTTTCGCTTATCCAGTCGCATGAAGTACCAGCAAAACCAGCCGAAGCCTAGCGGCGGCTTGCGGCTTAACGGTCGGAAGCATTGTCGAACGCTCTATGCTTGGCTGATGGCGTACGGTTGGGTTTATTCATACTCTCCCAACGCTGCGCCGGTTGGCTGGGGAAAGGAATAGCGTTGCTGAAAAACTGGAAAACTACTCTTGCAGGTTTGGCGGCTGGCGGCTTAAACATGTTCGCCAACGGAACGAACTGGAAACAGATTCTTGTTTCCCTTGGCTTTGGCGCGTTGGGTTTGTTCGCCAAAGATCACAACGTTACAGGCGGCGACACTCCGCAGTGAAAAACTGGTTTACAACCGCTGGCGGAATCCTGGCCGCTCTCGCGCTCTTCCCTGATATGTGGGGAGCGGCTATCCAGAATGGAACGATAGGCGGAAAAATGCCAGGCTGGTTATATTTGCTTTGCGTTTTTCTTGGCAAGGTCGGACCAGTTCTAATCGGCGTCGGCGCGGCTGACGCGATAAGGGGGAAAGCGAATGATAGCGCCAAACCGAATGATGCTTAACGGCGGATATGCTGGCGTCGAATCGCGAATCCTGCCAGTGTC
>AP72_2010_repI_A100DRAFT_1000115_pt1 | contig 14409 bp, 13 predicted proteins | sample AmaPasrepliIA100_FD_9193 | JGI IMG/M metagenome (IMG submission 9193)
GCAGATCCCGGCGCCATTTGAGCGTCTGACCATTGGCTTTGAAAAACAGGCCCGCGAGGTCGACGACTGGGCCATCGGGAGCGTGCTCGCCGGGGATCCATTTCGGATAGTAGAGCGTCAGGTCGCCCGGAGCGGCGGGAATTTTCAGCGTGGCGTGGAAGATCTTGCGCGGAGCGCTGGTTGCGTCGACAGAAACGGTGACATTGGGTGGAGTCGCGGCGGAGGTGGAGATGGACGCGGCGAAGAGACACAGAATTCCCAGGACTTTCGGAGCTTTCATTCAGCGAACCCTCGGAGTGAGCGCGATGGATGGAATCGTGGCGCGGATATGTATGACTATAGCAGTCCATGGATGAGAGCGCACAGGACTGCAGATCCTGTCAGTGGATCGTCGAGCAGCAGGTGGGACGAAAAAGGTAGGGATCCTTCAACTCCGTGGCTCCGCAACTTCGTTGCGCAGCCACTCCGCTCAGGATGACACGGATTTGACGGTGTATGAGAACGCCAAGGCGCTGGTATCATTCCGCTGAATGTCGCGACGCGGGAAGTTCATCACGTTTGAAGGGCTGGACGGAACCGGCAAGAGCACGCAGATGCGTAAGCTGGCGGCAGTGCTGCGCGGTGCGGGGCATAAAGTTGTGGAGACAAGGGAGCCCGGAGGAACTCCGACCGCGGAGAAGATTCGTAAGGTGCTGTTGGACTCCGGGACATCAAGCTTGGCGCCTCTGGCGGAGATGGCGCTGATGTTTGCCTCACGGGCGCAACACATTGCTGAGGTAATTGAACCAGGAATTGCGGCCGGCGCGATCGTACTGTGCGACCGGTTTACGGATTCGACCGAAGCGTACCAGGGCAGCGGAAGAAAATTGGGGAGCGAGCCGGTTCGCGAGTTGCATCGGGTGCTATGCGGAAATCTGCAGCCAGATTTGACGATCCTGATGGATTCGAATCCGCATGCCAGCGTAAATCGCGCCCGTCGCCGGAACCAGAAGACAGCAAAGGCGTCGAACCGCGGACACGACGAGAACCGGTTTGAACAGGAAACTCGTGCATTCTTCGGGCGTGTCCGCGAGGGGTATCTGGCAATCGCNAAGCGCGAACCGGGACGCGTGGTTATCGTCGATGCACGCGGGACGCCTGGGCAAACCCACCAGAAGATTCTGCAGGTGCTAGGCAGCAGGTTGACAGTGCCTGGACTGGGTAAGAAAAGCCATCCAGTGCATTAGGCTGGGGTTGTTCAAGGGTGCCGGTTTTTAGAGAATTACTTGACGAATCGATGGTAGCTTCCGCGTGCGTGGAATCCTTCGCCCCGCTCAGGATGACAATGGGCAAGTTTGATTGAGGGAAGCATGTTTTCTGATTTTCATGGGAATGCTGAGGTCGTGAATCGATTGCGGGAGATGATTTCGCGGGATCATCTTCCTCATGCGCTGGTGCTCGCGGGTGGACTCGGGGCGGGGAAGTACACGCTGGCGCTGATGCTGGCGCAGACGCTCAACTGCTTGAATTCTCCAAAAACTGATGGGCTGCCGGATTTTTGCGGCACTTGCGCGAACTGCACGCGGATCGCTCTGGCTGGCGACCTGAATGCGCGATTCGCCGAGGCAGTCGAGGCGCGGGAAAATCTCCGTGAGACCGACAAGAAAGAGACCCGGATTCTCGTACAGACGCATCCGGATGTGTTGGTGATTCCTCCGGATCCCCCGCAGATGATGATCAAGGTCGACCAGGTGCGGCGCGTCATTGAGACGATCTATTACCGTCCAGCTGAGGGCAGGGAAAAGATCTACGTTTTCACCGACTCGGCGTTTATGAAAGAGGCGGCGAATTCCCTGTTGAAGGTGCTGGAAGAGCCTCCGGAGTTTGCAACCATTTTTCTGCTGGCGGAGAATCCCGGGGAATTGCTGCCGACGATTCGGTCGCGGTCGATGACCTTTACACTCGCCGCGCTAACCGGGGAAGAGATCGAAAAGGATCTGGCGAAGTTTCATCCGGAGTGGAAACCGGCCCAGCGATCGCTGGTGGCGCGACTTTGCGATGGGGCGGTAGGCAGGGCGCGCAGCTTTGACCTGGAGGCATACACTGCGGCACGGCAGCATGCGCTGGTCATTCTGAATTCGGCGCTGCGTGGAGGAGAGCACAGCGAGCTATTCAAGGCGACCGAGTCTTATCGTCCTGGCGCTGAGGGGCGGGAGAAAACAGACTCGCTGATCCATGTTTTGTATTCGGTGCTGCGGGACCTGACGTTTATCGAATCGGGTGCTCCGGAACTAGTTCGCAATACAGACATTGGTGCAGAGTTGAAGCGGATGGCGGAGTTGGTGGATTTCGAATGGATTACGGCCGCATCGGATCGGCTGGCGGATGTGGAGCGAGGGATGCGAAGAAATCTGCTGCGGTCTTTGTCGCTGGATGCATTTGCAGCCGGGGTGGAGAAGTAGGATTAGGTGTAGGGGTGCTCCGGCTCCATCGAAGTTCCGGTTCGCCACACTCCGGCTTCACTCAAGATCATATTCTCGAAATCTATGCCGACAAGAGAGGAGGAGCGGGGAGTCTTGAACGACCGAATCGCGAACGCTTCGCTCCGACGGGAACTCTCGGGAGATCTCGACAGCATTGTCCTGATGGCGCTTCGCAAAGAGCCGACGCGTCGTTATGCCTCCGTCGAGCAGTTCTCTTCCGATGTTCGTCGTTATCTCGATGGCTTGCCGGTAGTTGCGGTCAAAGGATCATTCCGCTACCGCGCGGGAAAGTTCATCAAGAGAAACCGCGTTGCAATTGCGGTTGGCACCGTGCTGGCGATCACGCTGGCGGCCGGAGTAATCGCCACCGTGCGGCAGGCTCGCATCGCGCGCAGGCAAGCAGACATCGCCACCGCCGAGCGAGCGCGGGCGGAAAAGCGGTTCAACGATGTTCGGGAATTGGCGAACTCGCTAATCTTCGAGATTCACGATTCGATTCAGGGACTTCCGGGCGCGACTCCTTCGCGCAAGCTTCTGCTGGACCGGGCTGTGAAATATCTCGACAAGCTGTCTCAGGATGTGGGCGGGGACGCAAATTTGCAGCGTGAACTGGCTTGGGCGTATCACCGGCTGGCGACGGTACAAGGCGACACGTCGCAGGGCAGTCTCGGCGAGATTGGAGCAGCCGACATCAGCAACAAAAAGGCGATGGCCCTGTTTGAGGCGGTGGCCAAAGCAAATCCGAAGAATGTCACCGACCAGTTGAACCTTGCGATGGCATCTCGGTGGCGAGCGTTTTACGACATTTACGAAAAGACCGGGCTGGAGGAAATCAATCGAGCGCTGGCGATTACTGATCCGCTCATGCACACCGATGGCCATGATCTCGATGTGAAGAATGAGCGGGCGGAAGAGTTACTGATCCTGGCAAACGTGCAGGATGCGATGGGTGATCGGCTCAAGTGCATTGAGTCCTTCCGGAGAGTGGCTGAGCTGCAGCGCGAGATTCAAAGTGCTAAACCTGACTACCCGGATATTGATTCGAGGCTGGCAAGAGTCACCGTAGAGCTTGCGCACGAAATGGGTCGCTTCGGCTCGCGGCCCGACGCGATCCCTTTGATGCGGTCGGGCCTCAGCCAACTTGAATCCATCCTTAAATCACATCCAGGGGATCCACGGGTAATTCGGGAACTTGGCGCGGCGACCACGCGACTGGGTGATATTGAAATGCTGAGTGGAAATGTCGCGGCTGCCCGTGCTGCTTTCCAGGAAGGGAGACATCGGGTGGAACGGATTGCAAAACTCGACCCCGAAAACAAGACGTTACAGTCTGATCTTTGGGTGGCCGATTTCGAGGATGGTCGAGCACTCGCCGTATCAGGTCGTTACTCGGAGGCGCTTCCGATTCTGGAAAAGTCATTCCGCGGCTACCAGTCGCTTCATCTGGAAGCCGATGTTGGTCCCGGTCCCAAAACGATGCAGGCGTGGATTGCCGAGGCGCAAGTGGGGAGTAGGAAGTTGGATGAGGCACTGAAGAATTTCGAAGGAGCAGCGAAGGGCCTTGCTGAGGACGAGGGAAATTTCGACGATGCGCGGTGTGATCTGGCTATGGTTGAGGCCAAAATCGGGAGTGTTTTGTTGAAGATGGGCAAGAGAAAAGAGGCGCGCCCACATTTTGAGACCGCGCTGGAAAAGGCAAAGTGGGAATCCTCCGCGGAACACAATGACTTTCCGGCCCTGTATGTGGCGGCCGAAGCTTTGACGGGAATGGGGGACGTCTATGCCTCCGAGGCGCGGAGCACGGGCGACGCGGGAGCGCGCGGGAAGTTTTGGTCAGAGGCGATCGCTTCGTATCAGAAGAGCCTGGATGTGTGGAAGAGGATTCCGAATCCGAGCCGCCTGAGTGGGAATGATTATCTCGTAACTTTGCCGCAAGAAGTATCCACCCGGTTAGCAAACTGCAGGGTGGAGCTGCAGCGCGTTGCGTCGAAATAGATATCTGGCATTGGCGGCAGGGATCCTTCGACTCTGCCCGAGTTTCGCTTCGCTACACTCCGGCTCCGCTCAGGATCACAAAACGTTGGACTGGGCCGGTCTACTTACGAAATCAAAGCTTCACAACAGGAGAGCGCGGAAGAAATCCCCCTGGCTCGTCAAGCGCTCTGGAGTAACGTCCGCGGTGGTTACCATTGAGATCTGATTTAACCCCCTGAGAGCGCGCTAATCTGCTTATCTGTCAATCTGTTGGAGTAAATAACTCCGCTGGTTCTACTCCCTTCGGAGAGATTGTCGGGCTTGGGGCACCCGCCTATAATCGACCTACTCTGGTTGATGATTCTCCGTTCAGGTTCCGGGTAGAACAAGGGAGGGCTTGGTTTGTCTGAACGAGTCTCCCGAGCGAAGGATTGGTGAAAGGACAAACGCCCGGATATGCGAAAACGCCTGCAACTAACCTGGATGCTGACGGCTTCGACAGTACTCGCGACCTCCTTCACTCTTACCTCTGCGGCGCGCGCCGCGGAAGGCGATGACAAATCGCACGGGATCGCCACGACCGAGGAACACGGCCGCAGGATCTACGTGAATGATGACGCTCCGGTAAAGGAACGCGTCGCCCCGACCCCGCAGCCGAGGAAGTCGACGCTGGTTTATTGGAGCAGCAAAGAAAGCCGCTGGAAGCCAGTGCCTTCGGCAAATACGGCCTCGGGCCGGGCAGCGCGTTCGGCAGCGGCAGAAGTGAGCCAGTTCTACGGGCATGATTCGACGCAGGGAGCCAACGCAAAGATTGTCACTGCAAACTCTCACGGGCATCAGGTTTCGCCGGAAGAAGTCGATCAAGCGATTGTGATGGCTGCCGCGCGGCACAATGTGGATCCCAACCTGGTGCGGTCCGTGGTGAAGGTCGAATCGAACTTCAATTCCAATGCGGTATCACGCAAAGGGGCGATGGGGTTGATGCAGTTGATGCCCAAGACCGCGCGCGAACTGAAGGTGAAGAATCCGTTTGACCCGCAGCAGAACGTGGATGCGGGCGTTCGGCATCTCAAGTATCTGCTGGAAAACTATAACGGGGATGTAAACCTGACCCTGGCTGCGTATAACGCAGGTGAGGGCGCGGTTCGGCGCAGCGCGGGCGTTCCGCAATACAGCGAGACGCAGGATTATGTGCGGAAGATTACGCGGCTTTATTACGGAGGCGATGTTTCGTCGGCCGGGACAGGCCGCGATCCCGTGCGGGTTCAACGGGATGCGCGGGGCGTGCTTTACATCAGCAACACGGAATAGGTTGCGAGCATCTGTACCAAGGGTGAGATAAGAATTTTCGACCCTAACGGGATAGAGAATCCTTTTCTTCTGGCAAAGCGGCCAGAAGTGGGGCACTCTAGAGTAAATCAAGTTGTATTTGAAATCTCTCAGGTACCCAGGCAGTTCAACTGCAACGGCGGTATAGAAGCGAGCAGAGGCGCCTTTTGTGTCGTGAATAACGCGACGCTGCGCGGCTTGCCCAAGTCCTTAGGCCCGTTAAAGAAACATGGGCTGCGGGATGAGATACGGATCGAGCTTGAAAGTGACCCTGACCCACCGAGGCTTATGCTCGGCAGCGCTGCTTGTCGTGGCAGTGCTTTCGTCGCTGCCGGCGCACGCCCGTCCCCACCATAGCGAAGCCTGGGCAAGAGAACACTTTGCCGCTGCCGAGCGCATGCGGGAAGCCCTGAACGGACGTCCTCCTGCGGAGCGAACGAGGCGCGACTATCAACGCGTGCTGAATGCCTACCGCTATGTCTATTACGGCGCGCCTGCATCCACGAAGGCGGATCCGAGCGCTGTTGCGGTGGCCGAGACGCTGGTAGAGATGGGGCGGCGCTTCGATGATGGCAAGATCCTGAACGAAGCGGTGGCGCAGTATAAGTTCCTGCGACGGGAATATCCTGGGAGCAAGTATCGCTGCGATGCGCTGTTTACCATCGGGGAGATCTACAAAGATGATCTGGACGATCCCGAACAGGCGCGCGCGACGTTCGAAGAATTCCTGAAGCGTTATCCGCACAACCGGCTGGTTGAGGACGCCCAGCAGGCTATTGCTGACCTTAAGCACGAATCGGTCGAGAAGAAGGCGCAAGCCGAAGTAGACGCGCAATCCGAGAAAAAGGCAGAGGCCAAGTCGGGCGCGGGAATTGGCGACAGATCCAAGACTGTCGTGCAATCTGCGGGCACTGCTCAGCCGGAAAGCAAAGGGACTGATAGAGCGGAGACAGGGAGCTCTGAGATCGAAGACTCTCACTCGCACCGCCTGCCGCGAGTTACAGCAATCCGCCACTGGTCGACTCCTGACTACACCCGGGTAGCCATCGATCTGGAGAGCGAGGTGAAGTTCGGGTCATCGCGGATTTCAAGCCCTGATCGCATCTTCTTCGACCTGCGCGACACGAAACTCGCATCAACCCTCGTTGGCAAGAGCTTCGACGTCGACGACGGATTCCTTAAGAAGATTCGCGTGGCGCAGTTTAAGCCGGGACGTACACGTGTCGTGCTGGAAGTCGATAATCTCTCCACTTACGAAGCATTTCTCTTGCCCAATCCCTACCGGCTGATTATTGACATTCACGGCAAAAACGACAAAATCGCGCATACAAAGCTGAGCAAACAAGAAACTGCTTCACTGGCCGATGTCGAAGCTCCTCCGCAGTTGGAGACGAAGGCGCACGTTCCGCAGCCCGTGGTGAAGGCGGATATGAAGGCGCTGGCGGGGAAGCCGGCCACCAAGAAAGAAGAGATCCACGATCAGAGCGCTGAGCAGGGCGAGCGTGACGAGGCTGGCTCATCCAGAGAAGGAAGCAAGAGCACCGAGATAGCTAAGTCGAATCCGCCAGTGAAGAAAGTTATTGTCGATAACGATGATGACGAGGCAACCGAGCCGGCACCCACTGCCAAGGCTACGCCTCGGACAAAGAGCAGAACTTCGAGGAGAGAAAAAGCAGAAAGTGCCGATGATGAGGATTCTCCGGCGGAGAAGGCGTTGAACGATGCTCCGGCACCACCTTCCAGCCGAACCAAGTCGTCCTCTCGACTGAGTGCCAACCACAAGGATTCAGACCTGGATATTCGAGTGGCCAAGCCGACGGCGAACGGCGACCGTTCCCTGATTCGCACCTTGGGATTGAAAATCGGCAGGATCGTGATTGATCCCGGGCACGGCGGACATGACGCCGGTACGATCGGACCAAATGGCTTGCAGGAAAAAGACCTGGTGCTTGAAGTCGGGCGGCGTCTGGGAAAGATGCTGGAGACACGGTTGGGAGCAGAGGTGGTCTATACCCGTAAGGATGATACCTTCATTCCGCTCGAGACGCGCACTGCGATTGCGAACCAGCAACGGGCGGACCTGTTCATCTCAATACATGCCAATTCCAGCCATGATGCGGCGGCCCGCGGGGTTGAAACCTATTACTTGAACTTCACGTCCTCGGCGGATGCGCTCGAAGTGGCAGCGCGCGAAAACGCAGTGTCTGAAAAGTCGATTTACGAATTGCAGGATCTGGTGAAGAAGATCGCGCTAAAGGAAAAGATCGAAGAGTCCCGCGAATTTGCCGCGGATGTGCAGGCGTCATTGCATAGCGGGCTGGCGGCGAAGAATCCAGGAATCCGGAATCGCGGGGTAAAGAAGGCGCCATTCATCGTACTGATTGGGGCGAATATGCCTTCGATCCTGGCGGAGATTTCCTTTGTTTCAAACCCTGGCGATGAGCACCGCCTGCAGACAAGCGAATACCGGCAGCGGATTGCCGATTCTCTCTATCACGGCATCGCGAAGTATGCAGACGGGCTGAGTGGAGTAAAAATGGCCAGCAAGCTGGAAAAAGCCGCTGGCCAGTGAGTCTTACCCGACACGAAACTGGTCCTACTGGATAGCGCTGCCCACCTGCGAGAAGACATTGCTTGCGTTGGATCCGATCAGGCGGACGGTGCCCACTACAATGACAAGAATGACTGCCAGCATCACGGAATATTCGGCGATATCCTGACCGCTTTCTTCAGACCAAAGCTGCTTCAGCCACGTAAACGAGCGATTGCTGTTTTCCTCCATTGCCCTCTCTCCCTCTGTCTATGCGAGCGCCGAAACCGGAGCCGGCTCATTGGACTGTTTTGTGTGTTCCGCATAGCTCAGTCCCCAAGCTTCCTTCTCCTGCGTGACGGCCTGCAGTCCTACTTGAAATTCTGACGTGCCCTTCAACTTCTTTGTCCACACTACCCGGAATTGCATCTTCCGCTGGCGGAAGAAGACGGTGACCTCTTCTTGCGCCGACAATTCGCGGCGAATGGAACCGAGCCGGACTCCCGAAGCGGTTACGTCGAGCGTGTGGGCTAGTTCGTCAAACGGCTTACCAGTGCGGTCTTTCCCTTTAATCCGTACCGGCAGGACCGCTTTTGTACGGCTTCCCCGGCGTTTATTGTCCACACTGCTCACGCGCATTCTTTCTCCCGAACCTAGTGTGCAGCGGGAGCAAGTAGTTGTGAATGGCCCCGACGGGTAGGGGGAGGGCACGGAAGTAATACTCGGGAACGGGTTTTAATCCCGGCATTTCAGTGGCTTACAGGCAGTGGCAGAGAGGTGTTGCAGCCTTGGAAACTTTTCTGCAGGTCGTGTGGTCTAATGACTTATGCCGAAGTGTGGCCGAAAACACATGGGATTTCCGCGTCTTGTCCTGGTATGTGCCGCTTTTGCATGTGTTCCTGCCCTATTATTTGGGGCGGTTTCGCCGAAGCCCCAAGAGGCGCAAAAGCCCGCGATTCTTCCGCAGGCCTTCGGCGGGTGGCAGATGCAGGGCGTGGCGCAGACCAGCAGCGATGCGGCTGCGGCCGACCCGACCAATGCGGAGACTCTCAAGGAATACCGCTTCATCGATTTCGCCTCGGCGACTTATAGGCAGGATGACGGACAAACTCTGAAGATCCGTGCTGCTCGCTTCGCCGATGCGTCAGGAGCCTTCGGCGCCTACTTGTTTTATCTGCAGCCGAACATGAACAAGGAAGCCATCGGCGACCAGGGAGTATCTCTGGGAGACCGGGCTCTGTTTTATCGCGGGCATGTTCTAGTCGATGCGAAATTCAGCGCGCAGACGCCGACGTCTGCGGGAGAGTTGCGCGAACTGGCAGGTGTATTACCTCGGCCCGGTGGAAGTTCGGGAAACCTGCCGTCGTTTATTCAATTTTTGCCGCCGCGGAATTACATAGGCAACACGCAGAAGTATGTGATGGGTCCAGTTGCATTAAGGGCCCTGGACGCGCCGATCACGCAAGACCAGGTGGATTTTGGCTCCAGTGCGGAGCTTACGCTCGCCCGCTACCAGGTGCCGAGCGGTGAAGCCACCCTGATTCTGATTTCATATCCCACGCCACAAATTGCGGCAGAGCATCTGCGGCGTATCGACGCTGCGCATCAAATCCAGGAACCAACGCAGGAAGGTGTTTCTACGATCAACGGGTCGGGAACATTCTTCGACAAGCGCACGGGGCCGATCGTGGCGATTGCAACCGGCGGGATGTCGGAGAGCGATGCGAAATCTTTGTTGGGATCGGTGAACTGGAGAGCGACTGTTACCTGGAATTCTCCCGCGAGTAACAGCGAAGTCCGCGATTTGTACAAATTGATTCTTAATATCGTAGTGCTGTGCGCGATTCTTGCCGGGCTCGCGATCATTGCCGGCGTTGCGTTCGGTGGATTCCGCATTTTGATGAAGCGTCTTTATCCCGACAAGGTATTCGATCGTCCTGAGCAGATGGAATTCATCTCGCTCCACCTGACGGAGGCGGCGGTCAAGGGAGCCGTGCCGCGCGGTGGGGATGCGGGTGCCCAGCTTCCTCAGAAACCGGCTTGATTGCGGGGTAAACGCCTTTAGAAGTATCGGCTTACAACCTCTCTGTCGGCGATTTGTCTCAATTTGCTACACTTCTAGTCTATGTTAACGCATTTCGTAAGTTGTTGAAAACAATAGCATTTATTTCCCAAAAATCGCTTGACACCCCTGTTTTTCGGCTCATAAGATTTCGGCAGAAAGTTTTGACGGAATCTAAAGCCTCCGTTGGAACTATTCTCCCTTGAAGAGAAGGCCGCCCAGTTGCCGGGTGGCCTTTTCGTTTCTCCCACTCTGTTCCAGGCGTCGTGAAAGAGTCGGGTCGTCTGGATGTTAGTTCGAGGGAAGGCTTCAACCGCTGATGGCGCAGGTTCATGAAGGATTTTCGCGCGGTTACTTCTGATATATCGAGTTCGAGATCGCTCGGCGTTCAGGAGTTGTCTCAAAGAATCTTTTGATCTCAGGCCAATATTTTCGCGTGATGTAATCGGTGCTGATGTGGCCTCCACGCTTCAAGGTCTTGAGTCTTGCGCCAGTAATCTCCCTGAATTTCCGAGTACACTCATAGGGAACGTTTGGATCGTCCATGGCGTGGAACATAAGCAACTTCGAGCCATCGACTTGTTTGCGACTGGTCCAGGGATTGTAGAAATCGCCGACTCGTAACTTCGTCCAGTTTGCATCGCTGAGGCGATATGCATTGCCAAACGCTTCGCGGATGTATTCCGCATAGGTTGCTTTGGAGGTTTCGGCCTTCTCTGCTCTAGCCAAAATGCTCCAGTCGACAACCGGGCAGTTGGCCACCACGCGATGGATTCTGGAATCCAGTGATAACAGGATTGCAGCGGCCCCGCCGAAACTTCCGCCAATGACAAAGATGCGATCGGGTTTCAGACGAAAGCGCTGGCCGAAGGCGACTTCCGTGATTTCGGCGGGCAGTTCGTTGAGGATGTCGAGAATGTCTTCATGGGGCGAGCGGGCCAAGAAGTCTCCGTCGCTCTCCCACGCGCCGCGGTATCGCGGATAGATGACCCAGAACCCGTTTCGCGAGAGAAATTCTGCGAGCGGCTGTTTGCGGGGAATCGAGGGCATGCCGTCGCACAAGATGATCAATTGCTGCGTCTTGCGTTCCCGAGAGGGCGGGAGGAACTCCGCCACAATTTCGCGGGCGAACCGAGTTCTGAACATGGCCGGCATTATCTCGCATTTTCAGGGAACGGCAGAAAAGCTTAACCATCGAGTTCACGGAGCTTCATGATGGCTAATGAAGTGCCGTCGGTAACAGACCGCCATCAGGAAATTCGAAGCAGTTTGGTAAACTAAATATGCCAATCCAAAGCCGACGTAGCTCAGTTGGTAGAGCAGTCGATTCGTAATCGACAGGTCATCGGTTCAAGTCCGATCGTCGGCTCCATATAAACCCTTGGGTTTGTTAGTTTACCGATTCCAACGTTGTGCCTGTTTCCGGTTTTGGTGTCCTGTCACTATCCCGAACCGTTTGGATGGCCAATTCTTCCTCGAATTTTCCCATGGCTGCCATCACGTCAGCGCTTGCGCTCTTCACGTAGTACTCTAATGTCACGCTGACGTTTGAATGCCTGAGAATCGCTTGAATTACTTTGTCTGGAACGCCCAAGCGATAAAGATTGGAACCCAGACCGCGCCGTGCAGCATGCCAGCCGTGCCACTCTGGATTGCGAGCATCACGCTCAAACCTGTGATCCGTTTTCGCGTGCTTTTTGTTGTTTGGCAGACCACATAGTGCACCCCTACTTGGTGAATCTCGGAACGGTTTCCAACGTAGTCGTTAAGCCGTATTTGCAATATAGGAAACCCGACTTTCAGTTTAAGGTCGAGAATTCGCCTGAGACTTACGTAGTTGTGATGAAGANCGACGCTCCACTCCCAGGAAACAGCGAGTCGTACCACAAGAACAAGTTGAAATCGAAGAAAAAGTTATCCAACGAGGCGAGGCTTCTATTTTCAGATAACCAGACAGCCAACGCCGTCAGCGACCGCATCCGCCATGCCGCTAAGATTTGCCGGGCGACGCGATCAAGCCCATGACGGTTGCCGCCGTGTAGACAAGAATTTTCCAGCGTCGTCTGGTCCCATCACGTCTCCTTCGAACTCGATAAATGGGAAGATCGTCTTCAATGCGCTTCTCTTCAACTTTGGCCTCTTTCATTCTTATGGGAGTCGGGCCATTACATTTCCTGATGGCTAAGGATTTGTCACCGCGAGCCTATGTCATAACACCAGTACACAGCAATGCCGTGAATGTGACGTGGGCCTTTTACGATGGGGGTTTGAACTTCACGGGCAACATACCTATCGTGGCCACTGGTCGATACAACGTTCCGATTTTGAGCTACTACCATTCGCTGAACTTCCTTGGACGGTCTGCTAACGTCAGCGTGTCTCTTCCGTACGGAGTTGGGAACTTTGAGGCAGCCGCTCTTGGCAAAACCAAGTCGGCTTATCGCCCAGGATTGTTTGATCTTGGCGTTCGTTTCTCAGTGAACCTCATGGGCGGCCCCGCTATGCGAGCAGATGAGTTTGCGAAATGGAAGCAAAAGACCATTCTCGGTGCGAGCCTGAGAGTCATTGCCCCAACTGGGCAATACAGTCCCACCCGGTTAATCAATTGATGTTTCGCCAGTTATCAATGACAGGCAGCGTTAAGTTCCCTGATGTCTGACCTCAAATGGGCCAAGCGCCTTTCACTTAGACGTCAATCGAGAACGAAGCTGTTCGATTAGTTCCCTGATCTCGTTGATTCTGGCGTCCATTTCAGTCGCTTCCTCACGGCTCATTCCGATGGAGGCCGCCCGGTGGACTGCGTAGTGCTGGTGTTCGAGCAACTGGATGATTCTGTTCGTGAGATCAATAGGCTTAGTGAAGCTGGGTTTCCCCTCCTGGGACTGCAACATATATCGCCCTTTCTGATGGCGTTGCCCTGAGCATAGTGATTTGAACGAACCTTCGTCCGTGACTCGGAACACAACTCGGAAGATGAGCGTAATCGCGCGATGTTACGCCAGCAATAGAGCTTGTCTTCAATGAAGGTTTTGGTTCTAGATGCGACCATGTACGAACTCAATAACGTAAAACAAGGAGCAGCAAACCGAAGTTTGCTGCTCAGTCGTCGTATCGGAATGGGCTCTATTGGTTGAGGGGGTTGAACGTCAGAACGCCCGCTTCAGCGTTAGAGCACGCGCCCAACGGGTCGACGCGAACCACTGCATCTTCCTCAGCGCAGAAGGCGCGGATTCCAGTCTGATTGATTGTGATCGGTACTGCGAGGACCACGTAGCCGACGTTCACCCCGGCGGATACTGTGCCAGTACCGGTCGAGAACGTGTAACCGCTCTTTCCGCTGTTGGCAGGATTACCATTGTTCGATAGGACCGCATCGATCAAGCACGCAGTGGTTGAGCTTGGAACACAAGCGGCACCCAGCGGACCACCCAGGTCGGCTAGCGCACCGGCGTACCCTACGCTGGGATAAGTAGAGTTGTAAGTGGTCTCTGCACTGTTGATCGTGCGAATCGAAGCTACAGCGGACGATTCATTTGCCGCCATACGGGCGCGTAGCAGATTTGGAATTGCGATTGCCGCGATGATCAGGATGATTGCCACTACGATCAGCAGTTCGATGAGGGAGAAACCTTTTTGCTTCTGCATTTACAACTTCCTCCTAGATGTAATGGGGTGCTGGCGACAGAGCCAGTTACAAATCAGCTTGCAAATACATCACCAGAATTAATCTAAGTGACAGAAATCACACGACTTAGTGACGGCACTCACGTCTTCGATTGGAAGTTATTGAGATTGCGTTGATGGTCCTTGGCACAACTGCGATGACACTCGCTTAGGGTAGGTGACGAAAACCGGAACATTGGCACGTTGCGGCAATCGAATCGACAATTTATGTCACGCCTATTCGTCTGTGAGGTCTGTAATCGTGACTGGCATCACATCAATTCGACCAGTGACGCTGTAACCTCGAACCGGCAATTATCCCCTCAAAACTTCCCCTTAGTTGCCCCCCGGTGACCTCGCGGCCCCGGGGTTTTGTAATTCCGCAGGGG
>AP72_2010_repI_A100DRAFT_1000116_pt1 | contig 14338 bp, 15 predicted proteins | sample AmaPasrepliIA100_FD_9193 | JGI IMG/M metagenome (IMG submission 9193)
GACGCCTACCTTGTCGCTCGCAACCAAACCTCCGGCGGCAAGCCTCTGTCGGGTCCCGGTCAACTCGAGCGGATGGTGGCGCAGGGGGATGTTTTGATTCAACAGCCGAAGCGTGAAGCTCGGGGTCAGACCCTTACTTATACGGCCTCGGACGACAAATTCGTCCTGACGGGTGGATCCCCCAGCATTTTTGATGCCGAACAAGGCAAGATTACCGGGGTTTCGTTGACTTTCTTTAGACGCGATGATAGGGTGCTCGTAGAAGGCGGAACAAGCACTCCTGTGGTTACAACGACGCGAGTGGCCCATTAATTGCGAGGACAATGCGTACTCTGGCCACAGAAGAAATCGGCAAGTCTTATCGTGGCCGCCGCGTTGTAAATGGGGTTAGCCTGCAGGTCCACCAAGGCGAAGTTGTTGGATTACTTGGACCTAACGGCGCGGGCAAGACCACTACCTTCTATGCCATCGTCGGCTTAATCCCCCCCGATACTGGCCGCGTGTTGTACGACGGCCGGGACATCACCGATGTTCCCATGTACCTCCGGGCCCGTCAGTATGGCATTAGCTACCTCCCTCAAGAGGCATCGGTCTTTCGCAAATTAACGGTGGAAGAGAACATCCTCGCGGTCCTGGAGGCTCAGCCGATCTCCTGGCACGAGCGCCGCGAGAAGATGGAGAAGTTCATCGACGAGCTGGGATTGGAGCACATTCGCCAGAACCGCGGATATGCCCTCTCCGGGGGAGAACGGCGACGCGTGGAAATTGCCCGCTGCCTCTGTATCAACCCCACGTTCATTTTGTTGGACGAACCGTTTTCCGGGATTGATCCGATCGCTGTGCTCGATCTGCAGAAGATCATCAGCAGCTTGCGAGCAAGCGGAATCGGAGTGCTGATTACGGATCACAACGTGCGCGAAACGCTTTCTGTGACAGATCGCGCATACATCATTGATGACGGACGAATTTTCCGTCAGGGACAGCCCGGGCAGTTGGCTGGCGATCCCGAAGTACGAAGAGTTTATTTGGGCGAGAGTTTCTCGCTGGTATAAGCAAGGCAAGTTTCAAAGTTTCAAGGTTTCAATATTTCAACGTGAAACCGGAACCTAGACGTCTTTGAAACTTTGAAACCTTGAAACTTTGAAACATGGTTCTCTTACAGCACAAACTCAGCGTTAAGCTCTCCCAGCGCCAGATCCTTACTCCTGGCCTGGTGCAGATGGTTTCTGTTCTTGCGCTCAACAAGCTTGAGCTCAAGGACATGATCAACGCTGAAATGGTCGAGAATCCGGTTTTGGAAGAATTGGAAGATTCAGTTCCACTGCTCGATGAAGTAGGGAAGAAAGAAGAAGATCGCGAACGAGCGACTACCGCGACCACCGAAGAGAATCCCATCACGGCGGTTGAAAAGAAAGATCCCTTCGAAGAAATTGATTTCGGATCATTTTTCCAGGACTATCTTGATCCGGGATATCGTACACACAGCGAAATGGAGGATATCGAGCGTCCTTCGTTCGAGAACTTCCTCTCGAAGCCCTCGAATTTAACGGACCACCTTTCATGGCAATTAGGTGCTCTCAGTTTGCGCAGCGAAGTGCGCGAAGCCGCCGACTTGATCATCGGCAACCTCAATGAAGACGGCTACCTGATCGCGAGTGACGACGAGCTTCTTGGAGTAGCGCCGCCCTCAACACCTGAGGCGGATGCTGCAGCCGCGAAGAGCATCGCCAATGAAGTGCAGGCTCTGGGGATCGTGGCCGAAGATCCAGTAGAGGGTTCGGTTGACGGTTCCGCTGAAATCTCAGGCGCGCTCGATGTGGCAAGCTATTCCGATCTGGATGGAGTCGACTCCGATCTTCCGCCGAGTGAGATGGCGGTTTCCTCGGTTGCTAGCGGCAGTGCTGCTGCTGTGGCGCCCGCGCCGGCTTCGACGCCCGTAGCAAGACCCCTCTACAAGCCCAATTTCACCGCCTCCGATTTGCAGGAGGCGTTGCAGGTCGTCCAGCAACTTGATCCTCCGGGCGTAGGCTGCCAGGATCTTCGTCAGTGTTTGCTGAACCAGCTTCGTTTTCATCAAGCGCAACTGGCACAACAAAAGAACGGAAATGGCGCGGCGCAGGTCCTGCTGGATGCTATGGCAATTGTCGATCAGCATCTTCGTGGTGTGCAGAATAAGCAGCACAAGGAAATCGCCAAAGCCATCGGACGTCCGGTGGAAGCTGTACAGGCCGCGCTTGAATACGTCCGGACACTCGATCCACGTCCGGGCCTTCGTTATAACAAAGTTCAGGCCCGTCTTATCGAACCAGATGTCGCCTTTGTGAAGCATGGAGACGAATGGCTGGTCATCATGAATGATGAAGACCTGCCGCAACTTCGGCTGAATCCCGCTTACAAAAAGCTTGTCACGCGCGACGGTACCAACGAAAAGAGCACGCGCGACTACGTGAAAGAGCGCTACAAGAGTGCGATTCAGCTCATCAAGAACATCGAGCAGAGAAAGCAAACTATCACCAAGGTCTGCTATTCCATTGTCGCCCGCCAGCAGGATTTCCTCGAGAGAGGCATTGATCAGTTAAAGCCCATGATGATTAAGGAGGTGGCCGAAGAAATCGGCGTGCATCCTTCGACGGTGAGCCGCGCTGTGGCCAACAAGTACGCCCACACACCGCAGGGCGTATTCGAGCTGCGATATTTCTTCAGCGAGAGCGTGCAGGGGCCGGAGGGTGGCGGTACATCGCTGCTCATCCTCAAGCGCCGGGTGAAAAAGCTCATCGAGGAAGAGGATCCATCTCGTCCGTTGACCGACGAACAGATCACCCGCATTCTACAGTCGCAGGGCATCCAGGTGACTCGCCGCACGGTAGCCAAATATCGCGAAGACATGCGCATCCCGAGCACGCACCAGCGAAGAGTCAAAAAATAGATTTGGTAATTGTGTAATCGGGTAATTTGCACTTCGAACTTGACCCGCACCCCGCTTTCAATTACCAAATTACAAAATTACCCAATTATAAAATGGTTCCAATGCAGTGCCCGATTTACCCGATAAAGAATTCTCCGAAGGGGGCGCTCATGAACGTGGAGTACACGGGAAGACAGTACGAAGTAACCAACGCCATCCGCAAAGAAGTCGAAACCGGCCTCACGAAAATCCGCAAAATCCTGGGCGATAAGTTCGAAACGAAAGTCATCCTTGCCGTCGAAAAGCACCGTCACAAAGCAGAAATCACGATTAATCCTCGGAATGGCCCCCTCGTCGGTCTGGCGCAAGCCAAGGATATGACCATTGCCGTAAATGAAGCACTGGATCATCTCGAAAAACAAGCCATCAAGCACAAGACTCGTTTGCAGTCAAAAAAACGTTCAGCCCGGAAATCGGAAGAAGTGAAGAAGTGGAATGGGCACTCGGTGCCCGAGGAGGTCACCGCTTCAGTCGGGCTATCGGAAAAAACTGCGGTGCCGGTGCTCGTTCATAAGTATCCAGCGGTTGCGAAAACCACCGAAGTGCATTTGGTCCGCTCAGATGATTGCGTCGCCATGCGGCCCCTGACTCTGGAGGAAGCGATCAAAGAAGCTCACTTCAAAGACCGGGATGTGTTCGTTTTTCGCGATCCAAAGGGAAAGGTCATGGTGCTGCACAGGGCGAAAGACGGAAAGATGCAGCTAATCGAAGTGCCCTAAAATCAGCCGAAACTCATGTGGGGACAGCCGCCTCGGCTGTCCAGCGGCCCGGAAGTTTCGGGCCGCAGTTTTTTTGGCGTTACTTGTTCTGAACTGATATTTCCGCTGCCGGAACGGGACTTCCGCATTTACCGCCGCGCAAGCCATCCAGGAACGATTTCGCTCGATTAGTGTGAGCTTTTCTGTAGTTCCCGCCAACCCGATGCCCGCAAAATTCATGTGGGTGGCGCCATCGATCACACCCAGCCACTTGCATCCCGGCGTCAAGCTTTCATAGGGAATCCTGCGTGATGTGTACTCTCCCGTCTGCATTGACTTGTCGCGGGTGCCGGTCAGGATGAGCATTGGTTTCGTAATCTCGCTCCACGCATTATCCGGGAACATAGCATCGGGCCATCCGGAGACATAGCCGCATAGGCATCAAAGCGATCGTGTCCCCTTACCCCCAACTTGTTCTTCGCTCCGGCTTCGACCATAACAGTGCGCGCCCCCATCGAATGACCGAGCAGCGCAGTAAACGGAGCCTTACACGATTTTCCAGCCCAATCGAACGCGGCCGCGATGTCCATCATGCGTGCGCCATACGCAGCAGGATCATTTACCAGTTCCCGCAGTCCTTTCTTAAGTCCGTGCACTTCCCGAATGTCTTCACGCAGAGCACTCATTCAGCTTTCCTTGTGGCCGATCACGATGGCGCGACACCCATCTTCTTGTAATGCTTTCGCAAGATATTTGTAGCCATCCTCGCTGCCGCCAGCACCGGGAGAGATCAACGCCAGCGGGGCGCATCCGCCAACACAGGCCGAATAGACTCGTAAAGGTGTTTGTGCTCCATCACTGCGCGGAACCTTAACCAGTTGCTGCGCTGAACAGCCCATGGAAAGCAGGAGTCCAATTACTGCCAACATGGCCGTCTCAAATAACGTTTTCACGCTTCTCTCTTTCCGAACGGTGCAATCTCCGAAGAATAAAACACGAAATCAGCTCTCGAGTTGCAAACTCGGGTAACCACGTGAGTGGTTCAAGCGTAATCCTTGTATTCACACGTTTTAATAAGGGGCTTTGAAGTGGTACAATCCGCGCCCGAGGGAGATTTTGTCCATGCGCAGCCATTCATGCCGACCGTTGTTTACCGCGATTTTGATTCTCTTTGTTGAGTGCTTGAGTCTGCCGACTACCATCTTGGCTCAAGCTCCGTCACCAAAACTCTCCGTTCATTGGGAGGAACTCACTGCCTCCGACTTCCGCGAAGGGATCCATCGTTCCCAAGGCGTATGCCTGCTTCCTTTCGGGATCATCGAGAAACATGGTCCACACCTGCCGCTCGGAACAGATCTGTTGGATGTTCGCTACGCCGCACTCCACGCTGCTGAGCAGGAATATGCGGTCGTGTTCCCTGAGTACTACTTCGGACAAATCGCAGAGGCCAAACATGAGCCCGGCACAATGGCTTTCAGCCGCAGTCTGCAACTCGCCCTCCTCCAGGAAACGACAGACGAGATGGCTCGCAATGGATGCAAGAAGATTCTGATCGTCAACGGTCACGGAGGCAACAACAGCCTGCTGCCGTTTTTCGCACAGACGCAGCTTGATAAGCCGCATGACTACGTCGTCTACGTATTTGACGAACGCACACCGCAGCACGGAGGTCCTCCTAGAACTGACAAACTCGATATGCATGCCGGCCAGAGCGAGACTTCAAAGATGATGATCTCGCATCCCGAGCTCGTGCATCCCGACCGGGCTACCAGCGAATCGGGAGCGGATCAGGCGCGCCAGAAGATTCCAGAGGACGTCTACACCGGAATCTGGTGGTACACGCGCTTCCCCTTTCATTACTCCGGTGAAGGAGCCACTGCGACAAAAGAGTTAGGTGAATACCAGATGAAGTGGTGGATTGATTCCGTGGTGAAGACGATTCAGCAGGTGAAAGGCGATGATGTCAGTTTGAAATTACAGAAGGAATTCTACGAAAAGAGTATGCATCCATTGGATACGCAACCATAAGGAGTGCGCGATTCTCGATTGCCGATTTCCGAATGATATCTGTCTTCGAAATCGCTAATCTTCATCTCGAAATTGTTACGAGTTGCCGATCAGTACGCCAGTGACGAACACCAATACTCCACCGAGTCCGACTTGCAGGGCGGCTGAGAACCACGGCGTATCCATGTAGCGCTTGCGGATCCATGTAATCGCGGCCAATTCAGCAGCTACGACTAGTCCCGCTGCCCAAAAGGCCAGGCGGAAGTCTCGAAGGAAGAATGGCAGTGTGTGTCCGACTCCCCCGAGTGCCGTCATAGCTCCGCAAATCAATCCTCGTACCCAAGGATGTCCGCGTCCCGTTAAACTGCCATCGTCCGAGAGCGCTTCAGCAAATCCCATACTGATGCCGGCTCCAGCCGAAGCCGCGAAACCAACCAGCAGAGCTTCATGACTGTTCTTGGTGGCCAATGCAGCTGCGAAAACCGGGGCCAACGTCGACACCGAGCCATCCATCAATCCAGCTAGGCCGGGCTGAACGATCTGAAGTACGAAGAGCCTGCGCTGTGCTACCTCCTCATCGGCCTTCACGCTGTCAGGCAGCTTTTGTTTGTCGAGTTCCTGCGCGCGGTTCTCGTGTTCGCGCTCCTCGGTTGCCAGATCGTCCAGGAGTTGTCGGATACTGGCATCCTGCGTACGTGCTGCAGCCTTCTCGTAAAATCGGCGCGTCTCGACCTCCATAGTCGACGCTTCCTTGCGTACCGCCTCGATCCTCAACGGCCGGACCAGCCATAGCGCAGGTCGCTCCACAAAACCGCGTACGTCCTGACGACGAATCAATGGAATATGTTCGCCAAATTTCTTCTGATAGAGCTCAAGCAGGCGCCGCCGATGGCCCGACTCTTCCTCGCGCATGCCTTCAAACATGGATGCCGTGGCGGGATAGTCTTGCCGCAGTCCTTCGGCAAAGTCGGAATACACGCGCTCATCTTCCTCTTCCAGCGCGATCGCGAGGGCCAGCACTTCTCGTTCAGTGAGCTCTTCAAACTTTTTCATGACGCAATAGATTACAGGCCGAAGCCCGAATCACACAATCTGGATTTCGATTGAGAACAATCCGCGCAGTGGCGTATCTGACTTGGCAAGTGCCGTGCCTTCGACGCCGGCTGGTTCGATGCTACTATCCACTGCATGCGGGATCGAAGATCTGGCCACGCACGGAGAAGGTCGGACGGTGCTATGCGCCGAAGACGTGAACGCCAAGGTTCCCCGGAACTGGTCATCATTACCGGAATGAGCGGTTCCGGGAAGGCTTCAGTTCTGAAGGCATTCGAGGATCTCGGCTATTACTGCGTCGACAATCTCCCGGTCGAGCTCATCCCGCGTTTTGCCGAATTGGCCGTTCAATCGCAGGAAACGCGCCGGACGGCGCTGGTTGTCGATGTCCGGGAAGGTTCCAAGCTCGACCAACTCCCGGGGATTTTGAAATCCGTTCGCCGGATGATTCCCACCAAAATAGTTTTTCTTGAGGCGTCCGATGCCGTCCTCTTGCGCCGCTTCAGTGAGACCCGGCGCCCTCATCCACTGGGTAACGATGCTCCGGTCAAATCGGCTTTAAAAGAAGAGCGGCGACACTTGGGCGCGATCCGCCGCATGGCCGACTTCGTGATCGATACCTCAAAGTTCAATGTTCACGAGCTCCGGACGCACATTAATGAGCGCTTCCATGAAGAATCAGCTGAAAAGAGCATCCTGGTATCGTCCGTCAGTTTTGGATTTCGTCACGGTGTGCCTGAGGACGCTGACTTGGTTTTCGATGTGCGATTCCTGCCTAATCCTCACTTTGTGCCGGAATTCCGGCCACTGACAGGCCGCGATCCGAAGGTAGCCAAATACATTCGTTCCTTCCCCCAAAGCAAGGAATTCATCTCTCGCATCTCAGACCTGCTCATCTATCTGCTGCCGCACTATATCCATGAAGGAAAAAGCTATCTCACGATTGCCTTTGGATGTACCGGTGGTCAGCACCGCTCGGTGATGATCGCCGAGGAAGTCGGCAAGCATCTTCGGCAAGCTGGGTACAAGGTTAAAGTCGTACATCGCGACAGTCCGAAATAGGCGTGAACGCCCTATGCCTACCGCACCTTATCCACTCCAACCGCAACCGATCGACAAAAGTTGGATCGAGCGGCACCCGCTCTGGAAAATTCCTCTCGGTTGCTTGACACTTTTTGTCCTGATGGCGGGATTTGCAGTCCTTGTGATCACAATCGTCGAGACCTCATTCCGGCACAGCGAGGTCTATCAGAGAGCGCTGACCACTGCGTCAGCGAATTCGCAGGTTCGCGAGCAGATAGGTGAACCGTTTGAGGCGGGATGGTTCGTTTCAGGGCAGTTGAATGTCAACGGAAGCAGCGGGAAAGCGGATCTGTCTATTCCAGTTGCGGGAAATCGCGGAAAAGGAAGCATACGTGCGGTTGCATACAAATCGGGCGGGGTGTGGACGTTTACCTGGCTTCAACTGAATGTGGATGGACATCGAGGGGCTATCGATCTGCTATCCCAATAACCCGATCCAGGCATTCGAATCAGCATTGTTGGCTTGCCAGTCTCAAGTAAAATAAAAGCTTGCTCGTTTCTTCCATTTCACCGGCGGCAATGCGCCGCGGTCTCTCCCGCATAGGAGTTCCATGCGGCAACTGATGCGGCTGGTTCGGTATGCGATTCCTCATTGGTGGGAAATTCTTTCCTCCGTTCTGCTGATGGCGGCCGTGGGAGCTCTCGACGCTTTCAAGTACCTGTTGGTTCGTCCGATTTTTGATCGCGTGTTGAATCCCTCCAGCGGTTCGGACGAGATTGTACTTTTCACAATTCCTCACACGCACTATTCGCTGTACCTCCAGCAGCTGGTCCCGTCCAGTTTCACCGATGCCTGGAAGATTGTGGCGTTCGCCCTGGTTGCCTCCACGATTTTGAAGGGGATCTGCGATTACGCCGGAACGTACCTGGTGAATCATGCAGGTTTCGGCATGATTACGGACCTGCGGGACGATCTTTACAACGCGATTCTGCGGCGGTCCGCTGCGTTCTTTTCGCGACACACCACGGGAACCTTGCTTTCAACCACTGTTAATGACGTCGAGCGCGTGCAATACGCCATGTCGACGGTACTATCCGAAGCACTGCAGCAGTTTTTTACGTTCCTGTTTGTAGCCGGCGTCGTGATTGTTCTGGGCGGGAGACTTTCCTGGATTCTTTTGTTGTTCGTACCGCTCATCATCTATTCGTCCCGCAAGATCGGCTCACGAGTGCGTCATACGACCAGACACGGGCAGGACAAGCTGGCAGAGATTCAGAATATTCTCCATGAGACCATCACCGGCAACCGGATCGTGAAGGCATTCAATACAGAAAACTGGGAGATCACACGCTTCCGCGGTGCGGCTCTCCGCTTGTTCCGCGCAAACTTGCGGTCGGTTGCGGCTGCGGCCATTAGTTCACCATTGATGGACATTGTCGGAATGGTTGGTGTCGCACTTCTCCTGCTTTTTGGGCGTGAGGAGATTAAAGATGGCCGCATGACGCCAGGTATTTTTGTTGCCTTCATTACGGCTGTTTTTAGTCTTTATAATCCGGTGCGCAAGTTTGCTTTGTTTTACAACAATTTTCAGCAAGCTCTGGGCGCATCTTCCGAAATCTTTCGGTTTATGGATGTAGAGGATGATGTAAAGGAGAAACCACGCGCCAAAGCTCTTCCCAAGTTCACCTCAGGCGTTTCCTTCGAGGATGTCCTGTTTGCCTATCCACACGACGAAAACGGCCAGGGACGGCGCGATGCGCTGCACGACATCAATCTCGAAGTGAAACGGGGAGAGATCCTCGCCATTGTTGGTTCGAGCGGTGCAGGGAAGAGCACACTGGTGCACCTGCTTCCCCGATTTTTCGATGTGACCGCAGGTCGCATACTCGTCGATGGCCACGATGTTCGCGATGTCACTCTGTCATCCCTGCGCACCCAAATCGGTATCGTCACGCAAGAGACCGTTCTTTTCAATGACACGGTACGAAATAATATCGCTTACGGTCAGCCGCATGTGCCAATGAAGGAAGTAGAAGCTGCAGCTCGTGCGGCTCTTGCCCATGATTTCATATTGGCGCTTCCTGCGGGTTACGATACTGTGATCGGAGAGCGAGGCGTGCGGCTTTCAGGTGGCGAACGTCAGCGCCTCGCGATTGCGCGGGCATTGCTGAAGAATGCGCCGATTTTGATTCTCGATGAAGCGACCTCGGCGCTCGATAGTGAATCGGAAGTGCTCGTGCAGTCCGCCCTGCACAATCTTATGAGCGGCCGCACTGTGTTCGTAATCGCGCATCGTCTTTCAACAGTGCGTCGCGCGGATCGCATTGTCGTCATCGACAATGGGACAATTGCAGAAGTCGGCGCGCATGAAGACCTTATGAAAAAGCCAGGCACTTACCGTCGGCTTTACGATCTGCAATTCGCCGATACAGAAACTCCAAAGGCGGTAGCCGAACCATAACAAACCCGGTCCCCTATGCCCATACGTTCAATGACAGGATTTGCGCAGATCAAAGGTGAAGTGCAGAACAGCCCATCGCCCTCGGCCAACGGTAAGCTCGGNTTTACGCTTTCGCTGAAGTCAGTCAATCATCGTTTTCTCGATCTGCATTTCCGGCTACCTTCCGGGAGCGACTCGCTTGAAATGCAGTTGCGCCGGCTTCTTAAAGAAAATGTGGCGCGCGGACACCTGGAAGTTTCTCTTAGCCTCGATCGTTCAAGCGGCGACGGCTTTGCGCTCAACCGAGAGTTGGTTAGCGGATACATTGGGGCCTTCCGCACCGCCGCTGCCGAGTTTTCTCTTGCCACCGAACCGGATCTGAATGCGATTCTTCGCATACCGGGCGCACTCGACTCTTCCAACGAAACTCCTGATGGCGAGATTGAAACTGCTGTGATGTCGAAAGTGAGCGAAGCGATCGAGCGATTGAATCAGATGCGCGAGGGAGAGGGACGCGGTATCGCGCGAGAGTTGCGCCAGCGGATGACGCACCTGCAAGAAGCAGCCCAGAATGTTCAGCAGCATCGTCGTGCCGTGCTTCACACCTATACGGAGAGGCTGCAGTCGCGGCTGCAGGAACTCCTCGGTTCTAGCATCGACCGCGAGCGCGTGCTACAGGAAGCCGCCCTGCTGGTGGACCGCAGCGATATCCAGGAAGAAATCGTTCGGCTCGAAACTCACGTCCAGCATTTCCTCGGCTTGCTTGACGAGGGGGGCGAGATCGGAAAGAAACTCGACTTCCTGCTTCAGGAAATGAACCGCGAAGCCAATACCCTACTTTCGAAGACTTCCGGACTTGCTGGGGAAGCGCTAAGAATTACTGAAGCTGGACTAGCAATGAAATCGGAGATCGAAAAATCGCGCGAGCAGGTGCAGAACCTGGAATGAGTCCTTCCCACAACACAATCGTCTACATCATTTCGGCGCCGTCGGGATCGGGTAAATCGACGCTCGTGAACAAACTGCTGGCCGTTGTGCCCGACCTCGATTTTTCAATTTCCTACACTACCCGAGCGCAACGTGGACTCGAGAAAAACGGAAAGGAATATCACTTCATCCTCCGCAGTGAGTTCGAACAGATGATCGCGGCAGATGAATTCCTGGAGTATGCCCGCGTATTTACCTCCGACGGAGACTATTACGGTACGGCGAAGCGATACTTGCGAGAAGCTCAAGAGAAAAGTCACGATTTGCTGCTTGATATCGATGTGCAAGGTGCGAAGCAGATCAAGCAAAAGTTGCCTTCCGCAGTGAGCATCTTTGTGTTGCCACCGGACCGTAGGACTTTGGAACTGCGCCTCCGCAGCCGTGGAGAGGATTCGGACGCGGTCATCCAAAGGCGCCTTGACGCTGCAAAGCGCGAGATCGAGAACTACGACCGCTATGACTACATCTTGATCAATGACAGGCTCGAGGAGTCGTGCGAAAAGCTTTGCTCGATCGTTTTGGCCGAGCGGCATCGCAGTCCGGGCGGACCTCCTTCCGAGGATTTCCGCAAATACTTCTCGGTAGCAGACAGTTGTCGCTTAAATATCGCTCGGGAAAAAGTGCAACCCATCCTTGCGTCCTTTGGTGTGCTCGCTCCATCGGCACGTTCTTAGATTTCGGGGTATGATTATTGAGACGCTCGGGAAGGCCGTCGACCGGGACAGCCTGATGCGGGACGGTCCGACAGTTGGTCAGTTTCGCGGCACGCTCGGATTGACGTTCAGCTCTGATTCCTTATTTCGGTTTTCAAGGGGGAGTCCCAATGAAGTTGATCGAAGGCTTTGATAGTAATTACCGGTATATCCTGGTGGCCGCACGACGGGCACGCCAGCTGCAATCCGGCGCACCTCCGGTAGTCGACACCAATTCCCGCAAGCCCTGCCGCATCGCCCAGGATGAAATCCGCGCGGGGAAGGTGAAATGGGAAATGACGGAAACGCGCAGCGCCATGGAGCAGGCCTCCGAAGCGATCGACAAGGCTCCCGGTCAAGACTAAGCAAGAGTTGATTTTGTGATCGTGGATTGTTGAACGATGGATCACTCAACAGTCGAAAGTCATCTATCAACTATATGAAAGTTGCGCTTGGCGTAACCGGCGGAATCGCAGCTTACAAATCCGCTGAAATCCTTCGCATGCTGCAGGATCGCGGCATCCGAGTGCAGGTCATCATGACCCGCGCCGCACAGGAGTTTGTCAGACCCCTAACCTTCGCCGCCCTCTCTGGAGAAAAAGTCATTACGGGCATGTTCTCGCCCGGCGAGCAACAGGAGCCAAACATTGAGTCCGCGATTGAGCACATTGCGGTAGCTCAATCCATCGACGCTTTGGTCGTTGCTCCGGCCACCGCGGATGTTATCGCCCACTTCGCGCAGGGGATCGCAACCGATTTTCTTACAACGCTTTATCTCGCGACTACTGCGCCCGTTGTGGTTGCTCCAGCCATGAACGTTAACATGTGGAATCATCCCGCGACGCAGGAGAATCTCGAGGTTCTCCGCAAACGCGGCGTGAAGATCGTGGAACCTGGTTCTGGATATCTGGCGTGTGGCATGGTTGGGCAGGGCCGCCTGGGCGAAAACGAAGCTATTGTCGCCGCTGCATTGGAAGCGTTGGGCGCTTCGCAGGACCTCAACGGCGAAACGGTTCTGATCACTGCCGGGCCCACGCGCGAGAAGATTGATCCGGTGCGCTATTTAACCAATCGCTCCAGCGGTCGGATGGGGTATGCCCTTGCCGAGGCTGCTTTGCGACGTGGAGCACGTGTGCTTCTGGTCAGCGGACCCACTTCCATTTCTCTGCCCGGAGGTGCCGAAGTCACTCGAGTCGAATCGACAGACGAGATGCGTGATGCAGTTTTGAACCTGCTTCCGCAGGCGAGTGTCGTAATTAAGACTGCTGCTGTTGCCGACTATCGTCCCAAATCCGCCGCTGCCCAGAAGATCAAGCGCAAAGGTCCGATGATACTCGAGTTGGAGGCCACTCCGGATATCTTGAAGGAACTCTCACTGAGAAAGAAATCGCAAATCGTCGTAGGATTCGCCGCTGAAACCGAGAACGTACTCGAGAACGCCCGCCAGAAGCTGGTTTCCAAGAATCTCGACGCGATTGTGGTAAACGATGTTTCACGGGAAGGCGTCGGTTTCGATTCCGATCGAAATGCCGTGACGATAATTACTGGTGATGAGGTCGTCGAAGTTCCCGAGACCACGAAATGGGAAGTCGCTCAGCGCGTGCTTGATCAAATCGTCAGAGTCCGTCAGACGCGGAAATCATCAGTCAAACAATCGTAGATTGACGACATAGCGGGACTGCCGCTGCGATCCTCACTTCTCCTCTCGAAGCCCACGTATAATCTCTGAAGCCTCAGAATGCCTAAGACCACAGATCCAGAGTTGCGCCGTGCACTGGCCGACCGTGTCCGTTACTACAACGAACTCGGCATCTACGACTTTTATCGTCGGGCGCCCAGCGAATCGTCGTCTGTGGTCGCCTCAATCGAGATCGAGCAAGAAGCTATTCTAAGTTCCCAGCCGGAACTGCGAGAGGAAATGTCCCCACGAAAATCGGCGGTGGTTACCAGGCCAGTCGAGGAAAACGTCTTCGAAGTCTTGACAGCGAAAGCAGAGCAAGGCGTTTCCGATCCGGTTGCTGCACTGAAGTTGATTCGTCAAGACCTGGGCGACTGCACGCGTTGCAAGCTGCACCAGCAAGGACGCAAGCAGATCGTCTTCGGCGTTGGCAATCCCAATGCCGAGCTGATGTTTGTCGGCGAAGGACCAGGAGCCGACGAAGACATGCAGGGGGAGCCGTTCGTTGGCCGCGCCGGACAACTGCTGAACAACATGATCAAGGCGATGGGCCTGAAGCGCGAAGAGGTCTACATCGCGAACGTTGTGAAGTGCCGTCCACCGGGAAACCGCACTCCGGAGCGCGACGAGTGTGATACCTGCTCGCCATTTCTCATGCGCCAGATCGCGGTGATCAAGCCGAAAGTCGTGGTGGCTTTGGGTGCCGTTGCGGCGAAGAACCTCCTCGCGATTTATGCTCCCATGTCTGAACTGCGCGGCCGCTTCTACGATTTCATGCCTGCGGGGGCGCGCAG
>AP72_2010_repI_A100DRAFT_1000117_pt1 | contig 14234 bp, 13 predicted proteins | sample AmaPasrepliIA100_FD_9193 | JGI IMG/M metagenome (IMG submission 9193)
CGCAATACTGTTAGCTTCGATATGCCCCGGCTTGGGGCTGGTGAAAATCATCCAGACCGACGAAAGCAGGGACAGCAATATTAGGAAGGCAATCGACGCGGTCGTTCGTATTGGCTGTGCAGATGGCGCGGGCATAGTCCTGAACTCGAGGCATTATATGCCGCGTGCTCCGGACTCTCTGGACCTAAACGGCAATCTTCGCGCGGAGCACCGTGATGGACGCTTTGGGAAGCGTGATCAATTGTGTATTTGCATCCAAGGTTGTTGTCACTGGAGGCTGGTTGGGATCGGGATGACCGTGAGGGCCATCCGATTTCCACATGTACTGTTCGCCCCCGAAAGTAGTCATTGTGATGGGGCCAGTCCAGTTTTTGTGTGACGGATCGTCGAACGTGACGCGAACCTCATGTGAATTGGATTGGTCTTTGTTGATCAGCATTAACGAAAAGTTTCCGTCAGGGCGATGGACTGCATACGCGGTGATAAGCGTATGCCCCGCGGCGTCCTGCAGATCGCAGGATGCCGCATACAGCTTGTGGCTCCCCGCGCGGTGTTGCACCCACTCCAGGTTGATAAGGCGGCTCGCGTGATACTGGCACGTGAATGTCTTTACGTTGAGGTTCTCGTCGGCGACATAATTCCCGTAGGTGCCGTAGCCGTGGCATCCCGGGCGGAGCGGTTCTGGCTGGATCGGCGAGTGGTAATAGACGGCTCCTCCCGCAGTAAGAAATGCCCCGACACTATCTGCAAGCCAAAGGGCGGCGAAGATGTCAGCCATCTGCTGAGCGTTGCCGTAGGTAACGTTGCTCTCAGTGTTCATCATCGGCACATTAGCGGGGAGACCGACCTGGCGCCAGACATCGAGGATGTGACTGACCAACTGCGGCTCGCGGTATAAGTCGGCCCAGACGATTTCGCACGGTGGATATGGGTAGTGCTCGAAGCTCATGAATGAGAGATCGGAAAGACGGCTGCGGGCTTTCAGGTAGTCGAGGAAGCGTCCTAGCCATGACGTCCGGCCCTGTTCATCGGGCCAAACCTTGATGTCTTCGTTGACACCTTCGAACACCGGACCGCCGAGTTTCAGATTTGGGTCGATCTTGTGGATTGCGGTCGCGAACTGCAAGTAGAGTTCGGCGTAATCCTCAGGAAGCATGTACTGGCCATCGGGTTCCTCGCCCATCTCCACATGTGAAATCGGATAGCCACGCTTCTTCAGGTAGGCCATTTGCGCGGCAGCATCGTCCGGAGTGCTGTAGAGCATCGAAACCGGTATCATCGCGGGAAGGTTGTTGGTGATGCCGCTGGTGAAGAAGAGATCAAGGCCGGTCTGATCGCCCGCCGTGTTGATATCGGATTCGGAGTGCCACGGGTCGATGGAGGAACACAACGTTACGGTTTGATTCTGATCTGGCCGATGTTGGACCAAGTCGACGAACTCGTCATTCGGAGTGACCGTGCCGACGTAAATCTCGCGAATTGCATAGCCGGCGCCGCTCCTAGGATCTTTCGGGTCATGGGTTGCTTGCGCGCCGGTGTCGGCGGTATTCGACGACTCCGTCATCCAGATTCGCAGATGCCGCACGCGGATCGCAGACGACGTAAGTGGAAGTGTAGTTTTCCCGTCCTTGCCTTCTTTCACAACTCCATTCGGGAATGCGGTCCAGACCCCTGCGGTCGGATGCTCCATCGGCGACGAGGCTTCGCCACCGGGCTTCTCAGGAGTCCAATATTGGATCTCGTACTTTGAAGCAAAAGGATGAAGCCAATCAATGCGGATATGCGATACAGGTTCATGCGAGCCAAGATCAATTACGATCCATTGTGGATGTGCAGAATCTGGCTGCCCGGTGAATTTGCCCGCAAGGTACGGATTGCTCTTCCAGTAAGTCTCCGGATTCCCGTCGGTGAGTCTTGAATAGCCATGTTCGGCGCCGCCATTGCGCGTGTGGCCACGATGCGGGAGAGGGTATCCGTACGAGTGTCGGATGGACTCTTTTACTTCCGTGCTGCCCGTGAAGTATCCACGCTTGTTGGCTTGGTCGCTCCACGTGCCATTCGGATTCCAGTGCCAGGCCCCGATGGAGAGTTCTGTGTTCTGTCGATAGGTGATTGGTCCCCAGCCTGCAGATAGACATTGTTTGACCATTTCCGGCGTGTAGATCTTTTCGACGACGTCATGCGAAAGAATGTCCATCGAACTGCCTAAAGCCTGGTCCGGATCGAAGAGGATTGGCGTACTGGATGAAGACACCCGGACCGTGGGAATGGTCTTCCCTGCCGTGTTCCCAATGCTGGCGGTAACGAGCGGAGCCGGAATTGTGGTTAAGGTAGCAGCTGCACTCGCTGAGGCAAGGAACTGACGGCGCGAGATAGGTGGGGTTTTCATGACGGGGCAGTATAACGGAAACGCGCACGCATTTATGCAGAATCTCAGCCTGTGAAACGTTTCAATAGGGTTGCTAAGAGATGATTGGAGCCGCGTGTCGCTCGGCCTCTCTCTTTTGCGTGTCGAATTCGCTGTCCCCAGACGGGTTTCAATCATGAGCACTTCTCTAGAACACGAACTTAACTGCCAGCTGAATCTGCCTCGGGGCGTAGGCTGCATTCGGTTTCATAAAGTTGTTAGGCAGTTGGTAGTAACCAGGGTAGGGAGCCATATTCGCCGTCACGTCGCTTTGCGAGAAGGTGCTCTCGTTGGCAATCATGCCATTGGATGTAATGGTGACGCGCTGATTGTCGCGGTTGAGCAGATTGAAAGATTCGGCTGGAAAATTGAGCTTGTAACGTTCGCGGAACCGTATCATTTTCGAGATGCGCAAATCCGTAGTTGCGTAGTCTGGTCCGGTAAACGCGTTGCGGCTATATCCGGGCAGTCGATCATTGAGCCCGTTTCCATCCTGGTTTGGATCGCCGCTAACGGTTGCATTCACTGGTCGGCCAGAACCGTAGTTAATCACTGAGGAAATTCTCCAATCATTGAAGAAACGGCGGAGGAGTTCGTGGCCACGGTGAAATGGTCTCGGTTCGGCGGAGAGTGCCAGCACGAGTCGATTTCGTTGATCGGCAACGCTGAGACCTCGCTCGGTGCTGGGATTGAAAGAGTTTTGAACGGTTGCGGGTTGACCGGCAACGAGTGCGTCCTGTCCGTCGTCAATGGCACGCGCATATGTATAGGACAAACGAAAGTAGGTACCACGCGCAACGCGCCGGTTTATCGACACCGTAGCTCCGTTGTAGTTGCTCGAAGCTGCACTCTGAAATTCGTTGATGGCGCCCAGTTCTGCGATAGGCTGTCCCAGAGGATTGATGCAGGGTGGCCATGGCCACTCGAGCGTACGGGTGAACTGCCATGTGGAGAAAGAATCCACTGTGTAATAACTGCCCTCGAAAATAGAACCCGTCGANTCGAAGAGAGGATAGGTCATTGCAATTGGTTGTGGAAGATTCACGTCAAGCGCACGGATGAGATGCATTCCCCGAACATTCAGAAGCGAGATCGAAAGAGTGGTCCGATTGGCCACTTCTTTTTCAAGTGTCAGGCTCGACTGCTGTACGCGGGGGGTAACAAAATTTGGAGCGAAAGCTGATAGCTCGTGGGTCGCGCCCTGAGTGAACCCTTCCGGCAATGTACAGTTGGCAGCATTGAGAGGGCAGCTTATTAGTGCGTTGGGATAGCTCGGGAAGACTTGATGATCGTAATAATTGGAATTGTTGAGGAATGCATGGGAATTCGTCACGCCGCTTTCTGTCTGCAGCACCGAGCTTGAGCGAAAAATGCGTTGTTATAGTCGCCTCCGTCGATGAGGAAGGTATTTTGCGTTCCGCGAATGCCACCAAAAGATAGGTCGCCACTCGTCGCGGACGTCAGGCCGCCGGGGTCCTGCGTAACACCGGCGAGAAAAGAGCGAGATCGGAGAAGCGGCGACCGTTTAGAGGGAAATCATTGACGGAGCGCTCGTCCAGCAGCATGGAAACTGCTGCTGGCCTGGTTTCTACAGCAACGGGAGCTGCGGAAACCGAAAGGCTCTCCTGCGTCCCCGCCACTTTTAGCTTAAAGTTGATTTCCGCCGTTCCGCCCACATCCACGTGTAATTGTGGAGTCAGCTGGGGCGACATTCCATCGGCCTCGACGCGAACGGATATTCTCCTGGTGATAACAGTTCAATCGCGAGTGGCCTTCAGAGTCGCTGCTCGCGGAATAACGCGCGCCTGACGCAGCATTGACCACAACGACAGACGCTTGGGCGATCCGGGCACCAGCGGGATCAAGCACGGTACTCCGCAAGGCTCCTGTCGAACAGTCCTGGCTCAGAGCGCGAATCGGTACCAAACTAAGCGTCACAATCGAAACAAGGACACGGATGGTGTTGCGAGAAACGTGCATAGGCCGTCCTAAGCGCGAGATGGCACTCGGAGGGGGCGGCCCGGGAGGCGTTAACCGGATGCGAGGCGAAGCCGAACACGGAGGAGGACCGGATGGCACGTTCTATCGCAGGTGCGGCCGGGAAACTCCTCCTTTAAAAATGGAAACCGAATTCTGTATAGCACCGAGGCTGAAAACGATTCAGTAATCGCCAGAACTTTTTCGTAGGGATATTCCCAGATCGGGAAGCCAACAGCGTGGAGAAAGGAAAGCAGGGATGCGTTCTTGCATCCCTGCTCGATTGCATTTACTGAATTGTGACGGTCACTGGGACGGAGTGGCTGATCCCGGTCGCTGTGCCCGTAACGGTTACGGTTGCATGATGGTTGTTGGGGGAGTGATTGGAATAGTTTCCGCACGCAACCGTGAACGCGGTTCCGACAGTGAGCAGAGCCAGCATAGCGATCAGCATGAGGCTCTTTCCCTTTGCCGGGGAACGTCGGCCAGTTGCGAACAACGTCCCTAGTATGCCGAGCCCGGTGAAAATCAGCACTCCGGGATGTCCACCGTAGCCGCCTCCCGGAGCAGTCGCCGACGCGGAGATCGTCAGCATTGAGAAGTTGTGGCTACTCCCCGGAGTAATTGTGTTGGGATTGAAGTTGCAAGTAATTCCAGCCACCGGAGCGCATGAGAGCGTCACTTGGTTGTTGAATCCCCCCACGGCTGCAGACCCAATCGTGAGTGTGTTCGAGCCTCCCGCTGGAACGCTGACGCTTTGAGACGAGAAGTTCAACGAGAAGTCCGGGCCGCTGACCGTGGTCGCGGGAACGAATGTTCCAAATAGACCGTTCGTCTGGTCAGAGCCGCCTGCTGTGAAGTAGAGCGTATTGGGATCGCCCGTTCCGCCCGCACCGAACACCAATTCCCACAGGCCAGGTGTCGCAACGACTTGTCCAGCAGAGTTTGAGAGACTGCCAACGAACTGACCAGCGGTCGTGTACGCATTGATCTTGCCGTCCCCGAAGTTGCCGATCAGTATGTCATTCGAAAAGTCCCCAAACGTTGCTGGCGTGGAAACCATGCCCCACGGAGCATCCAGAACCGCTCCGGATGCGAAGTTCCCATGGAAGTTGCCCTCCATATCAAAGGCATCGACGAGGCCCAGTCCGTCCCCTATTTCGGGGTCATGTTTGGCTGGGTCCTGCTTCGCGTAGGCGACCAGGATCACGTTGTTGATGACCTTGACGTTGTGAGGAGCGAATCCAGCCGGCAGATGCGGATCAGTCAAATTGCCGACAAGATGCGTCGAATTGAAGTTGCGATCGAAGACGTCGATTTTGCCGCTGTTAAAGTTCGCAGCTAGAAGGAACGTACCCTCGATGTTGGTCAGCAGAGCAAGCCCTTTATAAACCGCGCCTGTAGCCGAGTTATCAACAACCGTAAATGCGTTGTTCTGACCGGTCCAAGCGGCGATGATGCCGTCTTCAGTGTCAAATAGGAAAGACGCGTTGCCGAAAAGCCCTGCCTGTTCATTGGCAACCGTTCCTGTCGGACATCCCTGAGGGCACGGGTTGTGCGCGGCCACCGGAATGCCGATGGTTGGTTGAACCTTATTGCCTTGCCCGTCGTACTCCGTCGACGTCCCGCCGTTATTGTTGGCGATCCAGAACGGCTGTCCGGGAATGAACGAGATGCCCCATGGATTCGAAAGCTGCCCGTCTGTGTGATTGGCCACACCAGCTGTATTGGCGACCAGATTGGTTTGCGAGTAGCCCGTGTGCTGTGCGAAAACCGAAGACACGCCCGAAATCATGAGCCACCCGAGTATCACTGCCCGAAAGGTCAGTGCTTTGAGATTCATTGTGTTTCCTCCTTGCGCGAATTACTCGGATCGACTCCAGAACTGGTGGTTCGTGGCGCTGCGTACAACGGTTAATCAGCTTGCGTTCCGCTCTGCAATCCGCTTACAGGATTGAAGGTACGTAGCCAAAAGACCTTGAGTGTCACGCGTGCGTCTTGACCTTGTAAAAAGCGGGAAGGAATGTCAGAAAATCGTCGGGAATTTGTAAACAGATTCGCAGAATGCCGGAGCCTTCGCGCGTTTGGCCTATGAGCGCTGACCAGAGCGAACTCTCATTGAAATCTGATATGTTGAGAGTCCCATTCCTGCGGAGAAAAACGCGACCGAAAGTGATTCGATCCTATAAAGGTGTAAAGCCGACGATTCCGGCCAATTGCTATATAGACGAGTCGGCGCAGATCATAGGCGATGTCGTGCTTGGAGAGCATGCTTCTGTCTGGATGAACGCCGTGGTGCGTGGCGACGTGCACCAGATCCGAATCGGTGCCTATTCCAACATTCAGGACAATTCGGTGCTTCATGGCATGAAGCAGCAGTGGGGGGTGTATCTGGGCGAGTACGTGACGGTCGGACACTCCGTGACACTGCATGGCTGCGTGATTGAGGACCGATGTCTGATTGGAATGGGATCGATCATTTTGAATGGAGCGCGAATTGGAGCAGGATCGATCATCGCGGCAGGGACGCTGATTCCCGAGAAGACAGTGGTCGAACCGGGATCGTTGTGGATGGGATCGCCGGGGAAGTTCCGGCGGAAACTGGACGAGTCGGACCAGGAAACCATCCTGCGGTATGCGCGAAATTATCTTGGATATAAGGATGAGTATTTAAAGGAGGTTGGCCGATAGCGACCGCCAGCCTTTCGGGAATTCGCGCGTATAGGAATTTGTTTAAGGAATTGTCATCCTGAGCGTAGTCTGGCGTTCGCGCGGTAGCGCGAATGGCAGACGTAGTCGAAGGATCCCTACCAGCTTGACCGAGGTTGACAGTCTCGGGACTCGCTTTCGGGATTCCTTGCCGCCTCACTGATTTCGCGAAGGTGGTAGCGATCCTTCGACTCCGCGAGCTGATGCGAGCTCGCTCCGCTCAGGATGACAAAGGATTAGACCAAAAATGATCAAAGCAGTTCGAGGAACACGGGATCTTTTGCCGCCGGAGACGGCGCTGTGGAATTTCGTAGAGGCGGCGGTGCGCGATGTCATGCGTGCGTACAACTTCCAGGAGATTCGCACGCCGATTTTCGAGTCGACCGAGTTGTTCGCGCGCGGAGTGGGTGAAGAGACCGATATCGTCAGCAAGGAAATGTACACATGGGAGGATCGGTCGAGGGCGGCGAGCGAAAAGGGCCAGTTTTTGACCTTGCGTCCCGAGAATACGGCGGGAGTTGTCCGTGCATATATCGAACACAAGCTTTGGGATCGCGGTCTGAACAAGCTGTATTACATCGGACCGCAGTTTCGACGTGAGCGACCACAAAAGGGACGTTATCGGCAGTTCTATCAGATAGGCGCTGAGGTTATTGGCCCTGCATCGGCTGGGAGCGAGTCACCCGCACGCGATGCCGAGATTCTCGAGATGCTCGCTACGCTGCTCGATCGCCTCGGAATCATAAACTGGAACCTGCAGTTAAATTCCGTTGGCTGTCCCAACGACCGTGCAAAATTCAATGACGCACTGCGGCAGGCGCTTGAGCCGGTGAAAGACAAGATGTGCGTCGACTGCCAACGTCGGGCGGTCACGAACCCTTTACGCGTTTTTGACTGCAAAGTTCCGGAGGATCAACCGATCATCGAGAAGCTGCCGCGCATCAGCCAGTTTCTCGACGAAGGTTGCCGCACGCACTTCGAAGCGGTACAGGCGATTCTGACTAAGGTTGGCGTTCCTTTCTCACTCAACGATCGCCTGGTGCGGGGACTCGATTACTACACGCGCACGGCATTCGAGTTCACTCATGGGGCGTTGGGTGCTCAAAACGCGATCCTGGGTGGTGGACGTTACGACGGACTATCAGAAGCGTTGGGCGGACCTGCGGCGCCGGGGATCGGCTTTGCCATCGGGGAAGACAGGCTTGTGATGTCGGTGCAGGAGAAGGCCTCAGCTGAAACCGTGCTGTGCAAACCGGACGTCTACATTGCCCCAATGGCCGGGATGAACGGGCAAGCTGCCAAACTTGCACGCGAACTGCGCCGTCACGATCTGGTGGTGGAACTAGGAGATGACTCTTTCCGGCTGAAGAAGTCATTCGAGGCCGCAACGAAGGTTGGCGCGACGTTCTTTCTGATCGTCGGCGAAAATGAGGTGAAGGCGGACGCGTTTGCGGTGAAGAATCTCGCGACCGGTGAGCAGGTGACTATTCCGCGCGCGGAACTGGCCGCTAAAATCCGAGAACTGATCAGACGGTTTAAGGAGCAAAGATGAGACACAGCATAGTCGCATTCGTACTTCTTTGTAGTGCCGTTGCTGTCGCGAGAGTTGGACAAACAAAAGCCGAGGATCCACCCAGTGAATTCGAACGCACGCTGATTACGGCTGAGAAAAGTTTTATCGACGCCGCGAAAAAGGGCGATGCAAGCTTCTTCAAACAGATGCTCACTCGGGATTTTTCATTCGTTTCGTACGATGGACAACTCTATGAGCGGCAGGACATGGTCGACCAATACAGCCAGCCGGGTACGGATATTCTGCCCTACGAGATGAAAGTCGTCGCAGCCGGAGAAGGAGTTGCGATCGTGACGTACAACGTTGTTTTCCGCGTACCACCTGCGGAGGATCAGGGGCCTCCGCCGCGGTATCAGCACTTCACAACGGTTTGGATCAAGCAGGGTGAGGGATGGAAGATGAAATTCCAGCAGATGACCGCGTCGCACTGGGGCGATTGGTAAGAATTCGCATTTACTTTTGATTGTTGATTGACGCGGGCGCTTACCTGCCAAATAACCATTCATTAATTGTTTTAACCGTGACAATTGTCATCTGCAATGGTTGACGAATCGCACTAGTGCGTGCATTCTTAGCGCGCTAGGCTCGCAGGGACGTTTGAAATCCCAGCCTGCAAGGAGCAGAACGTGAATCGAAAATTTGCCTTGATATTGTTTGTGATCTTGATCGCAGCATCTGCCGTCGCTCAAATGGGCGGACCTCCGGGACCGGAGGTGAAAAAGCTCGAGTACTTTGTTGGAACCTGGACCACTGAGGGCACGATTGCCCAAGGCCCGTGGGGAGCAGGCGGCAAGTTTACCGGGTCTGGGACAACCGCGTGGCTGCCGGGCAACTTCTTCGTCAAGACCGAGTCCGAATCCAAAATGCCGCCCGAGATCGGGGGCGACAACAAGGCTGTGATGGTCATGGGTTACGACACGCAGCAGAGTACCTATACGTCGGACAGGTACACCAGCATGGGTCAACATGAAAGCTCAAAAGGAGCATTGAGCGGCGACACTTGGACCTGGACCAATACTTCGAACTACGGCGGGATGGAAATCCAGGGAAAAATGACCATCAAAACGCTATCCCCGACCAGCTATACGATCAAATTCGACATCTCCATGGACGGCAAGAACTGGATGCCGTTCATGGAAGGTAAAGCGACGAAGAAGTAGTCTGTAATGTGTCGGGTAAAGAGCCTCAGCTTTGCCGCTGAGGCTTTTTTGCTTAGTACTTTCCTTTGCGGAACTGCTCCGGGTATTCCGACTTCCGAGCGGCAATTGCCCGCGCGGATTGGTCGGCTTCGACAAGCGGTAGTAGGATATTTTCGGGGCCGACGTCATCATGAAAATCATTCGCTTGTCTTCGATTGCACTTTTGCTCGCATTTGTGGCACTACGTGGCGCTTCGGAGCTCCGCGCACAGGATGCCAAAGATTCTGGCCAATCGAATGAAAAGTCTGCCGACAAGAGCACGACGGCCAGCACAGACGACAAAGCCTATTCCGGCATGTACAGCTTCCGCAGAGACGGTGAGTTTGTGCAACTGACCGTTGAAGACGGCGGTTCTGTGACTGGTTTTGTTTCGAGATTTGGAGACGGAGAGAGCGACAAGGGTGCCTTTCTCGATCAATTCTTCAAGACCGGTAAACTCGAGGGTGGCAAGCTCAGCTTCACCACCGAGACTGTGCACGGTGTTGGGTTTGAATTTCAGGGCACGGTGGAGCGTGGAGAGGGAAAGAACCCCGGTGACGAAGCATATTTCGTTCTCAAGGGCACTCTAACTGAGAACATCAGTGACGCAACCAAGAAAGTGACGCCTCATTCGCGTCCGGTTGTCTTGAAGATGTTTCCGCAGGAAGCTTCACCCGCGCCGGCATCGAGAAACTAGCACCAACCTCGGTCAATGCCTAAGATTCTGTGTTCCACTCGTGAATTTCTGGGTTATTGTCCTGCCCTGGCAGGGGAGAGATTCAATCGGCCAGCGGATTTCTTGCGTGCACCGTCCTGACCATAGACCAAGTCTGGACTTCCGTCGGAATTGGAAGAGGCTTCCGCCAGCGTTTCTGCCAAAGATCGATAAGAGCGGCTGATCTCAGACCCATCCTGCAAAACGATTGGCGTGCCGTGATCGATTGAAGGCGAAATCTGCTGGTAAGCGTTGGGTACCTTCCAGAGAACTTTGCAGTTTGTGGCTCGCTGCACGTCTTCTTCGGTAAATCCGGGAATCTTCTTATACCGATTCAGGATGAGGCGCATCCGGTCGCGGCCCGTTCCTTCTTCCAGGAATGCATGAATGAGGCTGGCACTTTTGAGTGACACCACATCCATCTGGGCAACCATGAGCACAGCATTGGAAAGCTCAGACAGCAGGCGGGTGGTGGAATCTAGACGACTAGAGGCATCGACCACCACGAAGCGGTAGTGGTTCACGACTAAATCAAACAGCCGGGCCAACTCTCCGGGTGTCGGCTCGGTAGGGTACGGTTGCTCCGGCCCCGCGAGCAGGTGAAGGCTCTCTTTCGCTGTGGTCATCATGCCATCGAGCAAAGAAACGTCCATGCGATGCAGATTCTGAAGAGCATCCAGAACCCCGAATTGGGGACGCAAGTTTAGGTGAAGTGCAGCATGGCCGATGGGAGCAAAATCGAGTAATGCAACGTCGCCGTGTGACTGTTGGAGAGCCAGCGCGGTATTGACTGCAGCAGTCGTGCAACCGGCTCCTCCTTTGGCGCTGAGGAAGGTGAAAACCCGCGCACGGCCCGCAGCTCCCGCGGAACGCGTCCGCGTTGAACTATACCGAGTCAGGGCTTCCAGCAAGGCATCGGAACCTGCGGACTGGTCCAGGAATTCACCGGCGCCTGCACGCATACTGGCAACGATGACTGCCGGCTGACTCATATCGCCGTTGGCGAAGATAGCGATCTGAAGCGTCGTAGCCTTGATTAATTCAATGGTGCGTATGGCCCGCTGAGGATCGTGCGAAACGGTATCGACGATGACGACTTCTGCGCGGGACTCCTGGAGCTGGCGAAGAATCGAATCCGTGGGGCCCGAGGGAAATCCGACATGAGCGAAAACGGCGCGACCGAGTTTCGTGGCTTCCAGACGCGTCTGAAGCGCGGATAGTTGTTCCCGATCCTCAGTCAGGACGGCTACTGCAATCCCATGCATAGCGCGGTGCTCGCCGAATTCTATCGGTGTCTGCATGTTAGAAAGAGAAGGTACCTTCCGCCAAGTGACCTAGGTAATGGAAGACATCATTATTGAAGTTGCCGAATGCACGCTGCGTAGCGAACCACACAACATGTCGGTGAATGGCTGGGAGGAAATGCACGGTACAGGAAATCCTCAGTCCCACGTTGGAGCGTTGCGAAATATTGTAAGCCAGAGGACTCCGGTTGAAAAGCCCAGTCTGGCGGCAGGAGGGATATTCATCAAGAGACGGTCCCCCGGCCCTAAAGCTAGATTCTGTCACGTAGTGCTTAACCACTAGCGGGCAGAAGTATGGGCCACTGGGCGTTCTTCCTCATGCTGCGGATGTAGAGACGCGACCCGTCCTAGACTTGAGGAAGATTCGTTTGGTAGATATTCGTAGCATTCCAGTCGGACAGCGACGCCAATCTTGGTCTCGGAGCCAGTTCCGGCGTTGGGAGGTCCCGCAGGGCGCGTAATACGGAGGATTCGTCCGCGGCAACGTACGGGCATGCTGTCGCCAAGAGTGATTTCCGACGGCATGCGCAGGGTTAGTTCGATTTCCGCGCCCTCGTCCAGCGGTGCATCCGTGAAGAAAAAAACGCCCCGAGAGCTCAAATCCTGAGTGAAGCCGACGCCCTCAACCAAACCAGATGCCTGCCGCAGGGAGACAGGGAGCAGGTAGGGGAATCGCTGACCCACCCGGCGTTCAACCCTTACTGGAGAAGAAGTCATAGATTCACTTCCTTACTGGGGGACCGCCGAAAAACACAGGCCAGTACTTTAGCGCAGTACGCATCACAAGAGAAGTCGCAAGTTAGTTACAGTCCCGAAACTTTTCAACTCCATTGTTCGCTAGAGCTTGGAGGGAAAGCGGAGATGATTTACTGCCGGGGAAACCCTCGGTGGCTGTGGAAAAATGGGAGTGGCGCCGACAATCACTGCAGCCTCAGCAACGATTATCTGAAGTCAGGGCGATAACAATATCATCTAAACATCGACCTGGCTGATACGAAACCGTTCATGCAAGATTCCGAGCAAGCGGATCATGAAACGCCTGCAGCGCCAACGTTGAACTGGCAGGCCGCAGGGAGAGCCCTGCGGCACCGTAATTTCCAGCTTTTCTTCAGCGGACAACTCATATCGCTGATTGGTACCTGGATGCAGACCGTTGCGCAATCATGGCTGGTCTACAGGCTGAAAGGGTCGGGGTTTTTATTGGGGGCGGTAGGATTCGCCAGTCAAATTCCCGTATTTCTGTTTGCGCCGTTGGGAGGGATCACGGCGGATCGGTCGAACCGTCAGAAGGTCGTGATCGCAACCCAGACAACCTCCATGATCCTGGCCTTGGTGCTGGCTGCCTTGACACTGACACACCGGGTGACAGTTAACGAAATCTTCATTTTGGCTGCACTCCTGGGAATTGTGAATGCTTTCGATATACCCGGCCGACAGGCGTTTCTAGTCGACATGGTCGGCAAGGAAGACCTGATGAACGCCATTGCACTGAATTCCTCGATGTTCAACGGAGCCCGCGTAATTGGGCCTGCAGTTGCCGGAGTTTTGGTGGCGCGATTAGGCGAGGGGTGGTGCTTTTTTGCCAACGGTGTGAGTTATATCGCGGTCATCATCGGGCTTTTGCTGATGCGGGTCCACGCACCGGCGCGAGCATCCGCACACACGTCGCCATTGGAACACATCGTCGAAGGATTCCAATTCGTCAGCCGGACTGCTCCAATTCGCGCGCTCCTACTGCTTCTGGGACTGGTCAGCGTCACCGCTATGCCATATGTGGTGTTAATGCCGATCTTCGCGGACCGGATCTTGCATCGAGGGGGACAAGAACTGGCCTCGCTGATTGGATCACATGACTTTGGAGCAGTGCGGCTCGGAATATTGATGGGCGCCGCCGGGGTTGGTGCGCTGCTGGGCGCGTTAACGCTCGCGATTCGTTCTGGGCTGAAGGGATTGGGAAGGTGGGTCTCCGTATGCTGCGCGGGGTTCGGAATAAGTCTGATCCTGTTTGCGTTCTCCACATCGTTTTGGTTGTCGGTTGCTTTGCTTCTCCCAGCAGGTTATTTCATCATGCTCCAGATGGCGTCTTCGAATACCCTGATTCAGGCAATGGTTCCCGACGCTCTGCGCGGACGGACGATGGCTGTCTATTCCATGATGTTCATGGGAATGGCGCCTATTGGTGCATTACTCAGCGGCGCTGTGTCAGACCGTCTTGGCGCCCCATGGACGGTGGCCATCGGAGGGCTGGTTTCGGTATTCGGAGCGTGGTGGTTCAGCATACAGTTGCCGAAGGTGCGCGCTGAAGCACGCCAGTTGATCATGATGCAAGCCATGGCGGGCGGAGAACCTGCGGAAGAAATGACTACGCCGA
>AP72_2010_repI_A100DRAFT_1000118_pt1 | contig 14191 bp, 13 predicted proteins | sample AmaPasrepliIA100_FD_9193 | JGI IMG/M metagenome (IMG submission 9193)
GAGCCGAGGCGTTGGCGAATGACCTGAGGCTCGCCCCACTCCATGGGTGAGGGAATTCCGACTGGGGGAGGCATGTAGCGAGCGGAGACGGCTGTGGTGCGGCCGACGAGCAATTCCGGAGGCCAAGTAGAAAATGCGAGCATGCCCCCGCTTTTAAGCACACGCAGCATCTCGGAAATAGCAACGTCGGGAGAAGGAGCAAAGATGTGGCCGAATTGGCTTACGACCACATCGAATCGATCGTTCGGAAAAGGGCGGTGCTCAACATCTGCCTCGAACCATTCGATCTCAACCTGTGCGACGCGGGCGTTCTCGCGAGCATATTCCAGAAGTTCGGGTGTGAGGTCAGCAGCATCGACCAGGGCTCCATTGCGCGCGGCGGTGATAGCTACAACTCCCGGTACCGCTGCCGACGTCCAGGACTCGGTCACCGGGGCGGATTCCGGCGAAGCTTACCAACCGAGCCGCGGCAGGTGTCGTAACCGCTTCCAGGGGCGCGAAGTTCTTCCAGCTTTCTTTCTGAGCTCGTTTGAATTCGGCAAGAGCGTCCATAGGCTTTTCGGAGAGTCTAGCAAACGCGCCGCAGCCCAGTGCGTAGCGTCACAAATTGCGTTCCATCGCGAGCGTATAATAAGCCGTTTGCGTTTTTGAGGAGTTTTCCCGCCATGTCGAAAGCCACCCAAGTACAACATGAACTGCCACTTGCGCGCCGGATGTCGCGGCTGGGAACCGAAACAGCCTTCGAGGTGCTCAATAAGGCCCGCGCCTTGGAGCGCCAGGGAAGAAGCATCGTACATCTGGAAATCGGCGAACCGGATTTCGATACCCCTGCAAACGTCGTGGAGGCGGCGGTCGACGCATTGCACAAAGGGTGGACGCACTACGGTCCGTCGGCCGGGCTACCTGAGCTGCGGCAGACTCTGGCCGACTATGTCAGCAGAACCCGCGGTGTGACAGTGACGAGCGATGAGGTCGTGGTCGTTCCGGGTGGCAAGCCTATTATTTTCTTCTCAATTCTCTCACTTATTGATGAAGGGGATGAAGTAATCTATCCGAATCCTGGATTCCCCATCTATGAGTCGATGATTCAGTATGTCGGCGGAAGGGCTGTCCCGATCGCGTTGCGGGAGGAGCGGGATTTTGCGCTGGATGTGAATGAGTTGGAATCGCTGATCAGCGAACGCACGAAACTGATCATCATCAATTCGCCGCAAAATCCGACGGGAGGCGTGCTGCAACGCAGGGACATCGAGCAGATCGCGCAAGTCATTGGCGACCGGAACATCATGGTGCTGTCGGATGAGATTTACAGCCGCCTGCTGTTCGACGGCGGTCACCACTTCTCGATCATGTCGGTGCCGGGGATGCAGGAGCGGACCATCCTGCTGGATGGGTTTTCCAAGACTTATGCGATGACGGGATGGCGCATGGGCTACGGCGTGATGCGGCCCGACCTCGCTGCGCATATGACACGGCTGATGACCAACTCAAACTCTTGTACCGCGAGCTTCACGCAGGTCGCGGGGATTGAGGCGATTCGCGGCGATCAAACGTCGGTCGATCAGATGCGAGATGAGTTCCAGCGGCGGAGAGACGCGTTTGTGGCGGGACTGAACAAGATCAAAGGGTTCTCGTGCCGCATGCCGAAGGGCGCGTTTTACGTTTTCCCGAACATCAAAGCGACGGGTTGGAAGTCAAAGCCACTGGCGGATGCGCTGTTGGAGCAGGCCGGCGTAGCAGCGCTGTCGGGCACGGCTTTTGGGGCGTTTGGGGAAGGATATCTGCGGTTCAGCGTGGCGAATTCACTGGAGAATTTGCAAGAAGCTCTGCAGCGGATTGACGAGTGGACTAGGAAGAATCTGTAGGGCAGCAGATAGCACCTGGCATTTGGCAGTTAGACAATCCACTTCAAACTCACCACAGGGAACACAGGGTTTCACAGGGTCCGAACTAATCAACGCTTCTTCATTGCAAGGAACTTCGCATGCCAGCTAAGAAGAATTCGCGTACGACTTCTCCTAAGGCTAGCCGCATTGATGCGCCGGGGTATGGATTCCCCACCAGCACTAGAGGCCTGCTGCCGTGGACTTGGGCGGAGCAGCGGCTGAAGAAATCGCACAACTATTGGATCACCACGGTCAAACAGAACGACTTCGGGAAGCCGGCTCCTCACACGATGGTGGTCTGGGGATTGTGGCAGGATGGGCGATTCCTGTTCTCGACTGGAAGCACGTCGCGCAAGGCGCGCAATCTGGAACAGAATCCCAACTGCATCGTGTGCACGGAGCTTGCGCAGGAAGCGATCATCCTGGAAGGAGTGGCGGACATTGCTGATGTCGCCGCGCGGAAGAAGATGCTCCCCACGTATGAGCGCAAGTACAAGTTTGATATGTCGACGATGAAGGATGACATTTTGTCGATGAAAGAACCCGTGTATGCGGTGCGGCCGCGGGTTGTGTTCGCAATGTGGGAGAAGCATTTTCAGGATAAGTCGACGCGTTGGAAGTTCGAATAGGCAGAATTCGAAGTTGAATGGCGCTGACTGCCGACAGCAATTCGTGAACTGCCATTATTATTTCGATTTAAAACCCAACATTCACATGGAGAGTTCGTAACTACCTACGCGGACCGCGTCCGCAAGAGTTTTGGCAAGCAAGCTTTCATGTCGACATTGGGGGCCGAGTTAACAAATGTTGGCGAAGGCATTGTCGAAATTCGAATGCCATTTTCCCCGAGTCTGACGCAGCAGGACGGATACGTCCATGCTGGCGCGGTAACGTCGATCCTGGATTCGGCTTGCGGCTACGCAGCTTTGAGTGTTGCTCCCGCTGACCACGAAGTTCTCACAGTCGAGTTCAAAGTTAACTTGCTTGCGCCCGCTGTAACCAAGATTTTCGTCGCGAAGGGACAGGTCAAGAGAGCCGGCACAAGGCTGACGGTCTGCACGGCAGATGCATTTGCGATTAACGGCGAGGATCAGAAGGTGATCGCGACCATGCTGGCCACAGTCATCAATCTGCCGATTGCAGACGCAAACTAGCGGTATTCGCCGCACACAACCTCCATTACTTTCGTTACCCGCCAGGTACACTCGCGGTCACGCGTTCGCGCGATTGTCCCACCTATAATCTGAATCAAGCCACATAAATAAGGCATATGCGGTGTGCATCGGCCACCGGAGTGTGCGAGTTTGTGGCTGAGTGCGACGTTAACAAAGCCAGGTGATGGGCAAATTCCGATCACAAACTGAAGAGCAATCGGCCTGGATCTATAATCCGTGGCTCGACTTGATCGTCGGCTGCGGAGCCTGGTCGGCGCCGTTATTGCTGCTCGCGTACACGACTATGGCGTCGAGCACGCGGACCTGGTCGTTGGCGTTTTATGCCATGGCGCTGTTGTTCAATTATCCGCACTACATGGCGACGATTTATCGCGCCTACCATCGCGCGGAGGACTTCGAGAAATACCGCATTTTTACTGTGCACACGACCGCGCTGGTGGTGATGACACTGTTGCTCTCGCACTTCTGGGGGCGGCTACTGCCGTGGATTTTCACTATTTACTTGACGTGGAGTCCGTGGCACTACAGCGGGCAGAACTACGGACTTTTCATGATGTTTGCTCGGCGCGCGGGAGCTCAGCCGGAAAAGAGCACGCGGCAGGCGCTCCACGGGGCGTTTGTAGCGTCGTATCTGATCTTGTTTCTGGGATTCCATACGGGGAAATCAGCGGATCCCTTATTCGTCTCGATGGGAATTCCTGCTGTGGTCAGCCGCTGGGAGCAGATGATTCTGGTCGTGGCTTTCGTGGTGCTTTCAGCGTATGGGTTGATGAAATTGTCGGGTCAGACGGGATGGAGAAAGCTAATTCCGTCGCTCACTCTGTACTCGTCGCAATTTTTGTGGTTCCTGTTACCGGCCGCGGTCTCGTTTCTGCGTAGGGTAGAGGTTCCCCAGAACCGCTACAGCACGGGCGTGCTGGCTGTGATGCATTCTGCGCAGTATCTCTGGATCACGAGCTACTATGCCCGCCGCGAAGCTGGGGATGAAGCGGGTGAGCAGGGACGCAGTTGGCGCCCGCTGGCGTATTTCGGTGTGTTGATAGTGGGTGGCATTGCGCTGTTTGTGCCGGGACCGTGGTTGGCCAGCCGCGCGTTTCATCATGACTTCAGCACAAGCTTCCTGATCTTCACGTCGCTTGTAAACATTCACCATTTCATTTTGGACGGCGCGATCTGGAAGCTGCGCGACGGCCGGATTGCGGCCCTGTTGCTCAGTTCGAAAGAGAGTGTGACGAGCGCGGTTGCAGATGCCGGTGGAAGTTTTGCGTCGGGCCTCCGCTGGATGGTCGGAAGCAGCAGGGGTGCGAGACGCCTGCGGATCGGTTTGGCGATGGCGCTGCTGATCTGGGGCAGCATCGATCAGGTGAGACACTATCTGGCTTTGCACAGTGACGACCTGCGCGATCTTGAGCGGGCCGCAAAGTTGAATTCGTTTGACAGCCAGCTACAGGGTCGTCTGGCGAAAAAGGAACTGGAGATTGGGGAAACGCAGGCGGCCGAAGATGCATGGAAGCGGGCTATCACGGCGAATCCGGCAGATCCGGCTGCACGGCAGGCGCTGCTGCGATTCTTGCTTGCGCAGAAGAGATTCGACGAGGCGTTCACTCTGACTGAGGCTTCGTTGAAGTATTCCCCGAAGGACGCGAATCTGCTGATCGATCGCGGCTTGCTGATGATGCAACGTGGCAATACGAGTGAGGCGCTGGCGAATTGGACTCAGGCGCTGAAGATTGATCCGAATGAGTATGTGGCCCACCTGTATCTGGCGCATGAACTGGATCGTGAGGGAAAATCAGCGGATGCAGCCATGCATTACTGGAGCTATCTGCAGCGGGCGGGACAGCAACCCGCTGCACCTCCAGCACCTGACATTCTGATCGGGATTGTGCTGCGGATGGCAGATTGCCAGGCGCGGTCGTCGAAACCGGATCTTGCGCTGAAGTCGTATCAGATGGCAGAAAAGCTGGCGGCGCAGACTGGACAGGTGAAGCTGGAAAGCATCGCGGATGTGAACCAGGCTCAGTTGCAGGCAAAGGCCGGGCAGGTGAATGAGTCGCTTCGGCTTTACCGGCATGCTTTGGAATTGGACGATGCCATCGGGGACAAATCCGCCAGCGCGGTGGACTGGTTTGCCTACGGAAGTTTTCTTGACCAGGCGGGCTTTGGGGCGAGGTTGGCCTATGCCTGCGTGGTGAAATCGGAGCTGATGAGCAAGTCGGGGTCGAATCCGACAGTAACTGCGTCGGCTGCGGCGAGCCGGCGGGCGCTGGAAAAGAGGCTCGGTGCAGAGGCAGTAGCGATAAAGCGGAATCCTGAGCCGGTGTTGAAGGATGCTTGGAGGGTCCAACGCTAGCAGAGAGCGCGTACGACTGAGGCTCAAAATCTTAGAACGCGGAGGACGCAGAGAACCTCGCGCAGAGAATGCAAAGAAATTCATCAATTCTCGATTTGCGCAATTTCTGGCACCAGGTTGTTTGCATCTTACGAGGTAATTGACACCCAGGTGTTAGTGGCGAACAATTAACTATCCCTGCAATTTTTTATAGTTGTTTTCCCTGAGGAGGAAACAAGTGTATGGCCGATGAAGGCGAACAGATACACATGGAGAGTGGTTCGAACGCGGGCAAATGGATTCTGTTGATCGTGGCGGTGCTTGTTGTGGCCGCTGCGGCGTATGCGCATTACACCACGCACCTGGCCCTGGAAAAGGTGACCAATGACTTGGCTTCCAGCCAGGCGCAGGTCAAGGAACTCCAGCAACGCATGCAGACGGCTGAAGCCCAAGAAGAGACTCTGGCGCAGCAGGCCGGCATGACGAAGAAAGAATTGGCGCAGCGGACCGCGCAGCTGCAGGCCGAGCAGAAAGCGGCCGCGGCTCGCCTGGAGAAGGCGCAAAAGGAGTCGATCACAGCGGTCACCGGCGACATCGCGGGCGTGAAGACCGATGTTGGAGGCGTGAAGACGGATCTGGGCAATACCAAGGCCGATTTGGAAGCCACGAAGGCAAAGCTCTCAACGGCAGTGGGAGACCTCACCGGACAGAGCACCCTGATTGCTGCGACGAGGTCTGACCTCGAGCTGCTGAAGCACAAGGGTGACCGCAATTACTATGAGTTCACGCTGCTGAAGGGCGCGAAACCACAGCCGGTTTCAACCGTTAGCCTGCAACTGAAGAAGGCGGACACGAAGCGGGGCAGGTTCACGCTGAACGTGACTTCCGACGACAAGACGATCGAGAAGAAAGATCGCAACGTCGCCGAACCCATTCAGTTTTACTCCGGCCGCGAGCACCTGCTGTTTGAGTTGGTGATCTGGACGGTCGACAAAGATAAGGCCACCGGATACCTGAGTACGCCGAAGGGCGCTCCGGTTCCAGTGACTGCATCACCCACAACGGGTAGCGGGTTTTGAGCGGAATCGTTTTCCCGGGCGGGCATGTTCTCTTGCAGATCGCGCTGCGCACGGGGGTGATTTACCTGCTGGTGCTGATTGGTGTCCGTTTAAGCGGCAAGCGTGAGGTCGGACAGATGACCCCGTTCGACCTTACGTTACTGCTCCTGCTTTCGAACTCCGTACAAAATGCGATGACCGGGCCCGACACGTCGCTGATGGGCGGCGCGATCGCGGCGTGTACATTGCTCGTGCTGAATTACCTGGTCGCGGAGGTTTCCGGGACAAATCGGCGCTTCCGGCGATTGATTCAAGGGCAGCCCACGCTGCTGATCCATGATGGCAAGACGATCGAAACGCATATGGCAAAGGAGCACGTCAGCGTGGATGAACTGCTGCGTGCTCTGCGTGAGCATGGGATCAGTTGCATCGAACAGACGGCGCTCGCCGTTCTGGAAGTGGATGGATCCATTTCCTGCCTGAAGTACGAGGAGATCAAGCCGGACGCGAACACGCATCTGGTGCGGCGGAGATTTCTGCAGAAGAAATCCTAAGCAAATTCTTTTTGACCATAGAGATCACAGCGTTTCACAGGGAAGACTTTCTGTCAGCCTCTGTGTCCTCCGTGGTAAATGAATTACTCCGTCTTCAAGAATTTGATGCAAACGGGCTGTCCCACCTCCAAGGTTTTCCCCGTGGCCGTCAGTTTGCCCGTGTTCTGATCGATGCGGAACACTACGATATTGTCGGACTCCTGATTTTCCGCGAAGAGCAGAGCTCCAGTTGGATCGATAGCAAAATTGCGTGGAGTCTTACCTTGAGTGGACGTGTGCTCAACCGCTGTGAGCGTGCCTTTGGCCGGATCAATTGAAAACACGGCGATGCTGTCGTGTCCGCGATTTGAGGCGTAGAGAAATTTTCCCGAAGGATGAACTTCGATCTCGGCATCATCGTTCTCGCCTTTGAAGTCCTCCGGTAGTGCTGAGATAGTCTGAATACGATTAAACGTGCCGGCTTTTGACGCGAAGGAGAATGCCGTAACGGTGGAGGCCAGTTCCGAGACAACGTAAGCGTATTGTCCCGATGGATGCAGCGCGAAGTGGCGTGGTCCCGCGCCGGCGTCGAGCTTGGCGAATGGGGGATTGTTAGGTTTGAGGGAACCTTTTCCCTTGTCAAACTTGTATGTCAACAACTGGTCCAGTCCGAGATCATCCACGAAGGCGAAGCGCTCGTCGGGCGAGAGATCGATCGAATGAGCATGAGCCGCTTCTTGTCGCTTGGGATTGATGCTATGCCCGGTGTGCTGTACGAACGCGGTGGCTTCTCCGAGCTTGCCATCGGTTGAGATGGGGAAGCTGGCGATACTGCCCCCGGTGTAGTTGGCGACGAGAACATACTTGCCGGAGACATCTACCGTGATGTAGCAGGGGTCGGCGCCGCGCGAAGAGACTTGGTTCAGAAATGTCAGCTTGCCCGAAGAGCGGTCAATGGAGAACGCGCTCACTCCGCCGCTGTTGGGGCCTTTGTAGTTCTGAATTTCGTTCACTGCATAAAGGAAGCGTCCGTTGGGATGAATGGCGACCCATGAGGGATTCGTGGTCTCGGCGGCCAACCCGAGAGGAGTGAGTTCGTGCGTAGCGCCATCGTACCGGTAGGCGTATATGCCTTTGCTGGAGCTCTTTTCCTGCGTGTAGGTGCCGACGTAGAGAAGATACTTGCCGTCCTGAGCCGGAGCGAGGGAGCTTAGCAGTACTGCCAGGACAAGAATGGACGAGCAGCGAAGACGCGATAAGTTCATGCCGCTATGGAAACGCATCTGGCGAATTCGCGCAAGAGGCTCACTTGCCCAGAACGATGGGGACAGTCTGGTCATAGGGCCAGATGACGACCGCCAGTGCCTGCCGTTGATCGAAGGCCTCGAGCTTGACGGGGAACGCGACAATGATCGTGCGGGTCACACCCTCCCCGGGTTGGATTTTTGTTTCAGGAGTCAGAGGCTGTTGCGCACCACTTTTTAGAGTGGGGAAGGCCTGAAAGTAGCGGTCAAAATCGATGGCGGATACGGCGTCGACAACGGAATCCCCGCTTTGCGCCTTGATCGAACCCTGCAAAGTGCGGACATAGAGGATCTTGTCGCTGGTGTTATGCAGCGTGAAGGTGAGTGCCACCATCGTCGAATCCTGGCCGGGAATCTGCACGGCAACAACGTTGTCGAGGGTACCAGAGGCCTGCGGCTTGGCTCGTTTCAAGAAAGAAACGATGAACACGACCACGATGACTGCTCCGACCGTGATCAGAAGGATTCGCGCCGGCGGCAGATTCTTCTTGGCGGTGCCGTATTCTTCGCCGATGTTGATCGTGGGGCCTGAGGGCGTTGTGGGCGGTTGCGGAGTGGTGGGGGGATTGGACATGGAGTTTTTCCTAGGGGCTGATTCTACGCTTGCTCAGAGGGTGGCGTCGCTCGTTCTGTGATGCGAACAAGACAATTCTATGACCGCTGAGGTCGCTGAGAATTGCCGCAGAGAACGGTGAGAGGCAAACGCCAAACAATCAGACGATTCGCGCTCGCACCCTGCGAGCCCGCGACGGCACACCGCCAGAGGCTGCGCTACCAGCCGTGCTTCATGGCTTTCGCAAATTTTTCTTCGGGCAGGGTGTTTAGCACATCGTCTTTCGTGAGCCAGGCGCGGCGGGCTTGAAGGACTCCGAAGCGGATTTTTTCCATGTGCGAGGTATGGTGTGCGTCCGTGTTAATGACGATCTTTACCCCGTGCTGCTTCGCCTGGCGAAGGTTCACATCGTTCAGATCCAGGCGGTCCGGGTATGCATTGAGCTCCATCGCAACTTTATTCTTGGCCGCGGCGGTGAGTACCGCGTGCATATCGAACGCGTAGGAATCCCGACGGAGCTGTATGCGGCCGGTAGGATGTCCAATCACCGATGTGTTCGGGTTGCTGATCGCTCTTAGCAGGCGGTCAGTCATCTTGGCCGGTTCCTGATTGAAGACGGAATGAACACTGGCAATCACGATGTCCATTTGAGCTAGAACAGCGTCCGAGAGGTCGAGATCGCCTTCGGGAAGGATATCGACCTCGATGCCGGCAAAAATCGTGATGCCATCAAATTTCTTCCCGGCGGCGCGAATGCGGGCGATGTGCTCGACTGCGCGCTTGTCATCGAGGCCGTTGGCGAAAGCAAGGTTCTTGGAGTGGTCGGTGATGGCCATGTATTTATAACCGTGAGCCTTGGCAGCTTCGGCCATCTCTTCGATCGTATTCTTGCCGTCGGTTTCTACCGTGTGCATGTGCACATCGCCTTGCAAGTCCTCTTGCGTGACGAGTGCGGGTAGCGTGTGTGCCTGGGCCAGATCGATTTCGCCGAGATTCTCGCGCATTTCAGGCGGAATATAGTCGAGCTTGAGTTTGGCGTAGATTTCTTCTTCGGTTTTTCCTGCGACCGGCTTCTCGCCTTCAAGCGTGGCAAGGCTGTATTCGTTCAGCGTGTAGCCCATTTTGAGCGCGCGCTGGCGAAGTGCGACGTTGTGTGCCTTCGATCCGGTGAAGTATTGCATGGCGGCGCCGAAGGATTCGGGTGGAAGTAGCCGTACATCCACCTGCATGCCGCTGCGCAGATGGAAGCTGATCTTGTTATCTCCTCGCGCGATGATATCCATCAGCGGCGGATATTTCGCGACGTGATCGATGGCTTCCTGGCGTCCGGCCTCGGTGCAACAGGATGTCCCCGTGACCAGGATGTCGAGATCGCCCACGGTTTCACGTCCGCGGCGAAGAGAGCCGGCGGGAGTGATCTTGTCGATGCCTTTGAACTGCGTAATGTGGGCAATGAGTTTCTCTGCTTCTTCCTCGGCGGAGTCGATCAGGAACCGGCCGCCGATTCGCTTGTAATCGGCGATGGCCTTCAGCAACTTGGTTTCGTGTTTCTCTCCCATGCGGGGCAAAGTGCGGATCTTGCCCTCGCGTGCCAGTTTCTCAACTCCATCGATGTCAGAAACTTTGTAGGCACTCCAGATGAGGGCAATCGTTTTAGGGCCTAGTCCCTGGATTTTCAGCAACTGCAGCATCGAGGGGTGATATCTCTCGAGCAATTCTGTCTGGGCTGCGATCTTGCCCGTGCTGAGCAGCTCTTTCAGCTTATCGAGCATGCCCTTGCCGAGGCCCGGGATTGCGAGCACCTGCTTGGGGTCGCTGATAATGTCTTTGATTTGCTGGGAGTGATTCTCAATTGCCTGGGCAGCATTGCGGTAGGAGCGTATGCGGAACGAATCCTGGCCATCGATCTCGAGCAGGTCGGCGGTTTCGGACAAAACGTTAGCGATAGCCTTGTTGTCCACGCACTCAAAGATAAACCAAAGCGAGGGTGGAAGACTGAGAGCAGAGAATTCAGCGCAGGGCAAAACACACTACTTTCACGCCCCTAGGGAGTACAGAGAATTCGACACGTCATTTGGAGGGATCTAGCGAGAGCGTCGAGCGGAGCGGAGAAACGTGCAGACGCGTGCTTGGTCCTGTTACGCTTTGATTACGTTGGCGGCCTGAGGTCCTTTCTGACCTTCGGTGATCTCGAATTCAACCTGATCACCTTCCTGCAGGCTCTTGTAGCCTTCGGAGCTGATCGCGCTGTAATGAACAAATACGTCTGGCCCATCTGCGCGTCCGATGAACCCGTATCCTTTCGCGTTATTGAACCATTTTACGGTTCCTTTCAGTCGATCCACAAAGAGCCCCTTTTCTGCACGTCCTCTGGAAGGGGCCTGAAGACGTGCCCGCAGTAAGCAGTAATGAGATGCATTTTGGAGCGGTAGGGTTAGGCTGTCAAGAGAATGCGTCAAAATACGCCACGGACCAAAAATGACGGTTAACGGCAACAAAATTGCGAAAACTAGCAACTAAACGAGGACGCAATGGCTTACACGCGCTTCCGATTTGTGCGCAACCTATGGTCGAGCCACAACACCGATGAGATTGTCTTCGCGTCGCGGATTGTTCCCTTCATCACCATCTTCAACACGTCCGGTAGAGGAACCATTCGCGTGTGAATGATTTCGTCCTCTTCGGGTTCGGCTTCTCCGGCGCGCAGACCGGTCGCGAGATAGACAGCCATGGTTTCGGCGACAAAGCCGGGGCTGGCGTAAAACTTCAGGATACGGCGCCAGCGTTTGGCGCGGTATCCGGTTTCTTCAATGAGTTCGCGCTTGGCCGCGCGAAGATCCTGCTCGCCTGGATCGATCCTTCCTGCGGGTAACTCCCACAGAAAATCCTTCGCCGCATGACGGTATTGACGTTCCAAAAGAACGCGAGGAACCCCTCCGGAATCGTCGACTGCCAGCACTACCACGGAGCCCGAGTGATGGATCAGATCGCGGCGAACCTTCACTCCACCTGGTTCGAGAACGTGATCGGTGGTGACCCAAAAAACTGGACCGCGATAGACAGTCCGCGAAGATACAAGACGCGCTTTCGACGCTGAGGACGATTTAGCCATGGCATCACTATAAAGCACTGAGCGGCGGCTTCGGTCGCGTAGCCGGCGCGTTCTGCTATGCTGCCGGCATGGCGCAGAAACCGGGCATCGCGATCGTGGGAGCGGGAAATCTGGCGAGCGCGCTAGTGCTGGCACTGCGTAAAGCCGGTTATCGGATTGAGGCGATCGTGTCGCGACAGGGAGAAAACTCACGCGCAAGGCGGCTCGCACGAAAGGTCGGAACCCGCGTTGTTGTGAACCCGAAGACATTAGCCGCCAAGATTCTGTGGCTGTGTGTCCCCGACGGCGAGATTGCGCGCGCGGCATCAACCCTGGCAGACGCGTTTACCGGGAAGGGAAAGATCGCGCTGCACTCGAGCGGAGCGATGACCAGCGACGAACTCCGATCCCTGAGCAGGAAGGGAGCGGAGGTCGCATCGGTGCATCCGCTGATGACGTTTGTGCGCAATTCGACGCCCTCGCTCGCGGGTATTCCGTTTGCGATCGAGGGAGATTCAAAGGCCGTGAGGACGGCACGAAACATCGTCCGCGATTTGGGCGGTGAGGCTTACCGCATCCGGAAGGGAGAGAAGAACGCCTACCACGCCTGGGGAACGTTCGCGTCGCCTCTGCTGACAGCTCTTCTTGCGACGACCGAGCAAGTCGCTGGACTCGCCGGTGTGAAGGCGAAAGCCGCCAGACGCCGTATGCTGCCGATCCTGCTGCGGACCCTTGAGAATTACGGGAGGCTGGGTGCTGGGAAAGGATTCAGCGGCCCGATTATCCGTGGCGACGTGAAAACCGTGCGACGCCATCTCGAGGTATTGCGAAGCGCGCCGATTCCAAAACAGGTCTATCTGGCGTTGGCGCGGGCTGCCATCGCGTATCTTCCGGCGGGCAACAGGGAACTGCTCGAGCAGTTGCTCACTTCTTCTTGAACCAGCGGAATCTAGCTGGAAGTGAAAAGATGGCCGAGTTTTTCTTTCTTGGTGCGCAAGTACTCTTCGGCATGCGGGCTGGGCGTGACTTCGCAAGGAACGCGCTCGACTACGTGAACTCCCGCCCGCTCGAGCGCCTCGACTTTCTCAGGATTGTTCGAGAGCAACCGCACTCGCGTCACGCCTAGGGCCTTAAGTATTCCACCCGGCAGCGAGAAGTCGCGATGATCCGCCTTGAAGCCAAGGCGCTCGTTCGCCTCCACAGTGTCGAGACCCTCGTCCTGTAATTCGTAAGCCTGCAGCTTGGCCATCAGGCCGATCCCACGTCCCTCTTGCTGTTCATAGATCAGAATCCCTGCACCTTCTTCGGTAATCATCGACAGGGAGAGTTCAAGTTGTTGCCGGCAGTCGCAGCGCAACGAGTGAAAGACGTCTCCTGTGAGGCATTGCGAGTGAACGCGGACCAGGGGTGGGGCGGATTTCACATCGCCCATAACCAGCGCGACAGCTTCCTCGACGCGGCGGTCGCCGTCGGCGGTGGAGTATCCGCGAAAACCGTAGATGCGGAACTTGCCCCATCGCGTGGGGAACTCTGCAGATGCCACCTGTTCGACTGCGTTTTCGTTCACATATTCATTATAGCGGCTGAAATGAGGCGAGCGGATCAACCGCGCGCACGGAACGGGAAAATGGCGTCTTGCTTGGAGGCGATGGGAGTGCCATTTCGCGTGGCGGGATGAAAATGCCAGTTCTCAAGCGCAGCCAGGCACTTGGCGTCGATGTCGGCTCCAAGGCTCTGTAGCACGGTCTTGTTGGTGATCTCCCCGCGCTCGTCGATCGTAATCTCAATAACTTCGTTTCCGGGCGCGGTGGGAAGTTGCCACGGATAGACAACTGGATCCGAAGTCGCGGTGGGAAGCGCAGGGCGGATCTCGTCACCGTAAAACTGGCCGCTCCTCAGAGTTCCATAGGTTTGTCCGGCTTGCGCACCATGGCCGAGAGCGGAGAGCGTCTGGGTCTGGGCGCTGTCTTGTTCCTCGATGCGGGCGACGGGTGTTTGCGGGGCGGGCAACTTCGCCATTTTCGGAGCAGCCTTCCAGGTCAGTTTCTGGCCGAGGCGCTGATGCTTGTAGCGCTGTGTGGCGATGTCGGCAGAACTGTGCGTACTGTCGTCGGGGTTCTTGCTCGACCAGAAAAGGCGAGTCACAGATTTACCATTCTGGCCCAGGGCAATTGAATTGGGGTTCAGCAACCGAGGCTCAGGCGAATGCAGAAGCCAAGCCAATAGGAGTCCGTGCAGGATTACACAGCCCACCCGCAG
>AP72_2010_repI_A100DRAFT_1000119_pt1 | contig 14185 bp, 10 predicted proteins | sample AmaPasrepliIA100_FD_9193 | JGI IMG/M metagenome (IMG submission 9193)
AGAGAAAGCTGCTAGATAGCGTGAAACAATAGCAGGGTTGTGTAGGGGCGGACGCCTCGTCCGCCCCGAGCCTGAGCAAAGCGAAGGGGAGTGCCGCGGCCTAACCCTTCCGCAGCGGAATCAACTTCCTCAGCCGCACATCCCGCATAAACAACCCGCCCCAAGCCAGCATTCCGAAAACCACCGGCACAGGCCATGTCGGATCGCCGATCCGAACCTCCGTCAGCGTCGCTCCGCCCAGCAGACCCGTCATCAGAATCGCTCCTAAGACAGATGTTTGCGGGATCACGTAGACGATGATGCACACGAGTTCAATGGTGCCCACAGTAATAATTAGCCGTTCGGGCAATCCCGCCCGTACGGATCCCTCTATCACCGCCGGAGTCTTAAGCAGTTTCATCACACTGCCAAACAGAATCATCAGCACTGGCACGGCACTCATGACGCGGCCCGTCCAAAGCGCTGCTTTCGAAACCGAAGAATTATCTTGCATGCCTGCCTCCTTTGGGCGCTCCAGTGTCAATCCTTTTGCGTAAGATGTCTAGCGCGGACCAACCGATTCGCGAAGTTTCCGTGAGGCTTTGCGCGCAGTTGGTATGATGTTCTCTCGCACATAACACTTCAGGGGATTCGCGCAATGCGCATGCTCTCCCAACGACTGGCTTTTATTCTCATAGCACTGATAGACACAACAGTATGGGCGCAAACACCCGGCGGTGCTTCGCCTTCAATCAGCCTCGACGCAGTTTCTTCGGCTCAGCAGCTGCGCGACGGCGTCCAGATCCAGTCCGGCCCGGCTGTCCTGCGCATTACAGCACTCCGCAATGACATCATCCGCATCCGAGTCTCTGCCAACAGTTCCCTGCCAGAAGACGCCTCGTGGGCTGTTCTCTCCGACGCCCGCACGAAGTCCATGGACGTTCAATCGTCGCAAGACGGTTCGTCGGTAGGTTTCCGCACCGGTGCCCTCGATGTAAGGATCGAGCGCGAGCCCCTCCGCTTGATCATTCGCGATCTCGAAGGAAACGTGATCTCCGCCGATGCACTCGGCCGTCCTGCAAGATTCGAAGGCGCTGGATTCTCCGTATACAAACAAATGCCGCCCGCCGAGCACTACTTCGGCCTCGGAGACAAGACCGGAGCCTTCGACCGTCGTGAACAGTCCTATACCTTGTGGAATACCGACGTCGGCCCCCAAGAATCAGTCGATCCGCTGTACAAAGCCATCCCGTTCTTCCTAGCCATCAACGGCCCTCACAGCTATGGCATCTTTCTCGACAACACATGGCGTACATGGTTTGACTTCGGCAAGCAGGCTCGTGACAGTTACGCTTTCGGCGCAGAGGGCGGTCCTCTCGATTATTACTTCATTTACGGACCAAGCCCGAAACAGGTGATAGAGGCCTACGCTTACCTGACCGGCAAGCCCCCACTTCCTCCACTATGGGCCCTAGGCTTTCAGCAGTCGCGTTATTCCTACACGCCAGAATCCAAGTTGCGTGAAATCGCGACTCGCCTGCGCACAGATCGCATACCGTCCGATGTTGTTTATCTCGATATCGATTACCAGGATCGCAACCGCCCTTTTACTGTCGACTCGAAAACATTTCCCGATTTCGCGACCCTGGTCTCCGATCTGCGCAAACAGCATTTGCGGCTTGTGAACATCACCGACCTGCATATCGCGCATGCCGAAAATCAGGGTTACAAACCCTACGACTCCGGACATGCGGGCGACCATTTCGTGAAAAAAGCCGACGGCAGCGAATTTGTCGGCATCGTGTGGCCAGGTCCGGCGGTATTCCCTGATTTCACCCGCGCACAATCTCGTGAGTGGTGGGGCAATCTCTACCAGGAATTTGTGAAGGACGGCGTCGCCGGCTTCTGGAATGACATGAACGAGCCGTCGGTCTTCGATGGCCCCGGCAAAACCATGCCTCTCGACAACGTTCATCGCATCGAAGAGCCAGGCTTCGCCACGCGCACCGCCACCCATGCCGAAATTCATAACATTGTTGGCTTGGAAAACGCGCGCGCCACTTATGACGGGCTTATGGTCCTGCGCCCAAACGAGCGCCCGTTTGTCTTAACGCGCGCCTCTTACGCGGGTGGCCAGCGTTATGGATTCACATGGACTGGTGACAATGCAGCAACTTGGAATCATCTTCGCCTCGCCACGCAAATGGTCCTCAACCTTGGCATAAGTGGCATTCCGTTTGTCGGCGCAGACGTCGGCGGATTCAACGGATCTCCGTCCTCCGATTTACTGACTCGCTGGGCTGAACTGGCAGCATTCTCGCCGTTCTATCGCAATCACTCTGAGAAAGGCTCCCTCCCCCACGAACTCTGGGTTAACGGTCCTGAGCAGGAAGCCATCCGCCGCCGTTATGTCGAGACCCGCTATCGGCTGCTCCCCTACATTTATTCACTTGCGGAAGAGTCCTCCCGTACCGGACTGCCGCTCATGCGTCCCATCTTCTTCGAGTTTCCGGAAATTTTCGCGCCGGGCGCCAGCTTTGACCACTCGGACACCGAATTCCTATTAGGCCGCAGTCTCCTCGTCGCCCCGCAGCCCTTCGGCGAAATGATGGACGATTATTCTGTCGCGTTTCCCAAAGGTCCGTGGTTCGATTTCTGGACCGGCGAGAAGATGCCGCCCTCCGCCTCCGCTCCTCCACCCATTGCGGAGGCCGTCACCGCCAAACCCGGCACGAAGTTTCCCGAGGTCCGCAAGCTGCATCCAAAACTCGACACCCTGCCGGTCTACGTGCGCGGCGGGAGTATTCTGCCGATTCAGCCGCTGATTCAGAACACGGAGGAAACGCCGCGTGGCCCGCTCGAATTGCGGGTTTACCCAGGTCCGGAATGTCAGGGCACAATCTATCTTGATGACGGACACACTTTCGCCTATCAACACGACCAATATCTGCGGCAGGAGTTTAGTTGCGACGCCGACGCTAAGGCGGTGCGCTTCAAGTTCCATGCCCGCTCAGGTTCTTATCCGGCATGGTGGAAATTCATCGAAGTAGTGGTGTATGACTGGCCTTCCGCCCGAGCAGAGGCGAAGGTTTCCGGCAGTACATATCCGCTCAAGACAACATACGATCCCAAGCAGCATGCACTTCACATGACATTGGCGGATCAATCCGGCGACGCCGAACTGACGATCCGGGGCAGGTCGGCACCGTAGCTCCAGCTTTTACAAGTTCATAACTCCGACATCACTTTCTCCGCCAGTTTCTTTGGCGCGATGAGCGCGTAGCTTGCCATGAGAAGATCCTTTACTTCAGCCCAATCGATCGTGTTTCGGTCTAACCGCAGCGCGACCCACCCGCGCGAAGCAAGATAGGCCGGCGCATAGAACCGTTCCGGGTGGGCTGCGATTAAGGCATTGTTCTCACCCGGCAGCACCTTGCAGGTAAAACCGACAATTCCATCCATCGCCATGATGATTATTCAGAAAGTACGCGAACGGCTTTTTCCGAACAAGAAAAGTCGCGTGCGAACCATGCAGTTCCCGCTTGGCCTCAGGGAAGCCGAGAGCAATCTTGGTCAGTCGCGAGAGCCGCCTGTCTTCAGACGATGACTTTGCCATTCCGCATATTATCCATCTTCAATGCGCTCTCCATCCCTTGTCATCCTGAGCCGCTGTTTTTGCGGCGAAGGAAATATGCAACTTCACAGCCACGTCACGGACGGATCTCCGTACCATATTTTCATTCCTGCTAAAATCAAAGGGCGATGCTTCTTCCCTTCGTCCGCGAACTCTTTGCGGACGTAGAACTGCTTCCCGGTTTTACGCGTGTAGCCTCCCACCTGAAAGAGGGCACGGGGCGGATTCGTGTCTCAGGGCTGTCCCCTGCCGCGAAGGCGCTGCTCCTGGTTTTGTTTCGCCGAATGGCAGACCGTCCAATCATTCTGGTCGTGAATGACAATCGCGCCATGGAGGATCTTGTCCCGGTTCTGCGCGGATTCTGTGAACTCACCGCAGCCTGCGAACCCGACTCGGTGGTATCGCTGCCGGCGCGCGACGTTCTGCCCTTTCAGAATCTTTCCCCTCATCCGGAACTTCAGGAAGAGCGCGCCACCGCTTTGTGGAAGATTGTTACCGGGAAAGCGGCAATCGTGGTTGCTCCGATCGCCGCTACGGCAATCCTGCAGCGCTCCGGCGAATACTATTCCGATCTCGCCAGGACGTTGCGCCGTGGCGAATCCTTCGACATCGATAACCTTATTGCTCACCTGAACACCGTAGGCTACGCATCAGCGGATGTCGTTGAAATGCCCGGGCAATACGCCCTGCGCGGCGGCATTCTCGATGTTTACTCGCCCGAAGAGGAGCGCCCGGTTCGTATCGAATTTTTCGGAGACGAGGTGGACTCGATTCGTCGCTTCGATCCGACGTCACAGCGGTCCTCCAATCCAATCGACGAAGCGTTATTGCTGCCGTTGACAGAGACTCCCGTTACCGACCAATTGCTGGGCGCTATTCACACACGGCTCTCCGGAAAACGCATTGCGGGTACGAGTGAAGAAATCGTGGAAGCGGCGGTTCGCTCAGGTGGCGTCACCGTTTTTCCCGGATGGGAGTTTTACGCGCCCGTTGCTGGCGCAGATCGCACCGTCTTCGATCTTCTCCCCCGCGCGGCGGTGTTGCTCGATGAACCAGATACCCTTCACAGCGAATTCGACCGCTTTTGGAATCGCGTGGAGGAAGCGCACGAGCGTAGTGACGTCGGAAATCTGGTTCGGCCGAACGATTTGTATCTTCCACCGCAGGGTTGGTGGCAAAAAACTGCTGCCCTCACGGGCGCAGATCTGGAACATCTGGGCATTACTCGCGGGGATGACGACGCAACCGTTGCAATCCTGACGCAGCCAACTCCACGTTTCCACGGTGCAGTTCCATCCATGCTCGAGGAAGTCCAGAAGCTAACAGGTGCGGGAAACCAGGTCTTGTTCGCGGTGCCGAACACTGGCGAGGTCGAACGCCTGGCAGATATTTTCACGGAATACAACGTGTCCTTCCGTTTGGGAAGCCGGACGCGAGGCGGCGAGAGCTATGCCGACGAGACCAGTTACTTTGCAGGAGAGGTGAACACGACAACGCTGGCGAAAGCCTACGTGCCCGACGGCGTGGCGTTCCCTGACGCTCACCTGGCCATTTTCGGCGCCCGCGACCTGTTCGATGAGTCCGATACTGTAGCCTCTCGGCCGCAGAGGCAAAAATCGAAAGTTTCCGCTTTCTTGTCTGATTTCCGCGACCTTCAAGTCGCAGACTACGTGGTTCACGTCGAGCACGGCATAGGTCAGTACCAGGGGCTCAAAGAAATCAATCAGGGCGATGGGAATGCCGAGTTCATGCTGCTCGAGTACGCAGAGGGTGCGCGGCTCTACGTCCCCCTGACCCGTCTTGATCTCATCCAAAAATATCGTTCCTCGGAAGGCGCGAAACCGGCACTGAGCCATCTCGGCACGCAGGCTTGGGCCAAGACCAAGGCTCGCGTGCGTAAGGCCATGAAAGACATGACCGAGGAACTTCTGAAGCTTTACGCGCAGCGCAAGATGGCTCAGGGCCACTCGTTCCCGGCCGGGAATGAGTTTGTACGCGAGTTCGAGGATTCCTTCGAGTACAACGAGACCGAAGATCAGGCGCAGGCTATCACCGATGTAATGCGTGACATGGAATCAACCCAGCCGATGGATCGCCTGCTCTGCGGCGACGTCGGCTACGGCAAGACAGAAGTCGCGATGCGTGCCGCATTCAAGGCGGTCAGCGACAACAAGCAGGTTGCAGTGCTGGCGCCCACCACAGTGCTGGCGTTTCAACACTTCGAGACGTTTAAGCAGCGGTTTGCTCCTTTCCCTGTCACCATCGAAATGATCAGCCGCTTCCGCAATCCCAAGCAGCAGAAGGAAATCTTGCAGAAAACAGAAGCCGGCAAAATAGACATACTCATCGGCACGCATCGCATCCTGTCGAAGGACCTGAAGTTCTTAGACCTCGGATTGCTCATCGTCGATGAAGAGCAGCGGTTCGGTGTACGCCATAAAGAACGCATCAAGCAGATGCGAAAGCAGGTCGACGTGCTGACCATGTCTGCCACCCCGATCCCTCGCACGCTACACATGTCGCTGGTCGGCCTGCGCGATATGAGCGTGATCGAGACGCCTCCCAAAGACCGCATGGCGATTCAAACGGTTGTCGCCAGTTGGGACGACAAACTAATCCAGTCATCTATCGAACAAGAACTGGAACGTGGCGGTCAGGTCTATTTCGTTCACAACCGCGTGGAGAGCATTTGGGAGATCGCGGCAAAACTGCAGGAGCTCGTGCCCATGGCGCGGGTCATCGTCGGCCACGGCCAGATGTCAGAGGGGGAACTTGAAAAGGTGATGCTGAAATTCATGCATCACGAGGCTGACATCCTTGTTGCGACGACGATCATCGAGAACGGACTCGATATTCCTCTCTGTAACACGATTTTGATCAATCGGGCCGACCGCCTCGGTTTGTCGGAACTCTATCAGCTTCGCGGGAGAGTCGGCCGATCCAATCGCCGCGCCTATGCTTACCTCATGGTTCCACGTGAAGTCGAACTTACACCCATCGCGCGCCGGCGTTTGGCGGCATTAAAGGAATTCTCCGACCTGGGTGCCGGATTCAAAATCGCCGCACTCGACCTCGAACTGCGCGGAGCTGGCAATCTTCTCGGCGGCGAACAGAGTGGTCACATCGAAGCGATCGGCTTTGAGCTTTATACCCAAATGCTCGACCGCGCCATCCGCGAAATGAAGGGCGAGGCCGCGCCCGACGAGGCAGAGACCCAACTGAATCTCGGGCTGAACATCCGCATTCCGGCCGAATACATTCCAGAGGAGAATCAGCGCCTCAGAATGTACAAGCGCGTGGCTGGCGTTGAAACCGAAACACAACTCACGGATGTAGGTTCGGAGTTGCAGGATCGCTATGGCGAACCTCCACAGGCGGTCCGCAACCTGCTGGACTATGCTTCTTTGAAGCTGCTCTGCATCCGCGTGGGCGTGAACGCCATCGACCGCAAGCGCGACGCGGTTACATTTAAGTTTCGTCAGAATGCCAGTGTTGATCCCGAGCAACTGGCCCGCTTCGTCTCGGCGCAGAAAGGCGCAAACTTTACTCCCGACGGGATGTTGAGATTTGTCCTGAAAGCAGTTGCGGCGGACGACGTTCTACGCGCTTTACGCACCGTTCTTGCGCAGTTGTCGTCGGAAGCGGCCCCTGAAGAGACCTCATCAGAGACTCGATAAGTGCAGGATCGATGGCCTTTTCGCACTCCTGTGTTCCAAGGTTCCTGTACCTCTGCGGCAACTCACCTGTCCTGTAGTCCCTTCCCAAGAAACCGCGTTCCGGGTACCATAAAGCCACTCGAGTGAGGGTGTACCGCCGTTCGCCTGGCTGGGGTTTTGGCGCATAAGAGCAGAATCATCTGCGCTGAACGGCGCATCCGATAGGCAGTGAGTTTGAGAGAGAGTCGTCCAGTTTCCTGTACGACGTATATTTCCTTTTGAACAGCATCGGCTGTTCATGGCCAAGGACGAGATCAATGACTATCCCCGACGAGAAGTTCTACCACGCGCATATCACCAAGCGAATCGATTTTGCGCCCGATCTATGGATGTTCCGGATTCGCAGTGGAGGGGAATTCAATTTCGTCCCCGGCCAATACGCCACTCTCGGAGTGGAGAATAACGGAAAGCGCGTGGAACGTCCGTACTCGATTGCCTCGTCACCCGCGGAAGACGAAGTAGAGTTCTTTTTCGAACTGGTGCCGGAAGGCGCGCTTACGCCCTTGCTTCACAAACTGGAGCCCGGCGACGAGCTCTTCATGCGCAAAGCCCCGAAAGGAAAGTTCTCGCTCGACACCTCAAATGGCCGCAAGAATCATCTGCTCATCTCGACCGTAACCGGCGTCGCGCCGTTTGTTAGCTATGTCCGGACCTTGGCCAAGGACTGGAAGGAGGGCCGCTTCGACGGATCCCACAAACTCTTCTTGCTCAACGGCGCCAGCCGCCCGCACGAATTTGGCTACAAAGACGAACTCGCTCAGTGGGACAAGGAGTTGCCTTGGTTCAAATATGTTCCGACAGTGAGCCGTCCTTGGGACCACGCCGACTGGCCCGGCGAAATCGGACGTGCCGATGACATCCTCCGCAAATATGCTGATCAGTGGGAACTGGATGCCACCAACACGGTTGCGTACCTATGCGGACATCCCGAGATGATCGAGCACAGCAAGGCAATCCTGAAACGCCGCGGCTTTACCGAAAAAGGATCGGTAAAGGAAGAAGTTTACTGGATTCCGCCCAAGGCCTAATTTCCGCTCTCGAAGCATCCCTGCCAGCTTCACCAAAGCTGGGTGCCCCATTGCTGGCCGGTTTTGCCAGAATTGGGGATTTGGACTCTCTTCAGGTTTCTAATGTCGCTGGCTAGCTCTCCGCAGGCGCAAAAAACACCAACACAGCCAATTCCTCGCTGATGTCATGAAACCGGTGTTCCATTTCAGCCGCGACGAAAAGTACGCTGCCTGCCGAAACTTCCGTCTCCTCATCCCCAGCGCGAAAATGTCCTCGCCCGCGAATCACGTAATACATCTCGTCTTCGTGATGGGGCCGCTGCGGATCCATCCCGCCCGCAGGCAGCACATACAACCCGGTGCTCATTGCCGGAACGCGTAGGAACTCGCGATATGCCTTACCGGCCTTGGCGCGCTCGCGGTCAATCTCTTCGATTCGGGTGAAGTACGCCTTCACGACAATATTCCCCCGAACACTAATTCCGTGAACTGCGGCACAAGATTGTGCGCCTGCAGGTTACCCTCCGGCTTGTACCATTGATAAATCCAGTTGATCATTCCGAGCAAAGCGAACGCCGCTGCCCTTGGGCTTACTGATCCCCTCGCCTGGCGCACGCCTTGCACTTCCGCCATTAGTCCTTCGACAAAGTGGATGTAATCTTTCTTCCTTGAATTGATCCTCCGCCTCAGCGTGGGCGGCAGAGGATGGTTCTCGTGCAGCATCACCGTGATCTCGCGGTCTTGCGGGCTCAATACAACTTCGATATGCAGGCGGATAAGAGCGCGCAGTCGCGCCTCCGGATCTGTGATGCCACGTACGGGAGCCAGCACGCGCTCTTCCGTAATCTCCATCGCGTGATTCATGATCTCGAACAGGATCTCGTCTTTACTCTGGAAGTGGTGATAGAGGCCGCCCTTGCTTAGTTTCAAGGCTGCGGCAACATCGTTCATTGAAGTGGCGTCGTATCCGCGCTGCTGAAATAGACGGGCTGCAGTGCGCAGGATTTCCTGCCGGGAATCAACCAAAGTCTCGCGTGGCATCGCGTGTCATGGTAAACACTCGCATGATTGCTGTCCATCGCCCCGATTCTGACGAAAAGTGGACTCGATCCGAATAGAATCACCGGATCGCGATGGTGCCGCTCTCTGTGCGCGCTTCGATCTTCTTCCCTCCACCGTTAACCTTCTGAAACGACTGGCGTGCATCCACGGCAAGCGTGGTCAGGTCATTCCGATCAAATTGAAGCCGGCCGGAGTCGGTCGACGCGTCCAGGTCAAATCCTGCTCGCTCGGGCAACTCCACCCGAATCGTTCCAGTTCGCGAACTCAATTTCCAATCGCTTCGAGGTACAGCCTTCACATGCAAGTCCCCACCGTCGGTTGAGCTGACCACACTCTCGCGGGCTCCGCCGATATCAATTCTTCCCGAACCATGCGTCACAGTCGCTTCTGATGCGCCGATCACCATCAGCGTTATGTCGCCTTCCCCGGTCCCGGCGATGATTCCCTTTGCCAGTCGCTCGCCGGTGATGTTCCCGCTTCCGGACTTCGCGAAAACATGCTCGCCGATCATTTGCAAATCTATGCTGCCCTTCTCAACCTGGACAGTTACCTTCTTTGAAACATACGAAACGCTCATGTCCCCATGGCCACCGTTAATTTCAACTGGCCCCAAAACGCCACGAACAGTCTGCTTCCCCTTGTTATCGGTCGCCGTGATTTCCGTTCGATACGGTACATCGATTCGATAGCGGGCCTTGATCTTGTCCGCCGGAATACCAGTGGCCTCAACTTGACGAATCAGAATTTTGTTTCCGTTTTGCTCAACCGAAAGCGATTTCGAGAAGTAGCCTTCATCCAATTCCAGATCTACGGAACCCTGCGCGACTGCAGAAATTGCGACTTGTCCATCGCGGCTGTATGCGATTTCCAATTCACCGCAAGCCAGGTCCACTGTCAGCTGCACAGGCTCGGCTAATGTAACCGGAAGTATTTTGTGGAACTCGGTGGCCTGCGCCGAAAGGCAGCATCCCACCGAGAAAAGAAGGAGAGCGGTGAGTTTTAGAATTCGACATCCAACGCGGGTAGGCATACGTCCCTCACCAAGAACTGCCTCCCGCGCCGAAGCAGGAGGCAGCTGCTATCTACTTACTTAAAGAGACCGCAGGAAATCCAAAATGGCCTGCTGATCTTTGGGACTGAGATGATTGAATTTCCTGACAACGCCGTTAGCCTCAGAAGCTGCATACTTCGACGACGCAGGCGACGCATGTTGCCGAATCGCTTCCAGCAAGTTCGACGTTCTACCGTCGTGCAGGAAGAAGATCCGCTGTCCCACGCCCCAGAGAGGAGTGGTGCGGAACTCGTCGCCTGCCGCCTGCCCTTGATTGATCTCGTCCGCCAGGTTCGGACCCATATGATGGACAAGCAGGTCTGTGAACGCGTTCACCGGACGGTTCTGCAATACAGCGCTGTTCATCACGGGCGCGGTCTGCATCTGGACCGTATGGCACAACGAGCATCCCACATCTGTGAACACCGCTTTTCCATGTACCGCGCTAGCGCTTGGGTTGGGATCGGGTGCTGGCCCGTCCGTAAAGCGCATCAAGAGCTGAAACTGCTGCCAATCCGCAAAAATGTGTATCGGATTGTTGAAGTCCTGGTTCTTGATCTCAGTATCGTCGGTGCGTGTCACATCGTTCGGTTCGGGCTTTTCCGGGCCCTGGCAATCCGGATCTTCCTCGGTCGCTGTCGGAAATGCTTCATTGGTGATACCCATCTCGACGTTGTAGGCCTCGCCGGCAAAAATTGTGATGGACTTGTTCTGTGCCTTCCAGCCAAACCGCGTGATGGTTCCGTCATTCCCGCTGCGGTTCGGATGTCCAGTGATGCCGAGGGGCGCGCGCAATGAGGCTGTTGCCTCGTGCTGTGCCAGAATCTCGCGATCTTGAATCGATTCCAGCAGTCCGAGTCCTGTCATCTGCAGAGGAATGCGGAACGCGAGATTGCCCCGCTTGTATTCCGTCTCGAAATCCGGCTGCGTCAGCGCGCAGTTGGGGATAGTCGTATCGTTAGTGCTGCCGCGCACGGTCCATAGCTGATGGACCCCGCCATCGGGAGTCCCGTCGGGCTTGTACTTGAAGCGCACTTCGCGCACTGGCCCGAAGCGACGTTCGAAACTCGGAACAACGTTCTGCCGACCGTAGCGATGGGGAATGAGTCGGAACTGCGGATTCTCAGCCTGTTGCGGAACTGCTTCTCCGGGATTTGGAACGAGATATCCGCCGGAACCTCCCAACGTCGGTTGAGCATGACACGAGAAGCACTGATCGGAATTGTGTCTGGCTCCCAGTCCGTTCGAATTTGTATGAAATTGAGGAAACACCGGATCGAGTTCGCCCATCCCCAGCACCGGCGAGCCGTCCGTCACCTCCGCGCATTCATCGCACGTCGATTCCAATTGGCCCGCGCGATTAATACCCTCCAAAAAGGACTTGAGTTCGTTGTCGTTAATGGTGGCGCCCGTGGTGGGGTTCGGGCTGATCACCGGCGGATGAGGAATCGGAATGCCCTGCTGCTGCAGTCCGCCGCCAGTGTTTTGAATCCCGCCACGTACGCCTGGGTCCTTCTGGGCAAAGGTCCAGGTGGAAAGAAGGACCACCGTGCATAACGCCCCGGCCGCCTTCAGTATGTTTCGAGTGTTGTACATATCGATTTGCCTCCTAGTCGTTTCCGAAATCACTGGCCACTTGCCCCCGTCACAACCTGCAGGAGCGACTTCAGGCAGACGGTCAACCCTTCTTTGGCCCGTTCTAGATGAAGTTGCGTCTTGCTCTTGNCTTCGAGTGGAATCCCATCGAGCACACTCCTCACTTGCGCGATCCCTATAAGGTCCACCTCCTGCCCACACCGCTCGCACCAGCCCCGGCTGGTTTGCCTACGGAGGAGAAGCAGGACGCGTTCTGTTTCGATCGTGATCCGTGTACCTCGGTGAGCGGTCACTTGGCCTCCCGCGATCGGAATCGTGGGGCCACTTTGCCGTGGCTACGGGGAATGGTCAAAGGATCTGACGCGAGACTAGTTCTGAACTGCTAAATCACACGAAACAAAGGAAGAATCGAAGTTCCTGAACTGCGTGATAGAATCGCGGCCACTCATCGTTTAGGAAAGCTTGGCAGTATGAAGTCCGGGGCGTTACGGCAGAGTATTGTCAGATTCGGTCTCTTCGAAGCAGACCTGCAACAGCGATTCATTACAAAGGGTGGAATGCGGATCCGCTTGCAGGATCAACCTTTTCAGGTCCTTGCTTTGCTCCTGGAACGTCCAGGCGAGCTTGTCACGCGAGAGGAAATCCAGCAGAAGCTTTGGCCCGCCGACACCTACGTCGCCTTCGATGACGGCCTGAACACCGCGATAAAAAAGCTGCGTGGAGCACTGGGAGACTCTGCCGACAATCCCCGCTTCATCGAGACCGTTCCTCGCCGCGGCTACCGGTTTTTGGCCCCCGTTTCAATCGTCTCGTCGCCGGAACCGAATGCCCCGACCACACTGCCTGAACCGCTCCCTTCTGAAGTTGTGATCGCTCGGGACAGCACCCGGGTTGTCGTAGAGAGGATTTCTCCGAGCCACACCTGGCAGTGGGTTGCACTCGGCGTGGGAATCGCCCTGGCGCTTGGAGCCGCTTATATCTATCGTGCGAAGCACGAGGCTTTTAGTGATGCAGGCAAGGGATCTCGTGTGACTCCGGGCGCGTCGTTCCAGCCTCGACCATCGGTTGCTGTCCTATCTTTCCGCAATCTCTCTGACCGTCATGAGTCTGCTTGGCTTGCCACCGCAGTTCCCGAAATGTTGGCCACGGAATTGGCTGCCGGTGAGGAGTTGCGCACGATTCCCGGGGAGACCGTCGCCCGAATGAAGGCCGACCTGTCCCTTCCCGACGCTGACAGCTACGCCAAAGACACGCTCACGCGCGTGCGTGACAACCTCGGCACCGATTACGTCGTGTTCGGCTCATTCTTCGATTCGGGTGAATCCTCATCGCGCTCTTTGCGTCTCGATGTTCGCCTGCAAGATGCCCGTACGGGAGAAACCCTGGCGACCTTCAGCGCCGTTGGCCAAGATTCCGGTCTGTCCGACTTAGCGGTCAAAGTTGGCTCGGAACTGCGGCAGAAACTTGGGGCGGCGCAGCTTTCTCTGGCGCAGGCGGCGACGGTCAATGCCTCGATGCCATCCACTACTGACGCGTCCCGCGCCTATGCCGAAGGTCTGCAGCGCCTCCGCGCGTTCGATAATCTCGGCGCACGTACTGCACTCGAGGCCGCAGTGTCCGCCGATCCCAACTTCTCGCTTGCGCATGCGGCATTGGCCGATGCCTGGTCTGGTCTGGGCTACGACGGTAAAGCCCGCGAGGAAGCTGAGAAGGCATTTGACCTCTCTGGTCCGCTTTCGCGCGAACAGCGGCTTTGGGTAGAAGGACGATACCTTCAGGCAACTCACGAATGGACCAAGGCTATCGACACCTACCGCTCCATCTATCGCTTTTTCCCTGACAATCTTGAGTACGGACTCCGTCTCGCCAAGGTGCAGACCTCCGCCAGCCAGGGCAAAGATGCGCTGGCGACATTGGCCGATCTGCGCAAGCTTCCAGTCCACGGATCAGCAGATCCTCGAATCGACCAGACGGAGGCGGAAGCCCAAGCGGCAATCGGAGATTTCCCCAGTGACGAAGCAGCGGCATCCCGTGCCGCTGACAAAGCCAAAGCTCTAGGCATGCGCCAGTTGCAGGCTCACGCCCGCCACTTCCAGTGCTGGGCCCTCCACAAAATGGGAAAAGCAGCTTTGGCGAAGGT
>AP72_2010_repI_A100DRAFT_1000120_pt1 | contig 14062 bp, 19 predicted proteins | sample AmaPasrepliIA100_FD_9193 | JGI IMG/M metagenome (IMG submission 9193)
GCGTTCGAAGAACCAGTCGGCGAGCCGCAACGTCACCCCTCCGCCGCGTAAGCTCCAGTCCTGTAGAGGACTTATGTCATCCTGAGCGGAGCCGGAGTGCAACGAAGCAGAACTCCGGCGGAGTCGAAGGATCCCTACCCTGACTACACTGCTCGTTCTGCCCTTCGTCTTCGGCAGGAATTTCAGCAATCAAAATTCAACAGTCAACAAAGCCGTCCTCCGTGCCTCGGTGGTAAATCCGTTGTCCTTCCCTATCCTGACGCCGGTTGTCGTAAACTGTTACGTGGTCCCTGGGGTTCTCATTGGTTACGAAGACCGCTGCATTAATTGAAGACAGGGGGGCAGATCGCGCGTCTGCCGAACCTGTCATTTCCGTACAAAATCTGGTCCATCGTTACGAAAACCGCACCGCATTGAACGGGGTTTCGTTCGATGTGCGCCCTGCGGAACTCTTCGGACTCTTAGGGCCTAATGGCAGCGGCAAGACCACACTCTTCCGGATCCTCTCAACGCTGATGATCCCAACCGGCGGACACGCTCTGGTTATGGGCCACGATGCCGCTCAGGATTCCTCGACGGTCCGCCGTGAGATCGGGGTAGTATTTCAGGCCCAGAGCGTAGACCTCAAGCTGACAGCCTGCGAGAACCTTTGGCATCAGGGACACCTCTACGGCCTGAAAGGTTCAGCGCTCAAAAGGCGCGTCGATGAAATCCTGTCTCGGGTGGGACTGTCCGACCGCGCCAAAGAGCGCGTCGAGACTTTCTCCGGAGGCATGCAGCGTCGCATCGAACTGGCCAAAGGACTCCTCCATCATCCGGGTGTCCTCCTTCTCGACGAGCCCACCACCGGCCTCGATCCCGGAGCCCGCCGTGATCTCTGGCAGTACCTGAGTATTCTGCGCGACGAAGAGCATGTCAGCGTTCTGGTCACGACACACCTCATGGAAGAAGCCGAACGCTGCGATCGCCTGGCAATCATGAATGAGGGCAGCCTGGTTGCTCTCGGCACGCCAGCAGAATTGAAAAGCGAAATCGGCGGCGACGTCATTCTGCTCGATGCCGCCCGTGATGCCGACTCCCTCGCGCAGCACATCCGCAACCGCTTCCACGTCGCCACCACCGTGCTGGGCAACCAGGTGCGGATCGAGCAGGAAGGCGGACATCGCTTCGTCCCCGACGTAGTTGAGGCCTTCCCTGGCGAAATTCAGGCGATCTCTGTCAGTAAGCCCGCGCTGGAAGACGTATTTATCCACCGTACAGGGCATAAGTTCTGGAGTGAAAATCCCGATCCCGAAGCAGCGGTGATCGACAAAAAGAAAACGAAGAGGAGGTAGCTTGCGTCCAATGATTCTGGTGCTTTCTCTGGTACTGGCAATCGTTCCATTGTTCGGAGTGGCGTGGATTTTCGTGAGCGGCATGATCACGATCTCGCCTTTTTCCGCCACAGTCGACGGCCTCTTCATGACGCTGATCCTGCTGACGCTCTCGGCATGCTTCCTGCTCAACGCGTTCTGGGAAGCGCGCGACAAAGGCCTCATCGGCAAGAAGGAAGCCCCGGCGAAAGCGCCGGCGGCAAAAGCGAGCTAATTATGGCAACACAATCAGTAGCGCTGGCACGCCCCACGAGCCCCTCGTCAGCAGGAGTTATACTGCCCGCCTTCACGCTCTGGTGGCGCGAAATCGTCCGCTTCTACCGCCAACCCGGCCGCGTGGTGGGTGTCCTCGCGTCGCCCTTAGTTTTCTGGCTGGTACTGGGCTCCGGGTTTGGCACTTCCATGCGCTCGGCTCCCGGTGGCGACCAGCAGCACTATCTAGATTATTTCTACCCCGGCACGCTAATCCTGATCGTGCTCTTCACCTCGATCTTCACCATGATGTCGGTCATCGAAGATCGAAAAGAAGGCTTCCTACTCTCAGTTTTGGTGGCTCCCGTTCCGCGCAGCGCGATCGTGCTGGGCAAGGTCCTCGGAGGCACCACGCTCTCTGCAGTTCAAGGGCTGGCTTTCCTTATCTTCGCGCCATTTGCGGGTGTGCATCTTGACGTGTTCCAAGTCCTCTTGGTCGCGGTCGTCGTATTCCTCGTCTCGTTCTCGCTGACCGCCTTAGGATTCGCAATTGCGTGGCCGATGGATTCCTCGCAGGCCTTTCACGGAATCGTGAATTTGTTCCTGATTCCTATGTGGCTGTTGTCTGGAGCGCTGTTTCAGCAGAATAACGCCTCAGGATGGATTCGGGCGGTAATGAATCTGAACCCGTTGACCTACGGCGTCGACTCACTCCGACGGCTGCTGTATCCGGCCGGCGACGGCGCCTTCGCTTTCAAGAAGGACATGGCAACGCTAGTGCTCTTTTCCTTGGTGATGTTTGGCCTAGCTCTGTTGATGGCCAACCGCCGCACGACGAAACCCGCCGCCTGATTGCCATATGATCGCCGAACAATATGCCTACTTTCCGGCTCTTAATGCCAGCCTGAACGGGACCAGCGCGGTGCTGTTGCTGACAGGCCGCGTCCTGATTGCGAAGGGACGGATTGCCGCACATCGAGCTTGCATGATTGCAGCCGTCATCGTCTCGCTCCTGTTTCTTGGCTGCTACCTGTTCTTCCACGCCAAAGTGGGCAACATCCGTTTTTTGGGCGAAGGCTGGTCCCGCCCAGTCTATTTCTCAATTCTGATTTCCCACACGACGTTGGCGATCTTGATCGTCCCTCTGGCGGTTGTAACTCTAAGCCGAGGTCTAAAAGCCCGCTTCGACAAACATCGCGCAATAGCCCGCTGGACCTGGCCGCTATGGATGTATGTCTCAGTGACCGGCGTGATCGTTTACTTCATGCTGTACCAGTGGTTCCCGCACAGCTAAGGGAATCCTTGAATGATGATTGTTGATTGTTGAATAAATAGGTGCGAGCCGAAACCTTCATAGTTTTCATTCAACAATCAAAATTCAACAATCAACAACCTGGCCTCTTATGTCAGTTTTGAAACTAAAAATCGACGTGTCGGGCACCATAGGGGACGCCGCCTGGCGCGAGATCCGTCAATTCGATCAAATCCAATCCGCTGACTTCGGCCCTCAATTCGGCAGCGGAGGCCGCTGCAACCACGCTCCCGAAGTTCCCCACGGCAAAGGGGAATGGATCGGCGCCGAAATCCGCCTCCAGACACCACTTCTAGCTCAATACGCCATGTCGCACTATTTGGAGCAGGAACGCGTCCTCGACGCAGACGTGGAATAGGGTTTCTCAGCGACCTCAGCCTGGAATCTCAGCGATCTCAACGCCTTAAGACTCTTTTTCGTATCCGCCAAATTCTTCCCCATATCCCGAACCTCCAAATCATTTGCTTCGTACCTGTTAACCAGAACCTTCAGTCGCACGTTGTAACTAGTAACCGCGGCTGCGCACAGCGACAGTTCTGCGGATGTGAAGAAAGGTGAAGAAGCGATGAACCAAGACGTGATTCTGGCTCTAACCATGCCTTGCATGTTCAGTTGGTTTGCCTGGGTGATTTTCACCACATTCCGTCGTTACAAGATTGCCAGACTCCAAGCGGACGTTCAATCGAAGCTGCTCGAGAAAGTCGGATCCGGCCAGGATTTGCTGGCCTATGCACAAACGGATGCAGGAAAACAGCTTCTCGAATCGCTGCAGGTCGAGCGCATGGCCTCGGAAGCGCCTTATGGCAAGATCCTCGGCGCCTTAAAAGCGGGCATCGTTCTGATCTGCTTTGGCGCCGCTATGCTCTGGCTCCGCGGTCATGTTTCCGCCCAGAATACCGATGGCTTTACGGTGTTCGGAGCGCTGGGCATTGCCTTGGGATTCGGTTTTGGCTTCTCGGCGGCGGCTTCGTATTACTTGTCACGATCCTTCGGGCTGTTTGACCGAACCCGCACCTAAGATCCCTCCCATGGCTGCGGATTCCCCACCACAAGCGCTCTGCCTCGAACCGTCTGCCACTGGTTCGGAGGACGATACTCGTGTCGCGGGTCTCGGGCTGCGGATGGATGAGGAGTCCTTTCGTCTCTTCTACGAGCGTTCGGCACCCAGGCTCTTCGCCTACCTGCTGCGTGTTTCCGGGGAACGCTCCCTCGCCGAGGATCTGTTGCAGGAAGCCTATTGCCGATTCCTCTCCAGCAAGTTTCCGGAGACGGATGAGGCCTGGCAACGCAGCTATCTATTCCGCATCGCCACCAATCTCATGCGGGATCGGTGGCGCCGGCATCGCGAGGATCCCCTGCCCGAAGAACTGACCGAACAAACCTCCGGGCCGCCTGCAATCGATCGCCAACTCGAGTTGCGCCAGGCCTTCCAGCAGTTGAGGGCACGCGAGCGGCAACTGCTGTGGCTCGCCTACGTCGAAGGATCCAATCACCGCGAGATCGCCAAGGCCACAGGCCTGCGCCACACCAGCGTTCGCTTGCTTCTTTTTCGCGCCCGACACAAGCTGGCCAGTTTGATCCGTGGCAATTCGTCAAATACGGAGCAATCGCAATGAATCACATCCTCTGCGAACGGCCAGATCAGACATCGGCTGCGGCCCGCAACGGAACTGTGGACCGCGAAACCGCGTTGCACGCGCAACAGTGTCCTGCCTGTTCCGAGATACTGCTGGTCGGCGAATTGCTGCGAGAGCATAGCGCTCTGACCCAGCAGGAACGAATCGTCCTACCGGAAGCTGGACTGATCTGGAAACAAGCTCAGACGCGGGCCAGTCGTGAGGCAGTGCAGTTGGCCTTGCGCCCTATTCGTTTCATGAAGATCGTCGCTGTCGTTGCGATATTTGCTGTCCCGTGGCTTCGGTCCCTTCTACCGACCACGAGCGAATGGATGAGTTCCTTGATGGGGAACCTCAACTCAGACTTGATCTCCATTCCCCACCAGGCAGAGATTCTCCTCGCTTTCGCCGCAGCAACCGTTGTCCTGACACTGAGTTCGTGGTACATGGTCCGTCAGGAATAGCTGGGCATCTGTGCCAGACTGATCTACTTTTTCTGCTATAGTGCTGCTCGACTGTGTCGGACTTCGCCATCACTCCAAGCCTTCCGGAAGCAACGACTGACGCGCCTCGGCGACCAAGTATAAAGAGGCACTTAATTGCTACGGTGTTTTCGTCGGTTCTACCGGGAAGTGGTCAATTATTTCCCGGGAACAAGCAGAGAGCATTTTTTCTGTTCATCGGGCTGACCGCAATATGCTTCGGCTTTTTGTATTTCCGGCTTCCCTCGTCCTATCCAGGGCTAATCTTTCTGATTGGGATGTGCTTGCTTTTGTCCTTGTTTGCCGTGTTTGATGCACTCCTGTCCAAGGACGCCGGATCGTCAATAAGAATTTCCCGCTGGTGGATTTTTGCGGGCATCCCAGTCAACTACCTCGACGTGAACCTGCTATTTACGTTGCTACTCTGGGGTTCCGGATTTCGCACTTTTGTATTTGCTTCTTCCTCGATGGAGCCGAGACTTAACGCAGGTGACAAATTCATGGCCGACCAGCGCTTCTATCACCATCGGTCTCCCGACCGGGGCGATCTTGTGATGTTTCGCAGCCGCGGCTACGTCACAGTCAAGAGGGTGATTGCGGTGGGCGGAGACACGATTGATAGCAAAGACGGTGTAATCTATCTCAGCGGACAGGTTCAGTACGAAAGATTTATCCAGGACAAATTCGAGAAAGGGGGAGAACCTGAACTCGACACCTTTGGCCCAGTTGAGATCCCCCGGGGTAAATTCCTCGTGATGGGCGACAATCGAGATCTGAGCCTCGACAGCCGCAGCTCCGACGTTGGATTAATAGATGCAACTGCAATCGTCGGCAGGCCGATTTACGGCTACCATGTGTGAGACCAGCCACTTTACTGGTGGCTCCAATGACTCTTGCAACTGATCCGATGCCCGATAGCAACGTACCTACTACGCCCAAACCCAAGCGCTCCATGTCGCGCACGCAAAAGATCCTCTTCTTCACCACCGGTTGGCTCATCGTCCTGATGCCCTTCCTTTTCTGGTGGAACACCTGGTTCGGGCGCCACCTCTCCGACCAACAACTCACCGAATATCTCCACGACGACAAAAAGCCGCGTCGCATCCAGCACGCCCTCGTGCAACTGGGAGACCGGATGGCGCATTCCGATCCCAGCGCCCAACAGTGGTATCCCGACCTGGTGCGCCTCGCCACGAATCCCGTCGAAGAAGTCCGCAACACTAACGCCTGGGTCATGGGCCAGGACACCTCGGGGGCCGGGTTTCACGACACGCTTCTCAAGATGCTGCAGGATTCTTCTCCCATGGTTCGGGGCAATGCTGCGCTCTCTCTGGTCCGCTTCGGCGACTCAACCGGCCGTCCTCAGATCGTCGTCCTGCTGCAGCCGGTCCATGTCACGGCTCCCGCTGCGGGAACGATCCTCGATGCAGACCGTCCGGGCACAGCCATCCACCAAGGTGGACTCGTGGCGAAACTTTCGGTCGCTGGCGCCCCGCAGCCGAGTGAAATCCGGTCCCCTATTCCCGGCCGAATCCGCTCCGTTGTAGCAACGGGTGCGAATGTCGCGTCCGGCGCCGAGGTCGCCGTGATCGACCCTGGCACAGAACAAGTATGGGAAGCTCTGCGCGCGCTCTATCTGATCGGTCAGTCCGACGACCTGCCAGCCATCCGCGCCTACGAACGCGACCTGCCCGATATCTCCAACGACATCCGCCAGCAAGCCCAGGAAACTGAAAAAGCGATCCAACAACGTAGTCATACCTGAGGAGGCAGCCGATGCCTGCAGGACCAGCCCCGCTCGGATTGGCATATTTCGTTGGCGTCAAAGCCGCTGGGTACACAGCTGCTTCAGTGATCCTCAAGAACGGGTACGGACTTCGAGATCTTCCGAAACCGCGGGTGTGGACTGTAGGCCTTGCGCGAACCGGTATCGGCGTCGCTGTCGGCCTGCTTTACGGTGTGCTCTGGTTGTACCTGCCGCCACATCCCAATGATGCGTACGGCATTCGCTATCTTTCGGGACTGCTCCCGATTCGATTGGCCGAGTGGACATTTCTGATTTGGATATTCTTCGATCGTAGCTTGCACGATCAAGGTCGACTGTGGAAGTACACTATCTTCGGCACGATCTGCTCCTACGTTCTCGATGCGATTGGCATAGGCTCCGCTCTGGTGTTACCAGGTGGTATATGGGTCTGCTGACACTCCTTGAAAGGAACACACCGGATGCTGACGATAAACCACGTTTCGCTCGTTGTTCGCGACTACGATGAGGCCATCGCATTCTTCACTCGGTCCCTCGACTTCGAACTGATCGAAGACTCCCCCTCTACTGATCGTCTAGGCCGTAACAAACGCTGGGTGCTGATTGCTCCTCGCGGCTCCCGCGGCACACAAATCCTGCTCGCCAAAGCCTCCAATGAAGAAGAAGCCTCCCGCATCGGCAATCAAGCTGGAAGTCGTGTCTTTCTCTTTCTGCACACGGATGATTTCTGGCGTGATTACAAAGCGATGCGGGAAAAAGGAATCAAGTTCGTTCGAGAACCGAAAGATGAACCCTACGGCATAGTCGCTGTTTTCGAAGATCTCTATGGCAACAAATGGGACCTACTCCAGCCCACGTGCGGAATGTAGCACTCATTTGCGTCCTCACCACACAAAGGCGCAATATTCTACCTTCCAACCGAGGAGTAGAGATGGCCAAGCACAACGGACACNCCNNACCCACAAACGAACAACCGGCGACGCCCACGGCAACGACCGGCACCAATGGCTCGCCAGCTATCAGACGTGAGGAGCCCCAGGCTGCCCGCGATGCCCGTGAAAACCGCAACAAGTACTTCATGAATATCGCGCTCGCCGTTCGCCTTCGCGCCAACTGCAAGGGCAATCGCGTCGGCGCCATCATTGTGCTCGACAATCGCATCATCTCTACCGGATACAACGGCACTCCCGAGAACATGGTCAACTGTCTCGACGGAGGATGCTACCGCTGCGCCAACCGCGACAAGGCCTACAAATCCGGCGAGGCCTACGATCTCTGCATCTGCGTGCACGCCGAGCAAAACGCCATTTTGGCAGCCGCGCGCTTCGGCATCTCGACTTCCGGCAGCACCATGTACACCACCATGCGTCCCTGCTTCGGCTGCGCGAAGGAGATGCTCCAAGCACAGATACGGACGGTGCATTACCTTCACGAGTGGAATCCCAGCATCAAAGATGACGTGCTCAAAACCGCTGCCCAAACTGCCGAATACGAGAAGCTCATGATCCGCTTCCCTGGCGGCGTACACCGCCTCGACGTGCCCGATCCGGACGTGAACTGGGCAGTCTCGTCCAAGACTCCCGTCGCGGTAAGCGTGGACCGCCACGGCACCCTCGACATTTAACCTCTCGGAGTCACCATGCGAACTGTTGCTTACGGCGTATTCCTGTCCATACTTCTTGCGGGCGTCTCATCCGCCCAGACGATCAATCTCTGGCCCGGCGTGGCCCCGGGCTCGGAGAAGTGGACCCAGACGGAAACTTCGACCCGCGACACTCCGATCGGCACTGTCATTACAAACGTGGTCACACCGACCCTGACGGTATTCCTGCCTCCGAAAGATAAAGCTACTGGAACCGGCATCATCATCGCGCCGGGAGGCGCCTGCATCGCACTTGCCATCGATCTTGAAGCCAACAAAGTCGCGCGCTGGCTCGTTGATCGCGGCATTGCGGCTTTCGTCTTGAAATACCGTCTCCAGGAAAAGAAGGGAGATGGAATCCCGGCCGATCTGAATCTCGACGAAGCTTGCAAGTACGGCATCGTCGATGGCATTCAGGCGATGAGAGTCGCGCGACAACACGCGGGAGAATGGGACGTTTCGCCGGATAGAATCGGATTCATGGGATTCTCCGCCGGCGCGATGGTGACCAGCGGCGTCCTGCTCCAGCAAGATCCAGCCGTGCGTCCGGCCTTTGCCGCTCCGATCTATGGCGGCCCCTTCGGCGTGATGCCTGCAATCCCCTCAAATCTCCCGCCGATTTTCATGGCATGGGCGCAGGACGATGAACTCGTGCTCGAACCGATCACTAGGTTCTACGGAGTTCTGGTCGCCACGGGCAATAAACCAGAGGCACACATCTATTCCTCCGGAAAACATGGCTTCGGGATGAAAGTGCAAGGCACGTCCAGCGATCACTGGATCGATGAGTTTTACTGGTGGCTCGAAGCGAAGGGATTCACAAAAAACACGAAGTGAAATGAACTGCACCGACTGAATTAGAAACGGGCGTTCGCATCGCGGCAACCTGGTCCGGCTTCCAATTTCGCGTATGATAGCCAATGGCTCCGCTTCTGAACGCGGCCCAAAATCTCTGCTGCAAGATTTCCTGAGAGAATCGTTCTAATCAATGGACAAGAAATTTCGCGTGTTTGCCACCTGTGACATCGGCGAGGCTATCGCTCTTCTGCGCAAGCGCGGGTACGAGGTCGAGCTGTATCCCGAGCCCACGGCTCCGCCCAAGAAACTCATTGTGGAAAAGGTAACCTCGGGAATCGACGGACTTATTACGACTCTGCGCGATCCCATCGATGCGGAGATCTTCGAGGCAGGCAAAGGTAATTTGAAAGTCGTCGCTCAATACGCCGTCGGCTTTGACAACATTAACCGCGCAGACGCGAACCACTACAAGATCCCATTCACCAACACCGCCGATGTCCTCACCGAGGCCACCGCTGAGTTCGCCTTCTTCATGATGGGAGTATTGGCGCGGCGCATGTGGACCGCCGAACACCTGACACGCCACAACCAGTGGGGATTTTGGCATCCCTACCTGCCATTTCTCGGAGACGAAGTTACCGGCAAAACGGTCGCGGTGATCGGCACGGGCCGCATAGGGCTGGCGTTCATCAAAAAGTGCATCGGCTTCGACATGAATATCCTGTGCTATGACCCGGCCTATCAGAATCACGCCTTTGTGAAGGCCGTGCAGGAAATTCACGATCTCAGACACGCCCGCGGGATGGTTAAAGAAAAGTCCTGGATCAAGTACGCTTCTTTCGAAGAGGCGTTACGCGATGCCGATTTCGTTAGCGTCCACGTACCTCTCCTGCGCGAAAGCGAGAGCTCGACGCCGACTTATCATTTGTTCAACGAAAAGACTCTGCGCCTGATGAAGCCAACGGCATACCTGGTAAATACCGCTCGCGGACCGGTCATTGATCAGGCTGCGCTTGCCAAAGCCTTGCGCGAAAACTGGATTGGCGGAGCCGCACTGGACGTCTACGAGAAAGAACCCCTGCCGCCCGACTCACCCTTGCGTGACCCGGCAATCGCCGATCGCTGCCGCCTGATGCCACACTTCGCCAGCGCAGCCCGCATAACTCGGCTTTCCACCGATCCCGACAAGGGCATGGCCGGACGTTGCGTGCAAGGCTTGATGGACGTGCTGGAGGGCAATTACGGCGGCGACATCACCAAAATGCCGTATGTGGTCAACAAGGAAGCCTTTGGAAAATAAGGGTTTGCGGGCGTGAAAAATTTGGCGAGGATTTTCACCGGGAACCGGGTTAGACAAATTGCAAGAGTGTCTTTCTGTTGTATCCGATTCGATGGGTAACAGTACAATAGAACCCAAGTCGTTGGATTTTAGAATGACAATGACGCGACGGATTCTCTCAATTGCCGGATGTCTTCTGATTGGGGTTCCCGCCCTGATGGCCTTCGATTCCGCGGGCTCGCACCCTCTGACATTGGAACCGCAGCCCAAGGAAGTGCAATTGCGGAATGGCGGGTTCCAAGTAGGCCCGCGCACCAAGATCTTTGTGCAGTTGGGGCATCAATTAGAAGACCGCATTGCCGCCGAAACCCTGGCAGAAGAAGTCCAGGACCAGTCCGGATTGAAACTGGACATTATTGGCATGAAGGCGGAAGCCAAGGCCGAGGGCGGCGCAATCGTGCTGGCTCGACTTGAAGATGATCGCGTTCGGGACTTCCTGGCCAAGAACGGACTAAAAGCCGACAAGGCGATTGGCGAAAACGGCTATCTCCTCTTCTCTGACAAGTCCCATCTAATCGTCGCCGCAAACAGTGGACAGGGACTCTTCTATGGAGTCCAGACTTTGCGCCAACTCCTTCGCCCAACAGGTAAGGGATTGATCTGTCCGGCGGTTGGGATTCGCGACTGGCCGAATTTCCAAAACGACGTACGCGAACATGTCAGCGAGTTGCACCAGGGCGAGGGCGTTCCCAGACCGCAGTAAATCTCGAAGTCAGAAGTTAGAAGTAGGAATGCAGAAATGATTGTCTGCATTGTCTCATTCGGCTTGGCCGTTACTTCTGCATTCTGACTTCTACCTTCTGACTTTTTTTCCATGTTCTCGGACCGAACGAGCTGGCGTCTGGCGCAGAACCGGTTTACGCAGGCCGTCGAAGAGACGCGTGCACGCGGAGCCTGTTTACTTGATCTGACCGCTTCCAACCCCACTCGCGTGGGGCTGGAGTACGACTCCGCCGCGATCCTCGGATCCCTGTCTTCTCCTCGCGCCTTGGACTACGATCCTCAAGCAAAAGGAATCCTCGAAGCACGCCAGGCGGTGGCGCGTTACTACGCCGCGAATCTCACCAGGCACGCCTCGACCAAAGAAGTCGACGCCGAACGGATCATTCTCACTGCCAGCACAAGTGAGGGATATTCCTACGTCTTTCGCCTCCTCTGCAACGCCGGAGACGAACTGCTGGTCCCGAAGCCGAGCTATCCGCTGTTTGACTTTCTAGCGGACTTACAGGACGTAAAGCTGGTGCCCTACCCGCTGATTTATGACCACGGCTGGCAGATGGATTTTCACTCCCTCGAAAAAGCCGTCACACCGCGAACGCGAGGTGTGGTGTTGGTGCATCCCAACAATCCCACAGGATCGTACGTTCATGCCGCGGAGCTTCATTCATTGAACGGCTTCTGCCGATGGCACCGCCTTGCGGTGATCGTGGATGAGGTGTTCCTCGACTACAGCCTATCGCTCTCGGAAAATGAAGGGACAGCCGCCTTCGGCGATCGAGAGGAGCGAAACTCGGCAGCGTCGCCAGCCCCTAGCTTCGTTTTCAACGACGACGTTCTAACTTTCACTCTGAGCGGCCTCTCCAAAATTTCCGCCTTGCCTCAGATGAAAGTTGCCTGGATCGTCACCAGCGGGCCCGCATCTCAGGTCGCATCCGCGATGGGACGTCTTGAAGTCATCGCCGACACCTATCTATCCATGAATGCTCCAATTCAGTGGGCCGTTCCGACGATGCTCGAACAAAGAAGAGGCATTCAGACGCAACTTATGGATCGCGTCCGCCAAAACTTGGCCGAACTGGATTGTCAGCTCCGAACCCAAAAGTCCTGCCAGCGCCTTCATCTCGAAGGGGGCTGGTACGCCGTGCTCCGGGTCCCAGTCACCCGCTCCGATGAAGATCTCGCAATTGAACTGGTAAGGGAGAAATCGGTGCAGGTACATCCCGGACACTTCTACGACTTCGAAAGCGACGGCTATCTTGTGCTCAGTTTGATTTCGCAGACCGAAGAATTCGCTGAAGGTTGCCGGCGAATCCTTGGATACGTGAATTCCTGAACGTTGCTGATACGGAATTCTCCCCTCCAACCGCATCTCCTCGTGTCGCATCCATACCATGCCGCTTCTGGAGGAGACTATGCGTCGTGAACATAAATACATGGCTTCAATCTTCTTATCCGGTGCCCTGATGGCACCGCTGGGAGCCATGGCAATGCCCAGGCCCCAAGACGACCACGAACGGCACGAACAGGAAGAGCACGAGCGGAGAGTCTACGATCCTTATCAAAAGGATTACCACAACTGGGATCGCCGGGAAGACGAGATGTATCGCAGATGGCTGGAAGAAAAACACGATACCTACGTGGAGTTTAACCGATTAGATAACAGACGCCAGCACGAATACTGGAAATGGCGCCACCGTCATGAGGAACATGAAGAACGCGAGCACGAACATCAGTAGGTAATGCCATTCCTGGGCGGCGGATTCGATTCCGCCGCCCATCATTTTTACGCTATAATTCCGCCCATGCCTGCCGCATCTGGGGGAGCGACCAAGGCCGTCGGAATGGTCCCCGACGAGCTCAAATTTGAACCGAAGTCCAAAGGCCTTGCTACGCCTCGGAAGAAAAAGCCCAAAGAATTAGCAGTAATCACCGAGTGCTGTACTGGATGCGCCGGCTCGCCTGCCTGCGTCGAGTACTGTCCGGTCGAAGACTGCATGTTCTGGGTTCCCGACGAAGACCATCCACCTTTCGGCCGCATTCAGGTCGACCCTATCCTTTGCATAGGTTGCAAGAAGTGCGTCAGCAAAGGCCCAGACGGCTGCTTCCTGGACGGCTGCCCGTGGGACGCGATTGCCATGGTCGACACCGCCGAAGTAGAGAAGGAAGTCGGCGTAATGTCGATCTAGGGACTTTCGCTCTCAGTACTCCAAAAAGACTAGAGATCGCGGACCGACGTCGATGTAGCATTTCTGTCCTCTGCATTCGAAACCCGGATGCACGAATCGCTTGGGGAAATCACAACCTGAAGATCTGCACGGGAGCCGCACAGAGTGTCTGCCGCAGGAGAGAATCTGGACGTTGGCACCGAATCACGCGGCCTGCACGCGGTTGCGCAATCTCCAGATTCCGCAGCGGAATCCGATCGTTCTTACTATGGTTGGCGCGTTGTCCTGGCGGCCTGCCTTGGAGTCATGGCTGGTTTCGGATCCCTCTTCGTCTATACCTTCTCCGTATTTGTTAAACCGCTCTCCGGACAATTCGGATGGAACCGCGAAGCCATCTCCACAGGCTTCGCCATCGCCGCGGTCACACTCGGATGTGTGTCTCCAGTGTTGGGGCGCTGGATCGATCGTTTCGGCCCTCGAAGAATCATCCTCCCGTGCATGACTATTTACGTGGGCGCAATTTTCTCCCTCGCATTTTTGCGCTTTGGATTGTGGCAATTCTATTTAACATGCCTTGTATTGGGCGCGGTCGGAAATGGCGCGGCTCATCTCGCGTACTCGCGTTCCATCTCCACATGGTTTGATCGACGGCTCGGGA
>AP72_2010_repI_A100DRAFT_1000121_pt1 | contig 14061 bp, 22 predicted proteins | sample AmaPasrepliIA100_FD_9193 | JGI IMG/M metagenome (IMG submission 9193)
GCTACGGCAACGGCTACGGCTACGGCGACGGCTACGGCGACGGCACGATCTCGAAGAATTCTCGACGGAGGCGCAGTTAGATGACGAATTGCGATTGTCCGCACCCGGCGATCATGCACGTTCCATTGCCGCGCTTCCGTTCGGCGGTTTGCATGGAGCCGTTTTGTCCCTGCCTAGGAACGACGGACGATGAGGCGATTCCTGAGCATGTGGAGGATGACGAATGAAGCGCGTTGTTTTGATCGATCTGTCCGCGATCTATTGGACAAACTTCCACATTTCGGCCGAGTCAGGTATCCGCGAACCTCGCGCCGCAACAGTTGCCGCAGTTAAACGAATCGCTGGCGACGAAGCCGGACTGATTGCGATCTGCTGCGATTCGGGGAAGAGTTTCCGCAAGGAGTTGGCGCCGACGTACAAAGCGAACCGGGAGAAGCAACCGCAAGCCGCATATGGCGAACTGGAGAAGACGAAAGAACGCCTGCGATTAGACGGCTTCCTTCTCTGGGAGGTCGAAGGATTCGAGGCAGACGACGTCATCGCAACCGCTTGGAAGCACGCGACCGACGCAGGACATGAGGTCAGGATCGCGACGTCGGACAAGGATCTGTTGCAGCTCGCCGGAGTTCGGACGGACGTGCTTCGCACACATACTTGGACCGTCGTCACGTCGCGCGACGTGCTTGAAAAGTTTCACATCGAACCGGAGCAAATGCGTGATTTCCTCGCGCTCAAGGGTGACACCTCGGACAATATTCCAGGTTGCCCCAAGATCGGAGATATAACTGCGTCAAAACTCCTCACGACGTATGAGACCATCGATCGCATTTACGAAGCGCTGGATGCTGGTAAGGAGGTCGCGACTAAGTCAATCGAGGCGAGCTTGCGCGATCATAAAGCGGACGTCATGCTCAGTCGGCAACTCGTTACGCTTCGCTACGATGTTCCGCTCAACTTCCAAGAGATTTACGAGGAAAGGCAGGCTAAGCCATTGACGAATGTCGAAGATGATGCTCCGGAGATCGTTGGCCCAAAAGACGGCGCCTCCGCTGGCGAAAGTGCCGAAAATGCGGAGGTATCGGTCTCATCGAATTCGGAGAATTCATCCGAGTCTGCCCAAGGTGCCTTGGTCATGGCGCCCGTCGAATTCACGCGCCAACTTGAGCCGCGTTCATTCCGCGAGTTGACCATCGGTTGCAAGATCCTTTTCAACGCTAGGATTTACGAGAAGTACCCGAGCTACGAATCTATGGTCGGTGCCGCGCTTCGCGGCCGAGAAATGGGCTACGGATTGGGCGCTTCGCTCGATGTTTTCCACGTCATGGATATCAACGGCAAGCGTTCGCTCGCGCTCCATGCTCATGCGATCGTCGATCGGGCGCTGCAAGATCCTGACTGCGAATATATCGAATGCCTGGAGACGACAGGGGAGAAGGCGACTTACGCACTAAAGCGGAGATCGCGACCAAAGCCGTTTGAAATCACGTACACGATTGAGCAGGCCAGGCAAGCTGGTCTCATTCGTCCGCGCGGCAATTGGGAACTGCGACCAGCGGAACAGCTCCGGAAAACTGCGGCCGTCCAGGGTTGCCGCGTCGTATTCCCCGGGGCTGCAATGGGTCTTTACTGCATGGCTGAATTAGGAGCAGATGAATGACCTTCATCGGCATCGATCCCGGTTTGACCGGCGCGTGCGTCTTTCTGCACGAAGATGGCACCGTCGAATTCGTCGACACTCCGACGATCAGGCAGGGCGGCAATGCGAAGCAGGTTTACGATCGCGCGCTCATGGCGACGACGCTACGGCAGGCGGCGCATGAAATGGATTGCCACGTCTATATCGAGCGCGTTCATGCGATGCCGAAACAGGGAGTCGCTAGCTCGTTTTCGTTCGGCACTGGTTACGGCGTTTGGCTCGGCATCATCGCTGCGTTTCAGTTGCCGCATACGCTCGTGGAGCCGGCGCGCTGGACGAAGGAGCTGTTGCGAGACTTGCCGAAGGGAGACGGGCGGTCGGTCATTCGGGCAACGGAGCTTTACCCGAAAGAGGCACCGCACCTTCGCACCGAACGCGGGCGCTTGCTTCACGGGCGAGCCGACGCGCTATTGTTGGCACATTACGGGAAAATCCAATCCGAAAGGGCTCTCAATGACTTCCTCATCAACTCGTGACGAACGCGACGAACTGATCGACGAAGTAGAAAAGGAACTTCGGCGCGGCACGAAGCTGGAACCCGAACGCGCCCTGCATGCCGCGCTCCGTCTCATCGTCCGCGCCAGAATGCGCGGAGAAATCGGCCCCGCCCGTGACTAGCACGGGGCCGCTCGGTTACGCGGTTGCTTCGGCCGAGGCTTCCGGCTTCGGCATCGGCGCGGGCGCGTGGTTTTTCGCCTTCGCTTTCTTCGGTGTGCTCAGCTTCGCGCGCTCCACGAATTCGCAAACGATCTGTGCCATGGAGACGCCGCGCGCCTTCGCGAGCCGACGGAGCTTCGTCTTGACGGCGTCGGAGCCGTGGACGATGATCGGGTACGTCTTGCCGGTCTTCTTGTTCTTCTTCGGTGCATTCTTGGCCATGATGGCCTCCTTTTGATTAGGAGGATAATCGGGATATGGAATCTGTCAAGCAAGAAATTTCTTTAAAAAACTGCGACTGCATCGAAGGCATGACGGAGCTAGGACCGTGGTCTGTTGACCACATAATCACCGATCCACCATACGACGCAGAGACGCACGAAAACGCGCGCAGCATGAAAGACGGCGGATCGAATATCGATATAGATTTCAAGCCCCTGCAGAATATGATCCACGTCGATTACTTCATGCAGCTAGCCCGTCGATGGTCGATTGCATTCTGCTCGCTTGAGCAACTTGGAGACTATAGGCGCGCGGCTCGCGCCGGCTGGATCCGCGCTGGGCTATGGGTACGCACGAACGGGACTCCGGCTTTGACGGGCGACCGGCCCGGACAGGGAGGCGAAGGAATCGCAATCATGCATCCGCATAAAGATCGGCGCTGGAACGGCAAGGGCCAGCGCGGATATTGGCTCGGCCCGATCTCCGAGGACCATGAGCATCCGACGCAGAAACCTCTCTGGATCATGGAGACGCTCATCCGCCAATTCACAGACCGAGGCGAAACCATCTTGGATCCATTCATGGGTAGCGGCACGACCGGCGTAGCAGCCGTCAAGCTCGGCCGAAACTTCATCGGTTTTGAGCGCGACCCGAAATACTTCGCCATCGCGGAGCGGCGGATCAAGGCGGCGCACGAGCAGGCAGAATTACCCTTCGAGCGGACGGCGCCGACGGGGAAACAGCAGGGATTATTCTAGAAGGAAATTTCTTGCACTAAGGCGCGCGATGGGTAGAATGGAACAGATGTCATTTTTCAGTCAGACGCCAGACTTCCGTCCCGCGCCGGCTCCGGAGGTCAAGCGCGACCCCGATCGGTTGCGTTTCTTTCAGCGCGAAGCTGTCGATGCTCTGACGTCTGAACTGCAAGCGAAGCGCTCAACTGTTCTGCGTCTCTTCTGCGGGGGCGGCAAGACGCGCACGGCTGCCGCATTCATTCGAACGTGGCCCGGTCGCGTCCTTTGGTGCGCCGCTACTGACTTCCTGCTCGAGCAGGCCCGGCGCACACTGGAGGAAGTCTGCGGCGAGCTGGTTTCGTTGGAGCAAGGCAAGTTCTACGCGGACAGTTCGCGGATCGTCGTCGGATCAATCATGACCCTGAAAGACGAGCGGCTACTCTCGCACGCTCCCGATAAGTTCTCGCTTGTCGTCTTCGACGAATGCCACGGCATAGCCGCAAACACGCCGCGCGCTATCGCTGCGCACTTCGCCAGCGCAAAGCTACTCGGCCTTTCAGCGACGCCGTTCCGCATGGACAAGCGGCCCGTGGTCGGCGACAGCGCCATCTTCGAAACGATCGCCTTCTCGCGAGACATTCGCTTCGGCTTGGATGAGGGGTACTTTGTCCCGTTCGAGCCGATCCGGCGCGAGATCAAGAGCATCAACCTGGACGGCGTTCGCATGCACGGCGCAGATTTCAAGCTCGGCGATCTGGAGAAGGAGATCGCGAAGGCTGCCGCGCCGATCGCAAAAATCGCATGGGAAGAATCGGAGGAAGGCGAGCTAGAAACGCTCATCTATACGCCGGGAGTCGCGAGCGCGAAGGCGGTAGCGGATACGTTCTCCGAGCTGGCTCGGGCGAAGTGGGGCGAGCGTGCTTGCGAATCGATCGACGGAGAGACGGATCCGGCGCGGCGCAAGCAACTGCGGCAGGAATTCGGCGGCAGGCTTCGCGCGGTAGCTAACTGCAACCTTCTCACGCAAGGCGTGGACATTCCGAACTTGCGTTGCGTGATCATTGCTCGGCATACGAAGTCGGCGTCGCTATTCGAACAGATGGCGACGCGCGGAGGACGGCCGTTGCCGGGCCTTGTCGATCATGAGGACCGCGACGCGCGTCTGGCAGCGATCGGAGGAAGCGCGAAACCTAGGTACAGACTCGTTGACATCGCGGGGAACGCCGGTAGGCATGTGCTTTCGGGAGCCGTCGATCTGGTTGCGTCAAACCTGACGCCGATCGAAAGGCGCGCTGCGGAGAAAATCGAAGCGACGCGCCGAGGACTGACGGCGGATCAAGTTGTCGACGAAGCCCGCAAGGCGAGCGCCGAGGAAGCGAAGGTCGCGCTTGAAGCGGAGTCGAAGCGGATCGGTGAACTAGCGGCTGCCGCAGAAATCGAAGCGACGCGCCAGACGTGGGATCCGCTCAAGCGCCTCGGAGTCGAGGACAAGATCGAAGGCATCGAACCGACATGGGCGAAGCAGCCTCCGACGCCGGATCAACGGAAGTGGATGGAGAAAAACAAAATCAAGTTCAAGAACCAGACGCGCGCTTCGATCTTGAAGTTGCAACGCGAATCGATGCGCTGGCTCCGAGAAGGTCTCGCGAGCCTTGGGCAGCGGCGCGAACTGGCGCGACAAGGGTTGCCCGTCGAAATTTCGTATGGCCTCGCCTCCCGGATCATGCTCAAGATCCAACAGTGCCACTACAACAAAAATGCTTGGTTGCCGGCGGTTCAGACCATGATCGCCGATGGGCGGCAACCGGGCGAGGACTAGAAAGAAATTTCTTGACTGCGGCAGAGGAAGATCGGAGGATTGGCGACATGACGGCAACGCAAGCAGAGGTCGCGGAAACGGCGTCGGCGCTTAAGTTCGCGCGCTGGTTTCTGCGCAGCATTCCGGACGAGTCTCCGCGCGCTCCGACCGCGCGCCTTGCGCTTTCGCTTGTCGAAGCGGCGGCAGCTCGGGTTATGTGGTCGTCGATGCGCCCATGGGATCGGCGCTTCGTCACGCGGACCATGGAACATGCGAACTGTCTGATCGCCGGACTGGCGAATCCGGTGCAATGATGGCGGGGACCGCGGGCTCTAGTGGGGGACGGTAGGCCGGGCGGCACCCCGGGGACGACAGATAAGGGAGGAGCGACGCGATGAGCAACGAACAGCGGGACCCGAGGATTGTGGTCGGGAGTAGGTGGCAGCGCAAAGACAGCGGCAACGTGTGGGTCGTGACCAGCGTTGATGACGATGAATTCTCGCCGGTCAATATCGTTGCGGAAGGTAAGACCCTGGCGGGGGCGGCCAGCTTCCGGGACATGGCCAGAGAACACGTCTACCTCGGCGGCCCTACCCCAGAAGCCCCAGCGGCCCCCGGGGAGCTAAGGGAGGAGGAGTGGGAGGTGGACCCCGTTCAGCCGCCGCGTTGGGAAGCTGGCTACGCGAAGGTCGGGCAAGTCTACACAGACGAGCAGGGTAGGCTGGCGCGCGTCGTCGACTGCAATGCGAACAACACGCACCTCGAAGGCCAATTCTCAGCCCGCTGGGGAAACTGTCCTCAGAACATCTCCAAGCTCATGCGCCGCAAGACCCCGGTCACGCCAGAGGCTGGGAGGGCTGAGAAGCCGCGCATCCATGGCGAGACCACTAACTGCATTCATTGCTTTGCGGCGGCTACCTGCTGGACGGGTCACGTCGTCAAGGGCGACGTCCATGTCATCGCAGGGTGGTGCAAGCCCTGCCACGCCGCTGACGAAAAGCTGCCAATCAACGTTCCGCCCGGGAAGACGCTGGGTTATTCGGGAGAGTGGCGCCCCGAGTATGGCTGGCGAGAGATGCGCCGATTCGAGGACCAGCAACCCGAGGCCGCCCCCAAGACGTGCGGGCCCGCGTTCGCCTGCCGTCTCGGCGAAGCCTGCTCGCACCACAACCCGAAACCCGTCGCTCCCTTCGCTCCCAGCGTCGATGACTACGACCTCCTGCCTGACGCGGGCATCCTGGCTGGGGGAGTGTGGAGCTTGAGGGGGACCCGATGAGGCGAGAGATTCTGGACCACGGCTACATCGAGGCCGTAGAGCATTGGGGCAGCGACGAGCGAATCATCGAGGCCGCGCGGATGTCGACCGGGAAGGGGTTCAAGGGCTGGGGAACGCCTGACGCTCCCGGGGACGAGAAGCTGCTGAGGTTCCTCTACGAACACAAGCACGCAACGCCCTTCGAGATGGCCGGTCTGGTCATCGAAGTGAAGGCGCCGATCATGGTCTATCGCGAGTGGCACCGGCACCGAACGCAGAGTTACAACGAGATGTCGGCGCGCTACACGCCGCTTCCCGACGAGAACTACGTCCCGACGGTCGAGCGGCTACTCATCAACAGCAAGACGAACAAGCAGGCGGGTACCGTGGCAGGCGCGGCGGAGTTGACGCCGGGGTACGCGGAGCACTTTCGCGAGTCGCTGGCGAAGATGTACGCGGATCAGGAACTGCTCTATCGGGCGGCCCTGGAAATGGGCGTTCCCAAGGAGCTGGCCCGCGTTCACCTTCCCGTCGGCCGCTACTCGCGCATGCGGGCGAGCGCGAACCTTCGCAACTGGCTCGCATTCCTTACGCTCCGGATGGACTCGGCGGCGCAGTGGGAAATCCGCCAGTACGCCAACGCCCTGGGCGACATCATCGCCGAGAAGTTCCCGCGCACCTGGGAGCTGTTCCGTGGCTGATGCCGTCGACCACCCGGCCCACTACGGCGGCGCCGACAACCCCTATGAAGCGATCAAGGTCATCGAGGCGTGGGGGCTCGGCTTCAACCTCGGCAACACGGTCAAGTACATCGCGCGCGCCGAGCACAAGGGAGCGACGGTCGAGGACCTGAAGAAGGCGCGCTGGTACCTGGACCGCGAAATCAGCAACCGGGCCGGGCGCGGCCCCTCTGATAGGAAGATGACGTGATGGAAGCATTCCACAACGACCGAGCAGTAAAGGCGAAGTACCTCAAGCGGGTTCGTGCTCATGCGAAGGCCGACAGGTTGATCCAGGGAATGGGCTGGGAGAACGGTCGAGGGTGCGCCATCGGCTGCACGTTGGAGAACTACGACCACTCTCGCTATCCCATTGAGCTTGGCGTCCCCCTCGAACTGGCGCGGCTGGAAGATTGCATCTTCGAGCGGCTCCCGAAGGCGGACGCGATGAAGTGGCCAGCTGCGTTCCTGTCGGCGATTCCGGTAGGGGCTGACCTGTCGATGGTATGGCCTAGATTCGCGCTGTGGATGCTGCGTGGGCTGCCGGAGCTCACGCGGCCTGACGTCAAGGCGGCGGTCGATGGGGTAGTGACGCTCTATGAGCAATGGGTGGACCTTGGCGTCAAACCAGCGGCCGAGAAGTGGCGCAAGGCGCGATCCGCCGCCGCCTACGCCGCCGCCTACGCCGCCTACGCCGCCTACGCCGACGCCGCCGCCGCCGCCTACGCCGCCGCCTACGCCGCCTACGCCGCCTACGCCGCCGCCTACGCCGCCGGACGGCTGGCCCGTCGGAAGTTCTTGCAGTCCGCGTCCAAGGAACTGCTGCGGCTGCTCAAGACGGCGCAGCCCACCGGAGAGACAAAGCCGTGAGCCCCGAGGACCTTGCGGAGCGACGGGTGTTGCTTTGGATGCTTCGCAAGGTCCTAAGCGATGAACCATGGCTCGGAGTCAACTTCGACTATTGGTATTTCCTGCTGCCCGATCAGGAAGCGGGCGACATTCCGGTGGCCCAAATGCTTGAGAGTGCCGCCTACGCCTGGTCTCGCGGCCCTCGTACTAGAGGAGGGAGGCGGTGACCTGCCTGTGTTCGCGTTGCTTGGCTCAGATGTCGCCACGCCACGCTTTCGCCTGCCTCGTCTGGAACCGCTACTGGCTCTACCGTCTCACGCGCACCCGGAGGACCACCCCATGACCACACCCGCAGAGATGAGCCTGCCTGAGCTGCTGGAGGAGGCCGCGAAGCACTACGACATCGCCTGGGACAACAAGGCCGGTGACGCTCCGAAGTTCGCCGCAGCCCTCCGAGCCCACGCAGAGCGCCTCAAGGGAGGGCCGGGGCTGAGGGAGGCGGTGCTATCGGCGGCATGTCCGACTTGCGGCACGTCGGCTGGGAGCAAGTGCATACCAGCGGCGTTCGGTAGCCCCGACGGCGGAATGTTCTGTTGTCGTCGCCTCGAAGCAGCAGAGAAGGGGAGATAGACCATGGAGACGCCGTTCATCCCGACGCCAGAACTTTCCGCTACCGCCGCAAGGTGGTGGGCCGACCGATGGGAGCAGCCGGCGAGCCGAGAGAAGTTCTACGACGCATTGCTGACGCGCATCAGCGAGCCCCTTGGCTTCGCGGACCTCGACGCCAAGATGCACGATCTCGGCCGTCCTACGGATGAAAGGAACCAGAGATGAGCACCGAAAACAAGGGAGGCACCATCCTCATGCCCGACCACGAGGAAAATGCTCATCTACGCTCCCAGCTCTCTAGGGCTGTAGGGCTGCTGAGTGAGGCCCGCGAGGATGTCTACGCTCTGGAACGTGAATACGATCCGCCCGGCACACTACACGACCTGACCGGCAAGATAGACGCTTTCCTAGCCGATCCCACGCTCCCCAGGGAGCCGACGAAGGAGACACCATGAAGACCGGAGATGACGAGAAGTCACGGAAGATGGCGGCGCTGCTGGAGGCGGCCGCGCGCGAGCGGTTCAGCGATGAGCACCGCGATAACGTTGTAGGCGGAATCTGCACGAGCATGGCCAGCTTCATTGCAGGAATCGATAGCGACAGTCGCGACGTGGCGGCATACCTGCTCCAGCGCCTTGGTAGCGTCCTCCGCCACGCTCCAATCGATGAGCTAGAGGAGTGCGCGCAAGACGGTCGACAGTACGTTCGGCCGCCGCACGGCGCATGTCACGACGTCTATTGTTCGAAGCCGGGCAAGCACCCATGCCACGATGAATCCTGTGCAGCCAGGGAGCCGACGAAGGAGGGGGCGTGAGCAACGCGATTTGTGGCAAGCAAAAGTGCGGCGAGTTCAACATGCTGGAGTGTGTTCGCGAACCCGGTCACGATGGTGCGTGCAATTACGTCGTCGACCACGCGCGCGATTACCCGTGGAACAAGAAGCCCGGCGCAGCTCTCCCCAGGGAGCCCCTCCCGGTACCAGGGAAGGAGACGCCGTGAGCGAGCTTGAGCAATTCGCCGACGATATCGCGCGCAAGCAAGGCACGACGCTCGCGCGCCTTCGCCGTCCTGACGGAACGCAGTCAGCGACGCGCGTCCGGCGCATGATCGCGCGTGCCTTGATCAACGTTCATTTGCTGCGCAACTGCGAAATTGCGCGAGTCTTGCAGCGTGGGAACAGCGCGATCCATGCCCTATTGCATCCTGACTGGCAGAAGAAACGATGCCGAGACTATCATAAGCGTGGCGTCGAAAAAGGCGAGGTTGCGACGGATCGCGATCTAGCGAAGATTGATTCGCAAATAGCGAGCGGCGAACGCTGCAAGTGCGGCCTGCTCAAACCATGTAACAATTGCCTGCCCGATTCGTGCGTCGATCTCATCTTGCCCGCACGCGAAGGACGGACGTTCCCGGAGACGTTCAGCGCAGCAGATAGCGGCCGGGGACAATGGCGCACTAGTCGTGCTAAGCTGCGCAAGTGACTCCGGAAGAATTGACAGCAGGCCACGCGAAACAGCTAGACGCGCTCGTCTCGCTTCTGACATCGCCTGAGCGGTTTTGGTGCTGGTATACTTCACGCCGCGCTGGCAAAACATCGAACGTCGCTTTCGCGCATCTTCTGACGGCGCTTGCGAACGACAATCAGAATTGCATTTACGCAGCTCTGACGCGCGGTCAAGCCAAGGAAGCTGTCTGGCGAACGATCTGGTTGCCGCTGCTTGACCGGCTCGAGATCAAACACAAGAGCAACCAGACGCATCAGCAGACGATTTTCGAGAACGGTTCAAGCGTCGTTTTCGGCGGACTGGACGATCTGCGCCATATTCAAACCTATCTCGGCAATCGAGTAGACCTTTTCACGGCAGACGAGGCGCAATCAGCGGCATCGTCGCTGCTTCGTAACTTATTCGAGGTCGTGCTACTGCCTGCAATCTCCGACAAGGCGCACGGAAAGTTTCTTTTCAGCGGAACCATTCCCGAGGTCGCGGGGGGTTACTTCTACGAAGTAATCACGGGCGGAAAGTGGTCCGTCAAGAATTGGAGCCGATGGGATAATCCGCACCTTGAGAACCAGCAGAAGGCGCTTGCCGATACGCTGCGCATCTCCGGGCTCGACGTTGGCGATCCCCTCATTCGGCGCGACTGGTTTGGAGAACTGGTTTTTGACCCGAAAGGCACCGTGTTCCGCTACTCGCGCGAACGTTGCGGGTACGAAGGTGCGCCGCCGCTCGGTCTGTCTCTCTGCGCCGCCGGGATCGACCCGGGTACGCGCGACCGCACTGCGATCGAAGTCTGGGCCTGGGATCCGCAGACGTCGGATCTCGTCTGGCATGTCGACGAATGGTGTACGGAACGCAACTCCGGAACTAGCTGGGCAGAAATCGGCGCGCAACTCAAGGCGTTCAACCAGAAGCGGCGTCTGACGTTCCCGCCGTACTACGATGCCGGCGGTTCGCAGATGACGATCGATACCTTCACGCTCGACTATGGAATCCCGGTCGTGCTCGCAGCAGAAAAAAAGGACATGCCCGGTCAGGTAGCGCGCTTCGCGGATCTGCTCGGTCAAGGACGGGCGAAGATACGGATCGGATCGGCACTTGAGACTGACCTGGTAAATGCGCGCTGGGATGGCGATGCCAGACAAGAGGGCCGCTACAAGTGGTCGAGCCACATTCACCCGGACGCGGCGGACGCGGCCAGGTATGGCTTACAGGCTTATTTCAATGCCCGGAAGGAACTGGAGGATAAGCGCACGCCTCAAGAACGCTTGCGAGACGCAGAACGCGACCGGATCCGCGAGGCAATCGCGCGAGGCCATGCCGAGGTCGGATCGGCGTCCGATTTGACGGAGGCGCTGCGCGGCGCGTGCGGGTTTGACGACATGCAAGATCGGGGCTAGTATGTAGCGTTAATGCGATCCGCTGCGCTGCACTCTCTGATAGAGACGTGGCGCCGTCGCGTGCCTGCCGCCGAAGATGACGACGGGAATTTACGTCCAGAGCATCGAGACGTTCGACTATTCGACGTTGATAAGCTCGGCATTCCTAACCGACTCGGGGAACTGGCCGAAGCGCATTCACATCTGTGTGCAGCTCTGCACCGATTCAGATTTCGATCTCGTAAGGATCGAGCCATTGTGCGAGCTATCGTTAACGGCGTTACCCACCGAAAGATCGAACGTCGGCTGAAAGTCGGGGCATCGCGGATTCAGCGTGTTTTGCGCGAGGTGCGGCTATGGGTCGAATAACACTCGCGACGATGCGTAAGAACGGCGTCAGTCGAATCAAGTTTCACCCGAGCGGAGAGATCGCAGAGGTCGAATTCACCGTGGAGCGCGAGAATATCGCGCCGCAAGAAATCCAGCAGACGCGCGTTTCGATCTCGCCTCGAATTCCGACCGCAAATCCTGCCGTGAACGTCGAGCAGGAGATCGCGATCCGGGCCGCGCAGAGAAATGCCGCGCTTCGCGAGGCCGAGGAAGATTTGCCGCCGCTGGAGGTCGACGAGAAGGATTTCCCGGAGGCAGTGGTAGAGGAAGTTCTAGATGAGCGCGCGACGGAGGCGAACGGTGCTACCGACGGCGAGTGACGCCAAGCAGTTGCGGCGCGTGTCGCTGGGATGGTGGGAGTTTCCGCCCGAGCGGACGGCCAGCGCGCTCTATGACTACGCGCTTGGCCTGGAGATGTATCAGTATTCGCGGCGCGCGCGAAACCTGATCATGTACCGGCTGGTAATGGAGGAAGAACCTCCGTTGCAACTCGGCCTTTGGATGTCTCGCAAAGCTGCGTCAGGCGTGCGCGGCGCCGATTACATCAAGCCTTATGACAACATCATTGCGAATGCGTGCTCGGTCCTCGAGAACCGGATCGGCACCGTTAAGCCGTTCGTCCAGCTTTCGCCGCAAGACGTTTCGTTCGAGGTCCGCCAGGCTTGTAAAGATGCCACAGAGGCCATCGACGCGACGTTGGATAACAATCGTTATTTCTACACGTCGCAAGTCTGCTTCAAGGATCTCTTTACGTTCGGGATGTGCTTCGTCAAGGTCTCGGCGAGCTGGGACAAGAAAGAAGTCATTGTCGAGCGCGTCTTGCCGGACGAGATTCTTGTCGACGAAATCAGCGCTGCGATTGCGCCGCCGGAAACGCTCGTTCAGCGCCGTTACATGAGCCGTTCAAATGTGTGGGCCATGTTCGGCGGCAAATACGATCGCACGGACGCGGCGATCCGCACGGCTCCGAGTTGCTTTCTCAGCGGCGCGCAAACGAATGTCATCGATGATTACCTTTGCCTGCTTGAAGCGTGGAAACTGCCGGATGTAACCGGCAAGCCGGGCCGTCATGTTCTTGCGCTGCAAAACCGTCTACTAGTCGATGAGAAGTGGACGCGCCTCCGTTTCCCGTTCGCGGTCGGTCGCTGGCAAACCGGCATCATGAACTATTACACGCCGGGCGGCGCAAAGAAGATGGCGCCCGCGCAGATCGACCTAAACGAGCGCGACGAACGAATCCGCGCATGCGAGCGCGCCGCCGCTTATCCCGGTTGGCTCGCGCAAACGGGAAGCGGCGTAACTGCCGCGACGATGGGCGCCCGTCCGAACGCGATTTACAAGTACGACGGCGTCAAACCCGAGCCGGTGTTGCCGCAGGCCGTACGTCCGGAGACCTACGAAGCTCGCGAGACGGTTGCAAAGCGCGGCTATGCATCCGTCGGAATCACGACTCAGCAAGTACAGGGGCAGAAGCAGCCCGGGGTAAATGCCGGCGTCGCGCTTCGCCTCATGGTCGATTACGAGGACGATCGCAACAAGGGTTTGATGGTCACGCTCGAACAGCTCTGCGCCGATACGGGCGAGCTGATTCTAGACGTTTGCGAGGAAATCAAACCGCAATTCAATACGACGCTGCCGCCGTCGCGCGTGATCAAGTGGGAAGAGATCATCGGCAAAGCGAAGCGCGACCGCTGGAAGCTCAAGCCATTTCCGATCAACGCGCTGGCGTCTACGCCGCCCGAACAGTTGCAGCAGATCGAGGATTGGTATGCGAACGGCGAAATCGACCGTCGCGCATACTTCCGTCTGCAACAGCTTCCGGACCTTTCGAGCTACGCCAAGCTTTCGACCGCGAGTGACGATCTGGTAGAACAGACGCTCGATGACATCGTGCGGACTGGAAAGTATCGCGCTCCGGAACCGACCTACGATACGCCGATGTCGGCACTCAAAATCGCGCAAGCGCGCTGGAACCTGGAGAAGCGTTACGGGACGCCTCGCCCGGTCATGATGCAACTGCGAAAGTTCATGAGCGTTCTTGCCGACATGATCGCGCACCCGGGTGGGCAATTCATGCAACCGACCCCGGAGCTTGCTCAGGCTCCTGGACTCGGCGCCGCCACTGCCGCCCCTTCGCAGATCCCTGCCGCGACTCCGGGCGCCCCGCCCGCGCCCGCACCGCTGCAAGTAACGCCGCCGCAAGCCGCGCCCGTGCCGCTCGCCGCATAGCGGCGGACGTTCCCGATCGGTAACG
>AP72_2010_repI_A100DRAFT_1000122_pt1 | contig 13985 bp, 9 predicted proteins | sample AmaPasrepliIA100_FD_9193 | JGI IMG/M metagenome (IMG submission 9193)
CCCCATCCGCCCATTCCGTAGCCGCTGTAGACCCACGCGCCAGAAGCTGGATCTGCATCGAACGACATGTCGGGAGTGTTGCGGCTTGCCTGACCGAAAATCGGATACTGGAAATCAGCCCAGGGTCCCATGTTGCCGCCGGTGAACGCGGTTTTGTACGTCTCAATCGTGCTCGTGCCACCGCCGGATCCTCCCCAGCAGGATTCCGAAGACATTTTGAGCGTGGTTGAGTTGCGCAGGATGGACGTGCCACCAGCGGAGATCACCCAAGGATTCGTGCTCGGATAGCCAACACCGAACCCGAAGTCGCCAGACGAAGCGAAAGCTAGAATCGGCGTCTTGTAACCAGTTGCCCAGTTGTAGGTGAAATCGGCAAACAGGGCGTCATCCGCGATCTGGCCGGCGAACTCACCGCCTTGCCAGCTGTTGGAAACCTGCCCGCCCGCCGGATAGTTCGAAACGATGTAGTTGAAAGCGACCTGCTCGGCATAGAGAAGATCCGCCCATGAGTTCGAGCAAGCTTCCACGAGAATGATCGCTGCATTGGGAGCGAACACGTGGGCGTACTCGATATCCATTGACGACTCGACCGACCAGCCGGCATCCGCCGGAGGCGTGCTGCAGGAACCGTTTCCGTTGGCATACACCTTTACAAAATTCGCAGGAAGCAGACCCCAATAGGAGTCAAACACTGCGAGGTCAGAAGCGGCGTTGGGATTGTCAAACGCATCTACCAGGGCAATCGCGCCGTAACCGGCCGCGGTCGGCCCACCGGAACCAGGGCTGTAATTCGGAATGCATCCGGCGCTGGCTGGGCTGGCCACGTACAAGCAGCCGAGCGACTGCGGTGACTCAGCCATTTGAGTTGTCGCGAGCGGGCTGATCGAGTTGAGTGCGGCGGGTTCCAGGGCACCTGGGGCTTTAACGACGAGGGGCTTGCTGCCGTCGGTGCTGCGCAGGACGTACGTCGTGTGAGCCAGGTCTCCCTTTATCTTGCTGCTCTCAGGCCTGAAAATGAACCCGGACTGCGGAGTTGCCGCCGCGGTTTCGAGCGCCAGCGGCTGTCCACTACCTCTTGACGTATCCTGGGCCATGGCTCCCAGCGACAGTGAAAAAGCACACACTGCTACGACGAGTCGTTTCATTGAATTCTCCATTTTGTGAGTTGATGTTTGGTACGGAGAGATTCGCTGCGCCGGGGAGTTGCTGCGTTTATCCGCCCAACAAAACAATGGTGCAGATTTCTGTACAAACGTATCAGGACAATTCGAAGACGGCAGAATAAGCTCTGAGCTTGGATCATTCTGAGACGCAGCGAGGCACTACAGTCGACCTCAGACCTCAGTAAAAACCGAAGTCCGAGGTCTAAGGTCAGAGGTCCGCCAACATTGACGGCTAAGTCCTACTGGCGAGGGTGAGACTCTAGGATCCTGTGTACAGCTGAAACGGAGCCCAGTAGAAAGCTTTGGAGTATTGATGGGATCGAAGCAGCGTAAGTTTGGCGTTCCTAAGCGCGGCGTCTGGAGACAGTCCTTTATCTAGTTGCCCGTACAGCTCGTTCATGAGCTGGGGAGTCGAGATGTCGCTGACTTCCCACAGCGCTCCGATGACATTGTGTGCGCCCGCGCGAAGGAAGGCCCAGGAAAGCCCGACCAGTCCCTCGCCGGAATACGCGCGCGAGCCGGCACCGTAGCAGGTCGAGATGGTGACCAACTCCGCGTGGAGCGAGTGATGGATGATGTCCCGGGCATAAAGCTTGAACGAATCTTCCTGGGCGCTTGAGCGTGACAGAACGATGGCGGAATCCAGAGGGCTGGTGCGGTTTGCGGTACCATGCGCGACGAAGTGAATGTAGGAATACTGTTCCGGCTTTCCCGCAAGATACGCAACTGGATTTGCCTGCTCGCGCGTAAGAACCTGTTGTTTCGCGGGCGAGAAATGTTGCTGGATGCTATCCATCTCTGCCGTTGCTTTTCGCAATTCGGGATAGTTGCTGTTTGGAGACACGGCATTGCCGAGCAACAGAATTGACCCAACATGTTGTTGGGGCGGATGTGAGGTTGCGAGCAGGCGCAGGGAACTCGCATCGGTGATAGTGGCATCTTCAATCCAGTAGTGGGGCGTTGCGCCCGGCACTAGCAGAGTTTCGAAATTCAAGGTGTTCAGGCTGCCGTCGGGAATGATGAAGACTTTGGCACCCGGCGGAAGCAGGGTTGCCGCGGGTTCAACAAGCATGTGATAGAGCGCGCGGCCGTCGTCGCTCGTCCGTTGCAGGAACTCCTGTTGATCGGCAAGAGCCTTCCGATAACGCACAGCAGTCGATTCAATCTGCGATTTCTGGGGCAGAGTAGAGATCTTTGTTTCTTTCGGCGTGATGGTCCAAAGATACGATTCTCTTTCGCCCAGCCAATAGAAAAGGAGCGTGCCCCCGGTTTTGCGGGAGATCGCCTGAGGGTTCAGTACCTCGGGTTTGAAGGTAGTGCATTTTTGCAGTACGCCGAGACCCTCGGCCAGCGCGCGCCCACGCTGATATTCGGCGATCTGTAATGCGTCGTTTGTCTTCCCGCTCTTTACCAGGAAGTGAATGTAATCATCGTAGATGCCTGCAGCATTCGCCGGGAAGGGAAGCGACGACGTTTCTTCGCGCAGGGTACACCGGGCTCCTTCGAACGTGTTTAGCGCTGCGCGATACTCTCGTTCGGCAGCATCGGGTTTGTTCTCGTCTTCGTAGAGTTGCGCGAGAGAATGCTCTGCCTCCCACTTCAGAAATTTGTGGCTCTTGGGATCCTGCTCGATCTCGAGATAGATCTTTTCCGCCTGCTGCGGGTCGTGCATACGTGCGGCCACATGCCCTTTCACCAGCATGGAATAAAGCACATCAAGTCGATTGCCATCTTCTGATACAAGAGCAATCGTCTTGTCGGCGTAGTCACGGGCCTTGTCGAGCTTACCGAAGCGCTCATAGACCAGAGCCAGGGAGACCGTGGCGTCGATGATGTCTTGCGTGCTTGTATGTTGGGCCATCTCGAGAGCTTTTTGATAGTTGTGTTCAGCTCCACGGAGATCACCCGAATCGAGATATACATAGCCGGCGGTCGTAAGCCACTTGACCTCGTCCGTCATGGCGCCGATTTTACGGGCGCGATTGGTTGCTTCCACGAACAAGTCGAAAGCCTTTTCAGGCTCACCGAGCTTGTAGTAGGCCCAGCCTTGATTGCCAAGGGCACCTTGCGAAACCGACTCCGCGCTGATAGAGGCTGACCTCTCGTATGCTAGAGCAGCAAGATTTAGTGCCTCGTCGAAGTGTTCACGCTGAAGTGCAACAGCGCTAAGGCTTAGAAGGGCATTGGCTTCGCTGTACACGTTGTTCCGTGCCCTAGCGCGGTTGAGGGCTCGTTCGTAGTCGATGAGTGCCGCGCTAAAAACTCCACGTTGGAGGTCGAGGTCGCCACGAGCGAGGGAGATGTCAATGCAGACTGGATAGGACAACGACTCACAGGACTGATCTGCAACTTGAAGCGTTTGATCGGCTTGCGTGAACCTGTGCAGGTCGGCGTATGCCAGACCTTCAAGCCGTTTCTTCCGCAACTGCAACTCTTCGGATGGAGGGTCAGTGTTTTCCGATGAGAGCAATTTCAAAAGGCGGTCATTGAGTCCTCTCCATGCGAGAGCGTCTCCTTCGAGAAGTAGAAACTTCCATCTCCACTCTGGGCCGAGATGATGGAATCTGTCATAACCAATTTGCGCCTCCTTTTCAGCAGACGCGACATCGCCTCGTCTGAAGGTCTGCGTGGCGTGGTCCAGCACTGCTTGCGGATTCGCACCGCCAGAGCAGGACGTAAGGGACAGTATTTCGACTATTAAAGCGAGGATTATAGGGAAGGGCCGTAAGCGCGAATTTACGTCTCCGATGCGTGTTCTAATCGGGGATGCGATCAAACGTACCCAGGTAATACCTATGTACTGCCACCTTTTCCGGTTGTGCCATTCACGCTGCAAGTCGCAATTGAACTTTTCCCCGCAGCCAAGCAGCCCATTTCCAACCGGATCATGGTTAGGCGGTACGAATTGTGATTCACCGACAGTTCGGCCAGAAAGATGTTTCCAAAGTCTGGGATGTGAATCATATGGCCAAAGGACTTTGCTGGCGAGGTGATTGGCGCCGCTCCATTCACCCGGATGTCCTCTATCTCGACATGTTCGACCAGTGAACACGTAATGCCTTCCCATTTCAGATCTCTGTTCTCTTTCGCCTTATCCCGCTGTTTCTGGATTTCCGCAGATTCGAGATCGAAGCCATAATACTTCGTTCGCGGAAGGGAAGCCGCTTCGGTGAGCCGCATCTTTTCCTGGTCCACTCCGCTCAAGGCCGCTTTCAGCCGTTGATATTGAGCGGCGATCGCTTTCATCAAGTCAGTTTCCCGGTCAACCGGTAACGCATTTTGTCCTTCGGCCCTTCCACCCGCGAAGTCGAGCCTCAAATATGGCAGCACGCGGTGCTGTGCAATTCTGAGATTTTCGAAGTGTGTGCCCAGAAACGTCACATGCGGAGCAGTTTCGTCAGGTATGTGAGTCGTGGAGATCTGGGCGACAACACGATCCGCGGTCACCACGTTCAGGACATTCAAATTCTCGACCACAGATGTCGAGAGGGTGACGGAACCGCCTGGATGTTTATCGCTGGCATGTCCCGCAACTTGGGTGTGAGCGCTTGAGTAGGAAATGATGCCTTCCAGACGGAAGTTCTTGGAGTGCTGGGAAAAGTAATTTCGTTGTGCCCGCATCTCATCGGACAGATCCGCAAGCTGGCCCTCAAGCTTGACGAATGCCTGTTTCTTGATGTCCTGCGCGAAAGGCAGCTTCAGTTTGCCGGTCAAGGCATGAGCTTCTGCATGGAAATAGTGCGAGGTGGGGTTCTCAGGCATCTTACTTCGCTCCATCGATCTAACCCTCAACTACTGGACCTGCAAATCAATCGAATGGCGGCTGATTTCTTTACGCTCGCCAGCAGGGGTAACGCCGAGCACCACCAGTGTGTAGGTGCCAGGCAGGCGGTTGCGTCCGGGAATGTAGATCTGGCGGCCTTCTTCGGTCCGACCCGCAGCCAGCGGCCCAGACCATTCCAGCCTTCCGGCGGGATTATACAGGTCGACCCCGTACGATGCGAACCCATCTTCGGGCGGAAGATTAACGATCAGCCCGAACCCTTCGCCAGTGTGGGTTTTGATGAGCGTATCCGTAGTGCCGCGCGTACTGACATTGACCGACGCCCACGGACCAACCTGCGGATCGTTGGCAGCGGCAGTGAGCTGCGGATACGTAACCAGATTCTGATATCCGATCACTGCCAGCAAAAGCGCCAAGACGGGAACGGCGAACGCAGGCCGGAACCAGGCAAACCATCCGGCCTTCGAGGCCGCCTTCACCGGTCGGACCACAGGATGGGTGGCAGGTTCGGCTAAAAGCACCTTGCTCTGCTCCACAAACATGGCGCCGGCGCGCAGATCAAGTGCGCAATCCTGGCAATCGAAGAGGTGCTCCTCGAACTGGTCCCGGAGCTCAGGATCGAGTTCGTCCAGCAGGTATCTTTCCGTGGCATTTTGTCGGACCGCCTCATTATGGTCCATAATCGATCCCCTCATGACAGATAGTGCAGTGCGGCACAAAATCGTTTCAGTGTTTTCCCACGGCCACAGCTCCAGGTGGCCGAGCCGCAACATTCTTTAAATACAGAGACTTAAACGACTGTTTAGCCCGGTGCAGCAAGACGCGCAGATATTCGCGGTCAACCCCGAAGTCGCTGCAAACGGCATCTTTATCTCGTTCCTCCAGAAAGACTTCGCGTATCAATCGACGATCACGTTCCGGCATTTCTTCGAGGATCTCGGCAATCTTCTCTTTCATCTGCTTGGCCGCGATCATGCCCAGCACGTCCACATTGGTGGCGGGAATCTCAGGTTGCTCCTCATCGTCCAGGGAATCGTCGCGTGAATTGGAGCGGTAGTGCTCCAGTAATACGTTGTTGCACATGGAGTTCACGAACGCCCCCAGGCGGTCGGGCTGGCGAAGTTTTCCGCCACGCAGCGCAGCGAAGACTCGAGTAAAGGTCTCTTGCCTGACGTCTTCAATTGCCTGCGGCGAATTCAGGCGGGAGCGAAGCTTCAGCTGGATCAATTCACTGAAATACGCAACAAAGTGTTCCTGCGTTCGGAAATCCCCTTCCTCAAGCCGCTGAACATAGGATTCGTCAAAGGATTGAAGTTGCAAGGACCGCCCCTTGGGGATGCTGGAGTGGGAGCTAGTGTAGCACTTTCAGTGCATCAAAAAGCATGGGTCACCATCGCTGTAACGATTCGGCTGGCAACAGCACTATTCCCCAGAAAGGCGATGAGGCCAGCGTACGCAGCTCGGCAACGATTCATGACTCATGCACCCGCATTGCGCGCCCGGAAAGACCCTTCGGGGTTCGACCAGCCTGGAGTTTTTCAATGCACGATCTTGAGGGCGCTGGAACTACCAAGAACTCATCGCGAAGTGTTTCTGCTGAGAGACATTCAGGGACATACTCTGCAGGAGATCGCGGCCATTCTCGGAATCAGCATCGAAACCGCGCGGGTGCGCCTGGAGCGCGCCCGTCGCGAGATCGGACAACTGGCGGATACCAACGCCAGGGGGCGTGCGCAGTGACGATTCTGGTGAATTCGTTCAGGCGAATTCGGTCCGCGGAAAACCGCGTCCCCCATCAAACCAGGTGGGGGACTTGCGGTTCACTTCCATCGTCCCGACCGGGCACGCTGTTAGGCGCATTGTGTGAATATCTGCTTGCGCTGCAAGCGATCACCCGTCAAACCGCCCCCACTGTCATTCTTATTGTCTGGAACATCCTTCGCTAGATCGCCTCTTCCGTCGGACTTTGCACGTTTTTGTTAGACCCCCATGCCATATTCCATCGCAACGAGCCAGCATCGACGCCGGCGAAGTGCGGTCCGCATCTCTGTCATGGTTCGAAAACAATCAGATCGGCGGGGACGTGCAGAAGTGAAGCGAAGATATTGGAAGATTGTGGACGGGATGACCTGAGATGCTGCGGACCGAGCGAAACCCCGAAGATCACCGGAACCGCTTCCCCGTTCGGTTCCGGCGATCTGAAATGCCCAAGCCTTCCCCCCGGATGCCTAGGGCCTTTCAAGTCGGGATCTAGTGAATGACAGCAGTCACCGGTGTTGCGCGACTCCTTCCACTCATCTGAGTAGTGCCGAAAGGAATAATTTCGTTTCAGGAAAAATGAAAATTTTTTCTGAGTGAGCGGATGAGAATGCAGAAGGGCAGGAAAGATGAAATGGCCGGAGTTGGCAACGGGCCGCTGCCAACTCCCACCCGAGACCGATTCCGCAGCCGAATCTATGTCTTTAAGAAGTCGAGCACGTACGCCGGTTTCATGGGGAGCCGCCGCATGACCTTGCCCGTGGCATCGTGCAGCGCCGCCGCGGTCGCAGGCGCAGCCAGAGCATTGGCTGCTTCTGAACCTCCGCCGTACGCGCCAACCTTCACATTGTCGATCAGTACAACTTTGATCTCCGGGACGTCTGCCATGGTCGGAATCGGATAGCTGGTCCAGTCGTCGGTGGTGATGCCACTCTCGTCGAACATTACCTCCTCAAAAAGCGCGTGGCTGACGCCCATGACGGCGCCGCCCTCGACCTGGCGCTTCAACTGCGCCGGGTTGACGATGATGCCCGGATCGACGGCGATCGTGTACTTCTCAACTACGACCTTGCCGGTGCTGGGGGTGACCGCGATATGACAAGCGCATGCCCAATAGGTGCCGCTGCGGAGCATGAGCGAAACTCCGCGCCCACGCAACGGATCGGAACCATTCGCTGCCGCGTCCCGACGTGGAGAGGGACGAGTGTCCCAGCCGGAAGCGTCCCGAACAGCTTTGAGCACACCGATGGCGCGCTCTTCGCTCAAATGATCAATGCGGTACTGAAGTGCATCTGCGCCGGCCAGAGCGGCCGCTTCACTGATTGCCAGTTCGCGCGGATAGTTCTGCTGGAACTGGCCAGGAGTCCTCATGCTGTGATCGCGCAAACCGACCGCTAAGGGAGAATCTTTCTGTCCCACCTGGAATGTGCCGTGCCCGTTTTCAATTACATTTGCAATCGGCTTGTAAACCCAGGGATCCTCGATTCCATTCACCGTGGAAGTCACGGAATCAGACTTGACCTGCGGGGCCGACATAGTTGGAAGTCCGGCAAGAACCGCACCAATCGGGCGATCGTCTTGCATGGCGGGCATGTAGTGGTCGATCTGATAAGCGGTCATCTTTCCCTTGTCGTCCAGTCCAATCTGAACGTCGGAGTAGGCAGCGGCCGCTTGGGTGGACCATTGCATATCATCGGAGCGCATCCACTGCACGCGGACAGGTTTGCCGACGGCTTGCGACAGGAGCACGGCTTCGTCTTCTGCGCCTGCGTTCCCACCGTTTGATCTTCCGTAGTGGCCGGGTCCGGGATAGGAATGAACGATCACATGATCCGGAGTCGTGCCGAGCATCATCGCGATCTCGCCCCGCAACGCTTGCGGATTCTGGTTGTGCGTATAGATGTGAACCATGCCGTCGCTCTTTACGTCTGCGAGCGCCATGGTGGGGCCGATTGGCGCATGTTTCATGTACGACAGCTGGTAAGTTGCGGAATGCTTTTTTGTGGCGGCTGCAAGCACAGGGCCGACGTCACCCTTGCTCGCGTCGCTTTTCTGTACAGGAGCTGTGGTCCAATCCGCCTCTTCGCGAAGGTGCTTGTAGAGCTTTGCGTTTCCCGGCAAGCCCTTCCACGCGGTCCATTTCGTTTCGGCGGCAACCTGCTCCGCAGCCTGAATCGCTTCCCATTCGTTCGGGGCGACTACGCCGACGAGATTGCCCTTTACGATGACTTGCGAATTGGGAAACTTGGCTTTGTCCACCTTTCCCGCAGAAATTAAGGTCGAGCCCAGCGTTTTGGGATGTACGACGCGTGCGTGCAACATTCCGGGCAGGCGAACGTCGGTGGCCCAAGTTTCCTTAGCCGCCACCTTTGAGCTGGTGACCGAGTTCTTGAAAGACTTGCCAATAATCTTGTACTGGCTTACGGGCTTCATCGGTGGATCGCCGTCGATAGTCAGCCCAAAAATGCTGGTGAGGTCGCCTTTGACGGGAATCGTCAGCTTCAGTTCCTGATTCTTGACGAGATCACCGTAGGAAATGCTCTTGCCTCCGCCAGAGATGACGCCATCTTGCACCGAGAGCTTGTCTTTTGGAACCTTAAGTTTCTCGGATCCCAGATCGAGCAGAGCCTGATACGTGTAGGCCGCGGCCTTGCGGATATTCGGTGTTCCGTGACCGAGGAAGTCGAAGGCGCCGCTGCCGTCAGGAGTCCGATCGGTGTGCCCAGCAATCACGGTGGTGATCGCATCGAAGGGAACGCTCAGTTCCTCTGCAACAATCTGTCGATAGGCGGTGAATGTAGAGCCTTGTCCAAAGTCGCTTTTGCCGGTACGAATGAGAACTGTATTGTCCGCGTGGATTTCAATCCACGAACTGCCTAGGGTCGGATCCAGGCTATTCTTCAACGAGGACGTTTTCTCCGCAGCGCCCTTCAGGATTTGGGGCCCGACAAGGCCGAAGCCAACGAACAAAGCGCCGCCAGCTTTTACGAATTGACGCCTGGATAAGGTGGGTCCGACAGAATTTGTGGGTCTTTCGCTCATGGTCGCCATTGCTTATCTCCCTTTCGCCATGATGGTGGCGGCATTTTGCACGGCTTGGATGATCGCGAGATAGGTTCCGCAGCGGCACAAGTTGGGCGACGGACCCGAATTGGTGAAGGCGTCTTTAATTTGCGCGAGGCTTGGATTAGGGTTGCTCTCCAGTAGCTCGGTCGCTTTGATCATCATGCCGTTCTGGCAGAATCCGCACTGGGGCGTCTGCTCTTCGATCCAAGCTTGTTGCACCGGGTGAAGAGTATTCTTTGCTTGCTCTGCAGAAAGGCCTTTCTGCTTCGCCCAGCGGTCGGGCAGTCCTTCCAGCGTGACAATCTCGTGATTCGCGACGTCAGAAATGGACGTGACGCAGGAACGCGATTCCTTACCATCAACCAGTACAGAACACGCTCCGCACTGCGCGAGTCCGCAGCCGAATTGTGGCCCGATCAGTTGCAGATCGTTGCGTAGGACGTAGAGAAGAGGGGTGTCACCGGGCGCCTGCACCTCGTGCCGAACCCCATTCACATTAAGTGTGACCATAAAGAACCCCTTTCGAACACCACGAGATTCGAAATTATTGCTTGAACGGAAAACCCCATTACCCGGATTTAAAGACAGTCAACAGCTTCCATTAGGCCTTTAGGTTTCCTATACGCTCGGGTTGCTTCCTTTGCAAGCGTCCGGGTTTCGTGAAGGCAAGGTTTCAAGAGGAAATGAGCTTTTGCGCCAAGCACGAACGCAAACTGCCATCACGATGAGGTGGTTCGTATTCTGAAAGAAGTCCTGGAGGCGGCCTAGTAAGCGTTCTTGCTGTTAAAGAGCCGCAGGAAGGTCATAGTGATGATCTGCAGATCAAATGTGAGGCTCCAATTTCGAAGATAGTAAAGGTCGTATTCCACTCTCTTCGCAATGGATGTGTCTCCCCGCCAGCCATTGACCTGCGCCCATCCCGTGATCCCAGCCTTAAAGGTGTGACGGAAGTTGTATCGGTCGAATTCGCCAAGGAATTTTTCGACGAAATGCGGACGTTCCGGCCGCGGTCCGACAATGCTCATGTCTCCCTTGAGCACGTTGACGAATTGCGGCAGTTCATCCAGATTTGCTCGACGCAGAAAAGTTCCCACCCATGTACGCCGTGGGTCATTATCCGAGGTCCACTGGGTGTCGCCCTCCTCCTGGCTTCCGACGCGCATCGTCCGGAACTTATACATGCGGAACCATCGTCCGTTTAAACCAACGCGCTCTTGCGCGAAGAATATCGGACCGGGACTACTCCACTTCACTGCAACCGCGATCAGCAGGCTCAGCGGTAATGTGACAAGCAGAACGAGGGCGGAAAACGCGATGTCGAAAATTCGCTTTTCGAACAGATACGGGCCCGTTTCCGCTAAAGTCGGGCGCAAATCCAACATGTGAATTCCGCCGAGCTCAATCAGCCGATCCCGAACGTTCACCCGTTCTCCCAGGTCGACCACGACTCGTGTAGGCACACAGAGCTTTTCGAGGGCGGGTGCGACTCTTTGCACATCGCTGAGTCTACCGGCGGGCAACGCGATGATTACGTCATCAATAGAATGGCCGTTGCTGAAGTTGGGCAGCCGGTCGATTTCGTAGACGTTTCCCTCAACGGCGATTTCCTGGTTCGGGAGACGCACGAATCCGACTACTCTACACGGCAGTACCTCTCCGTTCAGCAGCGTGGTCGCTACCCTTCGGGCAAAGCGATCGGTTCCGACCATTAATATCCGGACTTCATTTCGGCCACTACGGCGCAGAAATTCCAGGCATACGCGGAAAATGATGCGGGCGATTGTGCCCAACACGAACAGCGCCGCGGCGCTAATCGCGATTACCAATCGCGAATAGCTTGCCCCTCGATAGAGAAAGCCCAGCGCCATGACGATCGCATAGGTGAAAGCAATGGTTTCGAGCAGGCGGCGGCTCTTTTTTCCGGGCGCATAAAGCTGTTCGACATTCCAAAGGCCAGAGTCATCCGCTGTAATCGCCCAGATGATCGTCGTCAACAGCATGATTGCCCAATAAGAGGGCAGCCCAGACGGTCCACGGTGAGGATAGAAAAGGTTAAATCCGAAGCGTATCTTTACAGCGATATAGTAGGCGCACGCGGGCAACAGCAGCGTCAGAACCCTGAGGTAATAGCGTACGTAACTAAGCTTACTGCGAATCATTACTGCACACGTCCTACAAGCGACAGAGCCGGGTCTATCTAGCCGAATACACGAAATCCACTGAGGCGGCGCTTCAGGGCGAGTGGCAGACAGTTCTGGTTGAGTCCCAGGAACATTCCAAGCGACTTCGCCAGATCCTGTCCGATCCCTTTCCGGGCTAGCGAACTCTTCTCCTTGTCATTCATTCGTCTGACTTTTGCTTTCAGCAGTTTCCAACCATCGCGAACGAGAGATCCGCGCGTTTCCGGAGCCTCCCAGATCTTCAACAATCTGAGCGTGTAGCCGATGTCGAAATAGCGCTTTAAGAGTTCAATAGTGCTGTGAGTGTGGGAGTGAAACACGGCCGCTTGGGGTTCATAAACGATCTTCCAGCCGCCATCCAGAATGCGTTTCGCGATACCCAAGTCTTCGAAGACCTTCAGGTCCTCCGGAAACCGTACGTTCTCCCACACGCTGCGCCGCAGGGCGGCATTGACATCCGAAAAGTGATAGAACCTGTACCCCGTTCCATTTCGACGTGATGGGTCTTTCACAATCTTCTTTTCACCGTAAATTGTGTCGAACACGTCGCGGCGCTCGAGCGACGACTCGGCTTTCGGGAACTGACGCCCATAAACCGCACCTACGAGCGGATCATGAAAATTTGCGAGCAGGTTGGAAAGCCACTCTTGGTCTACAGGGATCGCATCATGTGACAGAAACACCAGGAATCTGCCTCGCGCGAGAGTGGCCGCAAAATTACGAGTGCGTGCGTGATGAAATTGCTCGGGAGGGATGCGCCACACCGGAATCGCAGAACTCGTAAGCAGTTCCACGGTTCTATCGGTCGAGCCTGAATCGACCGCGATAATCTCAGTGCACAAATCAGTCTTTTGACTTCGAACGGATTCCAGCAGCCTCGCCAAATCAGGCCCGGCGTTCTTGGTCAAAAGCAAAATCGACGCGTCTACCATCTCACCATTCATGGTCGTATCGGCAGCGAAAGCAGTGGCAAACTCTTGTTCAGATGCAGCAATCCAATGGGCTGCTGGCTATGATTTTTGATCTCTGCTAGCTTTCCACGTGCGTTCATGCGTCTCACCCTGGCTGCAGTTCATCTCGCTTTGCCGGCAAATCCGGATCCACCGCGACCGGGTTTCGGCCGGCAACAGTCGCGAGAATATTGGCGGTCCGCCTCGCCGTTTCCTCCCACGAGAAGACCGATGCGCGTCTCAACCCTCGTTGACGAAGTCCGTCCCGCAAACTCGAATCTGCGACCATGCGCCTGATTCCGTCTGCTATTTCCTCCACGTTGCAGGGATCGACTAAGACGGCCGCATCTCCGACAACCTCAGGAAGCGAACACACATTCGACGTCATCACCGGAGTTCCGCACGCCATTGCCTCGAGAGGTGGAAGGCCAAAGCCTTCGTATAGAGACGGAAAGAGAAACGCGGTAGCCCCCCGATATACGCTTGCCAGGGATGCGACAGAATTCATTTCCAGAAATACGACGGATTCCCACAGCGCCCATCGATCCACCTGCGTCGCAATATGCGAATCAGCCGGGCCCGAAATGATCAATCGCAGTTCGCGTTGCGCACCTGACATCGCATACGCCTGCAACAGTCGATTCAGATTCTTATGAGGCTTGCGACTGCCCACGTACAACAAGTACGGATATCCAGGCTCGTACGTATCGCCGGTCGCACCGAATGGAACACCGACACCATTGCCAACATTGATGATTCTGTCGTATTCGACGCCGGACCACGCAGCGATCTCGCTCCGCGAGTACTCCGATACCGTGAGTACACAAGCGGCGCGGTGGCACGCAGGCTTGATCACGTACTGGTAATAAGCACGTTTCAGGGCATTTGAGTTTTCCGGCACGCAAAGGTGATTCAGGTCGTGCAGGGTGAAAATGAACTGACCGGGCCAACCCACCGGCGAGTTATATCCGGGGCTGAAGAACAGCCAAGGCGGGTTCTTCCAGAGCGTCGCTCCGAGCAAGACCGGATCGAATGGGTGCCAGGGACGGCGCTGCGCATCAAAGAGGATGAGACCGTCGAGCCG
>AP72_2010_repI_A100DRAFT_1000123_pt1 | contig 13976 bp, 8 predicted proteins | sample AmaPasrepliIA100_FD_9193 | JGI IMG/M metagenome (IMG submission 9193)
GCCGCCGCATCCCTGTTGCGACCGTCTGTCGCTTCCGCGCAAAACCGTCCACGAACATTGGCGTATCAGTTTAGCCATGCCGCCATCATGGATCCGACACTTTCTCCGGACGGGAAGGAAATGATCTACATCATGGTGATCGCTGGCAAAGAGCAGTTGATGCGCCGCGCCGTCGACGGCTCCCATGTGCGACAACTGACCAGCGATGACGCGAATCACGAAGATCCCGCATGGTCGCCGGATGGAAGTCGTGTCGCGTTTGTGCTGATAAAGAATGAGCTGGAGCAGATTCACCTCATGAATCCGGACGGAACCGCGGTCGAGCCGCTCACTCCCGCGGATGTGAAAACGATTCACCCGAGTTGGTCGCGAGATGGCCGCCGCGTCGCGTACTGCACAGACGACGATCTCGCGCCTTCTCGCAAAAATCCATCCGAGATTTACTCGATCGACATTGCGACTCGCAGTATCACGAAGCTGCTCTCAGATGGGGTGAATACTTATCCCGTATGGTCTCCAGATGGGAAGACATTGGCATTCCGCAGAATGCTCGGCGAGGCGAACTCGGAAGTATTCGTAGCGGAAGCTGACGGCTCCAACCCGCGAAATATCACGAACAATCCGGCTTTCGACGGCTGGCCGGCATGGTCGCCGGACGGGAGCTTGATCGCATTCGCCTCCAATCGTGGCAATCAGAATTATCAGATCTATACGATGCGTCCGGATGGCAACGATGTGCGACTCGTGGCCGCGACGGAAGGACGCGGTACCGCCCCGAAGTGGGCGCCCGATGGGAAGACGATCTATTTCACGATCTGCGGCAAGTCCGCGTTCAGTGCCGACTGTCAGATCTACGCGGCAAAGCTTGACGCATATTCTGAACGTTAGCTGCGAAATGCGTGGAAGGCCACGAATCGATCGCCGGGCAGCAGGTTCCTTGTTTTCACCCTGCTGTAGCCGCCTTCGCGTAGCTGGCGGACCAGTTCGTCCTCTCCCGGCAAGCGCCCAGCACCAGAAGTTGCCGCGCCCCATAGGTTCAGCGCCTCAGAGCCAAGGCTGCCGCCCTGGCAGCAAGTGGTCAGGAGCAGAAAGCCGCCGGGCCTGATAAAACTGCCGATGTGCTTGAGCAAAGTTACGCGCTCTGCCACGGGGCAGTAATAGATGTTGTTGTAAAGCGTCGCGATATCAAAAAGGGCGTCCGGAGATTTTTCCCGAATGTCGCCGGCTTCGATTTTCACCCGGTCCTCGAGTCCCACTCACGAAGATTCGTCCGCGCCATCTCGGCGACTGCCGGCTGAAGCTCCAGCCCAAGAGCTGTGAGCGAAGGATTTCTTTCGGCGGCGTGTCGCAGATAAATTCCCGATCCACAGCCGATCTCCAGCAGTCGAAGGGCACCATGCGCCGGGAACGTGCTGCTGATGATCTCTGCTTGAAAGGCCTCGAGGATGCGAGAGGAGCGCGCAATCAGTTCGCCATCCTGGTCGTCAAGACTCCATAATTCGCCGATGCGGAGCTTGGGAATTGTCCCGGTGATCATTTTGTGATGCAGCTCGACAACCTCTTCCACCAATGCGAGCACAGGATCGTTCGCCGGCCGGGCAAGCTTTTTGGCCAGCCCGCGCAGCGTGTATCCGCGCGGCCCCAGACTGAGCAATCGCAGATGAACACCCATTTGCAGCCATGCCTCGAGTGCTTCCTGGCCCGGCTGTTGGCGACATTGAACTCGGCGAGAGAGTCAAGCGTGGCCGGGCCAGGGGCCAACCTGTGGAGCAGCCCGGATTCGCCGGCAGCCGCAAGGAAGCTGAGTTTATAAAAGGACTTAAGTTCGCCGCGGCACCGACAAGTGCGGAAAGGCGCCCATCACGCCAAAGATGAAAGAATGGTTTGAGAGACATTGCTCTCCTATTATGCTTGTCCACTCCTCTCGCTTTAGCAGCGCGAAAAAATCAGGAGCGTAGTGCGAAAGACGAATCCAATTCGACCCAGACAAAAGTTCTCTGTTCGCCGAATCCTGACACTGCTTGTCATCACACTTAGCCTGGTGGGAACGATCGAAAGCCGGACCGCTGGGGAATCCGAGACGATTGAGACTGCCGCGTGGCTGCGGTATGAACGTTTGGATTCCAAAACGCTCAATCGCTACTCGCACCTGCCAACCAACATTGTTGTTCTCGGAAAATCCGCCGTGCTCGAATCCGCGGAGGAGGAACTTATTCGCGGGTTGGATCAGATGCTCGGTCGAAAGCTCGCCGTGAAGAATTCGATTCAAGGCAAAGCTCTCGTCCTTGGCACGCTCGACAAAGTCGAGAATCTCGGCCTGACTCTTCCAAAGCTCCTTGGACTGGGAAACGACGGATTCATGCTCGTGCATTCGCGCATTCATGGTGCCGATTGCATCGTGATTACTGCCCTAAGTGACCGCGGGATTCTGTACGGTTCGTTCGCTTTGTTGAGCAAGATTGCACGCGGGAAGAGTGTCAACGGGCGTGTCGAGGAAAGTCCCAATGCGCGGGTTCGCTGGGTCAATCAATGGGACAACCTGGATGGAAAAATCGAGCGCGGTTACGGCGGCCCGTCGATCTTTTTCGTTAATGGAAAAGTGCGCGACGATCTGACGCGCGCCCAGCGATATGCCCGTTTACTGGCTTCGATCGGAATAAACGGCTGCACCGTCAACAACGTGAACGCCGCACCCGGGGCGCTGGAGGACAGCTTCATCGCACAGGTGCGGAGGATTGCCGATATATTTCGCCCCTGGGGCGTGCAGCTTTCCATGTCGGCGGACCTGAGCAGCCCGAAGATCGTCGGCGGACTCGATACGTTCGATCCTCTTGATCCGCGTGTGGCTGAGTGGTGGCGGAAGAAAGTGGACGAAATTTATCGCCAGATACCTGACTTCGGCGGATTTGTAGTCAAGGCAGACTCCGAAGGACGCTCGGGTCCCTCAGCCTACGGACGTACCCACACCGACGCCGCCAACGTCATCGCACGCGCGCTCAAGACCCATGGAGGTGTGCTGTTCTACCGCGCGTTTGTCTATAACCATCATCTCGATTGGCATGATTTGAAGAATGATCGAGCGAAAGCGGCCTATGACAACTTTCATCCGCTCGATGGCGAGTTCGATGACAACGTTGTGATCCAGATCAAGAATGGTCCCATCGATTTTCAGGTGCGGGAGCCCGCGTCACCGCTTTTCGCGGGATTGCGCCGCACGAATGAAGCTATTGAGTTGCAGATCACGCAGGAATATACAGGTCAGCAGAAGCATCTCTGTTTCCTGGTTCCGATGTGGAAAGAGGTGCTGGATTTCGACATGCGCGTGGATGGCAAGTCGAGCCCTGTAAAAGATCTTGTCAGCGGGAAATTGTTTCGGCGTCCGATAGGAGGCTTCTCTGGAGTGGCGAACGTCGGCATGGATGCGAACTGGCTGGGCAGTCCGTTGGCGATGGCGAATCTATACGGCTTTGGGCGATTGGCGTGGAATCCAGATCTCAGTGCGGAGACGATTGTTGATGAATGGACTAGGCTGACGTACGGAAACGACCCCGTGCTGGTGCAGACGATCGAGAAATTACAACTCAGTTCCTGGCACGTGTACGAGAACTACACCGGGCGACTCGGCGTAGGCACACTGACGAATATCACGGGCAATCATTACGATCCCGGGCCCGAGTCATCCGAGGCCAATGGCTGGGGTCAGTGGCATCGTGCCGACCATCAGGGCATCGGAATGGATCGCACGATGAAAACAGGCACGGGATATATCGGGCAATATCCGGTGGAGGTGCAGAAGACTTACGAGTCATTGGAGAATTGTCCTGACAATCTTCTACTTTTCTTTCATCACGTGCTGTATACGCACGTGCTGCATACGGGGCAGACTGTTGTTCAGCACGTTTACGACTCTCACTATGACGGCGCAGCCCAGGCGCATGAGCTCGTTGCACAATGGAAAGTTGTGGTGGGGCACATGGATCAGACGCGTTATCGAGACATCCTCGCTCGATTCGAGTTTCAAGCGAACGAAGCCGACAAGTGGCGGGATGTAATTTGCGGATGGATTTATCGGCTCTCCGGAATTCCCGACAACAAAGGACGGGTCGGTGACCCTTCAGCAAAACTCCCGGCTGACCAGAGGTGATCACTTCTTGCCGATTCTCAGATTCCCTGGGTGCCCCATGTCTCGCCGCATTTAAGAGACGTGGGATCCCTCTATCTACTGACGAGTGGAACCAGCCAGAAATAAGACGTTTTCAATGGTTTTTTCGCCGCAGGCTTGCGCATTTTCCCAAGTTCCGTTAACGTTTACGCTTTCGGAGCGGAAAAACCTCCGACATTTGTGCTGGCTGTATCAGGCCGGCCCCGACGCAGGCCAAAGACGATGGGTAAGCCCCCTACTACGCTCGGTGACATCGCACGGTCACTGGGCACCTCCATAGGAACCGTCCACCGCGCACTCCATGACAATCCAGGTGTCAGCCCGGCGACCAAGGCTAGGGTCCTCCAGATGGCGAGGACGCTTGGCTATCGGCCGAACCTGGCCGCGCGATACCTGTCTTCAAAAAAGACGCTGCGAATTTCGGTAAACACGCTGCAGGGAACCACCTCTTTTTGGGACGAGGTTCGAGCCGGCATTCGTGAGGAAGCGGCGAACATCCTGCTCGAGAACGTCGAAGTGGAATTTCGGACCTGTCCGAGCCTGGGAGAGGGAGAGGAAGAAGCATTTGAGGCGGCGATCAGGGACAAAGTCGATGGGATTATCACATTCCCGAGCCGGCCTCAGGAGTTACGGCCTTGGATCAGGAGGGCATCGCGAGCACAGATTCCTGTGGTTTGTGTGGCCACGGATGCGCCGAACAGTGGACGGTTGGGCATTGTGGCAGTCGATACGCTCGCGAGCGGTGCGATTGCAGCCGACCTGATGGGACGTTTCCTCGGAGAAAAGACTGGCTCAGTGGCCATCACCGTTTTTGATATGGCCATTACCGAGCATGCGGAGAAGTATTCGGCATTCGAAACAACCCTGCGATCGTTCTATCCGCACTTGCGCTTGTTGAAGCCGATTGAAGATCACGATGTCGAAAAAGAGGCATATCGCAAATGCCGGAAGCTCTTTGATGAGAACCCGGACCTGGCGGGATTGTATGTGACCACCGAGGCGTCGATCCCGGTTTTGAGAGCGGCTTGCGATGCGAACGTATTGGAGCGGTTGACCATTATTACGACCGACTTGTTCCCGGATTTGGTGCCATACATACAGTCGGGCGCAGTTGTGGCGACAATTTACCAGCGGCCGCGGGCGCAAGGCCAGATGGCGTTGAGGATGCTGCATGAGTTTCTGGCCGAGGGCGGGAGGCGTTCGCATCAGGTGGCGCTGGCCCCACACCTGGTCATGCGTGGAAATCTGGACTTCTTCCTGAACCGCCAGTCGCAAGAATCCGCGGGCAAGAATGGGCATTCGGTAAAGGAATCACGCGAGAAGATCCAGGATCTTGCCTGATGTTAAGGAAAGAGTGAGACGCAATCATGGCTTATGTAGGCATTGATGTGGGAACTGGCGGTACACGGGCCCTGGTGATCGATGCGAAGGGAAATGTAATAGCGTCCGCATCGGCGGAGCATCAGCACTTTGCCAGCCTGCGGCCAGGATGGGCCGAGCAGGATCCGAGAGACTGGTGGCAAGCTTGCGGCGCGGCGGTGCGAAAGGCACTGCAAAGCGGCGGAGTGCGCGCCGAGGATATCGCATGCGTTGGGTTCTCTGGACAAATGCATGGTGCCGTGATGCTCGATGCTTCAGATGAAGTGGTGCGTCCGGCGCTGATCTGGTGCGATCAAAGAAGTGAGCCACAGTCGATTGAATTGGAAAAGATGTTTGGGCGCGATACGCTGATTCGCCTCACGTGCAACCCTCCGCTGACAAATTTCACTCTCACCAAGTTCTTGTGGGTGCGGGCGAACGAGCCGAAGAATTGGGATCGTGTCGCACATGTGATGTTGCCGAAGGATTACGTGCGATATCGCCTCACCGGGGAGCGCGCGATCGACATGGCGGATGCTTCGGGGACGCTGCTGCTGGACGTGGCGAACCGGAAGTGGTCTGGCGAGGTGCTGAGCAAGACTGGGATCAAGGAGAGTCTGCTCCCTGCGTTGTTTGAATCACCGCAGGTGTGCGGGAAAGTATCGGCGGCGGGCGCGGAAGCTACTGGGCTAAAAGCCGGAACACCCGTAGTTGCTGGCGCCGGGGACCAGGCTGCGGGTGCGGTCGGAATGGGCATCGCGCGTGTGGGAGCCGTAAGCGCGACGATTGGGACTTCCGGAGTGGTATTCGCTTCGACGGATCGTCCGGCGATGGATCCCGCGGGACGGCTGCATACGTTCTGTCACGCAATTCCCGGGCGCTGGCACGTGATGGGAGTGACGCAGGCGGCGGGATTGTCTCTGCGCTGGTACCGCGACAATTTCGGGGCGTGCTCGCCCGGAGTGCAGAAGAAGGACGGCAGAGATCCTTATGACATTTTCGCGGAAGAGGCAGCACAGGCACCTGCAGGCTCTGAAGGTGCGTTCTGGGTGCCGTACCTGATGGGAGAGCGTACGCCGCACTTGGATCCGAATGCGCGCGCTGCGTTGATAGGACTATCTGCATCGCACACGCGAGCACACGTGATTCGCGCCATCATGGAAGGCGTGGCGTTTAGTCTCAAAGATACGTTCTCCATCTTCGACGAGATGAAGATCCCTGTAACGTCGATCCGGTTGGGCGGCGGCGGCGCGCGATCTCCGCTGTGGCGCCAGATTCAGTCGGATGTTTACGGGCGCGAAGTCGAGATTGTTGCTGCCGAGGAAGGCGCGGCCTACGGTGCTGCGATCCTGGCTGGAACCGGCGCCGGCGCGTGGTCGTCAGTTGAGCAGGCATGCGATGCGATCGTGCGCGTGGCCAAACAGATCGCGCCGAATTCTGCAGACTCGTCTACGCTGCAGGGCGGTTATCAAACCTACCGCAAGATCTATCCCGCTTTGCACAGCTTTGCCTAAGTTTTTTACGACCTTACTCAGCGTTTCCATTGCAGGGTCTCAGTCCGTCTGACGAAGACCCACTCGCTTAAAAGCCGCTCCCAGCAAAGAATCCCACAGTTACCTGAAGACAAATTCATCTCTTAGTAACACTAGCGAAATATTCCGCCGCTACAGTTCCTTCACTACGACGTTACATTTTTAACAACAGGAGTTTCTATGACGCGAAGGCTTTTGCGATTGACCCTTGTTGTCGTCCTGACGACATTCTTAGGGTTTGAAGTGCTCGCCCAGAATGCGGGACACCTGAACGAGCGCAATCACATCCGGCGAGTTTTGCTGGTAAGCATTGACGGCATGCATGCGGTGGACTATCTCAACTGTTCCCAAGGCATCAGCGGAGTGAATAACGGTGACCCGTATTGCCCCAACCTCGCTGCTCTCGGAAAGATCGGAGTGAATTATCTGGACACGAGTACATCGCGTCCTTCGGATTCTTTCCCGGGACTGACTACGATCGTGAGCGGTGCGACGCCACGGCTTCATGGCGCTTTCTACGACGTAGCGTATGACCGCGTATTAGCGCCTCCGCAAAACGCAACCGGCAACGGCCTTTCCGGAGGAAATTGCGTTCCCAACCAGCCGAACGGCACCACGACCGAGTACGAAGAGGGAATCGATAAGAATCAGACATTCTTGAACGGCATCGACGGGATCAGCACGAGCAATGGAGATGGCGGAATCAACTCCATAGACCCAACGAAACTGCCGCGCGACCCATACAACAACTGCGCTCCGGTGTATCCCTGGAACTTTGTACGGGCGAATACCGTCTTCGGCGTGATTCATGGTGTGGGAGGCTATACCGCCTGGTCTGATAAGCATCCAGCGTATTCATCAGTGAATGGTCCCGGCGATGGAACGAATCTCGACGACTTCTACGGCCCAGAGATCAACTCCAACGTCGTTGCGCTCCCAGGCGTTATGACGGCGCTGGGCGCGGATTGCAGCACAGTTCAGGATCCGAACTCGGATCTTACGGCATGGACCAACAGCTTCCAGAACATTCAGTGTTACGACCAACTCAAAGCGAATGTCATCCTCAACGAGATCGATGGTTATAGTCACAATCGCAGTCACAGAGCTCACGTCCCGAACATATTCGGAATGAATTTTCAGGCGGTCAGCGTCGGGCAGAAACTGATCGAAAAGAACGTCGGTAGCGGCGGCTATCTCGACGCAACCGGTACGCCGAGCGCATTCCTGCTCAATGAAATCCAATATGTCGATAAAGCAATCGGAAACTGGGTTGCCGAGTTGAAGAAGCAAGGCCTGTATGACTCCACGCTCATCATCATCACCGCGAAGCACGGCCAGAGTCCGATCGATTCCCCGCGCTACACGGGCATTACCGCGACAGGTCCGGTGACGACTTCACCCAGCCAACTGATCGATGGGTGTTTACCGGCCTCTGAGTCAAATGCCGGCGGTCAAATCGGCCCCACGGAAGACGACATTTCGCTCCTGTGGCTGAGTTCGTCGTGTACCGCCTCGCAGCAGGTTCAGGTGCTGGAAACGCAATCGCCGGCTTCGGCCAACGTTGCAGGCATCGGGCAGATCTTCTGGGGATCATCGTTAAGCCAGTTGTTCAGCGCGCCGGGCATCCCTCCCAACGGAGATTCACGGACGCCGGACATCATCGTGAGTCCGAATCCTGGCGTTACATACTCGGGAAGCAAGAAGAAACAGGCGGAGCACGGTGGCTTCACGCATGACGACACCAACGTGATGATCCTCGTCGCGAATCCCGGCCTGCGAACCAAGACCATTACAACTCCGGTGCAGACGGGTCAAGTTGCTCCGACGATTCTGCAGGCGCTGGGTCTGAATCCGGCGGCACTGGACGGTGTGAGGAAGGAAGGCACACAAGTGCTACCGGGGATATTTCCCACGAAGTAGCCGTCGCAGTCTCCAGGACAGACGCGGGCATCGAATCGATGCCCGCTTGTGATTGCTGGTCTCAGGTCGAGGGAGAGATATTTTTCTTGACATTCCCCTTTATAGATCAGGATTTTTCGCCAACTGAAGTGAAACTGTGTCACGGGGCGAACAACTATCGTCTTTGCATGTTTTTCAATAGCTCGCAAATCCGATCATGCCCTCTATTGCGACCTATCTCGCGCCCGCAGGCGATGCTCAACGCGGTCTCGCCTTCTTTTGTCTTGGCCCTCACATCTGCACCAGCATCTAGCAAGTGATTCAGTGCCTTTTCGTTTCCACTGAAAGCAGCACAAGTTAGGGCCGTTGCGCCGTCCTTGCTTCGCGCATTCACGCTTGCGCCTTGATCGAGCAGCAGTCTTACTATTACTCCGCCAGAGCAATTTGAAGCTGCATTTATGAAAGCCGTTTCGCCATCACGATCCACGAGTTTAGTGGAAGCAACGTGATCCAGCAGAGATTTAGCTGATCGGACATCGCAATAGAAATCTGCCTGTATAAGAGGCGACGTGCCGTCGCTCGCGGTAAAGTTGGGATCCGCCTCAAACAAGAGTAGCTTCTCCACAAGGCTTGGAAAATGGAGCGCGATTGCTTCCACTAGAGGGGTACTCCCATTTCGGTCCCTGTCGTTAAGGTTGATGTGCGACTCGATAATCTGGTTCACAGTCGTCAGATCGCTACGGCCCATCGATTCGGTGAGCCGGTCAATATCGGTCGCCTTGACGCCGCTCTGCACCGATGAAAGCATCGCTGCGAACAAAATGCAAGTGAACAGGAGGACGATCGCAATTGGACTTGGTTTGCTTCTGAAGAACGGCGTGAAGGGCGTCATTACGTAGATTCGTTGGAAACGTCTGCGGCGTTAAAGGTTATCAAACCATGACCCCTGTTGTACATGAATCGGCTCAACTGACGTAAGCAGGTCAGCATGACCGGTTCCGGTCACAACGAAGCATGAAAATAGACGCGAGCTGAGGGACAATGGGGACGCCGCCGGCGAGCAAGCCCGCAATATGGCAATGGTGCAGATAGGGTAGCCCGTTAAGCAGGTGGAGCTGGACGCCGTAGGAACCGCGAAGTGACACCTCCATCGGGAGAGTTCGTTAGGGAGAATCTTTGAGTGCAGGCGTCTTCGCCAGAGGTAAAGGAGAAGCGCCATGAGGGTGCATCGTAACTGCTGTGGTCTGGATGTACATAAGAAGATAATCGCTGCCTGTCTGATTAAGGAAGATGCAGACGGTAACAGCATCGATGAGAAGCGTCTGTTTGGAAGCATGACCCGAGACCTGCACGAGCTGGCGCAATGCCTGTGCGCGGCCCAGGTCACGGCGGTGGCGATGGAGGCGACGGGCGCTTACTGGATGCCGGTCTGGAATGTACTGGAACCATCTGGACTACAGTTGCTGCTCATGAATCCAGAACATTACAAAGCGGTGCGGGGGAAGAAGACTGACCTCAAAGACGGAAAGCGAATTGCCGAGCTTCTGCAGGACGGTCGTTTGGAAGGCAGCTACGTGCCTGGGGTGGCCATCCGAGTTTTGCGGGATCTGACACGCTATCGCACCAAGCTGGTGCAGTATCAGTCCTCGATAGCAAACCGCATTCAGAGATTGCTGGAGCAATGCAACATCAAACTGGCATCGGTAGCCAGCGACGTGTTGGGCGTAAGTGCGATGGCCATGCTACGCGCGTTGGCGGAGGGGGAAACGGACGCGCTGCGAATGGCAGCCATGGCTAAAAAGCAACTGCGGAAGAAGATTCCCCAGTTGCAGCTGGCGCTGGAGGGCTGCGTGTTGCCGCATCATCGTTGGCTGCTCCGCGAAATGATCGAAGATCTCGACCATGTAGGAAGCAAGATCACGCGGATCGAAGAGACGATCGAGCAACAGATGCGACCGTTTCAGAGCGCAGTCGAGCGATGGGTAACAGTTCCGGGCATCAAACACCGTCTTGCTTGGACCTTGGCCGCCGAAGTGGGACCCTCGGTAGAAGCTTTTCCTTCTGCCGCTGACATAGTGAGTTGGGCAGGGGTCTGTCCTGGCAACAACCAGACCGGTGGGAAACGAAAGAGCGGTACCACGCGCGCCGGCAATCCATGGCTGCGTAGAGCCTGGTGTGAAGCTGCATGGGCCGCATCTAAAACCAAAGGGACTTACCTGCAGGCGCAGTTCCGGCGGCTTGCTGCACTGCGAGGTCCCAAGCGCGCCCTGATTGCCGTTGCTAACTCGATCCTCACCGCCGGCTACTACATGCTGCAACGGGCGACCAGCTACCAAGATCTCGGCCCCGATTACTTCGACAAGCGCAACACCGTTCGCGCGACCCATCGCTTGGTCAAACGTCTCGAAGCGCTCGGGCACAGAGTCATCCTCGAACCCCGCTTCAACGCAGATCCAAGCAGTTAGAAGAATTTTCTAGGGAGGCGATGACACTCAAAACCTCTCGCGATACCAAACGTACTGCCTCCGGCTCCACTTTCCGCCGAAGTCCCTGTTACCTTGCTTTCTGGCCGCGTATGGAGTTACAAAGCTGCGATTGACGACTACCTATGGTTTACCGCGCTTGAGTGGGAATACTTTCGACGGACTAAACATGCAAAAGAGTTGGTGCTGTGCGCGTCTGATGTTTCTCCTGCTGTCTCTCTCCGTTTTACAAGCCCCGATGGGCCTTGCACAGGTGGATTCTGAGCTGCAGAAGCTCAGGGAGTCATTCGCACATCCACCCGGCGACTGCCGCATCATGATGCGTTGGTGGTGGTTCGGACCTGCAGTCACCAAGCCGGAGATCGAGCGCGAGCTTGAGCAAATGAAGGCGGCCGGAATCGGGGGCGTGGAGATCGCCACCTTGTATCCACTGGCGCTCGATGATCCGGAGAGTGGGTTTCACAATTTTCCGTTCTTGTCCGACGAGCATATCGAAGCGCTTCGATTTGCGTCTGAGACGGCGCAGAGATTGGGGATGCGCGTGGATATTACGCTGGGGACCGGTTGGCCCTTCGGCGGCCCGCACATTCCTATCACGCAGGCAGCCGGTGCTATGCGCGTGGAGACGGTTGCGATTGCACCCGGTTCGAAATCGATTGCGCTGCCGAACATCACGAGCGGAGAAAAACTAGAGAGTATTTTTCTGGTCCCCGGTTCACGCGATGCGCTCAAGCTTCACGAAGGAAAACGGATTCAGAATCCCGCCGTCGAGAATGGGCGGTTGCAAACTCCTGAAGGAGTGAGTGGCGAATCCTCGGCACTATTTTTTATCTCCAGCAGGACAGGGATGACAGTAAAACGTCCGGCAGTCGGGGCTGAGGGATTTGTTCTGGACCACTACGACCGCAAGGCGATCGAAGCGCATCTCCATGCCGTGGGCGACCGGATGATGAGCGCGTTCGGCGATCATCCGCCGCATGCGGTCTTCAGCGACAGTCTCGAAGATTATGGTTCTGACTGGACTCCCGAGTTGCTTGTGGAGTTTCGGAAGCGAAGAGGGTATGACCTGACGCCTCATCTGCTGGCACTGATCGGGGATGCGGGCCCGGAAACCGCCGCCATCCGGCGCGATTGGGGCAAGACACTCACCGAGCTTGCCAATGAAAACTATCTCAAGCCGCTGCACGAATGGGCAANGCAACATANCACCTTGCTGCGGTCGCAGACGTACGGGTTTCCTCCGGTCACGCTCTCGAGCAATCGCTACGAAGACCTTCCGGAAGGCGAAGGCAAGGCGACCATACGGATGTGGCGGCAGTTTTCCGATACGCGATGGGCGGCCTCGGCGGGGCATCTGTTCGGAAAGCGGGTCATCTCATCGGAAACGTGGACATGGCTGCATTCGCCCGCGTTTCGCGCTACGCCGCTCGACATGAAAGCAGAAGCCGATTTGCATTTCCTGCAGGGCATCAATCACCTTGTTGGGCACGGCTGGCCTTACTCGCCGGAGATCGCGGAAGAGCCGGGATGGCGCATGTACGCGGCAGGTGCGTTTGATGCGCATAATCCGTGGTGGTTCGCGATGCCCGATCTGGCAGTGTATCTACAGCGAGTCAGCTTTGCGCTGCGGCAAGGCAAACCGGCGAACGATGTGGCGCTGCTTTTGCCAAATGACGACGCGTGGGCAAGTTTTACCGTGAATGGGCAATCGACTTCATCGGTAACAACAAAAGGCGGGTTCAACACTCGCGGCAAGGACGTTAGCATTGATGAGTCGATGGGTGAGTTGTTAGCGCATGAGGTGATTCCCCAGGTTCTCGATGCAGGGTTCAATCTGGATTTCATCGATGGAGATGCGATCGACTCCCTGGGGATACCCTATCCTGTGCTGGTTTTGCCTGGGCTTGATCGAATCCCATTCGCGATCTACCGAAAGATCGAGGAATTCGCAACGCGCGGGGGGATCGTCATTGCTACGAAACGGCTGCCGGGTACGGCTCCTGGCTTCTTGAATCAGGACAGCGAGAGCCAGCAGATCAGAGATATCTCACAGCGCTTATTTCGCGAACCTGGGGCGGCAGGTGTGTTTGTCGAAGATGAAAGGAAGCTTGGAGATGTCTTGGCAGGGCGCTTGAGACCGGATGTTGTGTTGAATCCCAAAGTGCCGGAGATTGGATTTATTCATCGCAGACTGAGCGGCGGCGATTTGTATTTTGTTGCGAACACCAGCAATCACGCCGTTCGAACCGTTGCAAAATTCCGCGTGATGTTCGGCTATGGGGAGTGGTGGGATCCTTTCACAGGTCGAGTTTCGCCAGTCGCGAATGCAGGGCAGGTGGAACTATCACTTCAACCATACGAGTCGCGGGTGATAGTTTTCACGATTGCTTCTGAGAAAGACAAACCTCGTTCGTCGGGCAAAAAGCAATCGCAACGCTCACGCGATTCTCAGCCCAAAGACATCGATCTTTCCGCTGACTGGATGCTCACTTTCCGTGGCGGGAATCGGGCCATTTCGATGGCAAAGTTGCATTCCTGGGC
>AP72_2010_repI_A100DRAFT_1000124_pt1 | contig 13939 bp, 8 predicted proteins | sample AmaPasrepliIA100_FD_9193 | JGI IMG/M metagenome (IMG submission 9193)
GAACTCGAACCCGCCGTTGGCGGGAAATAGCTCCGCGACTTTGCGCAACCGCTCAGCCAGAGCGGATGGAGCCAACAGAGGGTAGTCACGCTCGCGCAGATCGTAGTAATCGACATCGAGGTAGAGCGACAGAAGGTAGATCGAGATTGTGTCAGAGAACGTCGCTTCCAGATACTCGTTCTTGAATCGCTCGGCGTCTGGACCGTCACCTGTAGCAAGTTTGCGGGATTCCCAGGCGTCGAGGGAAGTTTCGCCACGGACTCCAGCTTCGACCTGACTCCAGGCGAGTTCCGCAAAATCACGCGAGACGCCAGCGCGCTCTACCAGCGCATGCCCGACGTTGATGTAGAACTCGAACGCTACGGAGAATTTGTCGTCCATGAGCCGGGTCGAGATGAAGACACATTGCGAATCGCCCAGATTCAGATTGCGGTGGCAAACGGCGTTGTCGCTGAGCGCGACGTCGTAGCGGTCGGCAATCAATGTTTCATCGCCATGGCCGATGGTTAGGGGAACGAAGTAGTAGGCCTTGCGCTCGAGAGCGGTTGCGATTCGCGTCGGGACGGCGGCCACCATCCGTTCGAGATCGAACGAGTTGACCGCGATCTCGCCGGAACTGGCATAGCAGACGCCATTGGGCGCCTGCGAGACCGGGGTCTGTCGAACGACATCCGCAGGACTGCGCGTGATGGCTGTTGCGGCCTGAGTCATTCCAAGTGTCATTCTACACACCGAGTCCAAGGAGCAAATTTAAGGGATGTCGAGCGCAAAACTTCAGAAGTATCGCGGCGCGTAAAATATTCTGTTTATTGGACTTACTGCGGCCGACGATCTTGTACTCGCAAAATATTGGAAATACATGGGTTATAAGCAAATTATTCCAAAATAAGGACTTATCTAACCTCTTCACCTCTTCGCGATAGTTCGTCATCATCGTTCAATTCGATCTTAGCAACGCGACCACGAATTAAAGTGTCGGCATAGGAGGTGTTGTTCGCTTGGTGACGATTAGAGGGACCATCCTGGCCAACGTTCTTTCTTGGCGAGTTGCACGAACTCACCACAGAGATCACAAACGGACACAGGGATTATTCCGATTGGGCAATCAGATTTGATCTCAGATTCAGCATTGTTAGAATCCAATAGCCAGCTGCGGCGGCCGCCAGGTGCTTCAGGGTGTGTCCGCTGACGATTTGGCCCAGCGCGAATACTTGCCGATCGGCTTCTTCCAGAATTTTTGCCAGCACATAGAGAGCGACAACGATTGCGAAATCTGAGCCGCGAGTGTATTTGGGTGGAAGGAAAAGCACGAGCAGCAGGATGAGAATCGCGTAAATCTGTGCCGCAAAGTAAAAACGTAAGTCGCCGTGGCCGCGCAGTTCACTCGATTGCCAGTACAGCACGGTGACGACGCCGACGATTTCGAGCAGCGGAAATAACGCAAGCCCCAGGCTGACGGTGAAGCGCTCTGCGATCACGGCGGAGAGTAACGCCATAAACACGATCATGATGGGAATGCGGTCCCAGACAAGACGGGCATTATCTGGCGCAAGGTGGTAATAAGCCGAACCCCATGCCGTCAGGATGAGCGCGGCGAACATGGCGAGATAAAACCAACGCTCGCGAGAATCAAGGAATGTTGCCCTGCCCGGCAAAAGCACAACAAACAGACCCCAAATACCCACGATCGCGAACGGCAGATTCGAGACGACATCGCCGAAGTTGGGAATGCCGAGCCAGCCGCGGTGATCTGCAAAATTGTGATAGGCGAGTGGTTGTGGAATGGGTGGCAGCAGAAACGCAATGATGGCGATTACGATTGCTGGAGCAAGCAGCAGAAGAGGTGCTGTGGCGCGGGAGCTCATCTCGGGAAGCAGAGATTGTATATGGAGTTGGCCAACGCATCAGGGCGCAAATACCTCAACCTTCGACCTGTGGTAGTATTAAACGGGTAGAAGGTTGAGGTATTGATGCCCTCGTCGCGATTTCCCATTCCTCAAGGCACGCTCGACATGCTGATTCTCCAAATCCTCTCCTTGGAGCCGGCGCATGGGTACGGAATTGCCCAGCGGCTGGAACAGATCTCGAAATCTGTTGTCCAGGTCAATCAGGGATCTCTGTATCCGGCGCTCCACCGGCTGGAACAGAGAGGCTGGCTGAAAGCCGATTGGAAGGAATCGGAAACTGGACGCGAAGCCAAGTTCTATTCATTGACACGCTCCGGGCGCAAGCAACTCCTCTCTGAGAAAGATAGCTGGGATCGTTTGACCGGCGCGGTCCGACTGATTTTTGACGAAGGGGCAGCGCAATGAATCGGATTCTCAACTGGTTCCGGCAGAGAAGGCTTGAGGAGGACCTGGATCGCGAATTGCAGTATCACATCGACCGCCGCGTGACGGACCTGACTCAATCTGGTCTCACAGAACCCGAGGCGAGACGGCGCGTCAAGCTCGAACTCGGGGGCGAAACCCAGCGAGAGGAATTGCGTGACATCTGGCTGAATCGATGGCTCCGGGATTTCGTGCACGACCTGCGTTTCTCGGCGCGATCTATTCTCCGGAGCCCATCGTTAACGGCGACGGCAGTACTTTCCCTCGCGCTCGGAATTGGGGCGACCACCGCCCTTTACTCCCTCATCGATCAGATCGTTCTTCGCGCCCTCCCGATTAACCACCCCGAGCAACTGGTTCTCTTCAACTGGAATGGCGAACAGTTGGCGGAGACCTTCGGCAGTTATAACTTGATGTCCTACCCAATCTGCCGCGATCTCCAGCAGCAGAAGCAATTCTTCGATGGCGTACTGTGCCGTGCAGCGATAACGATCAACTTCTCGATTTCCGGAGAAAGCAGCGGCGGAGAACCCAGGTTGACTGCCGCAGAACTCGTGTCGGGTACCTACTTTTCGGTACTCGGTGTGCGCCCAGCTCGAGGCAGGCTCTTGACCGCCGATGATGACCTTACGCCCGGTTCGAGTCCTGTGGTTGTGCTCTCCTACGACTTCTGGAAAAACCAATTCGGAGGCGCGGCAGATATCGTCGGCCAAAAAGTGCTGGTCAACCAATACCCGATGACGGTTGTCGGCGTTGCTGCGCCGACGTTTCGTGGTATCGACGTGGGCGAAGTCCCATCTGTCTGGATTCCGGCCGTCATGTCGGCTCAGTCCATTCCCGGATTCACGACAATGCTCGATCGTCGGACGCGCTGGATGCAGATTCTGGGCAGGCTGAAGCAGAACGTCTCTTTGGCGGAAGCCAAGACAGGACTGCAGCCCTGGTTTAAGGCGATGTTGGACGAAGATACTCGCCGCACGAACTTCTCAGGATTCAACGCCGAGCAGAGGCGGAAGTTTCTGGCATCGTCACTGGACCTCATCGCGGCTCCTGAAGGCCATTCTGTTCTGCGCCGTCAGCTTTCGCGGCCGCTTTGGGTTTTGTTCGTGGCGACAGCCGTGCTCCTGGCTCTGGCTTGCCTGAATGTGGCCGGACTTTTTTTGGCCCGTGGTTCGGCCCGCCATCGAGAGATCAGCACCAAATTGGCATTGGGAGCATCACGCGGGCGAATCGGACGGCAACTTCTAACCGATAGCGTGCTGCTCGCATTTGCCGGGGGGCTGCTCGGCGTAGTGATGGCGCCTATTGTGGTTCGGCTGCTCATTGCATTCCTGCCCCACAACAACGCTGCGAACGACTTGCACGCCGACATCAATTTGCGCTTACTGCTTTTTGCATTGTTTGTGAGCCTGATAACCGGTTTCCTCGCGGGCTGCGCGCCCGCTTTACAGGCTGGCCGCAAATCGCTGGATTCGACGCTTCGCGAGCGGGGCGGCACACCATCCGGCGGATTGGCGCTACGCCGGGCGATTGTGACGGCTCAGATTGCGTTTACCCTGATTCTGGTAATCGCCGCGGGTTTGTTTGTCAGAACTCTCTCCGGGCTGTTGATCAAAGGTCCGGGCTTTGACACCTCCAGCCTGATCTCGTTCGGTATCAAGCCGGCTCTTAGCGGCTATTCAGGAGACGACGAGAGTCGGCTAATCCGACGAATTACTGAAGGACTCCGCGATTCAAGCAGCGTTCAAGCTTCGGCCAGTACGCACGACCAGTTACTTCTCGGAGGAGTGTGGGCGAATTCTCTGACAATCCAGGCCGGTGAGCGATTCATTACCGATCGCGAGGTCCAGATAAATGCCGTTAGTCCCGGATTCTTCGCGACGCTTGGAACGAGGATTGTCGCTGGACGAGACTTCAACGACCGCGATGCCCTGAATGTCGCCCCGCCAAATCAATCCATGCCGGTGAGTGACAGAGGGCAGCGCGCGGTGATTGTCAATCAAGCTTTTGTAAAACGATACTTCGGAGGACGCAATCCTCTCGGCGCGCGCGTCGCTATGGGAGCTGCACCCGACGCCAAACCGGACAGCGAGATCGTCGGTGTCGTAGAAGACATCAGCTATCGCAATGTTCGCGAACAGTGGGAACAAGCCTATTTCCCGACTGGTACAGAAATGTCTGGCTCGAATTTTTACGTCCGGTTTCGGGGAACGCCGGAGTCGGCCTTTCGATCGATCCGGACGATCCTTCGCAACGCGGATCCAGCACTTCCAATTAGCTACTTCCGCACGCTGGACCAGCAAATCGACCGATCCTTGAACACAGAGCGTATGCTCGCATCACTATCTAGCAGTTTCGGCGCGCTCGCGCTCCTGCTTTCGCTGGTTGGCCTTTATGGTGTCATATCGTTCGTCGTGACCCAGCGTACCCGCGAGATCGGCATTCGATTCGCGCTGGGGGCGACACGTCTTGGTACCATCTGGCTCGTACTCCGGGATGCGCTCGTAATGATCGCCGGCGGAACAGTGATTGCGCTGCCTTGCGTCTGGGCACTGGGCCGTCTAGTTGAATCGCAGCTGTACGATGTGAAGCCGACAGATCCGGTAACTATCCTGGCGGCGACGTTGGTTTTGTGCTCGACTGCACTGGGCGCAGCGCTCATTCCTGCACGCCGCGCGTCGGCGGTTAGCCCAACTGACGCGCTTCGATTCGAATAGTTAGAGAAACGCCGCTATTGTTTGCGGTTACGGCGCTTGCAATGGCGTGTATTTACCTCTACGCAATTACCTCCCGTGCGGAACTTGCAGATGCCTGGTTAAGCGAGCAATTTGATCGCATTGGTAATGCGATCGAGAGTTGTGTCTTTCCCGAGAACCTCGAGCGTCTCAAATAGTCCCGGCGCATTCTTGCGCCCGCAAACTGCAACCCGGATGGGTTGGAACATCTGTCCGGCTTTTACTCCCAGCTCTTGTGCGGCTGCGCGAAGAGCCTGATCGAGCGGATCGTGTTTGAACTCAACATTCGCCAGCACCGCGAGCGCCTTGTCCAAGACGTTTTTCGCCATGATCGCATCGCCCTTTTGCGGGACGAGTTCCGCCGGATCGTAGGGAGGTAGTTTCTCAACAAAGAAAAAATCTGCGGCCGTCAAAACATCTCGCAGAAGTTTGATCCGTTCCCGGATCAGCGGCGTGATCTGCAGTATCTTTTCGGGCGAGATGCCCGGGTATTGTTCCCGAACGATGGGCAGCAGACGCCCACTCAAATCCTCTACAGCCAAGCCACGGATATGCTCCGCATTCAGCCAAACCGCTTTGGGATCAAACGTCTCCTCAGGGGTGGCGGCGGGTTCCTTGAAATTCACCACCGCATTCGCGCGGTTGATTCCCTCGAGCGAGAAAATCTCAACCAGTTCCTGCTGGCTCATCTTCGTGCGGTCATCTTTCGGCGCCCATCCCAGAAGGCACAGAAAATTGATGAACGCTTCGGGCAGGAATCCAGCGTCGCGATAGGTTGCGACGCTCACAACCGGCCCGTGACGCCGCTTCGATAGCTTCGCTCCGTCCGGCGCTACCAGCAGAGGAAGGTGAGCAAATTGCGGAGGAGTGAAGCCGGCGGCCTCGAAGATCAGCACATGCTTGAACGTATTCGAAAGATGGTCCTGCCCACGGATGATATGACTGATATGGAGATCGGCGTCGTCAGCGCATGAAGCCAGGTGATAGGTGGGCATGCCGTCGGAGCGCACCAGGGCGAAATCTTCGATATCCGCTCCTGCTTTTGACTGTTCTCCATACACAGCATCGGTAAAGCGCACGACTTGTCCTTCTCGCGGAACGCGAAAGCGCAGCGCGAATGGTTCCCCATTGGCGGCGCGATGGTCGCTTTCCTCGCGAGACATCTCGCGCATCCCGGGATTAAACAACCATGTTCCTTGTGCGCCTGATTTCTCGCTGTCACCCGTGTGAGCGGGAGTGAAATCGCGGTAAGCGAGCCCTTTCTGGAAGATGGTTTCGGCCATCCGGCGGTGCAATGCTCCGCGTTCCGATTGCTTGTACTCCTCGTCCCATCCCAGCCCCAGCCATTTCAGACCTTCGAAAATAGAGTTGACTGCGGCGTCTGTGTTCCGCTCGACATCGGTGTCATCGAGTCGCAGGATCATCGTTCCACCGCTGCGGCGCGCGTATAACCAATTGAAAATGAAGGTTCGAGCGCTTCCCACGTGGAGAAACCCGGTGGGGGACGGCGCAAAGCGCACGCGAGGTTTGGGTTGGGAAGAATTGTTCAAAACGTCTGGCATGGTGGAACTCTGGATGGTACGGGCGTCAGAATCAGAACGTCAAGCTTTGTAAAGCCCCGCAGATAGTACAAATACCTGATCCCAAAACACATCGAAGTCGGGCATTGTACTTAAATCTTATTGAGTTTCGTTACCTTGGTATGACAACATTGGGGCACAGTTCCCCCCGAAAGCGAGCCGGCGACTCTGGCCAGAAGTAACCGCCGACCCTATGAATAGTGTCGTCATCACCACCGCGGTTGTCCCAGGGTTCGTATCCGTTCTGCTGTTCCTCGTCTTTACATATTTGCATGAGCAAAGCCGTCAACCTTATTTCCGTGCATGGCAGTTGGCATGGGCGGCATACTCTCTGCACTACGTTCTCGACACTTTCCCTTCCTCTTCGGTTGCGTTCTTTCTAAGCCAGCTGTTTCTGGTCACGATGGCGCTCTGCATCTTCGTTTCCACGCGCTTGATGCGCGGGCCATCGCAATTTCGTTGGTACGACGCTGCAGTCGGTGCGGGTGGGGTGATCCTTGCTCTGCTGACTCTTCGCGGACACATCGTGTATGGAGTGTTTCGTCCCGACGTTCAGCCTGCTGTTCAGCTTGGACTCGGGCTGGCTGCCATTTTGCTGTACTCCTCCGCTGTCTTTTATCTGAATGGCCACAAACGCGGATCGCTGGCTTTCCAGGTGCTGGCTTTCGCGTTGGCGCTGTGGGGCGTTTTGATGGGCGTCGGACAAATCCAGAACCCGTGGATGGAGATGTTCGGCAACGCCAGCCGGTTGTTCGGCCCGGTTCCGCAGATGCTGTTGGGCATCGCGATGGTGATGGTGCTGTTCGAGAACCAGCGCAATGCGGTTCAGGAAAACACGCTCGCTCTTTCGACGCTCGGAGCGGATCCGCGACGCCTGCTTTTCGCCGAGGATCTCGTGCCCAACATGCAGGCAGCGCTGGGACGCCTGCGAAGCGCACTGCCGATTGATTGCGCCGCCATCATCATCAGCGAACGTTGGCGTGGTGTGTTGCCCTCAGTGCAACAGAACTTCCCCTCCGGATTCCTTGAACAGCTGGAGAGCACCGGCGCGGGTGAATACATTTCCGAACTGGCTTATCGGCAGAGTGGAATCTTCACTGCTCACGATGTTGCGGAGATGACAGAGCCTGTTCCAGTTTCGTCCCGTGGGACGTTTGGTGAATTCAAACGGATTCTTACTGAAGCCGGGGTCCGACACCTCACGGCGGTGAACCTGCAAACTCGCGAGCACAATTTCGGCGTCATCCTCTTTCCGCATGCCGAACGCCGCGCTTTCGGTTCCTCCGGCCCACGCTTGATGGTTGGTNTGGCGCTGCAACTGGGTCTTACGCTCGAGAACTACGTCCTCAGTCATGACGCCTACCGCCGCACGAAAGAATATGAACTCTTAACGGAGATTGGGAAAGCCATCAGTTCACGTCTGGACCAGGATGAAATCCTGCGCACGATCCAGATAGAGCTGGGGCAGATCTTCGATACCAGCCACTTCTATATTGCATTTCAGGAATCGGAAGAGATCCGTTTCGAACTCGAGGTTCGCGACAACCGCGAACTCCCGAAGCGCAAGCGTGAGATACGTAATGCGTTCACGGAATACGTGATCCGCAGCGGCGAACCCCTGCTAATCCGCTCGGACCTCGAGAATACACGCCAGCGGCTGGGAATCAGTCACGTGCCGAAACGTCCGGCGAAATGCCTGATCGCCGCGCCAGTCTTCCTGGGAAACAAAGCAACAGGGATCATGGTCGCTATGAATCCGGATCGTGAGTTCGTCTTCGAACAGCGAGACCTTGATGTTCTGGTGACAGCCGCGGGGCAAGTTTCAGTGGCGGTGGAAAATGCCCGCCTCTTCGCCGAAGAGCAACGCCGTTCGCGTCAGCTGGCTTTCTTGAACAACGTTTCGCGCACCGCGATTTCCAGCGATGACCCTGTTCACATGTTGACCCAGATCGCCGACGAGATTCATAAGAACTTCAGTTTTGATCACATCGGCATCGGCCTGCTCGATAGGGGCACGAAGGAAGTCGAAATTAAAGCCGAGGCCGGAACAACCGCCCACGCTACCGGCAAACGCATCCCGCTCGGAACAGGAATTCTGGGCCGCGTAGCAAGGACTGGCGAGCGCGCCTTGGTGCAGAACGCTCTTCCNGGAAATCTCACCGGCATTCTTCCTGATTCGCGCGGCGTGCTCTGTATCCCAATCACCTATGGTGAGGGCTTGCTTGGCGTTTTGAACGTTGAGAGCCGCAATGAAAATGCGTTCTCTCCGCAGGACGTTTTAATTCTCAACACGCTGGCTGATCTGCTGGCGACTGCTCTGCACAACGCGTTTGTATTCCAGAAGCTGCAACAGCAATCGATCACTGACGGTTTGACCGGAATCAAAACCCGACGGTTCTTCTGGGAGTCGCTATCCGCGGAGTGGAAACGAGCCTCACGCTCGGGCCGGCCGTTCTCGGTGGTGCTCATCGACCTCGACAAGTTCAAAGAGGTCAACGACACCATGGGCCACTTCGAGGGCGACCTCGTGCTGGCGAGGGTGGGGCGCCTGCTCGAACAGAAATCGCGTCAGTCCAATGTGGTTGCACGCTACGGAGGCGATGAGTTCATCGTCCTGATGCCTGAGACCGGAGCAGAACAGGCACAGGTCCTCGCCGAACGACTTCGCCAATGGCTGGCTACCGATCCCATGCTCAGCGAGCATCGCATCACGGGCAGCTTTGGCGTTGCCAGCTTTCCTATGCACGGATTTTCCATCGAGGACATCATCCGCGTCGCCGACGCTGGGATGTACGTTTCTAAGCGCTCTGGGGGGAATCTTGTTTCAACCGCGCAGGAGTTTGTCGAGGGTGAAGACTTCGCCCGTCAGCGCCAACAGATTTCCGCATACATCGAGGGTTTCCTGCAGCGTGAGCGCACCGGTCCCGAACAATTGGAGGAGTTGACTTCTACTTTGCATAAGCTTTGCGGGGGCGAGGACGATTGCAAAGTGCAGCTGCTGAAGGAAGCCATCGAATCGTTGAGCCGCGCTGCTGAATCACGCGAAATGCATACCGGCGGCCACGGGGACCTGGTAGCCCGTTACAGCGAAGTGATGGCTCGCGCGCTCGGCCTATCAGCTGAGGAAACCGCGGATCTCGTCTATGCCGCCCGCATTCATGATGTCGGGAAGATCTTCATCGCGGAGAAGATTCTCAACAAAGTGGGCCCGCTGAATGACGAAGAGTTCTTCGAACTCAAGATGCACCCCCACATCGGCGCCGAGATCGTAGGAAAGATTCCGCATTCGGACTTAATGCGCGAAGCCATCGAGCATCATCATCAACGGTTTGATGGATCCGGTTACCCGGACGGATTGCGCGGGGAGCAGATCCCGCTATGGGCGCGCATTATCGGTGTAGCGGACGCTTACGCCAACATGGTAACGGAGCAATCTTTCGCTGCCGCTCGCACCCCCGACCAGGCACTCGACGAACTCTCAAAAATGAGTGGCACGCGCTTCGACGGGATGCTCGTGCGGCTCTTGCTCCGCGGACTCAAGGCGGAACGCACTTCTTCCAGTTCGGGCGTTTAATAAACGCGGCATGCCACACAAGTCTGTTCGGCAAGTTTTTGAAGCTGTCGCAATTCATCACTCTCGTCCTTCGCCGCTGGTCTCCCTGACACGACATGCGTTAGCCTGTCCCCATGGCTATCGCACTTTCGCTCGCAGGTAAGGTCGCACTCATCTCTGGCGGTTCGCGCGGCATCGGAGCCGCTACTGTCCGCATGTTCACCGCTGCGGATGCCAAGGTCGCATTCAGTTATCGCAGCGCGCGTTCACAAGCGGAGGCTCTTGCCAAGGATTGTGGTGGCAACGACGCTTGTTTCCCCATTGCGTCTGACCTCAACAATCCCGAAGCCGCCCGCGCGTTGGTCGCCGATACGGTCAAGCATTTTGGAAGGATTGATATCCTCGTGGCCAATCACGGCGTGTGGCCCGAACAGGATGCGCCCATCGAGAAGATGTCGGACGAGCAATGGCGGTCGACTCTTTCGATCAATCTCGATGGAGTTTTCGGGCTGGTGAAACATACCGTGGCACAGATGAAATCGCAGCCTCGGCTCTCCGGACCGGGCGGGCACATCGTCCTGATCAGTTCCACCAGTGGCCAGCGTGGCGAGGCGTATCACTGCGACTACTCTGCAACGAAGGGCGCACTGATCAGCATGGTGAAGGGATTGTCGACGGAACTGGCTTCAGCAGGCATCTATGTGAATAGTGTCGCCCCTGGGTGGGTCGATACGGATATGAGTGCCGGAGCGATTGCGGATTCAAAAAGCGGCAGTCAGATTCTGCGCACCATTCCGCTCGGGCGCGTGGGCAAACCGGAAGAAATCGCAGCGCCCATATTGTTCTTATGCACGCAACACGCAGGCTTTATTACCGGAGAAGTGTTCAACGTGAACGGCGGCGCCGTCCTGGCTGGGTAGAAAATTGCTCCTCCATTCCGCAATGATCGAAGCAAGCCGAGTGCCGCCCGCTCGGGCTGTCACGAGCACAAAATTACGGCCCTTCAGCTAGCTTTCCTGCGCCTTTTTGCATCCAAGTTCAGAGAGGAGCATTGCCTGCTGCAAGCGGAAAGTCCACAGAAAACGCTACAATTCTGATTGCGCGATCCATCCCCAAACGGAATGAAACAGTTCTTCTCGACAATGGTGCTGGTGTGCTCGACATGGTCCCTGGTCTGGGGACAGGCACAGAATGCCACCACACCTCCCTCGAAAGACGCGAATCCACCGTCTTCTCCCGCCATCACACTCGATAAGGAAGCGCTGCAGAATTCCGATAAGGCCAAAGCGATCATCCAGGAGGGAATCAAGGCGCTCGGGGGCGAGACTTGGCTTACCATTCGTGATATCGAGCAGCAGGGACGAACCTACGGCTTTCATCACGGAACTCCTACGGGTGGCGGCGGAGTGTTCTGGAGATTTACCGAATATCCGGATAAAGACAGGGTCGAATTCACGAAAGAGCGTGACATCGCCCAGGTCTTCGTTGCAGACAAGGGTTACGAGATCACCTATAAAGGACCTCACCCGATCGAGCAGAAAGATCTGGATGACTACCTGCGGCGGCGCAAATACTCGCTGGAACGCGTTTTGCGTACTTGGGTGAACGATCCGTCGGTCGTGCTTCTATTTGAAGGCAACGCCATCGCGGCACAGCATCCCGCGGTTCAAGTCACCCTGGTGAATGCCCAGAATGAGAGTGTGTCGTTGTATTTCGACACCGATTCGCGCCTTCCAATTAAAAAGTCGTTCGAGTGGCGCGATCCGATCGACAAACAGAAAAACCTGGAAGAAGAGGTCTACGAGAACTATCGCCAAATCTCAGGCATTATGACCCCCTACAATGTGACGCGCTACTTCAATGGGGACATGTCGAACCAGCGCTTCCTCAACTTGGTTACGATTAATCAAGGTCTAGACCCCACCATGTTCGACCCCAACTCCGGGTACAACCCCAACAAAGTCGTAAAGTCGGGAAAACACTGAAAATCAAGCTGTTACTTCAAGGGCAGAATCTTCTTGCCATTAGTATCGTATAGACACTATTATGAGTGTTGATGAGACACTAATGGAGGTTGCCATGGTCAGATTCATGAAGGTGCCACCAACCACCTACGTTTTGCTCTATAAGCACGGTGAAATCAAGCGCGAGGGTGCTGGACTATCTTTCTTTTATTGGGCTCCGACGTCCACGATTGTCGCAGTTCCGCTAGCGAGCTCCGACATTCCCTTCGTGTTTACGGAGACGACATCGGACTTTCAGTCGGTCACGATTCAAGGACAACTCACCTACCGGATTGCTGATCCAAAGCGACTGGCATCGCTGCTTGACTTCACGATCGAGAAGCGGAGCACCTCGTATTTTGAGGATCACTCCCGAGACCGCCAAAAATTGCCGGAACGTCTCGTGCACACACTGCAGTCGCTGACTCGAGCGGTGGTGCAACGCCTCTCGCTCAAAGACGTCTTGGTGAGTTCGGAGCTGATCGTGGCCGAAGGATTAGCCAGACTCCGGGATTCAGAGACGATTTCCAGCATGGGGTTGGAGATTCTTGCGCTTTCGATTCTCGACATCAAGCCCACGCCGGAAATGTCGCGCGCCCTGGAGGCCGAGGCTCGGGAGGCTTTGCAAGGCCGGGCGGACGAAGCCATCTACGCGCGACGAAATGCAGCAGTCGAAAAAGAACGCATGATCAGGGAAAGCGAGCTCAACACAGAGATTGCGGTTGAGCAGAAAAAGCGTGAAATCAGGGAGACCCAACTCGCAGCCGAGATCGCCGCGGAACAGAAGAAACGGGAAATCCGCGAAACGCAAATTGCGGCTGAAATATCCGTGGAGGAGAAACGTTTAGACCTGGTCTCCCGCCGCGTGGAAAATGATCGTAAAGAGGCCGATGTGCGGGCGTATGCGTTGACCGAGATCCTGAAACCGCTGCGTGGCCTTGATTGGAAAGCTTTGATGATGCTCGGCGGGAAGGGTGCTGATCCCAAAGCCATGGTAGCCATGGCATTCCAGGAAATGGCCGAAAATGCCCAGAAGATCGGCGAACTGAACGTGTCTCCGGATCTTCTGAAGTCGCTGATTTCAGCGGCGGGGAAATAAGGCCGTGTTCAAGAAGGTCATCATAGTGACGCGCAAGACTCGCCTTCAGGAGTTGATCGAGCGTTTCAACACGCGCTCGCAGGCGAAGTTTTACATCGAGCATGCCGGCGGAGACTTCGCCGACTACGAACGCGAAGACGACTCCTACCGCCGGTCGCTCGATGTGTTGCGCCTCTCACTGGATTTCGATATGCCGCAACAGCTAATCGACCGGAGCCTGGTTCCAACCTTCCAGTTCCATGCGGAGGATCTAATCTTCACTCTTGGACAAGATGGGCTGGTCGCGAATGCCGCCAAGTACGTTGGCAGCCAGCCCATTGTGGCCGTCAATCCCGAACCTTCCCGCTTCGACGGCATCCTGCTGCCATTTTCCCCAGCTGAGGCAAGGGCCACGGCCGAGAAGGTAATGAGCACCAAGGCCCACATTCGCGAAGCCACGATGGCAGAAGTGATCCTCAACGATGGACAGCGGCTGCTCGCATTCAATGACCTTTTTATCGGAGCGCACGGCCACGTCTCGGCGCTTTACCGAATTGGGTCTGGCGATCGTTTCGAGACGCAGTCCTCGAGTGGCGTGCTGGTCTCAACCGGAGCCGGATCTACTGGGTGGGTATCCTCCGTATTCAATATGGCAGCGGG
>AP72_2010_repI_A100DRAFT_1000125_pt1 | contig 13937 bp, 18 predicted proteins | sample AmaPasrepliIA100_FD_9193 | JGI IMG/M metagenome (IMG submission 9193)
GCCCCTCGAGATGGCGGGCGCGCGGCTGTCGCATCAAGACACGCCCCTCGCTTACCCAACTCAACATGGCCGGGGTCACCGTAATGAGGGCAAGTACCTCGGATAAGAAAACAATCTTCCAGCCCATCCAGTAGTCATGGGCGATGCCGTTCGCGCTGAAAAATGCGCCCGCAAATGGCCCAAGTACGACCGCGAAAAGTGAATACTTGGCCAATGCGCTCACGCTGTTCAGCCTGGGCACGCCATCGAAGCAGTACCTGACACCTACGGCCGCAATCAGCACTTCGAGTGTGTTGCCCGGAATAAACCGGACGACCGAACTCAGAGGCACGCCTGCCCGCAGATCGGCAAAAGCAAACCCCACAAAGGATGCAGAGATAATGATTGGCCAGAGACTGACGCGGACCAACAACAAACCTGCTACCAGAATCGCGCAACCCGGCCAGAGTGGCCACACTGTCTGGGGATTCGAAACCAGAGTTCCTACTAGAGTCGGGACCAAGTACGACGACGCGACGGTGAGGCATCCCACAAGCAACGTCGAACGGGAACTAAGATTCGGTGCCCCTCTCGAAATGCGATTGCTGAAGTTTGTCACGCGTGCCTCCGTTGGGAGCACACTATTTGACGAACCGATCGCGAGCATAGTTTAAGTCATTCAGTTTGCTATCGCAAAGAGACCATTTGTCTAAAATGTGTGAATCTTACATCTGAAACGATACGGTTGCTTAAGAATCTGAATAGCATCCAGAATTCGTAAATCAGCGCAATCATGCGTTCTCAGACCGCTAGACTCCTGCCAGATTTAACTTTAGTACACGCTGGTCGGTCAAGAACCTGTTGGAAATGGCAGTTGGCTGGGTCGCGCCGCGTCCTCTCAGCTTACGCCTCAGCGGCTGAGGCCTTGGAACTAGTTATTTGGGGCGGATCGTCAAGTTGGATCTCATATCTGCCAGCAGCTCTTGGGCAAAAGGTGTGGTCTCTTGGATCAAATCGACGCCCTCTTTACGGGCGGGGATCGTTGAGTCTTGGGGTAGGGCTTCTCCATATATGATCATCAGTTCGGAGCGGTGGTCTGGTGCAGGCAGGTGGAACATGCGGACTCGGGCTGCGCGCCGGGGGAACTTGAGGTTCCTTTTGGCCAGAAGACGGCTGATGGCAGCTCCGTCAGATGCAGGATCATCTACCAGTTCTGCGGCATAGTCGGGCCAAGCCTTCTCGTCGTAGACGAAATCCAGGCCGCCGATGTCGGTGGAGTGCCCTAGCTGGTAGTTGTAGGTGCGCGAATCGCTTGGAGCACGGTGTTCAAATTGGATCCAGTAAAAGGCGTCGATCGCTCCATTGCTGCCGCCACGGACGAAGAGATGCTGCTCAGCCTCAGCCATGCTGTAGAGATTGACTTCCTGCCCACCTATGTAACGGAATGCATTGCCCAAGGTCAGGTCGGCTTTGGGGAGTTCGGGAGAAACGATCGTGTTGTCGCGGACGGTGCGGAGGGTTGCGGTCGCATCGGGCGCGTTCTGAGCTGTTGAACCGCGGAATGCTAGCAGCATGACTGTTGTGGCTATCGTGAGCAAGCGCGGGATTCTCAAGGTAGCTCCCCTATTCAGGCTCTATTTGGATGCGTCAGTTCCCCCGTCGTTAGCGTTGGCATTCTCTTTTACCGGAGGTCCTTCGCTCCGCCTGAAATGCGCTGATGCTCATGATGACGCGTTTCAATACAGATGCCCAAGCTTGCCTTCGGGGCTAAGTTCCTGCATAATAATAGTTTGTCTTGACCTCGCCGGACTCTTCCGGAAATAAGGATGTACGTCTCGTGTTAATGATTCGACTGGCGCGCGTAGGTGCGCGCAAACAACCGCACTATCGCATTGTGGTGATTGAGAAGGCGCGGGCGCGCAACGGCCGTCCGGTGGAAGTGGTGGGAACTTACAATCCCCGCACCAATCCGGCCAGCATTGAACTGAAGCGTGAACGCGTGGATTACTGGGTATCGAAGGGCGCGCAGATGTCGGAGCGGGTGAACAAGATTTATTCGAAAGCTCCTACCGCCGCGCCGGTTCCGGCCGCCTAAGGTATACCGCGGATTTCCGAGTTCAGATCTCGTTTCCACAGTGAGAATTTATGCCTGAGTCTTCGGGAGATATTTGTGTCCTCCTTGAGTTGATCGCGAAGTCGCTGGTCGACTCTCCGGATGAGGTGTTCGTCGAGAAGTTCGACGATGGCGTGATCGAACTGGAAGTGGCCGAGAGCGACGTGGGCAAGGTGATCGGACGCCAAGGTCGGACGGCGCGGGCGCTGCGGGCGTTGCTCGGCGCCGCGGGACATCGGGCGCATAAGCGGTATCAGCTTGAGATCATCGAGTAGCGGCTCAGCCGTGAGTCCTGATCCTATCGGCGAGTTCGTGACGCTGGCGCGGGTCGTTAAGACACAAGGGCGCATCGGGGAGGTCGCAGCTGAGGTTCACAGCGATGTTCCGGATCGGTTTGCTGCGGGGATGAAGCTGTCGGCCCTGAGTAAATCGGGCGAGTTGCGGCGGGAAGTTCAGATCGAAGATCTTTGGCCGCACAAGGAATTCCTGGTTTTGAAGTTTGCAGGCATCGATTCGATTTCAGATGCTGAAACGCTGATCGGATCAGAATTGCAGGTCCCGAGTGCCGAACGGGCGCAGCTCGAGGAAGGCTGGAGTTACGTCAGCGATCTGGTGGGATGCGTCGTCTCCGATCAGAATCGTGAGATCGGTCGGATTGAGGATGTGCAGTTCGGAGCGGGTGAAGCTCCGTTGTTGATCGTCGCCGGAATCGACGGGAAGAAGTACGATGTGCCCTTCGCAGAGGCTTATGTTGACGGCGTGGATCTAGCCGGGAAACGACTTCGGATGAGACTTCCCGAGGGTATGTTGGAAATAAACGCCCCGCTGACTTCCGAAGAGAAGAAACAGCAGAAAAGCAGGGGCTAGAGTTCAGGGGTCAGGCACTAGAGTTTCGGTTCGCACAATGAAGGCCGATATCGTCACGATTTTTCCGGACTTCTTCCGCGGGCCTCTGGATCACGGGATTACACGCCGGGCCGCAGAGATGGGCCTGGTGAAGATTGAAGTTCACGATCTGCGGGAGTTCACGCACGACCGACACCGCACCGTGGATGACCGCCCATTTGGCGGCGGCGAGGGCATGGTCCTGAAGCCGGAACCGATCTTTGACTGTTTGGAACGATTGCGGGTTGCTCCACGCGAGCAGAGGGTGACCGCCACTGCGAAGGAAAGTGTGATCGTGCTATCCGCGCAGGGGCAGCGGTTCACGCAGAGCGTCGCATCAGAACTGGCGGCGCTGGATCGTATGGTGCTCATCTGCGGCCGGTACGAAGGAGTGGACGAGCGCGTTTCGGATTTTCTCGCGGACCGCGAGCTGTCGATCGGCGACTACGTGCTGAGTGGTGGAGAGTTGGGCGCGGCAGTCATTATCGAGGCGGTTACGCGCTTGCTACCGGGTGCTGTTGGGAACGAGGCATCAACTCGGCAGGAATCTTTCACAACGCACGTTGCTGATGGGGAGACGGAAGGTCCGGATTCCACGTGCGGCTCCGGTGGGTTGCTGGATTATCCTCATTACACACGGCCTGCTGATTTTCGCGGGATGAAAGTGCCCGAGGTGCTGATCAACGGCAATCATTTGGAGATTCGCCGCTGGCGCCGGGAACAGGCTTTGAAGAAGACGATGAGAAACCGTCCGGATTTGATGGAGGATGTTGAACTCAGCCGGGACGATCGAAAAGTTTTGGAGCGAATTAAGGGTTGAAAGTCCCCACCTCTGGCAAAATCGGCCAGAGTGGGGCCCCGTGGAAGATAGAGTGGAATTTAGAAAAGGGTAATCACATGTCGAATCTCATTATTGAAAAGCTGCTGGCTAAGACACAACGCACCGATATCCCGGCATTTCGTCCCGGGGATACTGTCCGCGTCCACGTGAAGATTAAGGAAGGCGACAAGGAACGTGTGCAGGCATTCGAGGGCGTCGTGATCAAGCGAGACAATGGGCCGCAGGCTAGTTTCACCGTGCGAAAGATCAGCTTTGGACAGGGCGTGGAGAGAATCTTTCCCTTGCATTCGAAGGTGATCGATAAGGTCGATCTGGTGCGTTCGTCGAAGGTACGGCGTGCCCGGCTCTTCTATCTCCGCGGACTGCGTGGAAAAGCGGCACGGCTGCGTGACGTGGAGAAGACCACCCAGGCTCAGTAGCAGAATGGATTTTGGAATTCCCGGGTCTCGCAACTTCGGCGAGACCCGGGGCACCCACTCATTTAGTCTGTCACGCTCGGGAAGGCTCCCGTTCTAGTCTGGAAAATGTACCTGATTTGTTCTTCTTGTTCTGCTCTGCCTCAAATTGCTTCTGAGTTCCCACGAAGAATTCTATTTTCCCACCGACCGAGATGCCATCTCCGGTGGTGAAAGTCCGTTGAGCATATCCCCATACAGCTCCGTCGCTCTTGTTCTTGAACTTCACTTGAGGGTTCTCAAGCAGTGTTGAGGTCTGAGCTTTGCCGCTCCGAGNGAGGTCAAGGATAAAGGCATTGCCGTCTATTGGGAGAGCAACGGCCCCTCGTACTCCCATGTCGAGAACGAAGTTTCCATTGAAGCCTGCAGGAATTTCCACTACGAGTTGTTCGGCAGCTGTCTTTTTTGTGCAAGCGATCGCCGCAACAAGCACTACAGCCACGAAACACGCGAAGCCGAACTTCCTCATGATCCTCGTACCTCGGAAATGGGCATCGGTAACACTTCCGGATTCGACTGCGGACGACGGATCGCTGGGACGCGGACGGTGACCGCCGTTCCGTAGTTTTTCGAATTGATCTCGAGTTCTCCGCCGATTTCGCGAATGCGCTCGATCATGCCTGCCAGACCTACTCCTCCACCGTTTCCATCGCGTTTTAGGCTCTGGAGGACATCGGCAGACAATCCGTCTCCATGATCACGAACACTCAGGAGGACTTCATTCCCGGAAGTGGCCAAACTGACATCTGCTTTCTGCGCGCCCGAATGCCGGTGAACGTTTGTCAGGCACTCCTGCAATGCACGGAATAAAACCAGTTCCGTGGAGTCGTCGAAACGAGGAATGCCATCCTGGATATGAAGGTTGACCTCGATCCCGCTGCGTTTGGCAAATCCTTCAACAAACCAACGGATGGCAGAATTCAAGCCTGCTTCATCAAGGAGTGGTGGATGCAGCAGATGGGAGATCGTGCGTGTCTCGGCGATCGCATCGTCGGCAAGTTTCAAGCAATCTTTCACGATGGGATCTCCGGAGAGTTTACGCTCGAGCATAGAGACGCCCATCTTGATGGCGGCCAAATGCTGCCCGACAGAGTCGTGGAGTTCACGAGCAAACTTCCGGCGTTCTTCGTCCTGGATCGTCAGGAGGCGCGCGCTTAGGTTGCGCTGCGCATTTTCGGCGCGCATGCGCTCCTGTACCTGATCCATGATGATCTGGTGATGGAGAAGAAAGAAGAGCAGCGCCATGAACATGCTGGTGAGCAACACCACGCCGATAATTACAAATGACGTGTTCTCGCGCTTTTGGCGCTCGGACAGCAGGCGCTGCTCATCGTCTTCCATAGGGCGGATCACGGTCTCACTGCTATCCGCCGCCGCCATCATTTCGCGGTTCACCGGAACCTGAGACGCGAGAGTCGATTTGCCCGACCGCTTCAGATCCATTGCCTGGTCCATCAGGCGAAGACGGTTTTCAGTAATTTGAGCCAGTTTCTGACAATTCGCCTGTTGGCTGACATTGTCGGCAGTAAGGCGCTGAATTGTGGAAAGCGCACCGCGGACCTCGGCCGCGGTTTCCCTTTGCCGCGACAGGATGGCAGGATTGCCGGAATCTATATACTCGGCGCGAAGACGGCCGGCACGGCCAACTGTTGCTGAAAAGTAATCGATGGAATGCTGCACATCAAGGGTGTGCAACACCCATTGCTCACTGTCCTGAAGCCGCCGAAACGCGAAGTACACCGCACAGCTGGTCAGCAGCAAAAAAGACAATGGCGGCGGCGAGAACAGCATTAGCTTTGGTGTCGGACGACATTCAGGGTGAACCGCGTCCGGACATTCTAACCGACCTTGCGACGAAGGGGCCAACGACAGTCGACCGATACAAATCAGGGATTCGAACCGTCTCAGGCCGCTTTCTTTCGGGGAACCTTGGCCCCTTTTTTGCGAGCTTCAGAAAGGCCTATCGCAATCGCTTGTTTACGGCTTTTTACTGTTCCGCCTTTGCCGCCGCGCCCCGATTTCAGAGTGCCGCGTTTCCTGCGCCGCATCGCACTGGCGACGGTTTTCCCCGCCGACTTTCCGTATTTCCGACCCGACGACTTCTTTTTCCTCGGCATGCCATTCCTCCTGAGGGTTAGAGAAACCATTCAGGTACGAGGTTGTCGGATTTGTGGCGTCGGATTGCGAACGGGTTGAGGTGAAAGGCTTCTTACTTCGCCAAGCTCGGAAACAGCATCCGCGGATAATAGGGAACAATCGATGCAGATGCCTGTTTACAACCGCTGAGCGTCAATCCTAAACTCGCATTGCCGTGACAAGTCCACTCACATTTACATTGTTGCGTTACGCCGCGGTTCTGGCATTCGCCGGCTACGTACTGCTCCAGGCCCGCAAACCCGACAAATGGTTCGGTCGGTTCTTTGCTGTAGCCATGAACAAGAGTCATGAGGCCATGACCGCGTGGGGTCTCGATCACTTGAGGATCGAGAGCCAGTTCCACATTCTGGATGTTGGATGTGGCGGCGGCCGCACGATCGAAAAACTAGCAGCGATTGCGCGCACGGGCATCATCCACGGCATCGACTATGCTGAAGGCAGCGTCGCAGTTGCCCGCAAACACAATGCGAGCCTGATCCAGACCGGTCACGTCGTCATTCAGAAGGCATCGGTGTCGCAACTGCCTTTCCCTGACAACACGTTCGACCTGGTGACGGCAATTGAAACTCAGTACTACTGGCCTGATCTCAGTGGGGACATGCGCGAAATCCTCCGCGTCTTGAAACCTGATGGAAGACTAGCCGTCATCGCCGAGATGTACAAAGGCGGCAAGTACGACCGTCTGAAGTGGCCCGTGATGTGGTTGTTGCGCTCATCCCACCTGAGCGCAAGCGATCATCGGGAACTGTTCTCGGCTACCGGGTACGGGAATACGGAGATCTTCGAAGAACCGAATAAGGGCTGGATCTGCGGGACCGCTATTAAGCCCGTAAAGCATGATCCGCCACATGGAAGCCAGACGTCCGGCCGAGTAGTAATGAGTTGAATGGCGATCTCGGGTTAAGTCACTCGATTCACGAATTCGCCCTCGTTATATACTTCCGCAGTGAAGCCAGCCGTTCGTAGTCGCCGCAAAGTATACGGGCAACTCCTGAAGCATGCCCGCTGCCAGCCGCATCGGGAATGCTGTGGAATTCTCGCCGGACAGGACGGGCTAATCACGCAGGCGTTCGCAGCGAAGAACGTCGCGGCTGATCCAGTCAGAAATTACGAGATTGCGCCCAGCGATATCGCGCGCCTGATGGAGGAACTACGCAAGCGACGGCTCGAGTTCCTCGGCATTTATCACTCGCATCCGAATTGGATGGACACGAACGAACCCTCGCCCAAAGACATTGCATTAGCCCACTATTCTGAAGTGATCTATTTCATTGTTACGCCTCGACCGTATGCAACCATGCCCATCCGGGCATTTTCAATCCGCAATCGGTGTGCGATGGAAGTTGAAATCCAGGTCCTGCCCTGACTTAAACCTGGAGCGGTTAGGGTCCCAAATCTACAGCAGGCCGAGTCGAGTTTCCCCAAGCTGGGTAGAGACCTATGAGTCCCAGTAAAGGACCCGGCAACAAGATCCAAGCAACCGACAGTCCCAGGCGATTGAAGAGCGACGTAGCAAGAGCTATCGACGCGATGGTGATGGCGAACCCCACTGAGTTCTGGATGGCTAAGACAGCGCCAACCTGGTGAGGCGGAGCGGCCTGCACTGATAAAGCCGAGAACTGCGGAGAGTCAGCGACCACGGCGGCTCCCCACACCAGAAAAACGGGAAGCAATTCCCCGGCTTTGAGTCTCGCCCCGGTAACAGCAACGATCAAACAGCAAAGTCCCGAAATTGCAAGTGCAAAAGCTGCCACACGCCCACTGCCTATTCTGCGACTCAACCAACCTCCGAGAATGCAACCTGCAGCGCCAATCGCGATGACAATGAACGCAAGGCCGGCAACACTGAAGTGTTGAACCTTTACGGCTAGACCGGTGCTCAGGAGCAGGGGAACAAGCGTCCAAAAGGTGTAGAGTTCCCACATGTGTCCGAAGTAGCCAAGAGCTGCGGCACGAAGTTTTTCCGACTTGAATGCACTTAGAACCCCTGCCAGGCGGGAAAGCTCTGAACGAATGGCCAGGTGAGGACCATCGCCGAGATAGAAAATTAACACCGCGCCTGCGATCGCAAGCCCGGAGGAGGCGAGGATAACAGCCTGCCAGTTCCATTGTGCGCCGATGTATCTGACCCCTTGCGGAAGCGCCGTTCCCAACGTCAGCATCCCAACCAGGTAGGCGAGGGCGGCGCCTGTACGCTTCGGCTCCCAACTCACGACTAGTTTCATGCCAATCGGGTAGATGCCAGCCAGGCAAAAGCCAACCAAAAACCTGAAAACAGCAGCGCTCGCTAAACCGTGCGAGAAGAGCGCAAAGCAGGCGTTGAAAAAGGCGCCCGAGCACGCGCTCACGACGAAGATTTTGCTGGCTGGAAAGCGATCAGCCAATCCGCTTAGGGCGATGCTCATGGTTCCTAGAATGAAGCCGAGTTGTACTGCGTTGGCGAGGAGCCCGATCCCGGAAATGCTCATGCCCCAGGCACGAATGAGATCGGGAGCCGCGCTGTTGGCGCTGAACCAGAGCGATGTGCCGAACAACTGTGCGATTGCTATGCTCGCGACCGGGTTGGAGCGCACGATTTCGACGGGTCCGTTCTCGTTCGGGAATACGACTGAAAATTCGACGTAGCGGGGACGTGTTCGGTCGTCTCCCTATGCTTCCATACGTGGAAGCGAATCACTGTTGGCAACGTCGGGATATTTCATCGTTTGCCTTACCCCTGCATCGCAGGCGGGCATTCAGAACTTGTACAATACCGTGTCCTTGGCGTCAATTGGCGGAACATTGCGATTGCACTCATCCGATTACGAGCGAATGCGTTCGCTGTGCACTGACTCGAAAGTAGTTGAAATTCGAGTGTTAGGGGTCTGCTACGAAGTTTAGAATCTGGCTCGCAAGAAGGGATTCTACTTCCGTTCAGACTGACATGCTCCACTTGCGTAAGGCGAATCCAACCCTTGTCTTTCTCCTAATTGCCTTCGGCGTGCCTTGGTCAGTCCAAATTTTCATGGCGCTCAAACGTATCCCACTTATTCCCGTATGGCCGGGCTTGATCGTCGCGAATGGTTTCTGCAGCGTGGCTGGATTTGTAGCCGCCTATTGTGAATTGGGCTGGGCTGGAGTTACGGAGTTAGGCCACCGATGCGTCCGCTATCAGGGGTCGAAAGGCTGGTGGACTTATACGCTTCTCCTCAACTTGGGTATCGCGACTGTCACCACTCTCGGCTACGGACTCGTTCATGGGGTCGTCGGCCCGCTCAGGCTACAAGATCTGGCGCGTCAGTGGTGGCTTCCATTTACGTTTCTTGCCGGATTCATCTTCGGCCCTCTCGGTGAAGAAGCCGGTTGGCGTGGTTACCTGCTTCCACGATTATTAGGCAATACTCACGCTTGATATCCAGCTTGATACTCGGCCTGATTTCGGCGCTCTGGCATTTCCCAACAGGCCTGATCGTCGGGAGTGCCTCATATTTTCATTCTGCGATGGGATTGCTTCTCTTTACTGCTGACGCGATTTGCATGTGCATTCTAATAACTATTCTTGCTCCACACCAGAATGAGCGTTCTTCACGCGATAGTGTTTCACTGGACTATCATGCCGGCGATGACAATATCAGAAATCATCTTTCCGCCCATCCAACAGCCACCCGACTGGGTGCGCACAATTGGGCTAATCGCCGTCACAGTGATCGCAACCGGAATTTTTAGAGAGCGACTATGCTCGGCCCCTTCTTCTCCTCTTCCCTATCGGCAATCCCGAGAGGAGGTCGTCAGTTGAGGTAACGTCTCTGTCCTCAGATTTTTCGAACCCGTCCCACAGCGCCACGTTTGGGGATAGGTCGAGTCGCCCATGAATCGTCAGTATTAGCGGCCGGAACCCTCTCTGCGTTCCGGAACAATCATCCCGAGCCTGTCAGTTTTCTCAGTACATCCATGCCCCATTCATCGGCAAACTGTTTCTCATGGAGGATGTCGAAGTATGCGATTCCTAAGGATGTTAGTCGTCAGTGCAGTTCTGGTTTTTGCTTTCACCCCGTGGTCCCACGCGCAAGAGGAGGGGCAGTACGGTAAATATCTCTTCAACGTGGGTGGCGGCTTCGGAGTTCCACAGGGAGATCTGGGCAAGTTTATTAGCACAGGCGGAAATTTCGTCATTGGGGGCGGAATGAACTTCGGCAAATATATCGGAGTCGATTCCGAATTCATGTATCAGGACATGCCTGTTAACTCCACGACGAAACAGCTGCTGAATACACCTGGCGCCCACGCCCGGGAATATTCCGTGACTTTCAATCCCATGATTCATTTTCCTCTGGGAAGCAAAGCGGGCGGCTATGTGATTGGGGGAGGTGGATGGTACCACCGCTCAGGTGAGACCACGACACCAGGAACGGCTGTCATCTGCGATCCTTATTGGTCTTGGTGGTACGGATGCACGATCGGCGGCGTTGAGGTCATCACAGGGTCGACTAGTTCAGACTCATTCGGAGGCAACATTGGGGGCGGTTTCACGTATCGCCTCGGTGAAAGCCATGCCAAGCTCTACGCGGAAGTCCGCTATCACTATGCCTCATATCACAAGGTCAACAGCAATATGCTGCCGGTGACTTTTGGCATCCGCTGGTAGGCTTGAACGGATGTCTCAGTTCTTAGAATCGTGAGCCCCGGCGCAAGACAACTAGATCGGCGACCACGAACCGCCCTTCTCGTCGCTACCTGTCATTTCAGACAGTGGCATCGGGGGAAGCGTCAGGGCAACCTGCTCGCAACTTCACCTTTCCTCCGTCACGGCAAGAGCCGTCCCTGGATTCGCGGAACAATCGGGGACGGCTTTTTTTCGCGTGCGGACGTAGCGTTAACCAGAAGAGACATTCTGCCATTAACGTCACGCTTTAGTTGCCTCAAAACCCTTCAATGAGCGCTCTCCCTACGTTTGCAACAACCACGCAGGCTCGGCTTGGCTGCGTCCAAATTGCATCCCATGCATCTGAATACCATCCTGCCTAATTCATGGTCGGAAGCATCGGAGGGATGATGTCAGACGCTACTTCCAGTCGACCGCAAGTCAACGGAATCCTTGAAACCTCGCTCTACGTCGAGCGCCCGACAAGATCGGTCGAGTTCTATCGTCGCGTTTTCGGTTTTGAATCAATCGACACGGATCAGGAAGAAGGCATCACTGATGAGACGCGACTGTGCGCAATGCGTGCCGGTGACCGCAGCGTACTCCTATTGTTCAAGAAAGACGCTACAGCAGATACAAACGCAACTGGTGCGATCCACGTCGCATTCGGCATCTCCCGGTCGGAACTCCCAGCGTGGGAGGCATGGCTGTCGCGTCAGGGGATTACGATTGAGCTAAGGAAGACTTGGAAATATGGCGGGGAGGCGCTGTACTTTCGCGACCCCGACGGCCATCTCCTGGAAGTGGTTACACCGGGAGTGTGGAGCATCTTCTAAAGTGCTTGCGTAGACAATCGCCATTTTGACAGCATTCCCCCGCCGGGGGTTTTGGGTGTCAGTTTTCGATAGTTGAGCCTTATTCGTGACCGCCGTGCTGTCGAAGCAAGTCTGCAACGTCGTTATGCCCCGTGTGTATTGCCCAAGCTAAGGGCGTGCCCATTTTATCGGCGGCATTGACATCGGCTCCATTTCCCAACAGCACTTCCGCGACGTCCTTGTTGCCTTGCCCCGCTGCAATGATTAGGGGAGTGTTGCCTTCGACCTTGTCTTTGACGTCCGGGTGGGCACCGTGAACTAGCAGGACCTTCACCGATTTCGCACGATCCGCCAGTGTTGCGTAATGTATTGGGGTTAGGCCATTCTTGTCTTCCGCATTCACGTCGGACTTTCGGGCGATTAAGATTTCCAGCAAATCAGCATTTTGTGCCTCCGCTGTTGCCGCCTGGTGAAGTGGAGTACTTCCACTGTTATCTTTGGCGTTAACGTCGGCTTTGTTGGCGAGGAGAAAATCCGCCATTTCCTTGTAGCCGTTCGCCGCCGCGAGGTGCAGAGGAGTGAAGCCGTCTTCATCCTCGCTGAAAACCAGATCAGGATTGTTCTTGATCAAGGTCTTAACCTTTACTAGGTCGTTATTCTTCACGGCTTCATGAATCTCTGCGGCGAAGGCGAAATTCCCCCATGACAGCACGAGCAAGAAGGCTATGAAACGGAAAGCGCGAGAATGAAACGCTCGGCCACAGGTGGTGACCATCGTTCGGTCTCCTTCAGGCTACCAAGTATATCTGGCGCAGTGGTGGTAGGCGATCGCGGTAGGGACGACCATTGCTGACCGCCACCGGGTGGCCCGGGGCGGTTACCCGTCCCCGGCTCCCACAGAACGCAGCGTGCAGATTTCCCGCACTACGCTCTTCAGAAGTTGGTTCACAGTGGAGTTGCTAGGGCTTGCAACATCCCGTAGGGGAGATGCAGCCTAGGCGGTAGTAGAGGGAACCGGTCTTTGATCTGCTGAAATTTCTTCCAGTAGACCGTGCCTTTCCAACTCCGGCTGCTCAGCATTTTGCGCCAGTAACGCTCCACGGCACGTTGCACCTTTCGCAATGCCCGAATGTTTCCGGCAATGCCGTAGTAGGCATAGTGACCGCGCAGCATTTGGTTGAGGTGGTCTGCTTGTTCCTTGAGCGGTGAGTGCCGCATCCGCCGCATTTGATCCTGTAAACGCATAAGCGCACGTCGCAGTCGTGACTTCTCTGTACGCACTCCAACCCGAAAGTTACCTTTCCGATTGCGGGTGCAGTACAGCGGTAGAGTAGGCCCGGGGACTTCCACCCCGAGCCTCTCGCAGAACCGGACGTGAACCTCTCAGCTCATCCGGCTCCCATCAGGCAAACACGCCGGTCATACCGATATTCCAATGTACGAAGAGATCCCTTCGCTCCGCAGCGAGCCGTTGCAAGAACTGGCTCGCACGGATCTTATGATCTTTAAAGCGCTTGAACTTACGCATCGCCCACGCCACGAGCGTCTGATTGACGTGTCGCAGCAAGGGATACAGCGCCGAGGGAGCATAGCGTCCGTAGTACGCAATCCATCCTCGAAGGAGTGGATTGAGTTTCTGGGCAATGTTCTGCAGGGACAGCTGCGTGTGACGCCGTATGTTCAAGTCCCGAATCGCCTGCCGCATAGCCTTCATCGCCGAGGGGCTGACCGCTGGATTGAATCCTCCAAACAGTGAGTTATCTCGGAAACGTCGCACCAGACGAGGCCGAAAGCAATACCCGAGAAAATCAAATTTGAAATTCGGGTATTTGCCTTTCCGCTTTCCGTCTTTGCAGTAGACGACCTTGGTTTTCGTCGGATGCATCTCCAGGTGGCACTCCGCCAACCGGGCTTGAAGCTCCGCCTTGAGGACCTCTGCTTCTTGCTCCGTCCGACAATGCACCAGCCCATCGTCTGCATATCGACACCACAGGAGATCCGGATGTGTCCGCGTTATCCAGACATCCAACGCGTAATGCATAAAGAGGTTGGCCAAAATTGGGCTCACCAC
>AP72_2010_repI_A100DRAFT_1000126_pt1 | contig 13920 bp, 7 predicted proteins | sample AmaPasrepliIA100_FD_9193 | JGI IMG/M metagenome (IMG submission 9193)
CTGCCTATCTTCCCCTCGATCCAGCCGATCCCGCGAACCGGGTCTGCATGGCCCTTGAAGACTCTGACTGCAAGCTGGTGGTGACACAAGAATGCCTTACCGACCGCCTACCCGCTGGAGATTGGCAAACAATCATTCTGGATGAAGCCGAAGCACCCCTCACGGGCAGGAGTGGAATTCGAGCCCTAGAGCAAATCCAAGCCGACGGCTTGGCTTACGTGATTTTTACCTCCGGATCCACTGGGCGTCCAAAGGGTGTGCAGATTACGCACGCAAATTTGCTCAATCTCATTCAATGGCACTTGCGGGCGTTTGAGGTTACTTCTTCGGACCAAGCCACAATGCAGGCGAGCCCCGGTTTCGATGCTGCGGTATGGGAGTTATGGCCCTATCTAGTGGCTGGAGCGACTGTGCACGTGGTTGACGATTCCTTGCGGGCTAATCCCAAATCGCTGCGCGACTGGATGGTGGCCAGGGGAATTACGATCAGTTTTCTGCCAACTGCCACCGCCGAATCAATGATCGCACTTGAGTGGCCTGCAGAAACTAAACTCAGATATTTGCTGACCGGTGCCGACGTGCTGCGTAGGCCGCCATCGCCGGGACTGCCGTTCACTCTCGTCAACAACTACGGTCCCACCGAATGTACGGTGGTCGCGACCTCCGGTGCTGTCCCTGCTGATCTTGCCTCGACTACTCTACCTGCAATCGGTCGTCCGATTGAGAATGTGCAGGTGTACGTCGTCGATGAGCAACTGAAGCCAGTTCCCGCTCGAGTGGCAGGCGAGTTACTGGTTGGCGGCGTGGGTGTAGGTCGCGGTTACATCAATCTTCCCGAGTTGACGCAGCAGAAGTTCGTGCCAGATGGTTTCAGTGGAGTTAAGGGTGCCGTGCTCTATCGAACCGGCGACCTCGTCCGGATCGAGACGGACGGTCAGATTCACTTTCTCGGACGCGTCGATCAGCAGCTGAAGATCAGAGGATTCCGCATTGAACCAGGTGAGGTTGAAGCCGTGATGCAGCGGCATCCAGCCATACAGTCGAGCATCGTGACGGCAAGGTCAGCTGATTCAGGAGAGGCGAGTCTCGTTGCTTACATCGTAATGAAGTCCGACGTTTCTGCAACTGCCGCCGACTTGCGATCGTTTCTCGCAGAATACCTGCCCGATCACATGGTCCCCAGTATTTTCGTCAGGATTGCTGAGTTTCCAATCACGAACAACGGAAAAATAGACCGCTCCTCACTGCCCGCACCGACCGCAGAAAACATCTTGTCGGAGGGGCAGTTTGAATCGCCGCAGTCCGGAATCGAATCGCGGTTGGCCAGTTTTCTTGTCAAGATGCTGGGCGTATCTCAGATCGGACGCAAGGATAATTTCTTCCGGCTCGGAGGCCACTCCCTTCTGGGAGCCCAACTAATTGCGAAGATTCAACAAACGTTCGATGTTGAATTATCGCTTCGAAGTTTGTTCGACAATCCCACGGTGGCAGGCCTTGCATCAGAAGTGACAAAGGCGATTTACGCCAAATTGGACGCGATGTCTGAGGATGATGCGCGAACCACGCTCGCTTCATTATCAGGTGAAATCACTATATGAGCGCGAGCCTCACATCTTCCTCTGATCCGCTGATCTCTGGCCGCGAGTTGAGCCTGTATCAACTACTCGATCCCGAAGTTCTGGCGAATCCTTATCCGTTGTATCACCAGCTTCGAAGTGAAGATCCCGTACACTGGGACCCCTTTCTCCACGCCTGGGTCGTAACGCGGTACGAAGAAGTAGTGCAGGTGCTGCATCACTTTTCGGCACAACGCACGCCGACTCCCGAACAGCTGAGTGCTCTCAATCTTTCGGCTCTCAACCCCATTGCCGCAGTAATGGTTCGGCAAATGCTTTTTCTGGATCCTCCGGCGCATACTCGCCTGCGCGCGCTCGCCTCTGCGGCATTTACCACGCGCCGCGTCGAGCAGCTCCGTATTCATATTCGCGAGGTGATGGATAGGCTGCTAGATGCCGTGGTGCATCAAGGACATATGGATGTGATTGCCGACTTCGCGAGCCCGGCACCGGCGATCATAACTGCCGAGCTGTTCGGCGTCCCGGTTGAGGACCACGCTCAGCTCAAGGAGTGGTCGCAGGACTTCGCTGAGATGCTGGGAAACTTTCAGCACAATCCAGACCGATTCCAGCGGATTCTGAGTAGCGTTGAGAATTTGTGTTCCTACTTTCGAGAGGCGATGAAAGAGCAACGGCTCCGTCCGCGAGGTGGGTTGGTTGAAGCCATGATGAATGCGGAGATAGACGGCGCCCGGCTGACCGAAGATGAAATTGTTGCGAATCTCATTGTGACGATGGTTGGAGGCCAGGAGACGACGACGAACCTGATTGGGAACGGAGTCTTGACACTCCTTCGGCATCGCACGGACCTGAATCAGCTCCGTGCAGATCCCTCCGTGATTCCGTCGGCGGTTGAAGAACTGCTGCGTTACGAGAGTCCAAGTCAACACACGGCGAGGCTCGCTCCCGATGATGTCGAATTGGGAGGCAAGAAGATCAGGAAGCGAGCCGCAGTGATCGCAGTGATGGGAGCCGCCAACCGCGATCCGGCACGCTTTCCGGATCCGGACCACTTGGACATTTTTCGAAAAGACAATCGCCATCTCGCCTTTGGCTGGGCAGCTCACTTCTGCTTTGGCGCGGCGCTCGCCAGACTCGAGGGGCAGATTGCGTTGGAACGAATTTTGGGGTGCCTGCACAATCTTCAACTCGATACAACGGTGCCACTGAAATGGCGCCAGAATCTGGGCCTTCGCGGATTGACGGCTCTGCCAGTGATATTTGATGCCCGGGACGAGAACTGAATCCTAGGATGTGATGGCCACTGACTATTCCAACACGAAGCGGCAGTTGCTGGAGAAATTTCTCCAGGGCCAACTCGGATCGCACCGCACAGTGCAGTCCATACCTCGGCGTCAGGCGGAAGAAACCATTCCTCTGTCGCATGCCCAGGAGCAGGTGTGGGTTCATGCCCAACTGGCGCCACAACTTCCTCTATACAACGAGCCTGTAACCATTCATTACTCCGGGCCATTGAAAGCCACGGCGCTCGAGCAAGCCTTCAATGAGATTCTTCGCAGACATGAAGCGTGGCGCACTTCGTTCAGTGTTGTTGATGGACAACCGGTGCAGAAGGTTCACGAGCAGCTTTCGATATCGCTACCCGTAATTGACCTGATGGGTTTGCCGCTCGCCGAGCGAGAAGAAAGAGTGCTGGAAATTGCTACCGCAGATGCGCGAGAGCCGCTTGATCTGGCATCCGTACCGTTGTTCCGCGCAAAGCTGATACGCCTTGATCAGGAAGAGTACCGTCTATATCTGACGCTCTGTCACATCATATTCGACGGGGTTGCACTTTATCGGGTTCTTCTGCCGGAGCTGGCCGCCCTTTACAAAGCCTACGTTGCAGTCGCACCCAACCCTCTGCCTGAGCTTTCGATTCAGTATCCGGATTTTGCCAGTTGGGAGAGGCGCACGTTCACGGAAGAGAGACTGGCGAAAGAAGTTGACTATTGGCGAAAGCATCTTCAGTCAGAACTCCCGGAATCCTATCTGCCGGGCGATCATCGGCCACCACGCCTACGAACTTTTCGCGGATCGATGTATCCCTTCAGATTGCGAACGCCGTTGATGAAAGAGGTAAGAGACTTCTGCCGTAGAGAAGGAGTCTCAGTCTTTCATGTGCTGTTTGCCGCTTTCGCCGCGCTACTACAGCGCTATTCGGGCGAGGAACGACTTCCCATAGGTATGGTTACGGCGGGCCGCGGTAGGGCCGAAACCGAAAAGCTCCTCGGATACTTTCTCAATACGGTTGTTGTTCCTGCCGACGCTTCGGGTGATCCGAATTTCCGTACGTTGGTTCATCGCGCTCGTAACTGGAGCATTGATGCGATGGATCACGATGAAGTGCCTTTTGAATACCTTGTAAGATCGTTGAACGTTCCACGAGATCCAAGTCGAAATCCACTATTCCAGGCACTGTTCTCGTTAGAACCGCCCTTGCCCCCACTCGATGCCGAATGGCGGCTCACACAGATGGACGTAGATACGGGAGCAACCAAATACGATCTCTATTTGGAACTGGACGACAGAAACGATCAAGTTCTGGCGCGTTTCCATTACAGCACCGATCTGTTTGAGCATGAAACCGTTGCTCACATGGCAATGCATTGGAAGACGATCTTGCGAAGCGGTATCGCCAATCCGGACTCGAAGCTATCCGAGTTGTCGCTTTTGAATCCGCGTGAACGGCGAATGATTTTGCGGAACCGCCACGGGAGCAGGCTGGACTTTCCACAGGTTTGTGTTCATCAACTCTTTGAGCAACAGGTAGAACGAGATCCCAATTCGATCGCAGTTGTATCGCAAGGAGAAAGCATCTCGTATCGCGATTTAAACGGGCGCGCGAACCGGTTGGCACACCTTTTGTTACATCAAGGCATTCAGCGGGAATCTCTAGTTGGAGTGTGTGTCGAACGCAGCCTGGACATGATTGTTGCGTTACTCGGAATACTGAAGGCGGGCGCGGCCTACATTCCTCTAGATTCACGGCTGCCCGTTGACCGTCTCAGACATTTGCTGGATGATGCGCAGCCTGCGGTGATCATTACTGATGACCGTTCATCGCGGCCCGAGTTCAGCCCTGATGCGATTGTTCTTGATCGAGCAGGTGATCTTCTCGCACGCGAGAGCAACTCGAACCCGCAGACGAACTTTATTCCAAGCAACCTCGCGTATGTGATGTACACCTCTGGCTCAACCGGAATGCCGAAGGGCGTCGCTGTCGAGCATCGCAGTGTCGTCAATTTGTTGAGTTCCATGCAGCATGAGCCCGGTATCTGCTCTTTGGACGTGCTGCTTGCCGTTACGACGCTCTCTTTTGATATTGCAGGTCTGGAGATCTTTCTCCCCCTGATAGCAGGAGCGCGGGTGGTATTGGCCGACTCGGCGGATGTGGTTGATGGAACCCGGCTGAAGCAACTTTTGCATGACTACAAGCCCACCATGATGCAAGCGACACCGGCCACGTGGCGGTTGCTCCTTGAGGCCGGATGGAGAGGAAGCTCTGAGCTCAAGATTCTTTGCGGTGGAGAGTCCCTTGCACCCGATCTTGCCAAGGAACTGATTCTCCGAGCCACTTCCGTTTGGAATGTATACGGACCGACGGAAACAACGATTTGGTCCTCCGTACATCGCCTTCGGGGAGACGAAGAAGATACGATTCCGATCGGGCATCCCATTTCTAACACCGGAATCTACATCCTCGACTCGAGTGGCAATCCTGTCCCGGCCAATGTCACGGGCGAGATTTACATCAGTGGGACCGGATTGGCGCGCGGTTACTTGAATCGTCCTGAGCTGACGGCGGAGCGTTTCGTCGAAAAATCGCTCGGGAAGGAGAAGTATCGTCTTTATCGGACCGGGGACCTTGGGCGCATGCGCAGAAATGGAGAAATCGAGTACCTCGGTCGGATCGATACCCAAATCAAGCTTCGCGGCATGCGCATCGAGTTGGGAGAAATCGAATCGGTGATCGCCAGCCATCCAGATCTGCGGCAAGCCGTTGTCATCGTAAAGGGTCAGTCGGAACAACAGAGACTGTCGGCGTATGTCGTCGTGAAGAACGCGAGCGAAGTCAGTGCGGCCGAATTACGAAAACATGCGCGCAGCAAGGTTCCGGAGTACATGATTCCGGCGGAGTTTTGGAGCATCGATGCGATACCCATGCTTCCCAGCGGAAAAGTCAATCGCGCTGCGCTCGCGAGTGCTGGAACGATGCTGCTGAATGATGAAGACAACTGGGTTGGTCCACGCAACGAAACGGAAACCTGGCTCGCGACGATCTGGAGTGAGTTGCTGAAGGTTGAAAAAATTGGAGTGGATCAAAACTTTTTTGAATTGGGCGGGCATTCCCTGCTGGTACTGCAGATGGTCGCTCGTATACGGCGAAAGCTGAATGTCGAATTTCCAGCCCGGCTTGTATTCGAGTCACCCACCATCGCTGCTCTAGCGGAGCAAGTTGAGCAGGTGAGAGGTTCCGGTGCCACCATGCGATCGACGGTTCTATTGCATCAGAGAGCAGAGAAGCCCGAGTCAATTCTGAATCAGTTGCATCGATTGTCGGCCGAGGACGCGCAGGACCTTTTAAAGGCGATGTTAGACGAAAAGCAGGCTCGCAACCATCGCTTGACGCGGACCGACTAGTTTTAAGGTAAGACATTTCAAGCACACAAAATGGAGGTGGCAGTGATCAGGACAATGCTTCAGGCCAAATTACACCGTGCACGCGTGACGCAGGCGTGTTTGGACTATGAAGGTTCGTGCGGAATCGATGAAGAATTGCTGCAGTTGTCAGGAATTTTGCCGAATCAATATATCGAGATCTACAACGTCACCAACGGCGAACGCTTCTGCACGTATGCGATTCGGGGACAACGCGGCTCGGGTGAGATATCTCTGAACGGCGCGGCCGCACGAAGAGTCGCCTTGGGAGACATCCTGATCATCTGCGCGTACTCCACGTACAACGAGGCGGAGGTAGCTTCGCATGAGCCTATCGTTCTCCTCATGGATGAGAACAATCGAGTCCGCGAAGTACTGCGGTCGAGCGGCGCGATCCACCAACCATCACCCGTTGCCTGAGCTGCGGGCCAACGGCATCACCATTATGAGCAATGAATCTATTGCATACAAAGAACGCATTGCTTCCAGGGAGCCGTTGGCCTTCGAATGTCAGAACGCCAGCTTGATGGCAAATTGAATTGAGCGGGGTCCCCCAAACTGGTACAGAGGGTCGAGCCCTCCACCGGCAATATTGTCGGCGGAAAGTGACCGTCCTAGCATGCTCGTGCTCTGGCCGAATTGCGGGAAACCATTCACAGGACTGAACGCCAGCATGGGAGACGGAGGACCGAAGTTTGGATGATTTAGCACATTGAACATCTCCGCCCGGAATTGAAGTGCCAATGCTTCACGGATAGGGAATACCCGATGAATTCCGAAATCCCACTGCGTTGCGCCGAATCCCCTTAAAGCATTGCGTCCCAGACTGCCTTGCCGCGAGGGGAGCCCCTGATCGTCGACAGGCGGTGGGCAAAAAGGTCCCACGCTTAGGGAACCGTCGGGACATCCAGAAGAAACCAAGCCAGGCGTGGCATTGAACGCTTTTCCGCCGGGGTACGCGCTTCCATATAGATAAAGAGGAATTCCGGGTACAAGATCCGGTCGAACCAGAGTGTAGGCGGAATCCAGCATGTCAGACAGATTGGGGATATAGACGTTCACCGGAGTGGCAGACCGCACCTGAACTACTGTTTGCACCGACCATCCTCGAAGGATGTTCTTCAAAACGGCGTTTTGTATCGCCACACGAACATCGTAGGTCAGCGCACCGGATAAAGAATGTCGAATATCGAAATCCGAAGGGCCGCGGTTCGCTGACGACCCGAGATCCGGCACCAGGCCATTTGCCGCATTGCCAAAGACCGATCCCGCCGACGCTGTATCGATGGAATGAGCCCAGGAATAAGAAGCAAGCACACGAAGGCCTCGATTCAAACGGCGGTTGAACTGAATTTGCAAGCCCTCATAGTCGGACGTCGCAGAGTTCGAGACCAGACTCGCACTGTAGATGTATGGGTTCGGGTCGAACACATAAGCAGTCTGAATGAGTCGCCTGCCCGCTGTGCCCAGATAAGTCGCCGAGACAGTCTGATTAATCCCGATGGCCTGTTGGATGGAAACGTTCCATTCTGTCGAGTGTGGAAGCTGGAGGCCAGGATCGAACGCAGTCAATAGTTCCGTACTAAGGTCCGATGCGCTGATTTCCGGTGCNGCAGCAGCAGAACTGTCCAAGGGGAAAGGGACTCCCATCAGATTCTTTGTGGCTCCGAACGGATAGGATCCTGGGGGGATGTTGTTGCCGACTTCTTGGGTAGCGAGGTCATAAAAGACACCAATCCCGCCCTTTATGACTGCCTCCCGTCCGCGCTGACCCGATAGCTGATACGCAATCCCGAAACGTGGAGCGAAGTTCGTGTACTTGGTTTGATATGGCGGCGTACCGGGACTCGCGAGGGCTAGATGTGACAAATCCTTAAGATTGAAGCCAGTCACAGCCGGAAACTGTGGGCCTGCTAATGTTCTAGGGGAGGCGTCAACATCCCATCTGAAACCGTAAGTGAGAGTCAACCGCGGCAGAATGCGCCATCTGTCTTGGACGAAGGCGCTGAAATTCCTGAATAGCAACGTTTGACTCAGTTGCGATTGCACTGTGCCAAACAGGAGATTTCCTGCTGCGAATGAGGGCATGTCGGTGAACGTCGCGAATTGAGTGTAGTGCGGAGGATCCACCATCGGCGCAAGGCGCCGGAAGTCAACGCCGAATTTCCAGTCATGCTCCCCCCTTTGAAAGGATGTGTTTCCGACGAGATTCAATTGACGTTGAACGTTGCGTTGATTCTTCCCCTGGATAAGGACCATGTTGATCGGGATGAACGTTTGAATGCTCAATTCTGTATTTCGATCTGATAACGGATCAGAGAGTGGGCGAGCGGGCAAGGGAGTCGAGCCGCCGAAATTATCAATGACCGCAGTGCTCGATGCGTCGATGTAGCTCCAATTCAGTCGGATATCGTGCGATATCGAGGGCGTTTCGTTCCAGATGACGCCGAGAGTAGCCGTGTTGGCAGTGATATGCGACTGGAAAACCGTACTCATCGCGAGCGGCTCACGTCGTTGCAGTGTCGAGGGAGAATGGTTGTACCGGGCAAACAGATTCAGGCGTCTCGTGGCCGCGTGGTCTATCCGCAAGCTGTAGTCGTCGAGTACTGAACGGTTCGAGAAGACGGCATTGAACGTTGCCGCGCCGCTGGGCTTCGTTCCGGAGGCCGGGCACTCGCTGTCCGTTGCCGGATCGCATATGGCGAGGATCTCAGGTCCAGTTGGAACCGGGAACGCTTGCAGATAAGGCTTCATTCCCGGAACCGCATTTTCCCGTGTGCTTAGTCCCCCGGCAACACTGGCGTCGTCAGGAACGGCCGCGATCGTGGTTTGGGGAAGGAGCAGGCGCAATCCCTCGAAAGAGAAAAAGAAAAATGTTCGGTCTTTCAAGATCGGTCCGCTGAACGTCGCGCCGAAATCGCTCTGCCGCTCCGCCGGTTTCGGTAGGCCGGCATGATTCGCGAACCAGTCGTTCGCGTCGAGTGCATTGTTCCGTATGTAGTCAAACAGGGATCCATGCCATCGGTTCGTGCCGGGGCGGGTCACAATTGAGATCTGTGCGCCAGGAACACGGCCAAACTCGGGAGCTGAGGACGATGTCTCGATCCGAAACTCGCGCATGGTGTCGAGAGACACAAGACTGGTAGTGCCGCCTTGCACACTGAATAAGGGAAGGCCTCCGCCAAGTCCGTTGCCGGCCAGATTCCGTGTGGTCAGGCCGAGGTTGGCACCTACGCCGTCTACTGTCCAATAATTTGCGTTGGTACGCTGCCCGTTGACGCTGAACTGCCCTGCTTCCGATCGACTGCTTGGGGTGAGTACGACNCCCGGTGTGAGATCGATCAGGGTCTGAAAGCTGCGGCCATTCATCGGGAGATTGTCAGCGAACTGCTCGTCCACNACCGTACTGACGGAGGCCGATTGCAGGCTGATGAGCGGAGTGCCATCCTCCACCGTGATGCTTTCAAATACCGACCCCACCTTCAGTGCGAAGTTGATGGAAACTTCATCCTGCACGTGGAGTTCGACGTCGCCTTTCACAATGCTGCTGAAGCCATCTCTGTTGACGTTGATTCGATAATTGCCAGGTTGTAACCCGTACAGCCGATAGATACCCTGGCGATTCGTTTCCGCTCTGTATGAAAAATGAGTGTTGATGTTTGTAAAGGAAACGCGAACACCGGCGATCGGCTGTCCAGAAGAGTCGGTCACGAGTCCGGTGACCGTGGCGTTTGGGTCGGCGTGCAGGAAGAGATTCAAACTGCACACCAAACCAAACAAAATCCTGATTGTTCGAAGAAGCTTCCATGGACTTCTCCCGGATGGCAGGAGATGTTCGACTGAATTGGCGCGATGGGTTGACCCGAAGGGCGGCATGGCAGTTTAGGNAACTCTACGGATGGTTGGGCGGGCCGCCCAAATTGGCGTAGAGGAGCCTGCGTCCGCGGGGGGATGGACTGCCGTTCGGAGGCTCGAGGGTGACAAATACCGCATCGATGCGTTCTAGCACGCGGGTGTCGTTGACCTTAAGAACCCAGCGGCTGACGACTGGGTCGTCCATCAAGAAAAGGCCGAGGTTGTGCGGCTTGTCCTCGTCGCCCTGGCGATAGCCCCACGCCTGAAATCCAGCTGTGCGGCGTGCGTTCTGTTTTGCCTGCAAATCGAACGCATAAAAAAGCAGGAGCTTTTTCTCCGCGTAATACACGCGTCCAAAGGTCCTTTTGGTCTTACCGCTGCCGTCGACGTCGTACACGTCCACGATGTGAAGATCGCGCGCGCCAAAAAGATCCCTGGCATCAGCATCCTGAATTCCCGATGCCGTCGCGACATTCGTTTCTTCCTCAGTATTGTGAATCTTTTGCCTGAGGGCATTCAGGGCAAGGGACTGTGTTTCTTCCCTTGCGACCGCCTCTTGCAATTTGGTCTGGAGGTCATGAAGTTGCGCTTCTGATTCTTGCGCTTTCAATTTCGAAGTGTTCAGATCGTCGCTGTCTTTTTGGACCTGAGTCTTAGCCGAGGAGATCTCAGCCAGCAAGAGCTTGCGCTCGTCCTCCATCGCAGACAATTGTTGGCGAGTTTGTGCGAGCGCTGCTTCTAACGAAGCCCTTTGTGCGAGGGCATCCTGAAGGCGCGTGTCTTCGGCCGGTTGTTGGGCAACATCTTGTGTCAGTTTCGCGGGACTCGCGACGGCAGCAACAACGTGATCGATGGGCCGGCGGCGATAACCGAAGTTGTAAGCTCCGAACGCGACCCCAGCGAAACAAGCCGCCACTGCTGCCCAGCGAAGCAGCGGACGAGGCAAAGTCCAGCGATGTTGAACCGGAAGTGTGGAACTTGTGCTTTGGGGGATGTCGGCGTTCTCTGCGACGATCTTTTCTTTCCGAGCCCGGGTGAGAACACCCTGCAGCAATCCCGCTTCGTCAACGATACCGATGCTCTCGTCGCCGTATCGGCGACCGGCAGCCAACACTCCCATGTCATGAGAGGCCATATGGCAGAAATCCGCATACACTTCGCGGCACTGCTCGCAACCTGGCAAGTGCTCATTCAGTTCGGAAAATTCGGAAGCGGACAACTCCCCAATCGCCGCGAGTGCGGAAAGTTCCTCGAACCGTTCGTGTTTTAGTTGTTCAGCGTTCAAATCGCAATACACCGTTCTCAGGCACCCGCAAATGTTCCCGCGAGCGTTCCCGCTTCGAATGAGAACGCAGGTACACCCTGAGCGCCTTCAGCCCTCTGTAGTAGTAATTTCTTGTATTGGCAAAACTTTCTCTGATTTTTTCCGCGGTTTCCTGCAGTGTGAATCCTTCAAAGTGCACCAGCTCCATCACCTGACGCTGCTTTGGATTAAGGCTGGCAAGTCCGCTTTCCACAAGCGTCGCCCATTCTGCTGAGCTGAGGCCAACCAGGTCTGACCCCGATGCGGCCCGAAAGTCTTGTGACTCCGAATACTCTTCCTGCTCGTAAAATTTCCGAATGCGGAGATACCGTCGACGCAGCAGAGACTTGAAATAGGCAAACTGCAGAATCCAAGTTTTGACCGAGCCTCGTGATTCGTCGAAGCGCTCACGCTGCAAAAAAATTGCAAGGAACACCTCTTGAGTGATGTCCTCCGCTTCATGTTGATCCCGCAGGATACGGAATGCCACGGCTAGCACGCGGCGACAATAACGCTCAAACAGCGCAGAGAAACATTCACAACATCCATCGGTGATGTTATGGATGAGCGCTTCGTCACTCGAGGATCGCGCATGGGAGTGCAACATTGGTCCGCTATTCTGTCACTATTAACGCAACGAAACAATACATGTTGAGCAAGAATTTTTTTACACCGTGCTGACACAAAGCTGCGATCTCAGGAAATACAGTTGTAGTGATGTGTCTGTCCAATTGGGGGAAACACGAATGACAGCCGCCGCTCTCTCCCAGGTGCAGTCGACACTGTATGCGAGCCGCAGCAGATCCGCGCATTTCAGGCGCGGTTTCAATTGCCTTGTCCTGGAGCCGGATGAATCATGCCGTGATGTTCTGCGAAGGATTGTTACCGCCGATCAAGATCTGATTCTGATTGGCGAGGCTCGAACTGCGTCCCATGGCCTGATGCTCGCGAAGCAATACACACCCGACATGTTAGTGTTGGGAGTTGAGCTTCCGGATGCGACGGGCTTCGATTTTCTCGCAATGCTTCGCCGGACTGGCATCCCCATACCGGAAGTGATCTTCGTGTCGCAATGCGATCGGCACGCAATCAATGCGCTCGATGTGCGTGCCAGCGGTTATCTGCTTAAACCACTCGATGAGAAAAAACTCGCCGCAGCGTTGGCGTTCGGGAAAGATCGCGCCGCAGCCAGGAATGGATTTCGCGAGACAACGCAACCATCGGAGCAGCCGGTGGCCATCAAGCATCCTTCACGAATTGTCGTAAAGTCGGCCGGACGAATGGTATTCCTTCCACCAGATACGATTGACTGGATCCAGGCTAAGGGCAACTATCTCACTCTTCACGTTGGCGGCGACGAGTACAGGATCCGAGAATCTATTCAATCCATCGAACGCAAGTTCAGCCTGCTTCCTTTTCTCAGAATTCACCGGTCCACAATGGTGAACATCAATCGAATCCGCGAAGTCGAGCGTTGGTACACAGGTGAATACATTGTTCGCCTGGATACCGGCAAAGAGCTGACGCTTTCCAAGACGTATCGCGATCAATTCTTCGCTGCTACCGCACCTCGGGTTGCTTAACCGAACTCACCTGTTTTGTTTCTTTTGATTGGGCATATCGACGCTCGCAAATCAACACTGTCTACTCCAACTGTTGCTCCAATTTCTCAGATAGACAAGGCAGGGAAATACCATTTTGTGGAGTGTTTGAGTCAGTTCGAGTGCAGCACGCGTGAATGGGCACTCCACGCGCAGTGCAGTCGCAATCGTCGGCAGTCAATTCGCATCGCTTCTGCGCACATTCGTCCCAGGCGGGTAATTCCTTAACAGATTCGGTGATTGAGGTGCGACCGCGTTGGTCAGTGCCCTGTCCCACGGATCGCAAATTAAGGAGAAGCTACACATGCGTTTAACAATCGGCGAATCCCCTGCAATCGATATTCGTTTTCAGAGATACGCAAATCATCTCGGGGCGTTGCTAGTGATTTGCCTGGTCGTATTAGCAATGAGCAATTTCGGATTCGGTCAGGGCACCACTGGTACCTTGCGCGGCCAGGTTCTTGATCCCAGCGGCGCTGTCGTGGCCAACGGAGCTGTTACCGCCCTGAATGAGGCCACACAAGTTTCCCAGGTGGCGGTCACAACCTCGTCGGGGACTTACAACTTTCCCAACGTCCTCCCTGGCAGCTACACGGTGACGATCGAAGCGAAGGGATTCAAAAAGTACGTGAAGAAAGGAATTCCAGTCGGGGCGAATCAGGACAACGTAGCCGATGCTCATTTGGAACTTGGCTCCACAGCCGAGGTCGTAGAAGTTGTGGCTGGAAATGCGCAAGTCGAGACAACGTCATCGACGATTAACAATGAGTTTGATTCCAAAGACGTGCTCAACGTTCCAGTTGTCGGCGGTGTAGCCTACAGCGCTTTGAATTTGTCCATCCTCGCGCCGAATACAACGGCGCAACCCGGCGGCTCGGCGGGG
>AP72_2010_repI_A100DRAFT_1000128_pt1 | contig 13793 bp, 11 predicted proteins | sample AmaPasrepliIA100_FD_9193 | JGI IMG/M metagenome (IMG submission 9193)
GCTTGCCGTTGCTGCTTGCGCTGCTCGAGCCGTTGCCACCGTTCTTGTTTTCGTCAGGCATAAGATTCCTGGAATTTCGTTATTGAGTCATCTCGCTATCCAGCGACTGCAAATCGACTTACACGCCTGTTAAGAAAGCTCCTGAATCGTTGAATTTGCTGGGTTGACCTTTGGGCCACGAATACAGCTTCGAAGTATCGACCAGAATTTGGCCGTCTGGCGCCAGTTCGATATGGGCGCGATCCATCGGGCGCGGCGCTGGACCTTCGAAATTGATCCCTTCGCTGTCGTATCCACTGCCGTGGCAGGGGCACTTGAATTTGTTTTCGCTAGGCTTCCAGTCGGGGGTGCAGCCGAGATGAGTACAGCGGGCATAGATCACGAAGAGACGATCGGGAGTGCGATCAACCCAGATGCGATATTTCTGCTGGAACTTTGTGTCGACGCCGAGTGCGAACTCTGACGGATAGCCGATTTTAAAAACAGTGTTGGGCTCAAACAATGTGCGCGGCAAAAAGAAACGGAAGAATGCGAGGAACCACGCAGTCAAGAATCCGGTGACCATGACCCAGACAAAACGGCGGCGGTGACGGTCCACCTCCGTTGAGGGCGCAGTTCCAGCAACACCGCCGGCTGCTGCAGCTCTCGAGGTTCCCACCGCCGGGGTGCCAACGTACTTCGTGGCATCGACAGTAGGTTTAGCCGGCGTCTTGGCCGCGTCCGGATTCGGATTGACCTTGCCGGTCTCCAACTCCGCCATGAGTCCCCTCCTCTTTCTTGTCTGACTGGCCCTAATCTAGCCCGGCGGCCGCCGCATATTGCGGCTCCGCCAACTTCCTCCCATGAGTCCGAATCGGTACGGATAAAGGTACTGGCTGCGACAGGGCATCCTGCACAATTTGCCCCAACGCCTGTATGAATTTTGGAGAACTGTTCAAACCTGCAGTCATCTCAAACTGCGTGAAGCCGAGTTGTTCGGCGAGATGGCGTGCTTCATGATCGATCTCTCCCAGCGTCTCGACATGATCAGAAACAAAAGCAATCGGAACGATGCAGACCTCGCGGCGCTGTTCGGCGGCGAGTTGTTTCAGTGTATGAGTCAGTGAGGGCTGCAGCCAACGACTGGCGCCGACTTTGCTCTGGTAACACAGGCGATGAAAATTATTCCATCCGCCGCGCTGCATGACCAGGCTCACGGTTTCTTCGATCTGTCGCTGATATGGGTCGCCTTTCTCGATGACCGACATAGGGACACTGTGCGCGCTGAAGACAATCTCGGCCTGTTCAGGCGCTGCAAAACGGGAGAGAGCTTCGTTCACCTTTTCGACTACAGAATCCAGGTAATGCGGATGGCGATAGAAAGTCTCGACACAATGGACTGGGAGGTCCTCACGAAAACACCGATTCCATTCGTTCAGGCTTGAGCCTGTTGTGGTCGACGAATACTGCGGATACATCGGCAGCAAAACAAGTTCTTCGCACTCCGCGGTCTGCAACTGGGCGATCGCCTCGCTTGTAAACGGATGCCAGTAGCGCATTGCCACGAAGCAATGGGCATCGATACCCTGATCGCGTAGTTCGGTCTCGAGCGCCCGTGCCTGGCGCTCAGTGTTCGGGCGGATCGGCGAGCCTCCGCCAATCGTCGAATAATGATGTTGCACCTTACGCGCGCGAGTGGTCGAAATCAGCTTGGCGAGGGGCTTGCGTCCGATGCGTGCGAAGGGGAAGTCGATGATGTCGGGATCGCAGAAGAGGTTATAGAGGAAAGGTTGGATCGCTTCCAGCGTGTCGGGTCCGCCGAGCTGAAAGAGAACTATCCCCACACGCCGTGTTGTGCGCGTCATTTCCCCAAAATCCCCAGAACGGTTCGCACTTTACTCCGAATCAAGCGCGTGAGTCAATGGCGCAGTTCGCAAATTTGGCCAAAGCGTTAGAGCGGCGCTGGATTGCAAACTTCGCCTGCAACATGCAAGCTGATGCAATGCCCGAATTACCTGACATTTCGGCATACGTCAGCGCTCTGGAAAAGCGCATCGTGGACCAGACTCTGGAACGCGTACGTCTCAGCAGCCCATTTCTTTTGCGCACAGTCGATCCCCCGCTTTCAAGCGCTGAGGGTCGAGTCGTGAAACGCTTACGGCGGATCGGAAAGCGGATCGCCATCGGACTAGAAGACGATCTCTGGCTCGTGCTGCATCTGATGATTGCCGGCCGCCTCCACTGGAAGAAACGTGACGCAAAGCTCGGTGGCCGTCAGAATCTTGCCGCATTCGATTTTCCGGATGGCTCACTGGTGCTTACAGAAGCCGGGAGCAAGCGTCGCGCGTCGTTGCACGTTATTGGTGGAGAAGAAAATCTAGGGTCACTCGATGCTGGGGGCATCGATGTCTTTGCGTCCGATCTGGATTCCTTTCGCAACGTGTTGACTTCGGAGAATCACACGCTCAAACGTGCGCTGACCGATCCGAGGCTGTTGAGTGGGATTGGTAACGCATATTCGGACGAGATTTTGCATGCCGCACGACTCTCGCCTGTGACAATGACAACGAAATTAAAGCAGGAAGAGTGGGAGCGCCTGTTTGCCGCGACGCGCAGCACTTTGAAGCTGTGGATAGATCGCCTCGTTGCCGAAGCGCAGAAGGAATTTCCCGAGGGAGTCACTGCATTCCGTCCTGAGATGGCGGTGCACGGGCGTTACGGGCAGCCTTGCCCTCGGTGCGGAGACAAAGTGTTGCGAATTCGCTATGCGGATAAGGAGACGAACTACTGCGCGCGCTGTCAGACGGGAGGAAAAGTTCTTGCCGACCGGAGCCTGTCGCGACTGTTGGGATCGGATTGGCCCCGGACGTTGGAAGAGTTGGAGGGGTTGAAGCGCAAGTAATGCCTCGGCGCGCTCTCGCCGAAACCTGTTTCTGGTGCTTTTCTGTCATCCTGAGCAACCGCAGTCGAAGGATCCCTACTCACCTAAACCAACCTCCGGCAATTCAGGAATTGCGCCAGAAATCCGGCGCTACGGCAGCGTGATGACTTCTTTTTCCGGCACAACGATGTTGTGGCGCTCTCCCTGATACCAATAAAGAATGCGCAGGACTTTGCGCACATGCGGGTCGGGATCGACTCCGATGTGCTCGTTGTCGACGCGCGTATGCAAGCGGTCGTGCTCAATCATGTGCCGCAAGCGTTCGGTTACGTTGACGAAGTGACCTTCTCCGCCATAGTAGGCTCGCATGATATGGAAACCGCGCTCACGGAATTCGTATCCCGCATCGGGATCGAGTTCGAGATTGACCATGCTCTTTTCCGGGAAGGCGAAGTCTTCGGTATTGCCATCCCAGTGGCGAACCTTGATGACCAAGTCTTTGATTTGCCCGGGCGCAGGATCAACGCCGAGGACCTGTCTCGTCGCCTCGAACTGTAGTGCGCCGCCCCGGATCATGGAACGCACCTGTGGCGTGACATCGACCCGGCGTCCGGGCACGCCAAACTCGGCAGCCACCAGCATTCCACCCTGCGCCAGCGATGAGCCGCAGAGCAACATTGCACAGGCAAATGCACTCACCAGCCACTTCGTCATACGTCCCCCTTTGTCGAACGGATCGGCGTCGCCCTAAATGAAAACACACTCCCCTGGGGTTAGGGAGTGTGTTTCAAGGTAATCGGAGCCGGATGCCAATGGCCTTACGGCAGCTGCAGATTCGTCTTCTCGTCGACCACAACATTGCGGCGCTCGCCGTCGAGCTTGTACATCACGCGCAGGCGCTTGTGCACGCCGGGAAGGGGATCCACTCCCATGCTGTAGTTATCGACTCGCAGATAGAGTCTGCCGTCAGCCACCTGGCTACGTACTGCCTCGGTGACGTTTGCAAATTGTCCTTCGGCACCGTAGTAGGCGCGCAGAATTTCGATCCCGCGCTCACGACGGGCATATTCACGACGCTCCTCGCGTTCGTGACGTTCATGGCGTTCATGTTCCTCGCGGCGGGCGTGCCAATCGTCGGGATCGAGTTCCAAACGGGCGGTGCTTCGTTCTGGAAACTCGTACGCCTTGATATCCCCGTCCCACTCACGCAACCGAATGACCAACACCTTGTTGACGTGCGGGATGGGATCGATCCCCAGATTGAAGCGGGTGACTTCGAGTGCCAGAACACCATCGTGAATGAAAGTCCGAACGCGTGGTGTTACATCTACCATGTGTCCGCGAACGCCCCATTCCGCCGCAACCAGTTCACCGCCTTGCGCGAATGCCGAACCTGCCAACAAGAGCAGGCATGCGGTGCGCGCCAAAATCCCCAAGCTTGATTTCATGACAAATCTCCTTGGTGAAATTTTAGAATCTAAGGCGGGCCGGATTCACCGCACGAAAGGTCAACGACTAGCGGGGAGCCGGAATGGTTGTAAGATTTGCGAACCTCAAAACTAGCTCGCCGACTGCATTTCCGCGATCACGGCGTCGGCAAATTCCGAGGTACCGGACTTGCCGCCGATGTCACGGGTGAGCTTTTCCGGATGGCGATAGACGCGCTCTAGTGCGTTGCGGATTTGCGTCGATGCTTCGTGCTCGCCGAGATGCCGAACCATCAGCAGCGCAGAGCGAAGAAGCGCGGTAGGATTGGCAAGGTTTTTTCCCGCAATATCCGGGGCTGACCCATGAACGGCCTCGAATACGGCACACTCGTCGCCCAGGTTGGCGCTCGGAACGAAGCCGAGTCCTCCCACGAATGCGGCGCAGAGATCCGACAAGATGTCGCCGTACAGGTTCTCCATCACCAGCATGTCGTACTGATAAGGATTCATCACCAGCTGCATACAGGTGTTGTCGACGATGTGCTCACCGTAGGTAATCTCGGGATAGTCTTTGGCGACGGCACGAGAACATTTCAAAAATAAGCCATCGGAGAGCTTCATGATATTGGCTTTGTGAATGGCGTGGATCTTCTTGCGATTGTTTTTACGAGCGTACTCAAAGGCAAATTTCGCGATGCGCGTGCAGGCCTTTTCGGTCATGATCTTCAGGCTCTCGACCACGCCGGGGACAACTTCATGTTCCAGCCCCGAGTAGAGACCTTCCGTGTTTTCACGGATGATGATCAGATCGACGTCGGGATATCGTGTGGGAATATGAGGCAGATTCCGGATCGGTCGGAAGTTCGCATAGAGTTCGAACTTCTTGCGCAGGGCGACATTGATGCTTGGGAAGCCGCCGCCCACCGGTGTTGTCACTGGGCCCTTGAGTCCAACGCGAGTGCGCTCTAAAGAAGAGACCAAATCTTTGGGGATGTATTCACCATATTTCTCGTAGGCTTCGCTTCCCACAGCAAACGTCTCCCACTCGAACTTGAGCCCGGTTGCATCAAGGATGCGGACTACCGCATTCGTCACTTCGGGGCCGATTCCATCGCCGGGGATAAGAGTTACTTTATGACTCATGAAGGCTTCTTCCTTAGGGAATAGTGGTCGAAAAAAAGGTCGCTACTGACCACTGGCCACTGATCACTGAGCACTGGTTTTCGTCTTCACCAGATCCTTGAGTTCGTTCATGAACTCTTTTACGTCCTTGAAATCCAGATACACGGACGCGAAGCGAACGTAGGCGACCTTGTCGTAGCGGCGCAGGCGGTTCATGATCAGTTCGCCGAGTTCGCTGGTCTTACGCTCACGCTCCGCGGATTCGATCACGAAACCTTCTGCTTCATTCACGATCTGTTCGAGCTTGCTGATCGGCACCGGGCGCTTTTCACAGGCGCGCAGCAGCCCGTTAAGAACTTTCTGCCGGTCGAATTTCTCGCGGCGGCCATCTTTCTTGACCACCATGTACGGAATTTCGTCGATCCGCTCATAGGTGGTAAAGCGCTTTCCACACTTCAGGCATTCGCGCCGTCGCCGGATAGAATCGGCTTCCTTGCTCTCGCGCGAGTCGACTACCTTATCGTTTTCAAATCCACAGAAAGGGCATTTCATGGCGCAGACTGGTCAATTGTCCAGAACCTTCAACTCCTGCTTCCCTGGCTGGTTGGCAGGGAGTCCGACGAGTTCCTCGTTTTGACCGGTACAAAAATTGTAACAGTTGATGTGGAAGGTGCAGGTGACGCTACGGTGACCCCTGGAAGGCAGGGAGCCGGAACTGGGACGAAAAATAAAACGGCGCTCGCACCCCCTGCGGTACAAGCGCCAGTTTTTCCTCATGCCCTCCCGGTGACGGAAGGCTTGAAGGTCGCAATCCCTCGAAATGAAAACGACTGCTCCCGCGAGGAATCTGGGAGTGAGTTTGCTACCTTCCGCTTTCAGGTTTGTCATCAAAATGTTTGCTGGTTGTAAAAAATCGGAAAAAACCGTCCACTGAGCAGACATGCTTGTAATCCGGGGCCTTTTGGGGCGGCTGATATCATTGAAAACACCCCTTCCCATGCGCCGTTTGCTCAATCTCGGGGTCCTTCTGTTTGCCTTGCCACTTTTGGCCCAGAGCAATGTGGGAGAGCTCCATCTCAAGGTGACCGACCCGAATGGTTTGGGTATCAAGACAGCCGTCGAGTTGGTTAGCGAAGCCAATCAATTTCACGCCACTGTTGCGACTGACGATTCTGGACAGCTCATTGCCAAGCGGCTACCGTTCGGGCTTTATCGAATGCGGATTCAGCAGCAAGGTTTTGACCCTGTGTCGACGCCCATCGAAATACGGTCGGCGATTCCGCGCGAGTACGCGATCAAACTGGTGATCGCGGCTGTAAATACAACTCTCACCGTCCAGGCAACGGAAACGCTCATCGATCCGTACCGGGCCGGATCCACCAATGAGATCGGTGCTGAGACAATTCAGACGCGCATGACGTCTCTGCCCGGACGCTCCCTCCAGGACCTGGTGAACTCGCAACCCGGCTGGTTGTATGAAGGGAATGCAGTGCTGCATCCTCGGGGATCGGAGTACCAGACGCAGTTCGTGGTAGATGGGATTCCACTCAGCGACAACCGGTCGCCGAGTTTTGGGCCGGAAATTGAAGCTGATGATGTGGACTCGATGAACGTCTATACCGCCGGAATTCCTGCTGAGTTCGGCCGAAAGATGGGCGGGGTTATTGAAGTCAACACGCTAAAGGATGCGAAAGCCGGCCTGCATGGCCAGTTAGTGCTCGCCGGCGGCAGTTTCGACACCGCCGGTGCGTTTGCGCAAGTACAGGAGGCGTGGAAGAGGAATGTTCTGGGAGCAAGTGCTTCGGGCAGCATGACCAGCCACTATCTGAATCCGGTGGTGCCGCAGAACTTCACGAATAACGGAACGACAGGCGATTTCGGGCTTCACTACGAGCGGGAGTTGACGCAGGCGGATCGACTCGGACTGATTGTGCGCCACAGCTTCTCGCGCTTTCAAATTCCTAACGAACAGGTGCAGCAGGCCGTCGGACAGAGGCAGTACGGCAACAATGCCGAGACGTTGGGAATCGCGAGCTATCAGCATGTGTTTTCGTCGAACATGCTGGCCTCTGCGCGCGGCATGGTGCGGGATACGGAGAACGGGTTGTCGTCAAATCCTGAGTCAACGCCGGTGATGGCGTTTCTCAACAATGATTTCCGTGAAGGATATTTCAATTCTTCCCTTGCCCTTCACCATGGGCGCCACGAGTTGAAGTTCGGAATAGATTCCGAGGTTTTGTTCCTGCATGAGAATTTTCACGATGTCATTACCAATCCGTCGCAGTTTGACCCGGATACGCCGGCAACGTTTGCGTTTACCGGCAGCCGCCCTGAGATTGATCAGTCAACCTATGTGCAAGACCTGATCCGTCTGGGGAACTGGACGGTGAGCGCGGGGCTGAGGTGGGATCACTATCAGTTGCTGGTGAATCAGAACGCGCTGAGCCCGCGGCTGTCTGTTTCCCGATTCTCTCCGAGTTTGGGGCTGGTGGTGCATGCGTCGTACGATCGCGTTTTCCAGACTCCTTCGTCGGAAAACATTCTACTTTCGAGTTCGTCCCAAGTGATTTCGTTGAGCGACAATGTGCTGCGTCTGCCGGTCGAACCCTCACACGGAAATTATTTCGAAGTCGGCGCGACGAAATCTTTATTTGGGAAGGTGCGCTTCGACACCAACTACTTCCGCCGCTATGTGAACAACTTCGCCGACGACGACCAGATATTGAGTACCGCCGTCAGCTTTCCGCTTGCGTTCAATAAGGCTGTGATCTACGGAGCGGAAGGGAAGATCGAGATTCCGAAGTGGGGCAGATTTTCTGGCCTGGTCAGCTACTCCTACATCTTGGGGAACGCGTGGCTTCCTGTCACCGGAGGGCTGTTTCTGGGCGCCGACGCGGCGGATGCGGCGGGCCAACTCAGCGGACATTTTCCTGACTCGCAAGATCAGCGCAACTCGATGCGGGCGAGGATTCGATATCAGGCGACGTCGCGGTTATGGATGGCTGGGTCCACGGAGTATGGGAGCGGACTGCCATTTGAATTTACCGGGACGTACGAGGATGCGCTGGCACAGTACGGTCCGGCTGTTGTGGGACGACTGGATTTCGCCCGCGGAAGAGTTCGACCGTTATTGGCTGTTGGAGCATCGCTGGGCGCGGAACTCTATAAGCGCGATCGTTTCGCGACCACGCTTCAGGCAGATTTCGAGAATTTGAACAATCGTCTGAACGTGATTGATTTCGGCGGGTTATTCTCGGGGAATGCGGTCGCGCCGCCTCGGAGCTACTCATTGCGGCTGCAGGCGAGCTTCTAGCGGGCAGCTTTCATGTATGTCATCCTGAACCGTGGCGTGAACCACGGTGAGGGACCGCACGACTGTTGAGAACACCCATGCAGCCGAAAGGATTGTTCGCGATGCGTGATGATTCATCAGACGACGAAGTACTTCGCCGCGGGATGATGCACCACAATCGCCGATGTGCTTTGTTCCGGCTCCAACAAAAATCCCGAGGTGAGCCGCACGCCCACGTTTTCTTCAGGCTTGAGCAGCGCGAATAGCTTTGTCTGATCTTCCAGGTTCGGGCATGCGGGATATCCGAACGAGTAGCGCGATCCACGGTATTTCTGATGAAAGAGATCGCGAATCTGATTCGAGTCGTCGCCTGCGATGCCGAGTTCCTTACGCATCTTCTTATGATGGAATTCGGCGAGCGCCTCGGCGGTTTCTACGCTAAGGCCGTGGAGGTAAAGATATTTGGTGTACTCACCGCCTTCGAACAGACGCTGTGTTTCTATGCTTGCGGCTGGTCCGATCGTGACCAGGGATAGCCCTAGCACGTCCATCTTGCCGGAAACCTTCGGGGCGAAGAAATCAGCGATAGAAAGACGTCGTCCTTCTTTCTGGCGCGGGAAGGTGAAGCGCAATTTTTCCGGAAGGCCCTCTTCCCAGCGGACGCCACAGGAATGCGGCTGCGCCTTCGGCGGCTCGTAGACAACAACGTCGTTGCCGTCACTCTGTGCAGGGAAGTATCCATAGACCACCGCCGGTGCGAAGAGTCCGGATTCGAAAACCTCGTCTTCCAGTTTGTGGAGTATGGGACGAAACTTCTCATCGACCAGCCGCAGATAGTCCGATTGGGAAGCTGTCTTTAATTGCCACTGATTCTTGAACAGCGCCGTTTCGTTGATGTACTCAAACAATTCTTTCAGGTTGTAATCTTTCTTGACGCGAACGCCCCAGAACGGAGGAGTAGGAATGTTCGGTGCATCCGTGACGACCGGGCTGCGCTCAGCGAATACCGGTCCGGTTTCTTCGTCGACGGCTGCAGCCTTCGAGTACTCCTTCACGGTGCGGCCTTCACTGAGGCGGGCATGGCGCGCGCCGTCCTCAGTAGCGAGGTCCTCCATGATATGTAGCCCGGCGAAGGCGTCGTCGGCATAAAAAACACCGTTGGAGTACTCGCGGCGCAGATCGTCTTCCACGTACTTGCGCGTAAGAGCCGCGCCGCCGCAGATAACAGGGAATTCGAGCTTTTGTCGTTCGAGATCCTGGATTACATACTTCATTTCCAGCGTCGATTTCACCAGCAATCCGCTCAGCCCAATGGCGTCAGCCCCATTTTCCTGGGCGGCGCGGATGATCGAATCGCCCGGTTGCTTGATTCCGAGATTTACGACTTTGAATCCGTTGTTCGACAGGATGATGTCGACTAGGTTCTTGCCGATATCGTGGACATCCCCCTTCACGGTCGCGAGCACGATGGTGCCTTTCTGCGAGCCGGTCTTCTTCTCCATCTTCGGCTCAAGATAAGCGACGGCTTGCTTCATCACTCCGGCGGAGTCAAGCACAGACGGCAGCTGCATCTTGCGTGCGCCGAACAGGTCGCCGACGGTCTTCATGCCGTCGAGCAGAACGGTGTTGATCAATTCCAGCGGGGAATAGCTGGCAAGGGCGTCTTCAAGTAAAACTTCAAGGGACTTTTTGTGCTCGCCTTCGCCAATCGACTTTTCGCCGTTAATGATGGCGAACTTCAACTTGTCTTCAACCGAGAGCGTGTCAACGTGCGCCGTGGTTGAGGCGGCAGGCTTCCCTTTCATTCCGGCGAAGTGCGCCATGTAAACCTGGAGCGGATCTCCGGCGGATTCGTCGCGGAAAATGAGTTTCCGCGCTAGTTCAACCTCTTCATGAGGAATCTTGTAAAGCGGATAGATCTTGGTGTAGTTGACGATGGCCATGTCGAGGCCATGATCGACTGCTTCATGCATGAAGACAGAGTTCAAGACGCGACGGGGATAGGCATCGAGGCCGAAAGAAATATTGCTAACGCCCAGAATCGTCTTGACCTGCGGCAGCTCTTTCTTGATGCGCTTGACGGCTTTGAGCGTCTCAATGCCGGCCGTGCGGTACTCTTCCTGGCCGGTCGAAATTGGCAGTGTCAGGGCATCAAAAATCAGGTCCGTTGAGTCGAGTCCATACTTCTTCGTAGCCAGGTCGTGAATGCGATGTGCGATTGCGACTTTCTTATCAGCCGTGAGGGCCATGCCGTCTTCGTCGATCGTGAGCGCGATGACAGCGGCGCCGTAGCGCTTGGCCATCGGCAGAACTTTTGAAGTGCGCTTCTCACCGTCTTCCAGGTTAATGGAGTTGATGATGGCGCGGCCCGGGATGCGCTTGAGGGCTTCCTCGACAACATCGGCTTCGGTGGAATCAACCAGGATTGGCGCGGGGACGCGCGTAGCGATCTTTTCGAGGATAGACGTGATGTAACCTTTTTCGTCCTCGCCCACGATCGCGCAGCAGAGGTCGAGCATGTGCGATCCATCGTTCACCAACTTCTTGGCGAGCGCCAAGATCTCGTCGTATTTCTTGCCCTGCACGAGCTTGCGGAAATGATCGACTCGCGTGGTCGTGTTCATTTCCTCAGCGACGATCAATGGCTTGGGTTCAAGGTCGAGAGGAACAGTCGTGTACGCGCTGGATGCAGCTCCGGTGCGCTTCACGTCGCGCTTGGCAGGTTCGATGCCGGAGACTGCGTCGACCACGGCCTGCAGGTGTTCGGGAGTCGTGCCGCAGCATCCCCCAACGACACGGACGCCGTAATCCAGTACGAAGTGCTTGTGATAGTCCGCTAATTCCTGAGGCGTGAGTTTGTAGACCGCCTGCCCGCCCTCATTCAGAGGCAAGCCTGCATTGGGCAATACCGAGACCTGCTTGGTGGAGTTCAGCGCCAGGTAACGAACGGCGTCATTCATTTCCTTCGGCCCAGTGGCGCAATTCAGTCCGATGGCATCGACATCGAAAGGTTCGAGCGCAGTGAGGGCCGCACCGATTTCTGTCCCCAGCAACATCGTACCCGATTCCTGCAGCGTGACCTGAACCGTCACTGGGAGTCGCTTGCCGGATTTGCGGAGTGCTTCGAGGACTCCGATGACGCCGATCTTCGCCTGCAGAAGGTCCTGAGCGGTTTCCACGAGAAGTACATCAACGCCCCCTTCGATCAAGGCGCTCGCCTGTTCTTCATAGGCGGCAACCATCGCGTCGAAACCGATATGCCCGAGCGATGGAAGTTTTGTGGTTGGGCCAAGCGATCCGGCGACGAACCTGGGTTTGTCTTTGGTCGAGAACTGCTGCGCGACCTCTCGCGCCAGCTGCGCGGCTTTCACGTTGATCTCGTGAATTCGATCGGCGAGATCAAACTCGCCCAGCACGATGCGAGAACCGCCGAACGTATTGGTCTCAACGATGTCGCAGCCCACCCTAAAAAAGTCAGCATGGATATCGCGAATGATGTCAGGCCGGCTCAGCACCAGTACTTCGCTGCAATTTTCTTTTCCCCAGAAGTCATCCAGAGTGGGATTACGCTTCTGGATGTTGGTGCCCATTGCGCCGTCGTAGATAACGACGCGTTCCTGCACGGTTTGTAAGAAGTCAGACATTTCAGCTTCTAGCTTCTAGATGCTAGCTCCTGGCTTAAAACTTCAAAATCAAGATTTGATCCGCGTTTATCCGTGTCATCCGTGGCAATGACGTTTGATCCTGATGCACGAACGCCGGTCGCATATGGACCGGCGTGATCGATCTTGAAACTTGTGTGGAAGCTTAGCTCCCGGGCACCATTTCCGACGGTGCCCCACCGTTCACGTCGGCCTGATTGAATACGATATTGGCTCCCATGTGTGCTGGCCGGGGGGCCAGCATCATCTCCTTGCGGTAGACCAGGTTGGTCGCGCTGAAGGTCGCCAGTTCAAAGCCGTGGCCGTGCGTGATCGCGTCGGTCGGGCACGCCTCGACACAATATCCGCAGAAAATGCAGCGGTTGTAGTCGATGTTATAGACCTTGGCGTATCGTTCGGCGCCGCTGACACGGTTCTCCGCAGTATTCTCAGCGGCTTCGATGTAAATGCAGTTCGAAGGGCAGGCCGCAGCGCAGAGGAAACAGGCTACGCACTTCTCCAAACCGTTCTCGTCGCGCTGCAGCACATGAGCTCCCCGAAAACGAGCTTCGATGCGGGCGCCGCGCAGCGGTCCTTTCCCGTCGGGATAATTCTCGACGATCGTCGGACGGAACATCTCTGAGAAGGTGATGCTCATGCCTTTTGCGATCGCGGCAATGTTTTTCAGAACCGGCATGTCTCAATCAGTATACCGGAGAGATGCGCAAACGTCCCTCAAGGACGCGTTAAATGGCGGCGAAGACTGGGCGAACTGCGCTCAACCTACAGCCGATGGCGGCTGACATCAAGATTGCTAAAGCCTGTTTCGGAGCTGGAGTCGAGGGTAAGTGCTCCGGGGCCGCCTCGGCGCTTTCCCGCCACGCGGTGTACCAGAGATTAAGCAGCATCTGAGATCCGGCTGCCAGGCGGTGAACGGTGAAGTCCAGAGCAGCAGGAGTGCCTTTGCCAGTGAAACCTCCGGACTTCTCGAGAGTATAGACGTTTTCGACCAGGTCGTGAGAGCTGTTCAGATAAGAGAGGTCGTCGCGGAATGGGTCGGTCAACCGCGTCGGAGCCTTCATCAACAGTGCAAAATCATTGGCCTTAATGTTCGCCGCCACGTACCTGGCTTCGAACAGACCGTGAATTGTATGCTCGGTCGTGTATCCGTTGCCGTTCGGGCCGACCCATCCGTTGTACTGGATCGTAGTGTGAAGGGGCTGAGATGCGTCTGCGACGTAATGACCAAGCCAACCTGCATAGAGAATGATGGCCCGCTGCACGGCCAGGGTCGGCTTATGCACGGCTTGAAGAGTCCGATATTCCCGAAAAGCCGCCTTTAAGCGGCCATAGATTTCCATAGTGATGTACGGCTGAAGACCGACGTGCTCGGGAAGATAGTCGTCAGCGTGATCCGTAGTCGCGGCCCGCTTTTCGTAGAGTTTGCGATA
>AP72_2010_repI_A100DRAFT_1000129_pt1 | contig 13788 bp, 21 predicted proteins | sample AmaPasrepliIA100_FD_9193 | JGI IMG/M metagenome (IMG submission 9193)
CCCTACCAGGAAACCAAGATGATCCGGTCCGGGAACGATATAGAGCCGCCGTTTGTGGCTACCGGCAGCGAAGATCTCCTTGTCGTTGGCAAAGGTGGTACCCAAGACGTGCTTGTAGGCGGCGTGAGAACGTGGCGCCGAAGTTTCGGGCGACTCGTGAACGTAATAAAAGGCTTTCGAATCGGGCGCGAACGCGAAGCCGCGCAGGTATCCTCGTGGAAGTACATCAGGCAGAGTCTTTCGCTTCTCAATATCGAACAGTTCGAACGTCCCGGTACGTTCTCCGCCCTGCTTTATTTCATAGAACAGGAATCGGCCATCCGGCGAGATACGGAGGGGTTTGACGGCTGTATGTGGTCCGGTACCGCGCAGTGAGGGATCAACAAGGATCTGGTCAGGCCCGTCCCGGCCTTCGCGCACATATATCGAAGGTTGTTGTTGTCCCGGCAGACGCTTTCGGAAGAAGTATCGGTTTCCGATCTTCTGCAGCAAGTCATAGGTCTCAACATCGAGTAGTTCGCGGATACGATCACGAATTCGCTCTCGGTGCGGAAGAAAGTCGAGATAAGATCTGGCATATCGGGTTTGTGCGGCAATCCATTCTCGAGTGCGTGGAGACTCCTGGGTTTCCAGCCAACGATACGAGTCTGTGATCTGTACGCCATGCAAGACTTCTGTGACGCCTTCGATTGGCGAGTATGGCGGTGGTTCCATTAGTGGAGGCACAGAACCCCCCGATCAGCCAATCGGTGAGCCTCGCGGTGCATGCGTCGCACCAGGCTCCGCAGGTATCCCGCGGCAGCAACCGGCAGACTTCCGGTCTGCCTCCATGTCTCGTTTCCGGCGGCGTATGCATAGACCGCCAGAAGCGGAGCAAACGTTAAGGCATCCGCGATCGCAGCGGGTGAGACCACGCCGCCCCACTGGGCGCAGTAGGCCCCAATCATCTTCGTTCTGACTTCCGAGTCTTCTCCGAATGCGCGGCGTGCATGCTGAAGCAAATATTCGAGGCTGAAGAGCGGATTGCCGACATACGCCTCAGCCCAATCGAGAAAAGCACATCGGGTGTCCAACACGATGATGTTCGCCGGGTTCAGATCAAGGTGCCCAAGCCTGTCCGGAATCCCGGTGGCCTCCATCGCGTCGATGCTGCTGTGCAGCGAGTCGCTCACTGCGGCGAGCTCTCTATGGTCGAGAATAGGAGGCGCGATGCTTGTTTGACACTGCATCAGTTTCGCCACAACTCCCATCAACGGCTCAACGAGCTTGGAGAGCGCTGCCGAACGCAGATCAACGGCACCGGAGCTGAGGATTTGCGAACCGCGATCAACGGACTGCACTTGCAGCCTGGCAAGAGCGCCCGCCGCCTTTTCCCAGGTGGCCCGATCTTCAAATTCGGAGAGAAGTCTTCCTTCAATATCCCAGGCAAGCCATCCATTCCAGTCCGGTCTGGAAGCGAGAATCTTTGGAAGATAGTCCGGGAAGGATCGAGCCAGGGCGTCGGTGATGGTGAATTCCCTCTGGTTCGGCTCACCTACTGCCTTGAACCACAGGGCGGGGCCCTCGGTTTCGAATCGCACTAGGCTGAACGAAGCGCTGGCGTTCACCTGCCGGAATTTTCCATTGAGATAGAGGCCCATTGGTTCGATCACGGACTCGATCCAAGTCCGCAGCTCGCAAAACCATCCCAGGCGCGCAAACGGGCCGGCAGACGGCCGTTCGATCTCTTCATTGCACAGTGTGACGACTTGCTTGATTGCCGCGTAGTCGTGCGCCTCTATAAACGAATCCTGGCGCAAATTTGACAGTGGAACCCAGCGCTTTGGCATCTTCGAACTGCCACAAGTTCGCAAATGCTCTGCGGCCTGATAGCCGACAAAGCTCCCGTCGGCCAGCGGCTTAGTTGCAGGCTCGAACAGGCAGACGACTTCTTCCCCCAACTCATTCTTGACTGCGACAGTCAAGTTTTGCGCGACTCGTTGCCGCCGCGGTATTTCCACTACGGGAAGGATCTGGCGATCACCGTTCGATACTAGGAGAACTTCCGTTCCTCTTCGGTCTAGCACGATCACGCGATAGCTTTCACTTTCGTTTTGTTGTGCACTTGCCAATTTCAGGCTCCAATCACACCAGTTCAGTGCGTCAGCGGTCCGACACCAATTTGTGCTTCCTGAGCGCTTCGATGAATTCGTGCACGTCGTTCTCGACAACTTCCGAGCTGACATTGAACTCGTGGCTGATCGCCTTCACTATCTCAGGCTCGGCAGACCCACTCTCCAGCAACTCGAGAATCCTCGATCCCACACAGTTCAGGTTGAACATTTGGCCTTGCTGGACGTCGAGGACGATGGCGCCATCCAGTCCGTGTGTGCTGCGAACATTATCGGAAACTCTGTACATCGGCTCGCCCAACCAGCACGGTCGATTCTTCGTTAGCGTCTGTCGCACACCTTGACACTCGGAGCGGTGGAAACGCCAGTGATTCTCGAATTTGTTCGCGAAACGACCAAGCCAATGGAAGTTGATTAATCGGATCACAGACATGAGGGCCGTCGCGGAGGATCTTGAGCAAGCCAACGCGTTCGCTATTCCGGCTAGGATCGGTCGAGACGTCTATGTTCAGCGCATTCCCGCAGGTTGCTACAATTCCCCCAGATAACCCCCGATCGAGGAATGATGGAGTGAAAAAGATAGAAGAATCACTCGAGCAGCTACATCAGCGCAGACTGAAGGCGGTCATCAAGCGGAATGCGAAAGACAAGGATGGTATGTTTGTGCTGTCTCTCCATGACGAATACGGCGGGTTGGCGCAAGTGCAGCATATCAACAGCGAAGCGTTGCCTTCGCCTTTGCGATCCGCTAGCTCAAGCCCACAAGAGTCTCACCGCTGGCGAGGCCAAGAATCACATCGGGGAGCAGCGTACTGTGTGCGGCGAGAGTCGTCAGCTCTCGGTACGCGCAGAGCAATCGCGGTCGCACTCGCTTGGATGTAGTAGATTCCGCTGGAACGGAGATCTTTCAATTGTGCTTCGGCGGTTGTCGGATCCAGGTTTCGAAGGAAGATATCAATCACAATTGTGTCTCAGATTCGTTGGTGACAGCTCCAACTCAACTGCAAGAACGAAGTGAGGCGATCTCTTCTCGATCTCGCCTCCCCAAGTCGTCGCCACCTTAGAGCGCCTTCACGTTTTCCGCTTGCCAGCCTTTTGGTCCCTTGGTGACATCGAATTGCACCGTCTGGCCCTCCTGCAGGCTCCTAAAGCCTCCCGCTTGGATGGCGGAGAAATGCACGAAGACGTCTTCGCCTGTTTGACGGCTGATAAAACCGTAGCCTTTGGCGTCGTTGAACCACTTTACCGTTCCTTGTTCCATGTGTTTGTACTCTTGTTCCTCTGTGATAGTTACGCTGGAGGGATTCGGAAGAAAATCTGTGCAGGTAGCTTGCTGATGAGGCGAGAGCTGCTCACGACCGATTCGGTCTAACGTACACCGTCATCGTACGTGCAAAACGCACAACTAGCAAGCACGCGCCGACAATCATACTGCTACAGTTCCCTTAAGGGGGCTTTGGACGGTCTTTTCCGATCAGTTTCTTAGACTCGGCGATCAAACTCTCCGCCTGTTCCTTCAGCTTGCGGCCTTGTTCCATCGTCGGTCACTCATCTCTTTCAGTGCCTTCGCTTAGTCGAGCAATTTTCGGACATCTGGGTCATTCATCGAAGGACTCGGGCCCGGGTTTGAAGCGATCAAACGTGCTCACAAAGGCCAGCTTCCATCGCCGGGGCACGTGCAGCGCTTGATGAACATCGCAAAAATTGTAGTACAGAACCATAACTGCACCGCGACAATGATAGCTGGTTCGTGCCTGTTGATTGCGATGCTTCGGCAGAACGAGCGCAAAGCGCGTATACTAAACACACCTTAACCTCGAAGACACTTCATCAGAGCATCTTCCGCCTTCGCGATTGAGAGATCGAGAGGCGTTTCTATTGCATCAACGATTCTTTCCAGGCATCGTTGATGCCTTTGTGATTGCCAGCAACGCAGCTGTCTCAAGCACACAAGAAAAATTGTGATCACCCGCTGGTTTACCCCCAGCCCCAAAGACAGGAGTTCAATATGTCCGCACTAAACGGCGACAAGTCCAGATATCACCGGGCGCGCAAGCAGAAGATCGCTCGACGGCAGCGAACCCGCGAACTGCTCAACAGGGGCGACTCGGAACGGAAGTCAGCGGATGTATCAGCCCGTAAGCCGCGACCGGTGTCGGCATGAACACTCCGCTGCTGGCATTGCCGCTCTCCGCGCCAATTCCTGGTGAAATCAAAAAGAAGCGAGTCTTGCTGGTCGACACATCCCATGCGAAGCGGGACTTGCGCGCTGAGGTCCTGCGGAAGCTTGGGATGTACGTCGATAGCGCCGCCGACATCACAGAAGCGCTCTCATGGTGGCGACCGGCCCTGTATGACCTTGTATTGATCAATGTGGAGAGAGGAAAAGGGCAACGCGACAAGTTTTGCGACCGCGTTCGTAGTGCGACCCCTCCCCAGCGACTGGCCTTCTTGGTTGGCCAGCCCGAATATCTCGTAGATTCGCCCAACGCAGATCAAGAATTGCTGATGGAGCGCGGCGACGATCAAGCGGCCCTCGCTAGTGCGACAGTCGCCTTTCCCGCCGATCTGGGAGACTCGACGCAGCGCTGGGGCATTCTGGCGGCTTCGCGGCGGATCTCGGCAGTCCGCTCCGCATCGGTCGCTCGCAGCAGAGCGATGCGCGCGCTTCCCCCTCCGCCACGTGATTGCGAAGGACGACCGGCGAAACCAACACCGTCAACCCTGGATGATTTACTGAGAGAGGAATTGCGATGAAGAACCTTTACGTTGGGAATCTGCCCCAAAGCACGACTGAAGCCGAGCTGCGAAATCTCTTTGAGGTACACGGAGCGGTGGAAAAGATCACACTGGTGACCGATCGGGATACGGGCCGCTTCCGGGGGTTCGGGTTCGTGGAAATGATGAATGCCAGTGAAGCTGACAAGGCCATCACAGCGCTCAACGGAACCGATCTTGGCGGACGGACGTTGACGATTAACGAAGCCAAGCCTAAATCGGAACGTCCACGGGGCGGTGGCTCTCGTTTTGGCGGTGGAGGTGGCCGTGGGCGCGACGACTATCGCGGCCATCCACGTCAGCCGCGCGAACCGCGCTGGTAGCCGTTTCGAAAGGCCGGGTACGTCCGATCAGGCTGCTAAATGCCTTGGTCGGAGATAAGTAGGGAGGCTCTGGGGGAAACGTATGCCAAGAGGTCGTTCGACATTTACAAAGCGCCAAAAGGAACACACACGGCAACAGAGACAAAGGGACAAAGCAGAGCGTAAGAATCAGCGCAAACAAGAAGGAGCTGTTGGAGGCAGTGTCGACGAGATGGCTGAACTGCGCAAACATGCTGCAGAGCAGGCAGCACTATTCAATCTCGGCGCAGAGGAAGCCGACGGTGCAGAGCGGTCCACCAACTGTGACACCGGGGCCGAGTAGGCGCTTGTAGGTCTGCTGTAAAAGATCCAAACGAGTCGAATTCAAGGGGGTGAGCGTGGCAGAAATCCGATTGCAAGAGGGCGAATCCTTAGAGAATGCACTCCGTCGATTTAAACGTAAGGTTCAGTCGGAAGACATCATTCGAGAAGTGAAACGTCACTCGTATTACTTAAAGCCCGGTGAAAGGCGCCGAGTGAAACAGGCTCTGGCGCGGAAGCGCGCGCGGAAGAAGATTCGAAGGGAAGGTTCCGTTGGGAAGGACTTGCGGCGAGACTAGTGCAATTGCCTCCGGGGGACCCCGCTATCGGTGGAAGAATCGGAGCAGACTCATTTCCAGAAGCCTCACATAGTGCCCGATGAAGGCTGATGCCCAGAATAGATGACCAGCCGTGAGGGGACCGATAAGCTTCCGGTGGCCTATCGCAGCAAGCCCCATGGACGCAATGCAACCGCAACGCGAACAGTCCGGCTGACCTCCAAACTGACACGGTTCCACAAGTGTCTTGAGGTCGGCTGAGATAGTTCGCGTTGTTTGAGCGAAGATGCATTGACGCGGGGAAGTCGGTGGAGAAAGGTATTCTTTTAGCATCCGCTCCGGCATATCCAGCTTGGGATAATCTTGGCGCGCACGCATAAGAACGTCCACGACGGTGCACCGTTCGTCCCGGCTAAGGCATTCCGGGTTATTGGCGCCTTGCTGAGGCGTAAAGATGCTCATCCATATCTTCTCAACTGCNGGGTTGGCTGACCAGAAATCCAGAAATTCGGGAATGTAACCGGTGCGCTTCGACATCGCGCTGGTGATTGTGCAGTGTATAGCCACGCGATGGCCCTGGATATTCTGCAAGATTCTTTCGTAAGTGGCCGGTCTGCGCCGGATGTCGTGCTCGGGTTGCAAGCCGTCTACCGAAACTACCAACTGCAAGTGCGGAAGTGCAGCCCATGATGATGGAATTGGACGAAATGCGCTCGTGACTACCTGTACATGAATACGACGCGAGATCAACTGAGGTAGAAGGGTGTCAAGTTCACGGAAACGAACCAAGGGGTCGCCGCCTACAATGGAGACGTGAAGAGGCTTCTGCCGATCGACGAGATCCAGCACTCGGGCAATCAGCTCTGGTCCTCTGAAGTCGGAGAGACTGCGTAAGTTCGTCGTTCCCAGATGCGCATCGTCGTATGCATAACAACCCGGACAACGTAACGGGCACTCCCGTGTGATCTCGATAGAGAGCGTGGGCGCCCGACCGCGAAGGGTCCTCCCCCACGTTTGCAAGATTGGTTTTATCCGCACTGACAACGCCCCTTGTTACCTATAGGATGCCGGGCACGGCCCAACCGTTCTCACAATTGGCGAAAAATCCTGATAGAACTCATTGATCTTGCGTGTGAGTGGCGTCATCCTTGCTGCGATGGCCTACCGAGCCTTTTTGAAGTCGTGCTCGGTAAGCGTACAGCACTGCGAGTAAAGGTGCGGCCAGCAGCACTCCCCAGAATGGCCAAATCACCCCTAGCACGATCGGTGTAAGGACGGATGCCCAGATCGGTACCTTAGTCGTTCGTTTCATAAGGTATGGCTGGAGCAAAAGCCCGTCCAGCAGGGCAATGATTGCATAAAGCACGAGCACGCCGAGTGGGTGCCTCCAATCCATCCACTTAATGGTGGCAGCTAGAACGGGTCCCAACAACCCGAGGATTGGGCCAAGGTGTGGCACGATCTGGAGTACTGCCGCAATCGCGGCCCACATCGGAGCGAGCGGGACACGCAGAGCGTAGAGTCCAATCAGCCAGAGTACTCCAACGGCCAGAGAGTCCTGGAGCTGGGCAATGGCCCAGTTTTTGAGCGCGCTGCCTGTGGTGCGTAAGTGATCTCCGAAGTCCATCATCGTTCCTAAGCGACTCTTTTAATACCCCACAGGCCACTGAGTGCAATTGCCTGATTGGAACAGTCACCGTCCACAATTACGACTACCCTACGACCTTACGGCTCCGGGCTGAAAGCTACGGACACTGGCTGTCAGTCCCTACAGGTTCCATGACTGGCTCTGCTCCCTGTAGCATCAAGCCAAAATATAGGTAAGCATCGTTAGCACAACGTGCCGTGAAAAACGCGCAAAAGCTCGTGCTGAGCCTGCTTACGACATTGGTGTTCCCTTCCCTAACTCAAGCGCAAACCGCGGAAACAGTCCTGTTTTGAGATCCCTCAGGCGGTTAGCAAGATCACCTTCTACGTGAAATCGTCAGTCAAGCTGGAGTGAACCTTCGACAAGTGGGATGCCACCCTCGTCTTTGATTCGACCGATCCGTCGACGGGTGTTCTAGATATCAAAATCCACGCCGACAGCGTGAATACCGGAAGTAGGTCTAAGGATAACAAGCTGAAGGGAAAACATTGCTTCGATATCGAGAAAAATCCGTATATAACGTTTCATTCAAGCAGGATCACACAGACGAGCCCCAATACTTTCGATGTTGCAGGGACGTTTACTCTTCGCGGCAACTCGAAAGCCGAGTCGTTAACCTTCAATATAAATCGGGATGCAGAAGGGTCCACAGGGAACATCAAGGGGATACTTACGATCAATCGCAGGGATTATGGGCTAGATGGCGGCGTCAAGTTCGTAACCATTGCTGACCGAGTGGACGTCATGATCGATTTCAAGGCAAAACGCGTCGGACCCCCTCTGGTTCCTGAGGATTAGAGAAGTTTGTTGTGAACCAGATTTTTAGCAAGGGGCTCTAAGTGTCTTATCCACAAACGGCGGCAGGAATCATTTCGTAGCTGTCTTGCGTAAAGCCGGTGAGAAATCTCAATTCCACTCATCTTTCCATCTTGAGCCTTCTAAGCTCGTGAGGCCTTGGAGTTGCAAATATGGGCGTCAGCGATCCAGAAATTCAGAAAAAAGTGTTTGGACCGAGATGGCAGCGCGAAGTCGAACAACTAGGTTGGCCTCTTTGGAAGAGGCTCATCCATCGCCTGCAACGATGTCCGATTTGCAAACCCAAAAACAAGATCGAAAACTTTAGATGAGTGTAAAACGCTGTTCTCGACCGGAACTTCGAGCGCACGCTAGCCATCCAATCTTAGATTGCGCTCACCGAGCGGGTGGGGACGATTAAAGTGGATGGTGTAGTGGGACTTGTTTTTGTAGCACAGGTTTCTTGCTCAGTTCAGCCAAAGTGATCAGCACGATCACCAGGACGAATATGGCAATCGCGGTCATCCATCGTCCGATCGGTGGATTGCCTGAGAGCACAGAGCGATTTGATGTGTCGTCCCCTTTCCAAGGCTGCCAACTGTCTTATTTTTTGGCGCTTGATACTGCGTCGCAGCCGGCGTTATGGACTGGCATTTTGAGCGTTATTGATTACAGCAATGATCGTGGAAAGTGAGACGTGAATCGGATTGCAGTGTTCTGATGAAAGGAACCGAGTACCAGTGCTGTTTTTGCGGAAAGGGCATTGGGGAAAATCCTCCCGATCCTCGCGCTTTAATCTTGACGTACAACAAACCCCGACAATCCCGAAGGAACTCAGTACATCTGGTCTCATGCCCGATGCTTAAAGCAACGGCTGCACTCATCCGTCCCCGTCCCCTTCTGGGACTCATGCCCCGGAAGAGCTGATGTGCCTAACGCTTTTTCGAGACAGCGGGAAAAGTCAGCAGATTTTCACTTTCAGCGAGGCGCCTGATGGCAAGTCGGATCACGTGAATCATACCGAGACCGAGCTTTTCTTGCAGAGACTCGATCAGATGAAGGTCCGACTCCGTGAAGCGAACTGTCGTAGATTTGAGTTTCTCGTTCCTGGTCACCGTCTAGTCTTGCAAGTGTGGGATTCCTCGTCGTTGCTCAGAAGCAATTAGGNAAAATGAGACAGCTGGACGGTATCTCCCTGCTATCGCTGAGCGAAGAATTTTCACTGGCCCTGCCAGTAATGAGCAATGTTGGTGTACTGGTGCTGTTATAGTGTTCGCGCCCAACTTCGCCTTGCTCGCGGTCCTGCAGGGGACCTGTCCTCTCCCATCGCCTGTTCTTTGCAGGACTGCTGGAGCCCAACTGCGAGTCGGAAATGGCTTTCATGTCGCTCATTTGTGTACTCGCTTGATTTCTACAACGAATCTGGAAATATCGGAGACCGTAACCCAGCCAAGGTATGCCAGCTGAACAACAATCTGCTAACATCTCGATTTCACCCACTGCGGGAAATTGCATCTCAACGCAATGAAACGCCCAGAACGAGGCAAAACATCCTCCCACGTCCGCATCGTTGTAGTAGACGACCACGAACCGCTTAGGGAGTTCCTGCGAGCAACACTGCAAGCTAAGCCGGAATGGCAGATCATTGCTGAGGCAGGCGACGGTCTTCAGGCAATTCAGAAGGCTGAGGAACTGAAGCCGGATTTAATTCTGCTCGATATTGGGATGCCTATCCTAAATGGAATTGAAGCTGCCGAAAAAATCTCCCAACTCGTTCCGCAAGCGAAAATACTGTTCGTAACCCAGGAAAGCGATCCTGACGTNGTCGCCAAAGCTCTAAGCAATGGAGCGAAAGGTTTGGTTCTGAAGGTCAACGCGAACCGGGAACTTCTGCCTGCGGTGGAAGCGGTTCTGGAAGGACAACGCTTTATCGGGTCGGGCATCACGTAGCATCCGGCCCGACCTGTTCGCAGGAAAATTCGGGTACGTAGCGCTTCTAGCGATCCCTTGCGGTTGAGCAGCTTCGGTGCTATGCCAAGGCCCCAAAATCCTATCAAAAAAGGAATTCGCTTTTCATTCGCCAATGAATAGAATTGGCGGATGCCGAAGGGGAAGATCGATCTGCAGAAGGTTCTCGCATCCCTCGATAAGGCCTGCCCGAAATGCGGCCGTCAGATCACGCCTGCAGAGATCAAGCGCGTGAGTTGGGAAGAAATTGAATGCCCAGAGTGTGGCGAGCGATTTAACCCGTCAAAGTCTTGGTAGGCCCACGAGGGGTCAGCATCGAGAGATCGTGCAAATGCGCAAGAGCAAACTCAAAGGCTAGCTCAGTTCACTGCAGGGGCCGGATATCCATCTTTTCGAAGCTGTTCAAGTGTCGCCGGGCATATGTCGAATTGAAGTGTTAGATCAGGCGGGAGCTCGGCTTTGCACCGTGTACAAGAGTGCATAAGCTTATGCGCGTAGCGCAAGATATCGTTCTTCTCGTACCGCTCAACATGGAAGACGAATTGTTGGCGGTCCGGTTCCTGGCAGGTTGGGCATACATAGGAGAGGGTGACGCCAACCCAAGTTGCTGAATCCATCGCTCCCCGAATTATATGCCCCTTTGCGCTTGCCCATTTCGCCCTACAGTGCCGATCTTTGATGTGGTGGGGCCACCGTTACCCGCGAATGAGGCGTTTTCTGTGGAAATTTTGTAATCTGCAACTTGCGCGAGATCACATACACTGTATTGCCTCTGATGAGAAAATAAGAGGCATGAGACCCGCAATCATCCCTCGCCCCAATGAGCAGCGTAAAGTTGAGCAATTGCTTTTGAAGCTTGCCACCATAAAGAAGCCGATTTCTGGTAAGCCCGCCCCGATTGCCTCAGACGCGATGGCAATTCGCATAGCATAGTACTTTTAGTAGTGACTCGGGAAAGCGTATAGCACGAAAAGTTAGCAAACCTACTGACCCTTTTCGATCTGCAACCTCAATGCCGGACGATGCGGACTTTCATCGCTACAGGTTTTCACGGATGCAACCTCGAAACGAATTTTCATTCTTGTGCCATCAGACGAACGCATCAGAGAACTTTGCGCTCAACTCCTTTGAGCGCAAACCCAGTTGTGATCCAAACAGTAGCCGATCAACTCAAGGCTGCAATTGATGAATACGCTGCCAGTGTCCAGGCCGATTTTCCTGTTCTAGAAAATTCCCCGCTTGTCAGCCCACGGAACTCTCTGCCTAGCTCGTTCTTCTATGCGAGTCGGCACGCTTCGATAGGCGGTCGATTTCTTCCACTTCGTTCTGAACCTTCAACGCCTCGCCTTCCTGCAGTAACCATTTCTGCTTTTCCTCCCTGATGACGCGTGCAACAGGTTCCACAACGAATGCCTTCAGCGTCTTGGCATTCAGCGCGGCTAACGCTTTTGCTTCCATTAGCAGGCGTGGTGGGACGCCCCGCAAAGTTAGTACTGGCATCGGTTCCTCCTTGTCCGCATTACAGTTCGTTGCTTACGCAGGCAAAATCCGCAAAGGTTGATGCTTCTCGGATCGCGACGCTGCGGGCATCTCGTACAAATTCCCCTTGCTCTTTTTCGGTCCTCGCTCGCTACCTGCTTGTTCCACATTCGCACTTTGCACCTCCCGCTTCGGGAACATGATCACCGCTGCCAGCCTTTCGTTGATCGCTCTCTCGACCCGTTCGTCTGGGACATACGGGGCAGGCTTCTTTCCGGGGACGTCAGGTTTCAGATTGCCAGCTTGATCGAACCAATCGGAAAATTCCTTCCCAAGTCGCGCCTTCCTGTTCGCCATGATCTCGGCCACACGTTATCCGGGTGCAAGCCATCGATGCATTACGAAGACGCAATAAACGGTTGTGACTCTCCGCGGCTGGCCAGTGAGACACAGATGAACGCCTGTCGATAGTCAGACCGCAGATGGATGTCCGATTCGGATCTTTAGGTTTCACAAAGGCGATCGAGAATACGGCACGCGTTCATGTGAAATTGAAGACGGGAACGTTGCCCGCCGCGCCAGTCGCTTTGCTACGAAGAGGTACGTCTGGCAACCTCTTGCTGTGAACATTGGTGGCCGCACACCGCGGCACAGCTCCCGCTATCTTTGTGGCGTTTCCCAAGACGTCCCACGGCAGCCAGAGCGCTGTGTCCTCCAACAGCCAGTCCCCAGTGGACTGGAACACGGCTCCGGGTTGTGCTCTCAGTTACGCCTGCCCAATTGCAGCCGTGCGCCGAGAGACGTTTTTGAAATGAAGGGCTAGAGCCAGCACAAGGCTCTGGTCGGCAATCGACAAGGTAGAGAAATCGCTGAAGCCTAGTTGCGCTAGTGCTTCGTAGACGTATTGACTGTCGTCAGAAAGATTTCCCCAATCAGGTAGACTTGCTGCAGCCATCGTTGCCTCCGCTAAGGTAATGGTGGTCAGGGGCCGCGCGCTGTGCGGGTACACAGACGCGGCCTGTGCTGCGTTTAGGGGGGAAATTGTGCGGGAAATTTAGATTTCTATCGTGACCACATCGTGACCAAAACGGGAGGGTCTCTGGAAGTTGGCGTCCCCGACCATCCAAATTTTGAACACCTGGACTGAAATGCTTCCCAAGGCCGAAGCTCTGATCGCTGAGGTTTTGGCGATTGACGCCGGTCAGCAGAACTCAGCACACCAAACGGTTGCAGGCATTTAGCCCGAAAATACCGTTTATTGGAGTCAACCGGAGGACCAAACAACGTGGAAAACAACCCGAAACAACGTAATCATCAGAAGCAGCTTGGCGGTATCACCGGCCGCGGCTTCTTACCGAGCAAGAGCGGAAATCCGAACGGGCGACTCCACACGAGAGGGCTGGTTGCAGCTCTTCACCGGGTTTATTCATTAACTGACAGGCATTCTCCACCGCCGCACCGAACGGTCCCGCATATTTATTGCCCAAGAATTCGTTCTCCAAATGTTTCGGGGAAATTGCTTGATACGCGGGAACGTCCATTACGCCGGCAACCAAGGCTGCTTGCACAGCAAGGGCACAGCGTTTCAATTTTCAGTAAAGCTCTTGAGCGCTTTTCTGCATCGGCCGTGCCTAACCAGGCGATGAAGGTCGAGTGGCAGCCAGATACCCCGCTGTTCGATTGGTCACCGGACGAACCGGAAGCCCTCTTGGTCTAGAGCACAGCCCAGCAGCTCTTCATACGGTTGGAGAAGTTATCAAACTGCTCTCATGCCGATGCCCAAGCAACTTCGTTTGGCAGCGACCGCGTGAGATTGCGTCGAGGCTATTCACCAGAATGATAGGGCCGTTGTCGACACCTCATGCCGATCTCCAGCTTCGTTATTAATGAAGACTTGTTTCTGCGGTACTTGAGCGTCGGTGCCGGTTCCTCCTAGAAATAGCAAAAAAACTTTGCGGCTGGCTGCGGTGTCGCCTCGCTACTGTCTTGTGTAAGACCGGCTGGTACTCGGTTGGCAGTGATACCCGACGTCCTCGCACTGCCACGAATACTGCACCAGCTACTAGTGCTGCCGTAAGCCCGTACAAGATCGGCCACCGATATTTTTC
>AP72_2010_repI_A100DRAFT_1000130_pt1 | contig 13779 bp, 12 predicted proteins | sample AmaPasrepliIA100_FD_9193 | JGI IMG/M metagenome (IMG submission 9193)
GTATTTCCCGCGATTACGGACAGCGCGCACCGCCTCTGCGAAACTGAACGTTCCTGAAGCCACGTGCGCGGAGTATTCTCCCAGGCTGTGTCCCGCGACGAAACAAGGCTTGGGCATGCGGCTTTCGAGCACGCGCAACGCCGCTATTGATGCGGTCAAAATTGCGGGTTGCGTGATCTCGGTCAAACGGAGCTGGTCTTCGGGACCTTCAAAGCACAGCTGCGAAAGCTTGTAGCCGAGAGCGTCGTCGGCTTCCTGGAAAGTTCGTCGCGCGACGGGATATTTTTCTGCCAGTTCCTTGCCCATGCCGACAACCTGCGAGCCCTGGCCAGGAAAAATGAGTGCGATTTTGCTATCTGTCATAAAAGGAGAGGGAATTCTAGTCCGATTGTGCAACTGGCTCAGCAGCCGGACGCAGCGCAGCCAGTCCGCGCTCAATTGAGTCGTTAATGCCACGTTGCGAAAACTCAGCCGCGACACGAACTGCATTCTTCATTGCATTGGAGTTCGATGATCCGTGAGTAATGATGCAGACGCCGCGTACGCCCAGCAGCGGCGCGCCGCCGTATTCTGTGTGATCCAGGCGCTTTTTGAAGTCGGTGAATGCGCTTCGCGATAGCAGAGCGCCAACTTGCCGCGTGATAGTCGCTTTGAGCGATTCCTTCAGCGCGGTCCGGACCAGGTTCGCGACACCTTCTGAGATCTTCAGCGCGACGTTACCCACAAAACCGTCGGCAACGATTACATCGACCTGACCGTTATATAGATCGCGGCCTTCAACATTTCCGACGAAATTCAGAGGCAGCTGCTTCAGCAGTTGAAAGGCCTCACGAGTCAGATCGTTGCCTTTGCCCTCTTCCTCGCCGATCGAGAGCAATCCGACACGGGGACCGTGGGCGCCAGCCCGCTTGCCGAACATGGCGCGGAAGTAGACATCTCCCATGACTGCGAACTGTTCGAGATTCTTAGGGGAACAATCAACGTTCGCGCCTACGTCGAGAAGCATGGCAGGATTGCCGGGTGCGGTCGGGAAGACGGCGGCGAGCGCTGGACGATCGACGCCCGGCATCGCACCCAGCACAATCTTTGCGGTGGCCATCGCAGCGCCGGTGTTGCCCGCGGTAACAAAGCCGTTCGCCTGGCCTTCACGGACGAGGCGCAGGCCGACGCGCATGGAGCTGTCCCGCTTGGCGCGGATGGCCTCCACCTTGTCGTCCATGGTGATGTACTCGCTGGCGTGAACAACCTCGATGGGCAGGCGCGACGCGGTGATATGTCGCTCCAGTTCTGGCTTCACCAGGTCTTCGGGACCAATCAGGAGCACGCGCACGCCGAAGTGACGTGCAGCGTGTATTGCGCCCTCAATCTCTGGCTTGGGCGCGCGGTCCGAACCCATCGCATCCAGCGCGATGACGCTAGGCATGGCTGTCGTTAGCTGGCTTCTTCAACGTCTAGGACTTCGCGTCCCTTATAGTACCCGCACTTCGGGCAAGCGCGGTGAGGCATTTTCTTCTCGTGACAGTTAGGACACTCCGAGAGGCTGTGCCCCTTCAGAGCGTCATGCGCGCGCCGCGTGGAGGTGCGCTTCTGGGAATGTCTGCGTTTCGGATTAGGCATGGTGAAATTTCCTTCTAGGGGCAGAAAGCCCCAAAATCGCAATTAGCACTCAGCAGCTAACATTTGGCCACTCGAGTTCCGTAACGCAACCTGCGGGCCTAAATGCAAAGTGCCAATTGCTAAGCGCTGCTCTTCAGTGTTCTAGTCTGCTGCGGACATCTTTCAACGCCGCCCAGCGTGGGTCTTCCACGTCGGTGGAACAGGAGCACTTTTCCTGATTCAAGTTCTTGCCGCATTGCGGACACAGCCCCTTGCAATCTTCGCGGCACGTGATCTTTAAGGGTAACGCAAGCAGCACTTGCTCGCGCAAAACATCTTCGAGGAGCATCCCCTCGCCCTGATAGTAACCGATTTCTGCCTCGGCGTCGGTCACCGAAAGCTCGTCACGGCCCGCGTCGGCACCCAACGGACGATAGAGCAATTCAAACTCGCGCCGGACCTCTTGCGACACGGGGTCCAAACAACGGGCGCACTGCAACTCGAGAGTGGCCGACAGCTTCCCCCGAAGCCGTATGTCCTTGATTACCTGATGCTTGCCGTGATGTTCCTCGACAATCTCGGCGCGGCCCGAGGCCTTCAGCGGTCCCTTCTGGTGGGCTTCGCTTCCCAGATCGATGACATCGGGCGGGAATTCCTCCGCGAATTCAAGCGGATGAAGTTCCAATTCTTTGATGTCGAGGAACATGGCGAAACCTCCGCGGCGATCACGCCGACCAACCCGCGGGAGCACGCCAAGAGGCCCTTCAGCTCAGCTCAGGGCAAGCGTAAGTACCGCAAGGAGCAAGACTTAGGATAAAGGTCAGTGGCCGGAAGTGTCAAGAAACGGGCACCAAACGGCATTCCAGCGACCTCCCCGGCAATGAGATCCCTCACTTCGCCTGAACTGCGGCTCCGCTCGGCAAGACGCCGATCTGCCCGGCACGGGGGAAGGGTTCATTCGCTGAGACTTAGTCTCTCCACAGTCCGCACCGCGGCTTCCTCAAAGATCAGGCGTTTCTCCAACGCCATTGCGTTCTTGTCCATGTAGCGCGGAACCAACCATGCAACGACCGCCACCGGAATCAGTTCGAGCATTTCCAGAGGGTGCCGCAGGGCCGATGATTCGAAATCGGGTGTCGATACCGCATAGATGAGGAAGCCGAAGCAGAACGCGATCACAATTACGATCGAATACTGCTTGAAAACGGGAAGGCTGCACGCGAAGGGCAGTTTGCGGAAACGAATCAAAAGGATGTTCGTAAGCAACAGGGTCCAAGTGACAACCAAGGCGGTGTGCAGTAGAGCGAGCCACAGGCTGGCGGCGTAGGCATATATCCCCAGCGTGATGGCGAAAACCAGCGGCAACACCGGAGTAAGAATTACTTTTCGGGCGAGTGATGCGCACTCCTGCCGCTCGGCGTCGAGCGTAAGCTGAAAGATCCAATTTGCCCGCAATTCGGCCGGAATCTCGAACACAACCCGCAGCCCAATCACGATCAGAAAGGTCACAATGAACGGAATCGAGAGGGCCGCAGGTGTCAGCGCTGCGTCGCGCGCAGACTTCGCTCCATCGAAAGCATTCATCAGCGATTGCGAGGCCAGCACGAGTGCCAGACCTGCAACTCCGGTCATCATCATCCGGTGTGCTTCACTGCGAACCAGCGTTAGGACTACAAAGNGAAAGCATCCTCGCTGAGTAGGCGACTTCAAGACGAAGCGATCAAGAAAACTAAACCGCCAAGGCGCCTTGCGGGTAGAGATGGCCGCTNCNTCTGCGATTTCGCCGATCTGGACGAAGTGACGCCGATATCCGGCTGCATACGTTGCGAACGCAATCAGACCTAACCCAAAGATGGCCGGTATGCATAATTTCGATAATTCGACCATCGCAGGATTCGCTCGTCCCCGCAGCGTCTGACACATACTGACGAGCCAACACGACGGAAGCAGGAAGGTCCAGGCCGGAGCGGACCCTTTCAGTCGCTGTAACAAGGTTGGGATCGCAAAGCTTGTACACAGCAGAGTCACCAGGTAAACGACCACGATGCCGCGCACGTAGTTGGAAAATCGCCGGAACCATTTCGGGGGCGCGGCCGCCATGACGAGTCCCAACACGGAGAAAACTGCGAGAAACGCGAACACGCTGCCGAATAAAACGCCAGCCGCGTGCACGAGGCCAAACTTCACGAAAAACGGCAGGGTCATCTGTGACGCCGACACAACCATAGGAAACAACACGCACGACGCCGCGTTCACGTCGATGGCCACAAGTACCAGGAGAAATAGAACTGCCGTCAGATTGGCCAGGAAGATGGTTCGGCTCGACATCGGAAGATGTGCAAGGTTCATGTAGTCGCGCCGGTCGGGAAAGATCGCGTCCCAGCGCCAGACGGCGACTGCTCCGGTCACCGTCATCGATAGCACAACAAAGAAGTATTCGTCCGAAAATGCGATCTGTAGCGGGTCTACGTTGCCTAACCCGCGCAGCCATTGCAGTAGAGAGCCGTACTTATCGAATAGAAAAACGGAGACGAAGCCCCCCGGCATGGCGAGGAAAGTCAGTACCAGCCCCAGGCCCAGATCGAGTCCCTCAGCGTCGGTGTCTCCACCGCCGCGAAAAATCCTTTCCACGAACAGGTTCACCAGCCTGCCGAAAGGCTGTTCTCGCTGATATTCCCATTCCTGCTGGATGATTTCGCGCAGCATCTCAGGCCGCCTTCATCACGTCGACGATGTTGCGCGCGACGCTCACCGTGTCAACGTCGTCCACCAGGTGCAGGAATGTATTCTCCAGGGATTGTCCGAGAATCTTGCCGACGTTTTCGACCGAATCGTGGGCTATCACCACTCCCTTCCGCAGGATCAGAACATCGCTGCACACTTTTTCGACTACCTCAAGGACATGAGAGCAGTAGAAGACCATCTTGCCGGCGCGTCCCAGAGCCTGGACGAGGTTTTTGAAGATCAGGGCGGAAGTTACGTCGAGACCGGAGAGGGGTTCATCAAAGATGAGAATGTCCGGATCATGCATGATTGCGGCAATCAGCAGAATTCGCTGGCGCATCCCCTTCGAATAGGTCGCGATACCAGCATGCCTTGCTGGGTGCAATGAAAAAAGTTCCAGGAGCGAATCGATCTTGACCAGCAGGTCGGACGGCCTAATCCCCCGCAGCCCGCCCACCATCTCGAGATATTCCCACCCGGTGAGATACGGATAGAGGTGCGCTTCCTCGGGTACATAGCCGAGCCGCATGCGGTACTCTGCCAGATCCTCTTGAATGTTGCGTCCATCAAACTGAACCACGCCGCGCGATGGCTCCAGCAGTCCGGTGAGCATCTTTACGGTCGTGCTCTTGCCCGATCCGTTCGGGCCCAGACAACCGAGTACTTGACCGGGTCGCAACCGGAAAGACAGTTCCTGAACAGCGGGCACAGACGAATATTTCTTGCTGAGTTGAACAGCTTCGAGCATGACCGACCTCGAACGCAGAATGAGCGGACGTTGCCGCGAAAGCCCGGTGCGGAGAGAACCTGAAGTGACTGACACCGTCATCGTATCAGAGGTTCCCGCTTTATTTTTTTCGACGGGCGTTCTGTTTCCGCACGTCAAAGTTATGATCTGTGCGTGAACGCGCCATACCGGTCGATTGCTCTTTGCGTGTTGCTGTTGGTGGCGGCAACATTATGGGCGGAGGATCCCACACCCCGCGCCTCGACTTCGGATACCACAGTCGGTCGTCTGGTGCGTGAAATTCGCGGGCGAGCGAAACTCCTCGAAAACATTTCAGGAATGCGTTCGAGCTTTCTGTCGTTCACTTCGGCATACAAGATCAAGCCCGAGAGCATCAGCTATTCGGACTTTGTTGTTGTGAGGCTGCTCTACGAGGCCACTCGCGATGCCGGATTCTGGAATATGCATTGGACGATCACCAACATGCCGCCAAATTCCGACGAGGTATGGCGCCAATGGAAGGCTATTCGGGAAGTATCTGCGACTACTCCGACAGCGTCTGCCGAGTGCGATGAACTCTCGGCGCTTTATGCGTTTCTAGTTGAGCGCGCAGGAGTGAGGACTGTCGGTCTGTTCTGGCCGTATTCGAATCACACGGTGGCGGTGTGGGTCATTCACCCTGCTGGTGGAAATGAGATCCGGGTGGTAGTTCCAACATCTCAAGTTTTTCTCACGATAAACGACTCTCTTGCGACTACGAAGTTCAACCCGTGGCACCAGAAGACGATCTTCGAATATACGCGCCACGACGTGCCCGACAGTTTTCAGCTCCCTAAGCCGCTGTTTGATTACTGTGTAAAGCAAATGGAGAGATACGCGGGTGCGTCCGATTCAACTTTGCAGCAGTTGCGTTATCTGCGCGAGGGAGTGTTTCTGAAAGACTGGAGTCCGGAGACAGCAGCCAAGGATGCCCTCGAACGGAAGAAAGGGCTCGGGACAGCACCCGCCGAAGATCTCGATGCATTTCAAAACTTCGCGTCGGACATGGTCTCGAATTCCCAGGTCTCGCAAAACCTGCGAGACCCTGGGGCACCCCACGTTTAGTTCGACTGCACAATAGTTCTGTTGCGCGCGACTTCAGGGCATTTTGAGTCCGAGAGCTTTCACGGTTTCCTCGCCGAACACCGACTTGCCATTTTTCTTCACCGCAACGCCGAAGTTGTCGGTATAGTCCCACGTAGCCCAGCCGATGTTGTGCTGTTCCAGCGATGTGCGCACGTCTCTGATCCACGCGCTGCGGTCTTGCGGTTGAGCTTGGCGAAAGACGCCGAATTCGTTGCATACAAGAGGGACGCCGTTGTGTCTGGCCCACTCTGCCGATTGATTGATCTCCGCTTCGATGCGCGACGAATCCCAGTGGTCCTGTCCATAGCGAATGACTTCAAGCCTGTGAACCGCTTCCGGAACTGTGGATGCGACAGCCTCGGCATTTTTTGGATCGGAAGAATAGTGCAGATCTTTCAGCCAGTGCCAATAGAAAGCGCCCCAGGTCGCTCCCTGGTGCGTGAAGATATGTGGCTCGTAGAAGTGAAAGACGTAAATGGATTTGGATCGCGCAGAGGCTCGAGAAAGATCATGTCATCATCGTCATCCCACTTTGCTCCCCGCGGCCAGATCGTATTCGCGGGGGCAGCCTGCCGGATCGCAGCGCAAGTTTCGTTTTTCACGCCGTACCCGCGATACGCATCGCGCATCTCCGGCTCGTTCATGATCTCGAAAAAGACCCGCTCAGGATCGTAGGAGGCATAACGCTTGGCGATCATGCGCCAGAAGTCGGCGAAGCGTTCTACGAAGTCGTTTTCTGTTGCGAGGCGCTGCTTGAGTTCAGAATCTGGATGCATGTCGAGCTCGACCGCGAGGCCGGCATCGAGAATCATCTTCATCGCAGAATCAAGCGAGCCGAGGTATTCTTCACTCCCGCCGCGGCGATGTGCAGCGTCCATGATGGGCTGCGGATTCACGCTGAGCCGGACATGGTCAAAGCCGGCTGATTTGATGAGAGCGATATCGGCCGATGTGGTCCGCGATTCGAAGTGCTCCTTTGTGTAGCCCTTGGGATCGTAAACTTGGGCGAACCACGCACTCAAATTGATACCGTGCCGAAGGTGTGCCACACGCGATGGTGGCACTGAAAAGGAAACAGGAGTTTGCGCGCACGAGGGTGAATGAAAAAGCCAGAACAAGAGTGGCTAACTTAACGGGCAAAGAGCCTCCAGAGAGTAGCGCTGCTCCCGCGGCGACTGTCATGACTGCGGAATTGCCCGCCATTTCTACACGCAGGCACCGTTAAGGGAGATCCTTCACTCCGCCTGAACGTCGGCTCCGTTCAGGATGACGCCGGCCAGATGCGCTCACGACAGCCGGCGGGGACGCCGGCGCTACCTATTTAAGATCGGTAGAGCGCGAATACGCTTCTTCGTCGCTGCATAGATTGCGTTACACAACGCTGGTGCAATCGGAGGTACAGATGGCTCGCCAATCCCGGTGGGGACTTCTGCGCTCGGAACAGCGTATACCTCCACGACTGGTGTTTCGTCCATGCGCAGCGGCGTGTAATCGTCGAAGTTCCCTTGAACGATGCGTCCCTTTTCGACCGTGATCTTCGCGCGCAGCGCATTTCCAAGCCCGTAGACGATCCCTCCCTGAATCTGTTGTTCGAGAATGCTGGGATTTACCACCTGCCCGCAGTCGACGACGGCTACCACGCGGTGCACCTTAGGCTGATCGCTCTCCATCGAGATTTCGACGACTTCTGCCATGTACGACTGGAAGCAGCCGAAGCATGCGACTCCGCGATGACGTCCGGCAGGCAGCGGCTTGTCCCATGCTGACTTCTCGGCGGCCAATTGCAGAACCGCGCGCATGCGTGCCGTGTGCCAGGTTGTCGTGAAATACGGCAGATCCTGGTCCTTCGCAAGCAATTGCAGTCGGTACTTGAGCGGATCTTTGCCCGCTGCAACTGCAAGCTCATCGATGAAACTTTCGAGCGCGAATGCCGCCTGGAGAGCGTAAACCGATCGCATCCATCCCAGCGGCACAGGCGTTTCGACCAGCACCGACTCGATCAGGTAGTTGGGAACTCCGTACACCGGTCCCGCCTCGTCGGGTAGATCCGGATCAACACCGTTTGGAACCGGCATGCCCTTTTGTCCGCTGATCGAGGGAGCAATGATGCGATGCGTAAGTCCGGTCGGCAGCCCCGCGCCATCCAGACTTGAGCTCAACTGGTGCAAGCTGGCTGGGCGATAAGTGGAGAAGCGCATGTCATCTTCGCGTGACCAGACCACCTTCACGGGAGCATTGATGGCTTTCGATACGAGAGCCGCCTCGACCGCATAGTCATGCTCGAGGCGCCGCCCGAACCCTCCGCCCATCAACGTGACGTTAACTTTCACTTGCTCGGAATCCAGTCCGATGGCCGTCGCGACAGAGTCGCGGCAGTCCTGCGGAACCTGCGTCGGAATCCACATCTCGCATTTCGTGCCCTGATAATGAGCCGTACAATTTCCTGGTTCCATGGGAGCATGAGCCATGAAGGGGAGGGAGTACTCGGCAGTAATTCTGCGACCCGAGGCCTTCGCTGGTTCGCCGGCGGCATACAGATTCACGCCTTTCTTCGAAGCCGCTTGCTTGAGGGAGGCCATGATTCCCGCCGTATTCAAGTCCTTGTTCGCACCTTCATCCCAGGTTACGTTCAGAACGCGGCGGCCTTCCATCGCGCCCCAGACGCTATCGGCGACTACTGCAACGGCGGAGTCGCTGATCTTGCCCACGTAGCTCACGCCTGCAATCTTTTTCGATTCCTTGTCGTCGAAGCCGGAGGCCTTACCTCCGATTACCGGGCAGCGGGAGAGCACGGCGTACTTCATCCCCGTCAAGCGGAAGTCGATTCCGTAAGTTGCCTCACCTCTTACCTTGTCGGGCGAATCAACACGCGCGAGCCGCTGGCCGACAATCTTGTAGTCCTTGCTCTGCTTCAGAGCAACATCACTCGGAATCGGCAGAGTTGAGGCTTTGTCGACGAGATCTCCGTAGCTCAAGGTCCGTCCCGAGGCGGCATGCTTGATGTGTCCGCTCTCGGCTGTGCACGACGATCGCGGAACGTTCCAAGTCAGCGCGGCGGCCGAAATCAGCATCTCGCGAGCGGTCGCACCGGCCTTGCGCATCGGATCCCAGGTGGTGCGAATGCTGGCGCTGCCTCCAGTAGTTTGATCGCCATAAAGCGTGCTCGCGCCTGCCTGCTCAATCTCGATCTGCTTCCAGTCGGCTTCGAGTTCCTCGGCAAGAATCATGGGCAAAGCCGTGCGGATGCCTTGTCCCATCTCCGATCGCGCCACCACGACGGTGACTTTGTTATCGGGCATGATGCGCAAATAAGCGTTGGGCGAAAACGATTCTTTCTGTGCGGAGCCCTTATGCGGCAGGTAGAAGCCGATCACCAGGCCTGCTCCGGCAGCTACAGTGGCGCCAACAAATTCGCGGCGGGAAAGCGGGCTCATCGTGCACCTCCATTAGCGGCACGATGGATCGCCTTGCGGATTCGCTCATACGTTCCGCAGCGGCATAGATTTCCGTTCATCGCCTGCGTGATCTGATCGTCGGTAGGATTCGGTGTCTTGGCCAGAAGGGCGGCTGCCGACATGATCTGTCCCGTCTGACAATAGCCGCATTGCGGGACCTCTTCGGCGATCCAAGCTTCCTGCAGGACGTGCAGTCCGTTGGCGCCCAGACCTTCGATCGTGGTGACGTTCTTGCCGCCAACTTGCGAGACTGGAGTTGAGCACGAGCGGATCGGGTTGCCATCGACGTGAACGGTGCAAGCGCCGCAGAGTCCAGCACCGCATCCGAATTTTGTTCCGGTCAATTCCAGGGTATCGCGCAGAACCCACAGGAGAGGTGTTTCAGGAGAGACGGAGACTTTCTTTTCACTGCCGTTAACGCGGAGCGTAATGTCGGCCATGGGAGTCCAGTGTCAGGGATTGAAATAGCAGAACATGGTAGCAGGGAGCGGGGGCTAGGGGTTAGGGGCTAGGGGTCAGGGGGCAGGGGTTAGGGACTAGGGGCTTGGCGTCAGGCCAAATGATCCTTATCCGGAAATATTGCGGAAAAGCCAAAGGCTCTTCTGTTCCCTAAGCCCTACTCCCTAGTCCCTACTTCAGGTCCGCTAGCTTCTGGGTCGCGAGCTGGCCGGCGCTGTTTGCAGCGTTATCTTTCTTGACCTGCTCGTATATGCGTTTGGCGTCGAGGGGCTGGTTGGAATTGTGATAGAGTTCTGCCAGCTGTAACTGGGCCGTCACCTTGTTGACCGAGACTGTAGGTTTGTTGATGAGCTCCTGATAAATCGCCACGGCTTCTTTCGTGCGGCTCGTTTGTGCGTAGAGCGACGCCAAAGCGTCCTTCGCTACGGCCGCGACTTCCCGATTGCCTCTCGATGCAACATCTTTGAAATTGCGCTCTGCGGCAGCATTGTCCCCGGTTGCCTGAGCCGTTACTCCCAGGAAGTAGTGCGCCATGTCAGCGGTCCGCGTGTGGGGATAGTTGTTTACGATCGCCTGGAACTTCTTCTGGGCGGCTTCAGCCCGTTCCTTGGAGGAGGTAAACGTCGGGAAATCTGGCTGCTCTGGCGTGCCAGCGGGGCGAAGCTGGGTATCAAGCGTGCGGACTGCGACCGCCAACTCAAGACTGGCCTTCTCATCCTGAGTATTCAGGTAGTACCAGGCTCCGATAACTCCTCCGATGAGGACTAGAGCGGCAACGATGGCGATGATGAGCGTAGTGCGGTGCTGGACGGTCCAATCGGCAGTTTTTTCGGCTGCGCCGATGGTGACACGACTAAAGGCATCCTGTTTCAGTTGATGGCGGGTTTCTGCGCGCACGGACTTCCCTTCTGATGGTGATGATGGCTGGACAAACTAGAAGTTTATCAGGGGTAAACACGTGAGTCAAAAGCACTTGTCCGCGAAAAAAGCAATGGATTTTCCCTGCTTTTCAAGTGTGTGATCCCCGTCCCAGGCAGCTTTCGCAGAGAGGAGTATGGTGTTCCGCCAGAAGGCCGGAACGGAGTCTTTTTGCGGAAAAAGATCCGCAACGGAAAGTCTCAAATTTGCGCCTTTTGTAAACGCCGGATTTTCGAGTACCCGCGACCGTCTGTGGACCTTGGGAAGGGCAAGCAGGCCCACATGGAATGCTTCGTCAAAGCTGAGAAAGCAAGCAAACCGAACTGGCGCTGGACTCGAATGGCGAGTGGATCCCGCAGTTGCTGCGGGCGTGCGATGAGTGTGTTCACGCCACCCTCTTTCGAAGTTGTTTGCGGCTTCTCTGCGGTCCTCGTCTGTTGACAAGGCCTTTCATCCAGTCAAAGCATTCTGATACCCTGCGTCTTTCCTTCGAGGAGGTCGTTCCGAAAAATGCGATCGAACATACGGGTACTAGCCATCGTTACAGTTCTCTTCAGCGTACCTTTCTCGGTATCGGCGGCCGACAAGAAAGGGAAAGACGCCAAGGCCGATGACTCGACGAAGCCATCGTACGAGATGCCACAGCCGACCCTAGAGAACCTCGACCTCGCGATGTATCAGCGGATTCGCGATGAAGGACTGCAGCACTCGCACGTCATGGAATTTGCTTCTGGGCTGATGGATGGCATCGGGCCTCGGCTGACCGGATCTCCGAACCTGAAGAAGGCAAATGAGTGGACGCGCGACCAGTTGACCGCGATGGGCTGTGTCAACGCGCATCTGGAAGATTGGGGAGAGTTCGGCATGGGGTGGCGGCAGTTAAACACCTGGGTCCGTATGTCGACGCCGGATACGGCGGTGTTTATTGCGCAAGCACTGCCGTGGTCTCCTTCAAGCCATGGCGCGATCAGCGGACAGGCGATTTGGGTCGATGCCAAGGATGAGAAAGATCTGGAGAAGTACAAAGGAAAACTCGCGGGGAAGATCGTCTTCTTCGGCGGCATGCGCGATGTTAAGCCGGTCGATAAAGCGCTTTGGGAGCGTCGCGACGATGCCGATCTCAAAAGGACGGTTGAGTATCCCGTGCATGTCGGTGAAAAGCAAGACTGGGCTCAGGGTTTCATCAAGGAACTTGAATTCCGCGGCAAAGCGGGAAAGTTTTTCGCGGAAGAGCATGCCGCAGGCATCGTGGTCCCGAGTCGTGATGGCCGCAACAATGGCGGATCTGGCGGAACGATCTTCGACGATGGCGGATCGGGAATGGGATGGTTCACCTACCAGCGTGAACAGGCCGAACCGCTACCGGTCGTGGTGACGGCGATCGAGAACTACGGCCGCGTCTACCGGCTGCTCAAAGCAAATGTGCCGGTCACGATTGAAATGGATGTTGAGAGCGAGTTTACGGGCGATCACGAGCACGGTTTCGACACGATCGCAGAGATTCCCGGGACGGATCCGAAATTGAAAGATGAAGTCGTGATGGTCGGAGGGCATCTGGATTCGTGGGCTTCGGGCACAGGAGCTACCGACAATGGAGCGGGAACGATTGTGGCGATGGAGGTCATGCGCATCCTCAGTGCGCTGAAAGTTCAACCACGGCGTACGATCCGCATCGGTCTGTGGACTGGTGAAGAGCAGGGCGAGTTCGGGTCCTACGGATACGTGAAACAGCATTTTGGATATGTGCCTTTGCAGGAGACTCCCGAGCAGGTGAAGTTGCCGGAATTCCTGCGCAAGCCGGCAGGACCGCCTGTGATCAAAGCAGATCAGGCAAAGATCTCCGGATACTTCAACGTTGATAATGGCACCGGCAAGATTCGCGGCGTCTATCTGCAGCAGAATGCCGCGATCGCCTCTATTTTCCAGCAGTGGATCACGCCACTGGCAGACCTCGGGGTCAGCAGCATCACCATGCGCGACACCGGCGGCACCGATCACGAGGCGTTCGATTCCGTCGGAATCCCGGGATTCCAATTCATTCAGGACATGCTCGACTACGGCTCGCGCACACATCATTCGAACATGGATGTGTACGAGCGTTTGCAAGCGGATGATCTGGCGCAGGCCGCTACCGTAGAAGCGATCTTCGTTTACAACACAGCGATGCGCGATCAGATGCTGCCGCGAAAACCGCTGCCGCATCCGGAACTGGATGAGCAGCGAAATGCACCGCTGAAGAACGTGATGCCGGGTGCGGAGAAAGCTCCGGAAGAGAAAAAGCCGGGTATGTAAATAGTTTCAAATTTGTCATCCTTCGCTTCGCTCAGGATGACACTTCAATTTCGTAACGCTTCGGATTACTCGATAGAAGCACCCTCTCTCATGACCCTGAGAACTTGGACGCGACGTGAGTTACTTAAAAGCGGTTTGCGCGCCGCCGCAGTCGCTGCAACCGGCCTTCGCGGACGCGCATTCGCTCAGTTGGGTCCACCGACCGTTCTCGACGACACTCGCGTTCGCATGGTTGCCACCACCGAAGCAGAACCTTGGCTAAGCAAGAGAGTCTATAACCCGACCTTCAGTTGGGACGCGCTGAACCTCAACGTGGACCCCGCGCAGGTTCGTCCGGGATCAAAACCAATCCAGGGGTTTGGGGCCTGTTTCAATGAACTCGGCTGGACGTCGTTGCAGCTACTCAACGAAGCCGATCGCGAGAGCGTCCTACGTGAATTGTTCGATCCCAAGGCTGGTGGCCGATTCACCTACTGCCGCGCT